>Ga0209125_1000916_pt1 | contig 32255 bp, 37 predicted proteins | sample BarGraIncub1131A_FD_184503 | JGI IMG/M metagenome (GOLD analysis project Ga0209125, IMG submission 184503) | Arctic peat soil microbial communities from Barrow, Alaska - Barrow Graham LP Incubations 11-31A (SPAdes) (version 2) | ecosystem: Environmental > Terrestrial > Soil > Wetlands > Peat... | reverse complement strand
TAAATTCCTGCATGATCTTGCTGTGGCTCATGCCAAAGGGCTCTGTGATTATTTTGGAATCCAATACAAGCCGGATATCCTGTACCGCGTTATTTTGGATGATAAGCAAATCATGGCGTTATCTTCCCAAGAAAATGCTATCGCGGAAGTAAAAAAAGCTGTCGATAGTGGTCAGGCAATCCACGGGATTGTGCAGCGAACTTCGGATGGTGCCATTGTTTTCGACTATAGGCTCCCTCAGCCCTTGAAAACACCGATTATGGGTAAGGAAACAATCACAGTTGAGCAGTGCCAGCGGTTTTTATCTAAACAGAATCCCAACGCTCCAGATATTATCCACTTCTACAAACAAAAGGGTGAACTACTTGGAATTAGATGGGGTTATGCAGTGGCGCAGATGTTTAAAGAAACTGGGTATCTCAAATTCGGCGGAGTCATACTGGCTGGGCAAAATAACTTCGCTGGAATTGGACCCTTGGGAGACGGGGCTCACGGTGCAACCTTCGCAACACCTGAAGAAGGGGTGTTAGGCCATTTGGAGCATGTCTATGCTTATGCTTCAATGGATCCGTTGCCAGTTGGCGTCTCATTGGTAGACCCCCGTTTCAATTTGGTGAAAAGGGGAAGTGCTCCAAACTGGGAAGATTTGAATGGTCATTGGGCGGTCCCAGGAACTGGGTACAGCGAGGATATCATCAGGATCTACCGTGAAATTGTCAAGCAATAAATTGTGTCCAATGATAGATAAACATGGCTATTTTCGCTTTAATATTATCCATGGGTGAGTTAACATCAATAAAGCCACAAAGGTCTCAGTAAAGTGAGGCCTTTGTGGCTTTATTAAAAAATACCCCTCACTAGGAGGGGCGAGGAGAAAAGGAGGAGGAAAGAGAAGAGAAATGAGACTATATATGAACCGTTAATTAACGGATGTTATCTACTGTATTTATAGTAAACAAAATTTGTTACTGTTCCATGACGATTGTATGAAGAATGTGTTAAACCTTATAATGGCAAGATCAGTTCGTGCAAAAAGGATCCCATTTATTCTAGTAATCAACGCGTCTAGGTACTTTTGCAAATAGAACTTCTATTCAACATTAAAAAGGCTTCAGTGATTATACATTTATCCACTGAAGCCTTAATCTGACTATTTCTAAACTCGGCTTTGAGGAGTCTTTTTCTTGGAAGGAGAATTCTTACCTCTGTCAGGTTTACCAGTCTGAGCTTTATCGGTTGCTTTATTTGACATTACATTAACCTCCCTTTTAAGGTAGGTTTCCCTATCATTTGATATTGATGCATCAACTAATATGATCAGTATGAGATTTTTGGTGCTATTTTTGAGGTTAGGCCGATAGGATAGGTTGACAGCTCTTTATTAATCGTCCGATGATGGAGGGTTTTGAATGAAAAAATATCTTCTAGGAATGTTCAATGAGCTCTATAATGGGGATTTTCAGCTAAAAAGCAAGTCACAACCTGATTTCCCCGATGCCTGGCTTCAAGTTGGCGGCAATCACCAAACAAGCTGGAAATTTGAGAAGGTACCTTTGGAAAGCCCTGTTTTGGAGATTGAAAATACGACGGCACTAAGAGCAGGCATCATCCAAACCGTTGAGACTTCTCTTGACGTTCGGAAAGACGAAGATTGGCAGATCCTAATGGTTCTCAAAAGTGGGTTGCCTGAACTTCAGGCCTATTTGCGTATCTACCCCATTAAGTCAAATGGTGACGTCTCTAAACCGTGGGAGTATAGCTTTAGTCTGGGTCTTAGGCAAGATCAGTTTAAGCAAGTGATCAGTGTCGGTACTGACATTCAGTTTCTGCGTATAGAGACCGGTGTTTTAGGGTCGGGCGATTTATCTATATATAAACTCATCGCGTATCCACTTACACCATATCGAATGAAAAGGCGTGTGAAAAGGGCAAAGAAGGAGATAAAACCGATAACCCATATACAAACCATCGGAGAAATAATAAAGCCAATACGACTGGCTATGCCAATTCCTCTACAAATTCCAGTGACGGTTCGAGCGGATGTTAATGCAGATATACGCAACTTGACGCCAACTCGCGATAGAGTTCAAATAGTCGGAAGTACTCAAGTTCCTTTAGCTACCTCAGCTAGCGGGCGAGCCCAAGTGGAAATTAGCGGACATGGCTTCCACGAAAGCCTTGAAGAAGTGACAGCCACTCAGACCTTGTCTTCAACAACCATTCGCGATGTTTCTACTTTACCCCGCTTTTCCTTTGCAATTTATAATTCTGGGACAGAGCGCGCCTACGTGCAAGCAGAGCTTAGCCCTGATGGTGTTCATTGGGCGGCAGAGGGTCATCAATTAGACTCAGATCCTGGAAAACTAGTCATTATAGCCCCTGAAAATTTTCTGCGATATACAAGGTTATCTTATGGGGCAGAGGGTTTAACCACGTTGAGAATTTGGGTTCAGGCTCAAAATTAGCAAGGATAAAAGAACGGAATTAACTTGCAGGAATATAATGGAATATATGAAAGGGGAAGTTGGATTTTTAAAGGGGAGATAGAAATGGACGGGCTTACTTTAGTTTTTATCTTAGCCATTGTTGTGGAGAAACTAGTTGAGATCTTTAAAACAATTGTTTATGCTATCCCTTTTCTTCCAGATGAATTTAGGCCCCTGACGCTGGAGTTAATAAGTTTAGCATGTGGCTTATTCCTTGCTTTTCAGGCAGATATAAATGCAATGGAATTATTAAAGGTTAAAATTTCAAATCCTATGATCGGAGTCGGCATAACAGGGCTTGTGATTGGTAAGGGAGCAAGTTTTGCTCATGATTTTTTCCGAACTACTGGTAATAATCAAAAAACACCGAATCCCTAGAGCCTTGAGTGGAAACACACGAGTGGAATTTAACAAGAATGCTAATAATGAACCGCATTAATCATGCGGTTCATTATTAGCATTCTTGTACGTACCCAATATGGGTAACAAATCTCTCATTTACAAATATGATGATAGGAGCGATGCTAAGTTTCCTGTATGAAAGTGAGGTAAAGTAGCGGTGGCTGGTGTGATTACAGTGAGTATCTGCGGTGTGGCGTTTTTAGTATTACTTATCATTTTCCTAAAATTACGCACCGAATATGACGAGATTGATGAAAAATATGGTAAACCTTATAAGGCTAAATTAGTCAAAATGATCGGTGGTCACCCGGACTTAAAACGCGGATCGATGGCTATTTCGTTTCACACTAAGGATGCAATAGCGTTTAACCGCAAGGTTTTTCTATTCTCTCAGATTAGCTCAATCAAGATCATATCTGAGTTGCCTAAGGAATTCCAAGATAACGACAAAGCTGTTAATTCCGGGGTAGAAAAATCATATCTTTGCCTTGCAGTAACCGATGAATATGGTGAGCATGAAGTTGTTTTCACCACAAAATCAGGCTTTGATGGTGTTGCAAATAGGTTAATACAAAAATGGAATAAGTATAACCTTTTGGGCTAGTCTTATGACCCTAAGTGTATCAGTTTTCAAGTCAGGTGACACTCCATCCATTTTATGGTCTTGGTAACAGCGAGTGTCTGAAACACATACAGTGTTAAGGTAACCGAGAGGGGAAATTAATCGTGAGCAGCTTGCACACATTCCTTGAAATTGGCATAAATTGGGATCAGGGGACAGTACAAGTGTTAAGTTCGCAATAGCCCTCAAAAATCATCTAAAATTAGAAAGGCAGTGTTAAAAGAATGAAAAAAGACATTGATTCTTCGAGCCTAGCAGAAGTTGTGGACCGTATCTTAGACAAAGGCATTGTTATTGACGCTTATGTAAGGGTTTCACTGGTCGGAATCGAACTCCTTGCCATTGATGCACGTATCGTCATCGCGAGTGTTAACACCTGGCTTCGATATGCAGCAGCAGTGGGCTTAACAGAACTCCAACACGATTTCTAAATTGGGGAATTTGCTAGGGAGGGGGAGAAGCTCCCTCCCATTTATTTATGACGGAAAGGAGAAAAAATAAATGAGTATGGATCTTGCGGAATTAGGGGCTGTATTATGTGATGAGTTTGACCAAAGGGAGCTGGAATTGAAAACAATCCAATTGGAAACCCGGACAAAGGTTAAGCGCAACCAAGAAGAGCTGGCCAAGTTAAGTCAGGGTGATCGTGAAAATCAGATGAAGGCCCGAAAGATAATGCTAGATGAGGCCAATAGTTTGTTAAATAAATACAGAGCTGATCGGGCGACCTTAGCGAAATCACTGAAGGCCAACGAAGCCTCACAAATAGGTGAGATGATTTCGTGGGCGAAAGAACGAGAAGAAGAAATGAAGGGCTGGTATAAAGCGGCACGCTATATGTTAAGAAAGTCTGAAGAACCAACGGGCGAGCATAAAGCTGGAGGGTATAAGTTAAGAAAACGTACAGGGAGGTAAGACCATTGCCGGATGCATTTATTGAAACTGCATATTATAGGGACCTAACGAGCCGCGCTATGCTCTATCTCCAAGCCGGTTATGCCGTTCATTTTTGTGGACCGGCCGGTACCGGGAAGACGGCTCTGGCAATGCATATCGCTGATCTAATAGGTCGACAGGTCATCACACTCCAGGGCAATGATGAGTATAAACCCTCTGACTTGGTCGGAGCGAGCTCTGGAATGCGCAGGAAGAAAGTACTTGATAACTATGTCCATTCCGTTTGGAAAGCTGAAGAATCGATGGATAGTGTTTGGTATGATGGCAGAATAACTCATGCCTGCAGAAACGGCCATACCTTGGTTTATGATGATTTTACACGGTCCAAGCCAGAAACCAATAATGTGCTCCTCTCAGTCTTGCAAGAGAGGACTTTGGATTTATCTGCCCTTCAAAAGGGACAGACCAAGTTAACTGTTCACCCTGATTTTTCCGTCATTTTAACCAGTAATCCAGCAGAGTACGCAGGGGTACACGTGCTTCAGGATGCATTGAAAGACCGAGTAATCACGATCATGTTAAAAGGGTTAGACCGTGAATCAGAGGTAGCTGTTGTTGCAGGACGATCGGGATTACCTTGGCGCGAAGCCGCTCGGGTTGTAGATATTGTTCGTGGAATTCGAGGAAATGAAGTTCATAAGCCAAGTATTCGTGCGGCAATTATGGTTGCCACGATCTTGGTGACGAAAGGATCAAAGCCTGTCCGTGACAACCCTGTATTTTACCAGGTTCTAATGGATGTTATCGGCTCAGAAGTGTTCTATGAAAATAATGGAGAACGCGATGCTGCGCTGACTCAACTGATTGAACAGATTTTAGATAAGTACACCGCAGATGATGGGAAGTGAACGTGATGCGTCAGTCTCCAGTCATAAGGCCAAAGATAGTTCGTCCACCCATGCGCGATCATACACCGAGCTTCTTTCAGATGCACGTGTACGATCAGGAACTTCATCGACTCGAAGCTGAGCGAGCTGAAATTGCGAAACGGGCTAGGTTGATAGACGAGAGAGTGACCGTCGTTCAAAGGGAGTTGCAAAAACTTGAACGAACCCTCAAAAAACGCGTCAACAACCTACGTTCTGATTTTTGAGCATTAAAGCATGGTGTATAAGAAAACCTTCAATGCTGAATTTTTGTCATGATTTCTGATCCCTCTCATATATATGTCATAGCAAGGTTAGAGAGGGGTCATATCATGGCATTAAGTAAAAGCGTAGAGTCAAGTAGCTTAGCGGAGGTCATTGACCGCATTCTTGATAAAGGAATTGTCATTGATGCCTTTATCAGAATTTCTTTGGTCGGAATCGAACTCATAACCATTGAAGCACGTATCGTGATCGCTTCAGTGGATACCTATTTGAAATACGCTTCCGCCATAGGGCTAACCCTTACGGACGGTCCATCGATCATGAGGAATTAAAGGAGGACATTAACGTGGATATCCAACAATTAGTCAATGATGTCAAAAGTTTCTTCCAAGTTGTTTTGGAAAAAGAGGCAAATGTCATTGGCGTTAAGCGGCGTGAAAACGGCTGGATAGTACAAGTTGAGACAATCGAGGATTCAGACTATCAGCGACGACGAGCCCTAGATGACGTTGTGGGAATTTATGAGGTAGAAGTCGATGCTAATCTTGATATTTTAGGATATAAACGGATCAGTTTGCGTGAACGCGACGAAATTGGCCAGATAGATGACGAGGATTAAAAGGACTTAAAGTTGTGTCTTGACATGACTTTCTTTTTTGGCGCCGATACAGACAGGTAGGGGTAAGATTTTTTATAAGGGGTGGGGAATTTGTATTACGGTTTTGGTATTATTCGAGCAAACTCTATTGACGTTGAATTGTTAAAGTTAGGCTCTAACCAAGAGTCTACCCGCCTCATTGTAGAAGGGGACCTGGCGATGCTCTGCGCTAAGATTGAAGATGACTCGATGGCAACGGCAACGAGAGAAAGTATGAGCCGCTATACGGAGGTGCTTTGTCTCGTTATTAAATACACCACGATAGTTCCTCTGCGGTTTGGAACCTTATTTGATCAAGAAGAAGAAATTCGAAAAGTTTTAAAAAAGGATAAAAAGAGTTATTTAAAGTTTCTCAACAATCTAGATAACAAAATAGAAGTCGAACTCAAGGTATGGTGGAAAAAAGAGAGTTTCCAAGAGACTATGATGAAGAACAAACGCTTAGGGCGTTGGAAAAAGGCCTTAGAAAAAGGCGTAGGCCAGGGTTACGATCTTGTAGAGTTTGGTAAGGCAATTATGGAAGTGGCGGATTATGAGCGAAAAGAACTAGAAAAGTCATTTCTTGCGACGCTGCGCCCCTTGGCTGCCGATTACGTGGTGAAAGATCCGATGGATGAATTTCAAGCGTTTGATGGCGTATATTTGGTTGAACGTCAGAAGGAAGATGAATTTGATCAAGCCGTTGGAGTGCTCTTTGAGAAATACGCTGCAACGATGATCTTTAAATACACTGGACCTTGGGCACCTCATCACTTTGTTAAATAAGAAAACAAGACGTTAATTATGGCTTGAAGGACAGGTGAAGTATGTTTAAATTTCCGATATGGGCCATTAAACAAGTGATTGAACATGCAGAAGCAGAGTATTATAGCCCTGAAGCTGTACGCCGAGAACTCAGCCGGCGGCAGTATATGCTAGAAAATAAAGAAATCACCATAGAGGAATATCGTGAACATGAGCAGCGGCTTTTTGAGCGACTGATGGCGGGCCAGGAAAGAGGGATTGAAGAATGAAATGGTCCCTTGTAGGGTGGGAGCAGAAAATAGAAAGTCTTGTGGATCAATGCGCAGATAAGGTTATCTTAGAAATGGAAGAAGTCGTTATGGCGCGTTTGAGAGAAGCCGGTGAAACAGCCATCCAGAGACTTTTTAAGGCACCAGCTAGCCTAGAGTCTCCCAAAATAGAGCTGCATGAGGAGGCCAAAGAACCTGAAACGCTAATCAGTGAGAATAAGGATACTACACCACCCAGTGATGAAGAGGTTTTGTATGCTTTTGGCATTCTACATTCAAAACAAGCGTTGATGGGTGATTTGCTTGGCATGGAGGGCAGACCTTGTCGCATTGTTGAGAACGGAAATCTGGGTATGCTTGTCTGCCCAGTCCCTCGAAAAGAGTACGATGAAGAGTCCCTTCATCTTTATATGGAAGATATGACCTGGGTAGAGAGTCATGCACGGTTTCACGAGGAAATTTTATTGAAAACAATGGAGGGTAGAGCCGTCATTCCCTTGCCATTTTGTACGATTTTTACGAATGAGGAAAATATCAAACGACAATTAGACCAGAATTCACAGGAGATACAAGGCGATTTGCTAAGGCTAGGTCATAACCATGAGATGCATGTTAAACTGTTTGCCGATCGTAAACGACTGTTAGAAAAGCTTCAGGAAGAACTACCCTATTCAGGGGGTCAAAGCGGAGGGAGGTATTTTGAAAAACGGCAATGGGAGAAAAAAATCGAAGAAGAAGTGGAACGAGTCATGGATGACTATGGCGAATCTCTTTACCAGGGTTTAAACAATATTGCCGCGGAAGTAATCCTCATGGATAAGGCTGGAGTTGTTGAGCCCGAGGGACTACGTGTTGTTTTTGCGGCTCAGTACTTAGTAAGTAAAGAATGTCATGAAGAATGGGATAAAAAGTTGGAAGAATTTGATCAAGCGGGTGATCCGCTAGGCTTTACTTTAGACGTATCCGGTCCCTGGCCACCCTATCACTTTTCAAGGTTAACAAATGAGGAGGAAACGATGGATGGGTGATATTGCAAATTCAAAACAAGTTTCCCTCCTTGAAGTTGTCGAGAGGTTGCTTGATAAAGGCGTCGTTATCTCGGGAGATCTTATTCTTAGCTGTGGTAATGTTGATTTAGTATATTTAAATCTAAAACTTGTTCTCACCTCGGTGCAGACGATGCTCGAGGGGAGCACCCGCAAGAAAGACGTGAATGTATGAAATCACCCTATCTTTTGGGCTTTATACGTCATTGTCCTGAGCTGCCCAGTGCACCGCCGCTGTTGACGGAATTGACAACGGTCGGAGAGCACAGCGTTATTTGGTGTCAGTCCCCAATGGAGATATTCTCAACGAAACAAGACTTCCTATTGGCTATGTTACAGTGGCTTGAACAAATCAGACAGCTTAACTTAACGGTACTACCGATACAGTCCGGGGTGAGTGTTTCTAATGAGGTTCACTTGGTAGAGCTTTTACAAGCATATAAGAAAGAATTGGATATGGGTTTTGACAAGGTGGAGGGGTGCTCGGAGTATTGTTTAACCATCACACAGAGGAATCAGGAGGTCACTCATTTATCCTATGCGTCTCTGAAAGACAATGTGCAAAGCGGCAAGGAATACCTCGATCGTTTGAGAGTATGGCATCAGCAGACCGATAGGGAAGTGATGCAGGCAAGGGAGGTCATTGCCAATTTTAGCTTACGCTTAGCTCCCTGGATGAAAGAGAGTTGGTCTGAAATCCCTCAAACGCAAGGAGCGGAAATTAATTTAGGCTTTTTAGTGCCGAATACAGGCCAACAAGAGTTTGTCCATGAATTGAAGTTGCTTTTGGATGAAGCAAATATTACCGATGAATGGACGGGACCTTGGCTTCCTTTCCATTTCAGTTCATTCACGTTAAAGCCGGAAAGTTTTCTTATTCACCAAGCTCTGAATTGGGGGAAGGGGGGGTTACCTCATGATCGAGGATGATGAATCCGGCGTAAAGATGGCAGATCGTCTTAAGGAGTTTGAAGGACTAAGCACGGCAGGGCGGGTTAATACGAATCAAGAAAATGCGGACCAGGGGCTTGCAAAGCTTGTCCTTACTGTCGTGGAATTATTAAGAAGAGTCATGGAGCATGAGGCTTTGCGTCGCATTGATGGTGGGACATTAACGGAGTGCGAAATTGAAGAAATGGGAGAGACCTTCTTGAAATTGGATAACAAAATGATTGAAATGCGTGAGATATTTGGGCTAAAAGAGGAAGATCTAAATTTAGATTTAGGGCCTTTGGGCAATCTTATGTAGAGAGGGATGGGGAGAAGCGTGGCAATTCAACATTCGAATAATAGTAGTGGTCTGGGAGATCTTTTAGAACGAATTTTGGACAAGGGTATCGTAATCGCCGGGGATATCAAGATATCGTTGGCTGACGTTGAACTTATCAATATTAAAATACGTTTGCTTGTGGCCTCCGTGGACAAAGCGAAAGAAATGGGAATCGACTGGTGGGCCAATGATCCTTATCTTTCGTCACGCGCAAGAGTACCAGAACAAGCAATTACTGGAGATACAAAGCCAGCATCGGTTCAGCCTGATAACACCGTAAAAGACCGCTCAAAGGTCGTAAACCCGGCGGACCCAGTAGACCCGGTAGACCCGATAGATCGGATGATAAGAAGACCAAAATATAGTAAATAAATATATCCAGTCAACAGGGAGGGCGAAAGCCTTCCCTATTTTAATGCAAAAAAAATAGAAGTTTTGAATCACGCTTGTCCTGCCTGGGACATAGAATATTGTAGGAAGGACAAGGAGGGGGGGAAAGGTATGAAAAAGGATGTCGATTCCTCAAGCTTAGCAGAAGTTGTAGACCGTATTTTAGAAAAAGGAATAGTCATAGACGCATATGTAAGGGTCTCTTTGGTTGGTATTGAACTTTTAACGGTGGATTTGCGTGTTGTGATTGCTAGTGTCAATAGCTTTTTGCGATATGCCTGCGCAGTAGGCCTAACCGAGGAGCATCACGGTGACATGTTTTAACAAAAGGGAGGGGTAAATCCCTCCCAGAAATTTTTAAAAAAGTTGAGATTTTCTAATCACGCTTGTCCAGCCTAGGGCATAGAATATCACAGGAAGGACAAGAAAAAAAGAGGGGGGAAAGGTATGAAAAAGGATGTCGATTCCTCAAGCTTAGCAGAAGTAGTAGACCGTATTTTAGACAAAGGGATAGTCATAGACGCATATGTCAGAGTCTCACTAGTTGGGATTGAACTTTTAACGGTGGATTTGCGTGTTGTGATCGCCAGTGTCAATACCTTCTTGAGATATGCCTGCGCAGTAGGGTTAACAGAAGAACACGGCGATATATTCTAACAAGAAAGGAGGGAGACATCCCTCCTTTCCACAAGGGCCAGAGTGCTAGATGGCGCCCTAATCAAGGAGGGATCTATAGGCTTCTAAGGTCGTCTCAGCAATCTTGGACCATGGATAATGCTTGTGAAGGTGGTGCATTAAGGGCAGAGGAGAGGCATGAAAAGATTGTTCAAGCGCTGTACGTAAGCTTGCGTCATCCATTGGGTGCACATAAAGGGCCATATCTTGAAAATATTCGCTAGGGCTTCCTTGATCCGTGGAAATCACCACTGTACCGCACGCTCCAGCCTCTATGCTCGATAAACCTGGGGTTTCAAACCAGCTGGGCAGGGCATGAGCAATCGCTGCTGAATAAGCAGAAGCGAGAAGTTTCCCCTGTAAAGTGCCAATATGGGTGACGTTCGAAAAGGAGGTCATGCTTTCAAAATAGGTTTGGTCGTTAATGGGTCCTAGAAGAACAAGAAAAATTCCCAGTTCATGAGAGACTTTTGCTAGCCAATGCTGGTTCTTACGTGAGGAAATCCGGGCAGCACAGAGCACAAATTCTTTCGGAATATTAGGAAACTGTTCCCGAAAAAGCTGAGGAGTTGCCCCGATAAATGAATCTGGAAACCCATTGGGAACAACCTTATAAGGTGCAGTTTTGAGAAAGTCTTGCTGAAGAACGTCCATCTCGATTTGGCTATTAGGGAGCAAGAGTGTGCTTTGGGCCAATAAGCGGGCGCGCATGGGCTGCATATGTTTCCAGACAGCTAGGGCATTTGTGCTTGCACCTTCACGCTTGAAGAAGGCGTTTGGAGGCCAATAAATAGGGGAGAGGACAATGGCTTTCTGTTGTTTTTGGGCATTGAGAAAGTACATATAGCTTTCTTTAATTCGAGTAATATTGAAAATATGGACAGCGTCATAGGGCGATAGATCAAGATCGGGGTCAGTGGATATATGTACTTCAACCCCAAGTGTTTGAAGCGCTTGCCCCGTGGAAACCATTTGAACGGTATCACCGGCTGGATTTTTCATGAAGTCTGGTCGAGCTTGAAAAACTATTTTCATGAAGACTCCTCCTGCTATAATTTCTCGAGCCTGTCCCGAACGGATTGTATGCGATGTTGATAGGTATGGTAGCGGTAGACTTCTTCCTGACCTTGGCGGGCAATTTTTTGGCGGAGGTCCTCACGGCTTAGGTAGAAGCGCACAAGTTCTAACGTCTCATCCGGATGGCGGCTCCAGACGAGATGGACATGATTCTTGAACATGTTTTCGAGGGCCGGGGACCAGTGTGTTAGGAAAAAGGCTCGACAGCCCAAGGCTTCAAAGGTTCGCATGCTCATCATGGTAGGCGAGTCGATCACAGAATGTAAGCCTAAAACAATTTTTGCAGAAGAATAAGCACACGGTAACTGTTCATAAGGCAGATACCCTTGGTAAATTTCCGGGGACAAAATGTATTGATCCGTATTAGCTAGCCAGTGTTCATTACCGAAGACTTTTAAATCGAACGGACCTGAACGTAAAGGCGTGAGAATCGTTTCTAGCCCAATTTTCCTTTGAGGATACGAGGTATAGTAATTCGCAAGGAGCAGCAAATCGCAAGCATACGCAAGCGACGGTTCAGTCGGACGATGAAAGGCTGGATTACAGGCAAAGTGTAAATAAAGAGCGCGTATTTTCTCCCGCTGATAAAGAGAGAGACATTCTTTTGCTGGAGTAAGCACTAGACTGGCCCCTCGTCCCAAAGGACGGGACATGCGGCGCCAGTCCGGGGGATCATCAATGGCCCAATAGACGAGCGGGAGAGAATGACGGCGTAAAAAGGGAAAGAGTCTACCAGCGGCCGTGGAAATCGAAACACCCTCGGCAAACGCAAAATCTGGTTTCCAGTCCCGCAGAAGAGAGCTCAAACGGTCTTCCCAGTCCGGCAAGCGGACTGGAAGATAACGGATCTCATCCACTGAGGAAAAACCCGAGGATAATCCATAGCTCAAGAGAGATGAATCATTCAAAAATAAAATTTTCATTAGTATTGTCTCCAGTGATGGCTTGATTGTTCAATCACCGCTTCCAAGGAGTTGATCAAGCTTGCCGGGTTAATGTGGTATCGCTGAGCAGCCTGCTCAACGCTCATGCAGAGTAAGCTTTTGGCCCCTCAGCCTGAAGTGGAAATGCCGAATTTACGGAAGGTAATGCTTGTTTGAGGGTACTTGGATAGAATGACAGAAATATTTGTCTTTAAATCTAAGTGATCCATTTGCTCCAAAAACCTCCTTTGTTCTTAGTCTCCTTATTCTCTTCTTGGAGTTGAGAAATTTGAACACCTAGATTTTCTAGAGAAGAGTCGCTCTTCTCTTGTTTGGCCAACATAACCCGCAGGACTTGAGAGAGACTTTTGGTTTCTTCTTCAAGATCGGACATGGCGTCTTTAACAGGATCAGTTTCTTCAGGAGAGATCTCAAATATAGCTTGTGCCTGGTCTGTTTGTTCAGTATGAGAGGGCTTTTGTTTGGATTTCCTGGGTTGTTTGGGTGGACTGATATTGTCCGAAATAGCCCCAAGAATTTGATCAAATTTCGACAGCATGGACTGAAGAACAAGATTCATGTTCGTGCTTTCTTGTTCGAGCTGAGCCACAGTCGTAATTAAACGTTCAAGCTCGACGTTTTCTTTCAAAGGTAGGTCTTCTAAAACTTCCTCTGATAGACTTTTTGGTATATTGGGTGATTCAAGTAGCTCAGGTAGCTCGGGTAGATCAGGTAGTTCAGAGAACTCAGGTGACTTTGGTAACTCTGGTATTACCAGTACTTCTGGTGCTTCAGCTACCTCAATTGGGGAGAAAACATCTGAAATGTCATGATTTGTTTCATTGACAGGAATTGAAGTTTGCGGAGTAGGATCATGAGATATTAGGTCAGGATAGAAGGCTGGTACAGGAGGGATAGCCTGGGTAACAATGGGTATAGCGGTTTGGAAGGGTGTAGGTATAGGAACAACCTTCTTTTTAATCGTGAAGCCCAATTCACGGTGAAAGGCTGGTGCCTGTGGTTCTGCTTGATCTTCCAACCAGTAGGTTTGATGAAAATTTCTTCTACCTTTGTGCACCCAATTGAAAACATGGCGATAGGGAGTATGAGTAGAGACTAATTTCCATCCGTTACCATCATTGCGCATGAGCACTTCTTCCCCTGTATGGGCTAGTAGCCATAAAACGCCATTGATTTCTAAGGCCCCAAGGCTTTTCCAGGGAGCACTTAACGTCTTGATAGGCGCGGGTGCTGGATTCCACGTGCTCGCCAATTCATGGGCATCTGTCTGCTGTGCGAAGCGAATTTCATATTGTCCACTGGGAGATTTTACGACCCAATAGAGATAGTGAACGTTATCCGACGTCATAAGCGCCGCAATATCCACCACCTCACCTGGGATTTTTAGTGTCTCGGCAGGAGAACCCCAAATATGAAACGTTCCGTTAAAGCGGTTGGTATAAAGGACAGAATACCGGCCCTGGAAGGTGACAGTTAATAAATGAAGGTCACCCTGACTGTCCAAGTTAACGTGATAAAGCGGTTCCCGTGGGTGCACGACATCTCCCAAATGAGCACTGTGCCAGGTTGATCCGTTCCAATAACGATGTTCGATCCGCCAGAGATCTGGAATGGATTGATGCGCATGGCCGTAGAAGATATGTATTACTTTGCCTTGTGGAAAAAGAAAGAGCCGTCGGTATCGTAAAGAGCGTACATCCAGGTTGGCAATTAATGTTGTTTGGGGTATTGAACGGCCAGAAATTAGAGTATAACAGAGTTCTCCGGTTGCTTTAAGTACCACAAGATGAACGGTCTTACTGTCTGTCATGATCCCATGGGCTAAAAGTATCGGTTCCTGAAGTTGATAGAAGGGCTTCGGACTGTCTTCGCCGAAAAGAGCACATCCTTGAGGATCAATGTGCAGGTACATGGATTCATGGTCATAAGTTAGGAGAAGAGGAGTAAGTATGGTCCTACTCTGGAAAGCCAATACGATCACTTCCTTTATATTTTCTTAATAAGTGATCCAAACTGTGTAAACGAAAAGTCCGTTATGGACGGCCCCTTCTTTTTGGGGGTCACCCTCTTATTGATAAAAGAGGGTGACGACAACACCTGATGAACGCTTACTGGCAAGTATCTTGTTGTGGCGGGAAGAAATCACTTGGGAATGGGGTAAGGGTAAGGTCGAAGAAATTGAGACATGGATTTTCCGGAATATTCGGGAATTCTTCACAGAACGGAGGTTCTGGGCAGAAACCGAAGGCTGGAACGAGGAGCTGAACGATCCCTGTGACTTTTGTTATGACGAAGCTACCAATGGCAAGTTGTATCGTCGTTGCCGTAAACAATGGGCTTGTTAAGACTTCCGTTCTCGTTTCAATACGCAAGTTGAAGTCGAATTCTGGTCGGGTTGGTGGGAAGTACATCACGATATCTTTATTAACATCTGGGAGCATACCTGTGATCGTAAAGACGGCTCCGGTAGAATCCCGTAAGGTTAAGGTATAGGGGATTTCAAGGGTGAACTGAACTCTTGAAAAATTCGGGCGAGCAGGAATCGGTGTAATGACGACACTGCCAGGAACAATCACGCCTGTAGTAAAAGTCATGCTGATAAAGGTAAACGGAGGTACACCGCCAGTAGGCAAGGTAATCGTGAAGGCGGGGAAGCACTCCCTTTGTTGACAGCTAGCATATACTTTCTCAACGATGATGCAGACCGATTCCGATACTTCTTCAAGTTGGTAAGGGTCAGTTAAGTCAATAGGATCACTCGGGGATAAGGCAGATCCAACTCTGCCCACAGTAACACCGCGAGGAGGGAAGGAAGTCGGAAGTGCAGCTGCAATCGTATTTGTAAGGGTATTAATAATACTAATTGAGCTATCACCTTCGTTAGCAACCCAAACCTGTGTGCCGTCACCGGTAACATCGAGGCCGCGAGGATTAATTCCAACAGAAACTGTGGTGATCACGTTCAGTCCCGTTGTAGAGATGACGCTGACGGTGTTTGAGGTGAAGTTGCTCACGTACATATAGACTGGATTTACAGGGTTTGCCGCTATTTTTTGCGGATTTGAGCCGACTGGAATTGCACTGAGAATAGCATTGGTGGCAGTGCTGATAACGCTGACGTTATTGCTGCCGCTGTTGACAACAAAGAGTTTTGAATTGTCTAAGCTTACTGCCAGACCATTGGGTGAAGTGCCTACAGCGATTGTAGCAACAACGGTATTCGTAACCGGGTTAATGACAGAGACTGAATTGCTGCCGCTATTACTGACGTAGACTCGGCTGCCATCACGGGCAATGGTTACATCGATAGGTCCTGTACCAACGGTAATAGTACTTACAACGGCATGAGTCGGAATGCTAATGACGGAAACAGTTCCGCTTCCAGAGTTTGTAACATACGCGGTCGTGCTGGTCGGGTCAATTGCGACTGATGTAGGTGCAAGACCCACCGGGATCGTTGCTAAGACAATATTGGCGGCGGTGCAAATGACAGAGACGGTGTTGCTACCAAAATTAGGGACTAAAACCTTTGTTCCATCTGGTGTGCGTTTTGGGAAAGCAGGTGCAATCCCCACTGGAATGGTAGCGACGAGCACATCGCTGTAAACATTATATATGGCGACGGCGTTGTCGAGTGTTACCCAAGCATGGGTTTCAAATAGCATGTGTGTATTCCCCCTTATTTTTTAATTCGTAAATTGGGTCTGCTTGTAGCTGAACTTTCAACGTATTCTATTCAATCGTCGAGTAGGGTGTTACACGCCATTCTTCATTTCTATAAGTCTTGAAAAAATTGGTTGAAGCATTCTTCCAGTCCGTTCACCCCAATCATTCGCGTGCGCGAAAGCCATACGTTCCGACTTGCCAGAATCATTTCCTTCTAATAAATAACGTAGACGCAGGGAGAATAAATGGGGGTTACTTTCTAGATTGATATTTGGAATGGTTAGCAGCTCAGGAAGTGGTGTGCCCAGAACTCGGATTCCTGCAGCATAATATTCATAAAGTTTAATGGGGTTGCAACCTTTGGTCATTTCTGTCTGAAGAAAGGGAATCAGTCCAACATCGAAGTGATGGAGATAAGCGGGCAGTTGATGATAAGGTTTTAGGCCTAAATAAAAAACATTCTTAGATTTGAGTGGGAATTTATTGAGTTGAAAGAGGGCTCCAATAAAAACGAAGTTTAATCCTGGGTTTTCTTGAATCGAGACCTTCAGCAACTCCCAATCGACCCAGGGGGCCATGGCGCCACTGTAGCCTATGATGGGTTTACCGGTTGGAAGATCCGCCGGACGTTTATTCGGTGTGGGCGAAAAATGGACGTAATCGACACCGTTCGGCACTAGATAAACATGGGGATGTCGGTTAGAAAAATAGTCATAAATGCTGCGGCTGCTACAAAAAATGAGATTTGCTCTTTCTAGGATCGCCGGGTAATAGGGTGCCCAACTGGCAAATTCATTTTTGGGTTCATCAACGGCATCATAAATAACGAGATCTGCGTTATAGGCATCAATTAGATTAATATGGGAGGGAACAGTTAACCATAGAATGCGTGGTCGTGGATGGGGAATATTCAGGGCAGAAATCCCCTGGCAAAGGAGAAGGGTTGGCGCTAAACTCTTGACCTGGGGATGGGGAAAGGTCCCTGGCTCTTCATAAAGGACAGTATGGCCCGATGAGGAAAATTGGCCTAGTATTTGCTGTGGGCGCTGAAACATCCAATTCCAGGGAATTGATGGCGGATATATAATAGTAGGCATTTGTGACCTCCTCGTGCGTTGCGTTAAAAGTAATATTCCATATAGGGTATGATGAGACATTCTATTTTGGGAGGCTTCCGGTGATATACCACAATATATTTTAGGCAAGACATCTAAGCTGACGCTAGCGACTCCTTAGTCGTGATAATTCTTCAGGGGATAAGGGTGCACGATGGATTGATGCTCTTAACACATTTAGAGGCTTGTCGCATAGGATAATTGCGGGGGTGATTATACTGAAGGTCTTATCATTGACCAATGAATTTGAAGAAGAAAGTTTTGGTGGCGCGGGAACGGCTGCTACAGGCATGCTATACATGCTGGATCGTTTGGGGGTACAACAAACGGTGATAGTACCACGCAGTGATTGGAACGTACCCGATTGGACGTTAAGGGGACAACAGATAAAAGTTTTAGGTTTACCTCGTGACAGCCATTATTTTGGTTATTTAGGGATGATTAAGACGGAGGTCGTGCGTCAAGAATTTCCTGAGCTTAGTCAGCCGTGGGATTTAATTCATACGCATGCCATCAATTTTTCCCCCTTGGTTTATACCCTTTCAGCAGGACGTATTCCAATTCTTTATTCCGTTTATTCGTTCTTACGCAAAGAGTTAGGAGACAGGCCTGAGCTTGAATTACAGGCTCAGTTTAAAATTCAGGAAGAACTTCTCATGCGTTGTCAACGCATTCAACTGATTAGTCAGAGTGAAAGAAAGTATCTGGCGGAGCGGTTTCCCCAATACCTTTCCAAAACGCAGGTCTTACCTCTCGGTATTTCCTTACCGTTAGAACGATGGCAGCCTGCAAATACCCATGAGTTTCTATATGTCGGCAGGCTTTCTGACTATAAAGGGATTGAAGATTTAATTAAAGCCATATATCTAATACGGCAAAGTGGTCGACAGATTCACCTGAATATTGTCGGCAAGGGACCAGATTACTATGAGACATCTTTGAAACAATTTGTTAAGTCAATGAATCTAGGTGTTTGCGTTCAGTTTCATGGCTGGAAGCCGGATTCAGAGGTAAGGCAATTCATGGTGCGGTCGGCTTGCCTTGTTGTTCCGAGTCGACGTGAAGCCTATGGGCTGGTGGCCTTGGAGGGAATGGCAATCGGTACGCCAATCCTTGCATCAAGAGCAGGGGGGCTAGAAGAAGTAGCCTCTAACTCATGTGCACTCACCTTTGAAGCAGGGAATATACACCAGTTAGCAGAGGCTTTGAAAACAGCCTTCGACACCCCTTGCCTTATGCGGTCTCTGGCAGCTAGGGGTCGGGAGCGGGCTTTAACGTTGGAGTGGGGACAACTTGCTCCAAGCTATCGTCAGTTTATTACCTCGTCCGCACACCTCTCTTAACGACGCAAAAACGCGGCATGCGAGTGTAGGCAAGCACGCCGTTAGTGGGAACTTAATGACCCTTAGAAATTTTCATAAGAGCAGCGATCAGTTGATCTGCAGTGCGTTGCCAGGTCCAGTCTTTCGCGAAAACGTGGCCCGCATTGGCTAAACGCTGGCGTTCGTTGTCGTTGGTTAATAGATGAAACATATTGTCACTTAACGCGTTGACATCGCTCGGTTGGGTGACAATACAATTTTCATTGTTTCGTGTGTAATCACGGTTTCCGCCACAGTCAGTCGTTATGACCGCGGTTCCACAGGCCATCGCTTCTAGCGGGGGTAAGCCAAAGGATTCGTAATAAGAAGCATAGACGAAAACGTCTGCTCGGGCGTAGAGTAACGCCATTTCGTGATCACTGGTCGCAGTCATGGTTGTAACGGGAAACGAAGCATTGAAGGGCTGTACCTCTGGATTCACGACAAAAACATCAAAATCAAGTAAGCGCTCTTTCAAACGGGTACAGGCTTCCATAAAGTCAGCATTTCCCTTCCAGGTATAGCCAGGTCCCCGCATAATGTAAAAGATATTTTTGCGACCTGTCTGGGAAGAGAGCTTAGGGTAGGGATGGAAGTAGGCTGAATCGACACCACTGGAAATGACGGTACTGTCACGACCAACTTCAGAAAGAATAAGTTGACGTTGCCATTGAGAGATCGTAACCACCGGCGCATCAATAAAATAAGTGGATTTTGACACCTCTGCATTGGGCACACACAGAGGCTCGTAGACAAGGCTTAGGCGAACAACCTGGCCTTTTTTAGATTCCCAAGCAGGCATGACCGTTGGATAGAAATTTGGCAAGATAAAGTCAGCCGAGGGGAAAGAGTTGGGGCTTAACTCTTTTACTCGGGTTATCTTTGCGCGCACGGGCCAGTCCAGTACACCGTTTTTAGGCATGATAAATTCTACGTTATGCCCACGATCTATCAGAGCATTCCCTAGCTGATATAGAAAACGGGCTCCGCCGCCTCTTTCTAAACTTAGGGCAGGAATCACTAGTTTCATAGATTAACCTCCAAGCAGGCTTTATTGCTAGTGTATGCGGTCACCTCCGTCGATGTGGCAACATGTGTCAGATAAACAAACTTTGACATATGATAAATCAATTAGAGTAAAAGGGGGATTGGGAGAGCGTGATGTGGCAGCAAAAACAGGTTCTGGTCACAGGAGCTGGCGGATTTATCGGTAGCCATTTGACAGAGGCATTAGTTAAAGCAGGCGCCAAAGTGCGCGTCTTTATACGTTACAATTCCAGAGATGGTCGTGGGAATCTGGAGGACTTAGAACAGACAGTACTCGACCAGATCGAAATAATTGCAGGAGATTTACGCGACGCAGATGCAATTGAACGATCGGTCAAGGGGTGCGACACTGTTTTTCATCTAGGTGCTTTAGTGGGGATCCCTTATTCCTATAAAAATCCTCGTGAGGTCGTTGAAACGAATATTATGGGCACGTTCAATGTGCTTACAGCAGCACGTGATCATGGCGTGGCTCGAATTGTCCATACATCGACGAGTGAAGTTTATGGCTCTGCGCAGTATGTTCCCATTGACGAAGCGCATCCCCTCCAAGGTCAGTCCCCTTATTCAGCGAGTAAAATCGGGGCGGATAAATTAGCTGAAAGTTATTATGCTTCCTTCGATTTACCGGTCGTCACGATAAGACCCTTTAACTGTTATGGACCGCGGCAGTCAGCTCGGGCCATCATTCCTACCCTAATTACTCAGGCCCTTGCCTGTGCAGAAATACGCCTTGGAAATACGGAGGCAAGGCGAGATTTTACCTTTGTAACGGACACGGTAGAGGCGTTTATGAGGGCCGCTCAGACTCAGGAGGCCATTGGAAAGGTCTTCAATGTGGGCTCAGGTCAGGAAATCTCCATTGGACAATTAGCCCAAGTCATTATCAATACAATCCAAAGTACGGCGAAAATCGTCGTCGATGAGACGCGGGTTCGTCCAAGTGGAAGTGAGGTAAACCGGCTCTTAGCGGATAACTGGTTAGCGAAAGAAATACTAGGGTGGGAACCACAGGTGTCACAAGAACTAGGCATTAAAAAGACGGTAGCCTGGATTGCTACGCATATGGATCGTTTTCAGATAGGAAAATACCAAATTTGAAAAGATGAAGAAGGGGAATACCATGCAAAGCATTATTCTAGCGGGTGGTAGGGGTTCACGCCTAGATCCGTATACCCGGATATTACCAAAGCCCCTTTTTCCCATTGGGGACAAACCGATTGCGGAAATTCTTGTGCGTCAACTGCAGCAGGCAGGCTTCCATGAAATCATCATGTGTTTGGGGTATCTGGCAGATTTCATGAAACTTTACTTCCAAGATGGTGGCTATTTTGGTGTACCCATTCGTTATTGTGTGGAAACTGAGCCCTTAGGAACGGCCGGTCCGTTGAGAGGGGTCAGCGATTTAGAAGATAATTTCTTAGTTGTAAATGGCGATGAGTTGACAACTTTGGATTTTGCGGCGTTGTTTAAACACCATTTAACGATGAAAGCAGATATGACGGTGGCCGTACAGCAAAAGTCGGTCAGTTCATCGTTTGGAGTTTTAGAGATCATGGACGGGCAGGTCACCGACTATTCGGAAAAACCGACCACTAACTATTGGGCGAGTATGGGTATTTACGTTATTAACAAGCGAATTCTTTCGTTAATTCCTGAAAACAAACGCTTTGATATGCCAGATCTGGTGCAGACACTTCTTAAGGAAAATGCTAAGGTGGCGAGTTATGAGAGTCAAGACCTTTGGTTTGACATTGGGACGATGGCTGATCTGGAAAAGGCCAAAGAAGAGTTTGAGCAGTTATAGCGGCAGATAAAGTTCTAAAAAAGGAGTCGATATAAGTGGTAAAGATCCTGGTCACTGGAAGTAGGGGCACATTAGGGACCCCATTAGTAGAAGAACTGAAAAAAAGAGGGCACGAAGTGTGGGAAGTGGATCTACAACACCATGAAGGGGAGCGCTACTTCCGAGCAGATATTAGTGAGTATCGGCAGTTGGAACGTGTTTTTGATCAGCCCTACGATTTGGTCTACCATTTAGCGGCAGAATTTGGACGTATTAACGGAGAAGACTATTACGACACACTTTGGAAAACCAATGTCATCGGGACACGTAATATCCTTGAGTGGCAGTTGAAAAAGGGTTTTAAACTTGTGTTTACGAGTTCCTCTGAAATTTATGGAGAAACCTCTGAGCCGTTACTCAGTGAAGATCTTCCCTTGCGAAAAACGATCCTTCAGCACAATGACTATGCTTTGAGCAAATGGGTCAACGAAGTGCAAATTACCAATTTTGAAAAGAAGTATCAATCTCCAATTGTCAGGTTGCGGTTATTTAATGCCTACGGGCCCGGAGAATACTATCATCCTTATCGCAGTGTGGTCTGCTTGTTTGTTTACCGTGCGTTAAAGGGAATACCTTATGATGTGTATGAAGGTTACTCGCGCGTCTTTATGTATATTGACGATTTAATTCCTAGTATCGCCAATGTGACGGATTGTTTCATACCAGGAGAGGTTTATAACCTTGGGGGAACGGAATACCGGAGTGTTCAAGATCTAAGTAATCTAGTGTTGAAGTATACCGGCGGGGATCCAGGTCTTGTTAGGAATCTCCCCGAGGATAAGCATAATACCGTTAGTAAACGACCGGATATTCATAAAGCAACCCTTGATTTAGGCCACAATCCAAGCATGCTATTAGAAGAAGGGCTACCCAAAACTGTTGAATGGATGAAGGGTGTGTATGGAGGGAAACCATGATGACGCTACCAAAGGTCAGTGTCATTATACCAACGTATAATTATGCACAATATGTTGGCATTGCTGTGGAAAGTGTCCTCGATCAGAGCTATCCAGACCTGGAAATTTTGGTGGTTGATGATGGATCAACCGATAAAACCCAAGCAACCCTTAGGCCGTATACACCGTGGATTCATTATTACTATAAGGACAATGGTGGAACCGCCAGTTCTTTGAACTTTGGCATTACCCGCGCATCAGGAAAATATATTTGTTGGCTGAGTGCAGACGACATCTTTTTACCGGATAAGATCGCCAAACAGGTATGTTTAATGGAGAACCAACCAACGCTTGGCTTTAGTTATACCAGCTTTATCGTGATTGATGGAGGAGGAAATAAGCAGTATGAAGTGCACTCTCCGTTCTATGGAGATCACAGGGAAATGGTGATCAAGCTGATGGAGGGCTGTTTCATCAATGGATCTTCAGTGATGATGCGAAAGTCGGCAATTGATCAGGTCGGCCTCTTTGATGAAAGTATGGCCACGGTTCATGACTATGAATTGTGGTTTCGTTTACTGAAAAGTTATCCGTGCGGGTTTCTTAACGAACTGCTTTTAGGTTATCGCTGGCATGGTCAAAATGGGAGCTTATATGTGCCGCCAAACTATACAGAACCAGCGGTGAGAAAAGCGCGGCAGCTTTTTCCTGATTTATAAATAAGGATCAGTTATTGGAGCCAACGAAGAGAAATGGGTTACAAAGGAGCGTGAAAACAAGTTGGGCAAGGTATTGATTTTGGGAGGGTCTGGGATGTTAGGGCATACCTTGTTTCGTTACCTTTCAGGTAATCCTAGTCTTGATGTCGTTGCTACGGTCCGCTCTTCCAAGGAATTAGTCGACTGGTTACCCACGGATCAGATGAAGAAGGTGCGTCGAGATGTGGATATCCTTCAAATAGATAGCCTCGAACAGGTTTTCGCAGAAGTATTACCAGACATTGTCGTGAATTGTATCGGAATCATTAAGCAGCTACCCCAGGCGGAGGATCCACTTACGACGATCACAGTGAATGCACTTTTACCGCACCGTATCGCTTCACTTTGCAGCGCATTCGGGGCACGAATGATTCATGTCAGTACAGATTGTGTTTTTGATGGCGAGAAAGGGCGCTATGCTGAAAGTGATCCTTCCAATGCCACCGATCTCTATGGCAGAACCAAACTCCTGGGTGAGGTAGTCTACCCTCATTGTGTTACCTTACGCACTTCGATCATTGGACATGAACTGAAAGGTAACTATGGTTTAGTCGAATGGTTTCTACGCCAAAAAGAAACTGTGCGTGGTTTTAGAAAGGTCATTTATTCCGGTTTCCCAACGATTGAATTATCTCGGATTATTGGAGATTACGTCATCCCTAACCCAGACATGAAGGGACTTTACCAGGTATCTTCCAATCCAATCTCTAAATACGAGTTACTTCAACTTATCAAGGGCCAATACGGCAAAAAGATAGAGATTGTACCAGAGGACAGTGTCAGAGCAGATCGATCGTTAGATTCATCGATTTTCCGCACTCTAACAGGCTACAATCCACCTGAGTGGACGGAGTTGGTTCGCGAGATGCATCAAGATTATTTGCAAGGCCCATATCGTTAAGTCAAAGGGGATGAAATTGATGATGTTTGATAACAAAGTGATTGTAATCACGGGGGGCACAGGGTCACTGGGTAAAGTATTAACCCGCAGACTCTTAGAAAAGGAGTTCGGTTCTCCTAAGAAGATTATCATCTTTTCGCGCGATGAAGCGAAGCAGCATGCTATGCGCGTGGAATACCAGCATAAGAAAAACGTGACCGATGAAGTAATCTATGACAATTTTGCTCGCTTAATCGAGTTTAGAATTGGAGATGTCAGGGATTATCACTCCGTCTGTTCTGTCTTGAGGAATGCGGACATTGTCATCAATGCCGCTGCTCTAAAACAGGTGCCTTCGTGTGAGTATTTTCCGTTTGAAGCAGTACAAACCAACGTCATTGGGCCTGAAAATATCATACGAGCGATTGGCGAAAATAATCTTACCGTAGAAACAGTCGTCGGGGTCTCTACAGATAAAGCCTGCAAACCAGTCAATGCCATGGGAATTTCTAAGGCCATGCAAGAGCGGATCTTTATCGCCGCAAATGTGATGATTCCCAAGACAAGATTTATTTGTGTTCGCTATGGTAATGTGCTTGCCTCTAGAGGGTCTGTCATTCCTTTGTTTCATGAACAAATTAAGCAAGGTGGACCGATCACCCTTACGACCAAGGAAATGACGAGATTTTTATTACCCCTAGATAGTGCCGTGGATACCATTTTCGCTGTCTTACAAGGGGCAAAACCTGGTGAAATATTTATACCGAAAATCCCTTCAGCCCGAATTGAAGATATTGCGAAAGTTTTGATTGAAGACAGGAAAATAACCATGAACTACACGGGGATCCGTCCCGGAGAAAAGGTTCATGAAATCTTGATCTCGGAAGAAGAAGCTTGGCGGTCGTATGAGCGTGGTGATTATTATGCGATTAAGCCGATGCTTCCAGAACTGTTTGAAGAAGAGTCAGGCTTACAGGCGTTATCGAATGAGTATAGTTCTGGCGATTTTATCATGACCTTGGAAGAAACAGAAAGCTTGTTAAAAAAGCATCATCTGATGCTCCGGCAAACGAATAAAGAAGAAGGAGAACTCTTGCGATGAACTATAGGATTGTTGGTATTTGCCAAATATTCAATGAACTACGCAAAGAGAACTTGGAGAGGTTCGTGAATCATATCAAGCCGCTCGTGGAGAGTCTCGTTGTCTATGATGATGGAAGCACGGACGGCAGTTATGAATATATGTTGAAACAAACACCCTATGTCCTTCGGTCAACAAAAAATGATTTTGCAAACGAGCGAAGTCATAAACAATGCTTGCTGGAAGAAGCTTTAAAATTAAAGCCTGATTATATTTTGTGGCTGGATGCGGATGAAGTTTTGACAGCGAATGCTGCAGAGCATCTTCAAGCCTTGTGTCAACTAGGTGAAGAACAGCCCTTTGATGCAGTGTGTTTTCATGAAATCAACTTATGGCGCAGTCATTCTTGGCGAAGACTCGATAGTTTATTTGATACGGGTTGGTTTTGCCGCTTATGGCGTGTGGTTCCTGGTCTTAGCTTTAATGAAACTACGCCAGGGCTTCATCAACCGCCTTATCCTTCCACAATAAAAACGGTGATTTGGGATGAAAAAATTCAGGTACTGCATTACGGATTTTCTTCGAAACAACGCCTAGCTCATAAATATCTCGTGTATAAATCGCATGGACAACGAGGGTACGATATGCTTGATCGGCTAATCAGTGAAGAACAGTTGGTCGTGGCGAAAGTTCCTCAGCAACTTTTTCCGGAAGATTTGTGGGTCGATGATGAGCAACCTAGCCCGTTCACGTTCGCAGAATCTCTCGCTTATGTCGAACAATACCGCGAAGAAGTGTTTAGACCAAAATTCAGCCTGATTTGTCTAGTCTACAAGAGTGTTGAATGGTTGGATTTCGTTTATGAGCAGGTCTTTAAATATACAGATATGACCGATAAAGAGCTTTTCTTTGTAGCGAATGATGCGAATACCTCAGTGCTCAGTCATCTGAAAGATCACTATATACCTCATTATGTTTATCAAAATACTCCCGAGCAGCAAACGGAATGGTTTATCAATAATGTGTATCGAGCTTATAATTATGGGACCAGCAAGGCTCGGGGAGATATTGTTGTTTTCATTAATACAGATATGGCGTTTACGCCAGGCTGGTTTGATCGTCTGTGGCAGGCGTATCATGGGGAGAATTGTGTGACCTCTCGATTAGTAGAGTCTGGGAAGCTACGTAGCGGTCAATACGGGATCGAAAGAGATTTTGGCCGAGATTATAAATCATATCAAGAAATAGAATTTCAACAAGTTGCCCACGATTTAGCAGAGCCTAAATTGGCCGAGGGTGGCCTATATATGCCACTGTTAATCCGAAAGGAACATTTTGATATGGTAGGGGGTTATCCAGAAGGAAATATTGTCCCAGGTTGCGTTTTGAATCATCCGGTCATTGCTCGGATGGGAGAAGCCTGTCTATCCGGAGATAACGTCTTGATGCTGAAACTCCAGGCCAAAGGGATTAAACATCAAACGGCATTTGACAGTCTGGTCTATCATTTCCAGTGTGGGGAATTAGATAGTCCACCAACAGCAGAGGTCGTATCAGACAAAGTTAAGGTTGCAGTATGTAACGACCTGATTACAGGGTCTATGGGTGAAAAGGTCTTGTGGAATTTCCTCGTAGAAGCCTTACCGGCCTCTGTTGGTATCGATATGTATCTTGCGGGTATCCAAGGTGATTATGCGGTAAATGCTCGGATTTATCTTCAGGCGCATTACCCAGAGGTAGACATCATCATTCAGAATGCTACGTTTATTAATATAGTTGATCCATCCCGTTATACCATCGCATTTTTACAGGACAATCTTAGATCTATGGGCTGGGCAAACGTGCAACAAGAAGAAAACTTGCGTAGGGCATCTAAACTCGTGACAAATTCTTTGCAAACTGCTTTGTCTTATCCTGAGTATGAATTTGAAATTATTCCGGTGGGTGTGGATTTGGAACTCTTTAAACCGCTTGATCAAGGGGAGGCCCGTCAGGAGCTGGGATTTGGTCCAGAACGAATAGGCATCTTTGTCGGAGATTTTTCTGAGGTGAAAGGGTGGGACAAAGTACGCAATTGTATTGAACAACATCCCGACATCTCCTGGATTTTAGTTTCCAAAGCAGAAGAAAACTTTACTGCCTCTAACGTACGAGTGTTTAACAGAATTCCACAGACCCTCCTTGTGAAACTCTTAAACTGCGCTGATTTCTTCATCATCGGTTCACCGGTTGAGACTCAGTGTTTAGCTGCCATTGAAGCCTGTTTATGTGATGTTCCTGTCGTCATGCGGCAGGTGGGCATCTTTAAAGATTTTAGCGAAGAAGAGCGTGCAGCGTGTGGAATTTTTGGGGAAGATTTCGAAGCGGCCCTTCTACACTTACCCAGCCGTACGTTTTCCCCACGAAGAGTGATGATCGACAATAAACTGTCAACTCAGGATTCCATGCAAAAATGGCACCATTTAGTAACGAATGTTTCTCAAGAACTGATGGCTAAAAAAAAAATACCAACAGTGACGAGGTAAGACCGCCAAAAGTATCCATTATTATGACCACCTTCCAAAGAGTGCATTTGTTGAAGTGGGGGCTTTATTCCTTATCCCAACAGACGATGCCCTTTGAGTTTGAGACAATCGTGGTGAATGATGGATTAGATGACGAAACTGAAGCGATTTGCAACGAGTTCAAGGAAAAACTTAATCTGAAGTATGTATTTACCGGGCAAAGACATCTGAATTCTGAGCCTGTTTGGCGTATCCCTGGCTTTGCTATCAATATTGGGGTGAAACAATCGTCCGGAGATATTTTAGTGCTGTGTTGTGCTGAAATGTTCCATATCAACCAGACGATCGCAGGCCTTACCACCCCCATCCTGGATCATCCTAAGTTGTTGGGTATTCCCGTAGGCAAAGATGATCGTGATGGGGCTTTTCTAGAGCATATTAAGGAGCAAAATGGGCTATTTGAAATGGACCTCTTAAACAAATGCAGTTGGTTGTATACGAAAATGCCGTTTTTAATGGCAATACATCGCCAACAGTTCTATGAGATTGGCGGATATGATGAGGATTTCGTGGGAATCGCCTACGATGACAGTGATTTTATCGAGCGATTATTGAGAAATGGTTGTAGTTATTGTCAGACGGATGCGATTACCGTGCATTTGTATCACCCCAGAGCGCAAGGTTACTATGAAGATCCTCCTGAGTGGGCGTATAACAAAAACTTGTACTTTTCTAGGTTGGGTAAGATTGTAAGAAATGAAGGGAGAGCGTGGGGGGTTCTGTAACAATCTAGACTGCTTGTCATATACTGGAAGTGAGGGGGGAGCTAGTCCCTCTATCACAAAAAGTGGGAGGCAGAATTGTGGACGAACAAGAATTAGAACTATTCCAGGAGGTACAAGAGTCCGTGAAACAATGTAAGCCAAACTGTTGTTGTAAGCCTTGCCCCGAAGGTGGTGAAGGCTTTGTTGCAGAAAGTCTGTTTATTGTAAAACATCATCGAATTGTTTGGGCGGTCATCCTGGTTGATGGAACAGTAGCCTTCAAGGAAGTCGAACCCGAATGGCTGGAGATATTCGCGGAAGTAATCTTGGACTCACCGACTATTTTCGTGGAATTTGATTGTTGCCATAAAATAGTTGAATATGTTGCCCACCAAGATAAGGTAGTCCCTGTTTAACGATAAAAGAGAGTATAGTTGTCAATTCGAAATTGGCAACTATGCTCCTTTTTATATCTTACCTGTTGTTATTAACCAATACGATTGAAATCGTTAAAAGTCACAGAAAGACAGCCTGAACAATATAATGAATAGACCCATAATTTAGGAGGTGAAATTGGTGCCCAATTTAACGACAGGGCTATTTGAGAACACTGCGGTTGCCGGTGTTAGGCCGAGCTCAACGCTTACGGTAAGGATTGCTAATGATGATGCCTCTACCGTAGCGATCCAAATTGAAGGGTATTTCCTGAGTGGAACGACAAAAGTGAAGTATGTAGAAGAGTTTTTCACGCTTGTAGCAGGTGCAGTAGTATTGAAAAACTACTTCGTCCAATTTGATGCTTTTGAGTTTCAATTCTTTGTTAGCTCAGAGGCTGTGGAAGTTTCTGCTTGGGGGAAGGACGCAGCTGGAAACCTTACTGCAGCGCATCGGGTTGTGGCCCGTGAGTTTAATTACTTTTAAAAATTATTAATAAGAAAAGGAGACGAAACGATGGCTTTTTTAACAACCGGATTGATCGATAATCTTGAAGTCGCAGGAGTAAGACCAACTTCAACGCTTACCGTCAGGATAACAAATGATGATACAGTAACAGCTTCCATTGAAATTCATGGGTATTATTTGACGGGAGCCACAAAAACACTGTATGTCTTGGAGCTTTTTACCTTGGCACCTGGTGGGGTAGCAACCAAAAACTATTACGCGCAGTTTGATGCTTTTGAGTTTCAATTTATAAATAGTTCTGATGCTGTTGAGATTTCGGCCTGGGGGAAAAACGCTGCTGGGAATTTGACAACTGCCCATTGTATGGTTGCAGAAGAATTGGATGTAATTGGTTCAGAAGGAATACCAGGTCCAACGGGGCCTCCTGGGCCCCAAGGCATCCAAGGAACAGCAGGAGTAGACGGAGTAATAGGGCCAACAGGGCCGCAAGGAACAGCAGGAGTAGACGGAGCAATAGGGCCAACGGGAGCGACAGGGCCGCAAGGAACAGCAGGAGTAGACGGAGCAATAGGGCCGACAGGAGCGACAGGTCCGCAAGGAACAGCAGGAGTTGACGGAGCAATAGGGCCGACAGGACCACAAGGAACAGCAGGAGTTGACGGAGCGATAGGGCCGACAGGGCCGCAAGGAACAGCAGGAGTAGACGGAGCGATAGGGCCGACAGGGCCCCAAGGTCCAACGGGAGCGCTATCCTCGGCTTATGCATTTGTTTATAATACTAGTGCGCAAACTGTCGCCACTGGAACGAATGTTACTTTTGACGGGGTTGGCCCGATACTTGGTGCAGCGTTCACACCAGATTCCCTTATAACCATTGATAATGCAGGCGTTTATATTGTAGATTATCAAATAAGTGACGATGAGTCCAGCCAGATCACCCTGACAATAGCAGGTGCTGCAGCAGCGGGTGGTGTATTTGGTGTAGGTGGAACAGGCGGGACTATTCCCCAGAACAGGGGTGAGGTGATTGTTTCGGTAGCGGCTGGTGCTACCGCAGCACTCCTCAATGATTCCGGCTCCACAATTTCTCTGCCAACCGCTATCGGTGGATCGGGAGCAAATACCACTAATGCGTCCATTGTACTCCATCGGATAAATTAGAATAGTTCCAGAGCCCTTTGGTTATGCCAAGGGGCTCTTATGTTCCCTTAAAAATCATTCCGAATATAAATGTAATGATCATATTTTTAAAAGGAGACTTAAAATGGAGGGTAAAGAGATAACGATCAGTCTGTGTATGATTGTAAAAAACGAAGAGAATACAATTGCCCGTTGTCTTGATTCTGTCAAAGGTATCCCCGATGAAATAGTTATAGTTGATACTGGTTCGACTGATCGAACGAAAGAGATTGTAAGAGAATATACCGACCGGATTTTTGACTTTATCTGGATCGATGACTTTGCTGCTGCCCGTAATTTTGTTTTCAGTAATGCTACTAGAGATTATATTCTTTGGCTGGATGCAGATGATGTTTTTGCAGATTCTGATCGTGAGCAGCTTCTAAAGCTGAAAAAAAATTTAGATCCTTTAATGGACGTCGTCAATATGCCGTATCTTTTAGCATTCGACCAGTTTGGCGCAGTTACTTTCAGTTTAAGAAGAAATCGCTTGGTTAAACGAAGTAAAAAATTCCGGTGGATTGGGGCGGTACACGAGTATTTAGAGGTGTATGGACATGTTTTAAACTCAGATATTTGTGTAACTCACAAGGGTACGGGAAGTGATGATCCTGACCGCAACCTAAAAATATTTGAGAAGCGTAAGACTAGAGGGGAATCCTTTTCTCCACGAGATTTATTTTACTATGCCAACGAACTATTCGATCGCCAACTCAATAATCGGGCAATTGAAGCTTATCAAGAATTTTTACTGACAGGGCAGGGATGGGTTGAAGATAGAATCTCAGCATGCGGAAAACTGGCGGATTGTTTTCAAAAGTTGGGCGAAAAAGACAAAGAAGTAGAATATAATTTAAAATCCTTTGAATATGCAAACCCAAGGGCTGAGTTTTGCTGTCGCTTAGGGTATTATTTCCTGCGTGTTGAGCAATATGAGCAGGGCGTTTTTTGGTATACGCTGGCTACTCAATTAGAAAGACCTATTGATAGCTGGGGTCCCATACTTGAAGCTTGCTGGACCTGGTTACCCCATTTACAATTGTGTGTTTGCTACGATAAATTAGGGAAATGTGAACTGGCTTATGAGCATAATGAACTAGCCAGGAAGTATCGACCCGAAGACCCTCAGGTTCTTCATAACAAGAAGTATTTGGAGGGGGTGTTGGGATTGTCATCCAGAGAGTGAAGCAGTTTTAGTTGGAGAGGTCTTTTGGTAAGAACCAGAGGGCTTCTATTTATTTTAAAGGTAAATGTGTTTCCATATTCTAGCATACTGAATACGATAGAGTATGGCTAAAACCCAAACTTTGAGGTGATTGGAACGATGGATGATCAGCCTATAACCATTAGTCTTTGCATGATTGTTCGTAATGAGGAAAATACCATTGCCAGATGCTTAGACTCGGTGAAGGGGATCCCTGATGAGATTGTAATTGTTGATACCGGTTCGACCGACAACACGAAGGAGATTATGCGTCTTTACACTGACCAAATTTATGATTTTGAGTGGATCGATGATTTTGCCGCTGCCCGAAATTTTGCTTTTAATCAAGCAACGATGGATTATATCCTATGGCTCGATGCTGATGATGTTTTATTAGAAGTGGATTGTCAGAAGTTTCTC
>Ga0209125_1000915_pt1 | contig 32398 bp, 24 predicted proteins | sample BarGraIncub1131A_FD_184503 | JGI IMG/M metagenome (GOLD analysis project Ga0209125, IMG submission 184503) | Arctic peat soil microbial communities from Barrow, Alaska - Barrow Graham LP Incubations 11-31A (SPAdes) (version 2) | ecosystem: Environmental > Terrestrial > Soil > Wetlands > Peat... | reverse complement strand
ATTGCTCAGCAGTGCAAAACTGATCAGCCCGAAAATCATCAACTTATAAGGTTTGAGTACGGAAAAAATGTTCGGTTTACCTGTTTTTCCTTCCTGTCCCTTTATTTTGTCAACACCCGCCATTACCAAAAAATTATTGCCTCCAAAGTTAGAAACATCTGGCTTCCTAGCCAGCGCATCTTATACGAACAGCAATAAATTTTAGCTAATGGCAAAACGTCATTCCGAACTTGATTCGTGGTGGAGTCCCGTCATTCCGAACTTGATCCGGAATCCCCCGATTGATGAGGGGATGCTGAATTAAATTCAGCATGACGCATGACGCTGGATGCTTAAAGCTTAACCCAACACTACGGAACTCTACTTCGTTAGAGCATAGCGGAAGCTGGGAAGAGCATGTTATTCAATCAATTGACCTACTTTATTTACTACTCTATATTCCAAATTATCAAATTCGTTAAAATGTGCTTTGCCGCATTTAATTTTCAATTGTTCGTCTCCGCTTAGTTTGGAAAAATCAACTTGCAGCGTGCCGGTATCTTTGGTTTCGGCAACAAAATAAATTTTCTTATCCTCCTCAAAGACTATCGCCCAGTCAGGATTGTAGCTTCCGATTGGTGTTGGTATTTTAAACCAATTGGGAAGTTTAAAGTAGAATTTAACCTGATCGCTAGTTTCACAATCCTTTGCAAATTGGCTTTCAACGCCAGAATCTAAAGGTATAAACTCCTCATAAATGGTTTTTGACTGGTCTGATACCTTGAAAGAAAAGTCATTAAGATAAACCTCTAATTCTTGCGCCTCAAACAACGCCATTTCATATTCCGAAGTCCCAATTTTCTGATACTTAATACCGTCAATCATCAAATCAAACAAAGTCCGTTTTATTGCCTGTGAAGCTAAATCAAGAAACAACTGAGGGTTAATCAAAATATCGTTAATTCTTCCGGATTTACTTAGAATTTCCTGAATGGTTGACCTCGTTAATTCGGTTTTGCTTTGAATGTACCCTAAAACATCCGGAATTTTCCAGGAGTAACTTTCAAAAGATTCAATTTTATCGCCTACATAAGAAGTACCAACGCCTTCATCTGTCATCGTTACCGAAACTTTTGTTGAGCGGATGGAAGGGGCTTTGATATCCGTTATTTCTTTTATTGCCTTTGCAGCGGTGACAATCAAATCGATAGTTGCATAATCCACCCGATAGGTTGTTTTCTTTTTTATTTTCTCCCAAATTTCGAGGAATTTCGGGTCTGCTTCAAAGCCCTTGCGGTATTTGATTTCGGTCCTTTCCCTTTTGTTTTTTATTCTGCCTTTGAACTCAACGCCACAATCTTCTTCAATTTCCTTTTGCAAGGCTTTGGCAAAATCGTCGTAGGCTTCATTGGCAATAACAGTCAGGCGATTTATGTTTTGGTCATAAATTCTTTTGCCGTCATGGTCAACAGCCAAACGCAAACCCCTGCCTATCTCCTGACGTTTCTTAATCTCTGATTTTGTTTCGTTGAGCGTACAGATTTGAAAAACATTTGGATTGTCCCAACCTTCACGCAATGCGGAGTGCGAAAAGATAAAGCGCAGAGGATTTTCAATATCCAACAGCCTTTCCTTCTCTTTCATAATCAGGTTGTAGGTTTCATCATCGGCTTGTGTTTCGCCTGATGTGTCTTTCATTTTGCCCTTTTTGTCCTGCGAAAAATAACCGTTATGAATTTGTCCTATCGGGAATTTGTCCAACGATTTAAAAGCCGGCTTTGATACAAATTCCTGATAAATTTCCTCGAACCATCTGGCGAATTTGCCATTACCATGATTCCCCTCTTCATCATATTGCCGATAGTTGGCAACCCTGTCAATAAAGAAAAGCGATAATACTTTAATTCCTTTTGTATTCAACCGAAGCTCTTTTTTTAGGTGTTCTTCAACTGTTTTGCGAATTTGAAATTTCATTACTTCGTCGGTCAAACCGCCCTGACTATCGCCTTTGTACAGGATATTGCCATTAGAAAGCGAAATGCAATTATTGGAAGCATCAATTTCTTCAATGATATAACCTTCCGCATAAATTTCCCTTTCGTTCGATAGTTCATAAAGGTCATCACCAACTTTAACGGCGACCGATTTCTTCCGTACACCACCTGGTTCATTTGTATTGATTGACACCTTTGCCGTAACTTTTGTCTTGGTTGCTGTGATGGATTCAACGGAAACAAAGGCATCATTAAAAGCATTTTCTTCAACAATGGAATCGACCTCGATTTGCTTTACCAGACCCAGGTCATAAGCCTTAACAGGATTAAGGCTGTAAGTCAAATTGTACCGGTTTTTATGGGTCGCGGAATACCGAAGCGTGCAAAGTGGTTTCAAATTTTCGATGGCGGAAGAACGCTTTTCAGTTTCCATGTTTTGCGGTTCGTCAACGATGACAAAAGGGTTGGTTGATTGAATAAACTCAACCGGACGTTGCCCGTTTAGCTTGTCATTGGGTTTGTTGATAATGTTTTCGTCTTTGGCGAAAGCATCAATATTGATAACCAAAACTTCGATGTTATTGCCCGTTGCAAAACCTCTTAACGATGAAACTTTGGTGCTGTCGTACACCTGAAAATGAACCGGGACATTGTCGTACAAGTTTTGGAAATGGTCGTGCGTAATTTCAAGGTTCTTCAAAACCCCTTCGCGAATGGCTACCGACGGAACAACGATCACAAATTTCTTGAAACCATACTGCTTAAACAATTCATAGATGGTCCTTAAATAGACGTATGTTTTACCGGTACCCGTTTCCATTTCGACGGAAAAGTGCATCCCGTCCAATTGTTTTGATTCGTTTATTTCATTTTCGTTTTGAATTGTTTGAAGATTCGAAAGAATTTGTTCTTCCGACAATATGAGGTTATTACCAACTCCGTTAATCAGACTTAAAGTTCCTTTTTCTTTTAAACTGTATTCGGCAATAGAATCTTCCATGGGTTGCCCTTCAAACAATCCTGTAATAGACTTAATGGCATCTTGCTGATACTGGAGATTAGATTCGAAGGTTAGTTTCATTGGTTTAATGATTTTCTTCTTTCAATTCTTTCTTTTGCCTCAATAAGCAGGGAGTGCAGCTTTTTCTCAAGTTCGGCTTTAGGGGGTAAATCAGTCCAGTATTCGGCGACCATTATGCCATCTTTGTGCATTTGGAGCAGCTCAATTTGTTCGGTGCTTTTACCGGCGCAAAGGATAAGACCTATCGGGCTGTTTTCGTCTTCCTGCCGGTCGTATCTGTCGAGCCATTTGAGGTAAAGCTCCATTTGACCTTTGTCGGCCGGTTTAAAATCTCTCAGTTTTAATTCAATGGCTACAAGCCGTTTAAGTTTACGGTGAAAGAACAATAAATCAATATAAAAATCTTTCCCGTCCAGAATAATTCTTTTTTGGCGTTCTACAAAAGTAAAACCCTTTCCCAGTTCCAGGATAAAGTTTTCCAACTCTTTGATTATTGCAGATTCCAAATCTTTCTCCATGTAACCGTCTTTTAACCCTAAAAAGTCTAAGAAATATGGGTCTTTAAACGTATTTTGTAATTCCGGCATACCCAATGAAACTTGAACATTGGCTATCTCGCCACGTTCGTAGGCTTTTTGTTCTATTTGTTTGCGTAATTCTCTTTTCCCTAAAGTTTCTTCGACTGCTTTTTGTGCATAATAAATCTTTTCCTCTTTACTTTTTAAGGGTAGAAGTAACAGAATATGAGACCAACTCAATTGTCGTGCCAGTGGAACGACAATTTCAAAATCGGTAAACTGCTCAGCAAATTGCATCATTCTCCGGAGGTTTTTTACCTCAAAACTCCTTCCATATTTGCTTACCAATTGTGTCGCCAGTGGCGACACAATCTCTTTACCATACTCAGCACGTTGATTATTAAGCACATTTTCGTTTATACGTTTGCCAACTTGCCAATATACCAATGTAATGGTGCTATTGACTTGTTTTGCCAGTTGGTTTTTGCCTTGATCAATAATCCGGGCAAGATCTTGAAATAATGAATTATCCATTTTCGTGCTTGTATCAGATGGTTTTAAATTCAATACCGGCATCTTTCATTTGCAGATAGGTGTTGGTTTTCAATTGGTCGTTTCCGGTGAAAAGCCGGTCTAATGCAATTACTTTTTGCGGTTGTTCTTTTAAAACCGAATCAACAATTTCCGGCGTGGCTTTTTCGAGCATAAAAACCAACTCGTTGGAGTTAATGCAATAATAATCAGACTTGTGCTCTATTTTACTATTCAGGTCTTTCCCGCTTTTAAGCAGCAATTCATAAACCATATTTTCGATGGTTGCAGATGCAGAAACTGGGTCAACAAACAACTTCATTTGTTCTTCCAATGCTTTTGAATCCTTCCCAACGATTTGCTGCCATTGCTTGAAGTTGCTGTCGGAAAGTTTGAGGACTTTGAAACCTTTATCACATTGGTCTATTTTGTCCATTTTGTCAATATTTATCTCAGCCTTCTCCCTGGCAGAATCTTGTTGTTTAATAAGTTTTTCTATTTCGGGCGTTTGCTTTCCGCCTCCAAATAGTTTTGGGTTTTCCTTTATTTGTAATCCTGCAATTTCCTTTTGTAATTCTGCAACCTTTTCCAAAAGGTTTGCGGTTTCCTTGCCAAGAACTTCCTTTTCCTCGTGTATTTTAGCAATTACACGCCTTATACGCTCTTTAGCAATATCAGCTATTGTATTGAACCCACCATTATATAGTTCGCTTTTTTCATCACATAGCTCAGGTAATTGCACACAAATAAATTTGCGTCTTCCACCGACTTCTTTATTAAAATCGATAATAGCATGAGCAGTGCTTCCTGAGCCTGCAAAAAAATCGAGTATAATATCATCATTCCTAGTTCTTGAAATTCGAGCTAAATATTTTATTAAACTTGCTGGTTTTGCAAAGTCAAATGAAATATTAAGAGCTTTTAATTCACTTGCACTATGTCTATTTTCATATTTACTAATAAAGTCATTAGGAAGTTGACCTTCTTCTTGTCTATCTTTTAACCATATCTTTGTATTTACATTCCATTTTGATGGATTCCCTTTCGAATCAATAAGTACATTATTGGTAGTTACTTTAAATTCCACATTCCCTTTTGCTTTTTCTTTTACATAAGTATCATATGTCCATCTCCATACACCATCATTTTTGCTTTTTGGCTTAATCTGTTCACCTTCTTTTTCAATTTTTGGCAAATCACTCCCAGGTGGTATTACTAAAGTGCCATCAGGCATCTCAATAAAATATCTTTGATTTGGTCGAGAATCTAAAGACGATTGATAAAGCCCCATTGACCTATATATCTCTCCTTTCCTTTCTCCAGAAGTCTCAATCTGTGTATAAACTTTCTTAATTAAATTTTCATCCATTTCATCTTTAAAATCCTCAGTAGAATCAATGTTTTTAGCATAGACAAGAAGATATTCAATATTTGGCGAAAAGAATTTTCCTTTATTCCCGCCTGCTTTCGAAAGTCTTCCAACAATTGCTATTTCATTATTTTCTCCAAAAATTTCATTGCACATTGATATTAAGTTTGACAATTCATCTTGCCCAATAGAGATGAAAATTACGCCATCTTCACGCAGTAAATTTTTAGCCAAAAAAATACGTGGATACATCATATTCAGCCAATTGCTGTGGTATTGTCCGTTTTCCTTGCTATTTTTGCGGAACATGCCGTCGCGGGTCATATAGCCTTCTTCGTCTTTGTCGCCTACCCGTTTCAGGTATTCGTCTTTGGTTTCGGAGAATTTATCCGGGTATATAAACGAATCATTACCGGTGTTGTAGGGTGGGTCAATGTAGATCATTTTCACCTTGCCGAAATAGCTTTTTTGAAGCACTTTCAGCACTTCCAGGTTTTCGCCTTCGATAAAGATATTTTCGGTTTCGTCGAAGTTGATGGATTCTTCTTTTGCCGGCACCAGTGTTCTTGAACTTGGTGTCTGCAATACTTTAAAAGCATCGCTTTTGCCAGCCCAGTTTAAAACGTAACGCTCGTTGCTAAAGGTAATATCTTCGCCCAGTGTGGCTTTTAGTTTTTCCCAATCAATTTTGCCTTCGCTAAACGCTTCGGGTAACAAATCCTGTAATTGTTGCAGTTTTATTTTGTCAGGTGTTAGGCTTTGTCCGTCCATATCTTATACTTCTTTTTTGACTGTTTTTAATTCCACAAATTTACTTTTTTATCCGGGAGCGCCGGCACAAAGCTCCAAGTTTGCAAGTCACCTCGCCTGACGTAAAACCAGTATTACCAGCCGTTTATTTATACGTTTTTCATTACATAATCTGTATTACGATTTAGTCGTCCAGCAAATGAATACCAACTTCTATATATGCTAGCTGACGCTTTTTTAACTTTTATATTATGCGTTTGTTCTAAATACTTTTTTATAAGCCACATGCTATTATTTATTTTTTTTGTCGTTGCAAATAAGTCCCTATTCGGAATATAATGAGTGTCAATAAAACCATTATTCAATTGTCTTGGACCACTGTCTAAATTTTGCTGCCAATAGCTTTCTTCCGTCGGGTTAAATGCCGCAATTTGCTTTAGCTTAAATTGATCTGTCCAGTCAATAAATTCATCTTCCAATTTGTTGAATAGTTCTTCATTTACAATTGAAAAATCTAAGTCGCTATGTTGTCCAAAGGTTTTACCATAGTCAGGAAGTGGGCAAATAGAAAAACCTGTTTTTGCACTGCCGATTAATTTAACTTCTGTTGGAGTGATTTCTAATTTGTCAGCAATGTATTGAGTTATTTGTTCGTAGAGAATAGGTTTGTCTTTAAAGGCAAATGGCACGTTGTTAACTATAAAATGCCTTACTAATGATTTTTTTTCATTGCTACCAATCGTCTTGTAAAAGGTTTTAAAGTCAGTTGGAACTGAAAAAGAATTATTTATTGAAATTGCTGTTTCCGATAAATTTATATAATCTCTAATGTCAACCATATATTTTAAAATATCTTTTTGTTAGGTGTCTGTTGTAAAGTATAACTAGGTGTTGTTTCCTAGCTTCGATTTGTTTAAGTCGCTTTTCGTTCGGATAAGTTGGTTGAGGATATTTAATTCTTGAAATAAGTTCTGCAGCATTTTCCAGTGGCATTTTTTCTTCATCTAATATGCCCAATTTATCAATTGCTTGTTTTAGTCCATTCATTCCTGTCCCATAATAAGCCACGTTCAAATATATTTCTGGAACTATCTTTTTGGGAACTATTGAAGTTAAAGTCGTAGAAAGTAATATTTCTTGAATTTTTCTTTGAAACGTCTTTTCAAAGTCATTGGTTAAAACTCTTACTAACTGTTGTTCTATTGTGCTTGCACCTTCAATTTTATTGTAAAATAATCTATTCCTAATCGCTCTAAAAATAGCAATAATGTCAAAGCCTATGTGGTAAAAAAATCTGTGGTCTTCTCCAGAAATTAAGAGTTTTGACAGAGTGTCAAAATTTATTGACTGATTACATTTTACTAAAGCATATTCGTAAAGAAGTCTGTCTCGAAGTTGAGAGTATTTCTTTTTGTAAAGTCGTTTAGCTATAAGTCCTAAAATTTTTCTCACTATGTCTGTCCTAAAATGGCTGGTAACTTTCGGAACTATATGTGGTAGCGGAGTTGCGGGCGTTGTCCTGTCCGCGTACCACAAAAGCTAATGCGGAACTCCGCTTCTTGCGTACCACGGAAACCCCAATTACATTTTGTTTTTATTTGTGGCAGTTTTCAATTTTATCTAATTGTCGCAGGTGGAATTTCAAAAATTATCCCATTTGATCCTGTCTTATTAATGGTGATTCTACTCGGAGGTTCTACTCCAATAATAACAAGGAACTCCTCTTGAATATTATTGTATCCGTTTAGCTTAAGGAAATTAATTAATTGCTTTTTTACATTATATATCTCTGCGTCCGCCATTCCATAAGTTCTGAAATTGATTTGAATTGTTTTGTCAGGAAAATTTGCTTTTACTAATTCAATATATTGCTGCGTGATTTTTCTTGGTTGTATTCCATTGTTGTTAATTGTTCCATTATCGCCAATAATACCATTATTTATTCCTGTATTAATATTTGCAGGTTGGTTTTGAATGTTAACGATCGTATCGCCAGATTTTACAGATATTTTTTTTGAATTGTCATTATTAGATTTTAATGTAGATAAAGATTTTGCTCTAATGGGTCTGTCTATATATTGAGTGTCTGTTTTTAAAATTACTATAGTGTCATGTACAATAGGATTACTCTTACCTATTTCCACATTGCCAACTTTTAAAGGAATTTTAAAAATTAGCACACCAATTAAAACAAGTAAGAGCAATATGAATGCAATGAATGTTAATCTAGGGTGTTCTGCGATAATGTCGAAAAACGTCCTTCCGTATTTTTTATCATTTTCTGTCATTATTTTCTATCGTTTTAAATAGCCGCTTTCTAATATTACCAAAGGTACCTTATCCCATTGAAAATGATCTTTATATCCACATCTTTGGTAATCATCTACTTATCAAATGTAAACATATTATTTAAGACAGATCATCAAAAGGGGTTTTAATATTTTGCAAATTTTTTGCGGGGAACAAAAGGCCATCGCGCCAGGGAGGGGTACTATTCTATTATTCTATTCTTTAAATCCCAATAAGTTTTCTGCTATTACTGAATATTTTTTACCTAACTCAGGGTTAAATGCAACTTCGTTACAGTTTTCCAAAAGCATAAGATAATATTTGTCTGCTTGATTTTCAGACCATTTATCAAAGGTATAATTCCAAATATGAGTTAAATCTTCAACTGCTTTATTTGTTAATTTATACCTAGCCATCCACGTTCTTTTTAGCTTTTAATTTTTCTAAATGTGACTCAGAATTGAAATCATAAGCAATTCCGCTTTCTATCCCTTCTTGAATAGCTGCTCTTAAAGCAATAATTCTGTTTTCTTCTTCTTCCAAAAGCCTTAATCCTGCTCGGACAACTTCACTTGTATTTTTGAATCTTCCAGCAGATATTCTATTTTGAATAAACCTATCAAAATAGTCTCCTATTGATATTGAAGTGTTTCTACTCATAATTCATCAAATTTTTCCAAAGTTACCAAATATTGGTATAATAATCAAGGTGCTTTGCATTTTTTATAATCCCACATAACTCCTTTCTAATATTACCAAAGATGCTTTATCCCATTGAAAATGATTTTAATATCCATACCTTTGGTAATCATCTACTTATCAAATGTAAACATATTATTTAAGATAGATCATCAAAAGGGCTTTTAATATTTTGCAAATTTTTTGTGGGGAACAAAAGGCCATCGCTGGCGATAAGAGCCGCTCCCGACAACATGAAGCCTTGGTTATTACCGCCAGCGCTATTTCAGTAATTCTTTAACTTCTTTCTCAAGAATAGGTAAGTAGCGATTCACTATCAACCATATTGCTTGTCATTTTGCATAAATCAATGATTTTGAATGATCTATGTTTCGTCTTACGTATGGATTCTTTATCGCTTTGTTTTCCAGTAAATCTATCGGACGTCGAAAAAGGTCTTGCAGTGCAAATTTTAGATTAAAATAGCTATCCGCATAATCGAAAGGGTCATTGGAATCAATATCTACAACCAAATCGATATCGCTTTTCTCATTAAATCTATCTGTTAATACAGAACCAAAAACATACAATGATTTGACCTTATTCTGAAGGCACAAACTATTTATCTCATTTTTGTATTTATCCAGATACATAATCTAAAATTTTCTCAAATTTAATCAATCTCACGAAACTTGCAATATGGCCACATAGCATTGGGTACAACGCCTTTCCAACATCACTCATTGTGCTTTATCATATTGAAAATGAATTACATATCCATGCCATTTGGTAATCATCTACTTATCAAATGTAAACATATTATTTAAGATAGATCATCAAAAGGGCTTTTAATATTTTGCAAGTTTTTTGTGGGGAACAAAAGGCTTCGCTTGCAATAAGAGCCACCCGGCCGGGCGGCTCCGCCAATTGACTTTAATTGACCTCCATTGCACTTTCGGTTGCTACCATTTCACATCTGGCGATGTTCAAAGGGCTTCCGGTTACTGAAATCGGACATCCTGTCATGTTCAAAGCGCTTCTGGTGAACGTCAATTGATATCGGGGGATTGATATTATCAAAATTTCTAGATCCTAATATCCTATTCTTTTTCGGTTTGCCTGGGTTAGTTGTTGCTTCCGGTTTTGATCAAACTTTTTCAAGTAGTCGAAAATCAAAATAAATTTATCGTCATGGTCGTTTATTTTGTCTCTCAGTTGCTCCAGCGCTATTATTAACTCTTTGTTTGACTGGAGCATTTCCCTCATTTTATTGAATATGCGAACCAGTTGAATATTGACCTTTATTGCACGTTCTGTATTCAAAACACTGGCTAACATTAAAATTCCATGTTCGGTAAATGCGAATGGGGGTATTCGAAGTCCCATGATCTCCTTATTTGAGTTGCCGAATTGTTTTCTGAAATTTTCTAATTCTTCCTTTGTAAACTCAATCATAAAATCATCCGGAAATCTTTCAGGATTACGTCGGACTTGTTCTTTTAATCGTCTGGTCTCAATTCCGTAGAAATTAGCCAGATCTCTGTCAAGCATGATTTTTTTCCCACGAATAAAAAATATTTTTGAAATGATCGTTGCTTCCGGTAGCATGATTTGATTCTCAACCTTTGTCATATCATTGGCCTGTAATTGTGGGGGTTATTAAATTGGGTATCGCAATTTGCGACACCCAATTTAATTGCCATTAAGAAAAACTTGAAGGATATTCCATCTATATAAGATACAGAATATTACGGACATAACCAAATTGAAAATCTTATTTGTGCAAATCCGCGCCAGCGGGGGCTTTCAGTGCTCCCCCTCGTTTGAGCGCAGCGGTAACGAGGGGTTTACAACAAGTCGTCTGTGACGACTGCAAAGATGGTGTGTAAATACCGTTTGAAAATAACTAAGATTGACTAACCTTTTAAAGCAGATTGTTGATAGATTTGCGAAAAATCTCAACTTAATTATCCGCCAATCGTGAAGACCCTTAAAATACTTTTCATAGTCCTGCCTGGATTCCTCCTCGTAATTAGTTGTGGGACCGGTACAAAATCTCACAAAACTGGAACAGTAAACGATATAGACGGAAACTCTTATCCTACCGTTACACTTGGAAAACAGGTTTGGATGACCGAGAATCTAATAACTACAAAATACAATGACGGTACTCCAATTTCGAACGTGAAGGAGGAGGAATACTGGAAAGGCCTGACCACAGAAGCTTATTGCTGGTTTAAAAACGATGCTGCCAATAAATCCACTTACGGAGCTTATTATAACTGGTATTCGGTTAACACCGGAAAGCTGTGTCCTGCAGGCTGGCACGTTCCATCCGACAAGGAATGGAGAGTTCTGACGGATTTCCTGGGAGGTGAAATTGTTGCAGGTATTAACATGAAATATGAATCCGGCTGGAGCAGCAAGGGTAACGGAACCAATTCCAGCGGTTTTTCAGCTCTTCCATATGGATACAGAAGTTCCAGAGGGAACTTCAGCTCTCAGGCTCTCAGCGCTTACTTTTGGAGTTCTTCCGAAAACGCTTCCAATGCCTGGTATTGTGTTCTTTTCAGCAAAGACGGTACTGCCTACAAATATTACGGCAACAAGGAAAGCGGTTTTTCAGTTCGATGCCTAAAAAATTAACATACTATGCGTAAATATCTCATTCTTATTGTATTAATATCAATAATCGGATTAGTACAATCGTTTGCTCAAAAATCCCGGAAGGTAATTTTCAATGAGAAGTCGTTTGTTGGTCCTCTGAACAACAAAAGCTTTGTTGTCCCGACCTCTCAGATCATTGATCCTGCAGGTACAACCATCACTTTCCCCGGAAGACCGGTAGATCTCTCGCTTAATCCCGATGAATCGATATTAGCAGTCAAGAATCTTAGTGACCTTGTTTTCTTCGATACTTCCAATCAGACCATCAAACAAACACTCAAACTTCCCAAAGGTGGAAACACTTTTACTGGAATCGGCTGGAGTGATAACGGAAGGAAGGTTTGGACGACCGATTCACGAGGTTTCCTGCGTTCAGCCAAACTATTGGAGAACGGACAGTTTGCCTGGAACGATGAGATTCTCCTGCCTACCATGATTTTGTCTGATGGAAAGTTTGCCTGGGAGGGCGAGGTTCTGGATAAATCTTCCAAGGCTGTCAACGGACTGGAATACCCGGGAGGTTTTGCCATCGATGAACAGGCTGGCTATATTTATGTAACGCTTAACAGGAATAACGCGCTCGGTATTGTTAATATTAAGACGAATAAATTCGAAGCTTACATCCCGGTAGGAATTGCCCCATATACGGTAGTTTTGAACGGTTTGAAAGCTTATGTCACCAACTGGGGAGGAAGGTTGTCAGTAAAAGGGGACAAAACCGCCCTGTCTGCCGGAACGCCCGTTGTCGTGGATCCGTTAACGGGCATCGCCTCTTCCGGGACCGTCTCTGTCGTAGATCTCCATACCCGGACGGTCACAAATGAAATTAAGGTGCAGTTACATCCATCCGGAATGGCACTTCAGAAGGATGGTTCGCTGCTGTATGTGGCTAACGCGAACAGTGATCTGATTTCAGTTATTGATACCCGGACTGACAAGGTGGTCAGAGAGATCAGCCCTAAGCCAATGGCTGAATTACCATTCGGCTGTGCTCCAAATTCACTGGCAGTATCTGCAGATAACAAAACTCTTTATGTCGCCAACGGTGGAAATAATCTACTGGCAGTGATCGATCTGACGACAAATAAGGTGAAAGGCCTGATCCCGACTGGCTGGTATCCAGGAGCAGTGATTCTAAACAAGGAAGGGAATCAATTATTTGTTGCCAATACAAAAGGCGTGGGAACCCGTCAGCTAAGCAAAAATGCAAAGGGCTATAAATCAAACGATCACCTTGGCTCAGTCTCTTTTATCCCGGTACCTGCCGGTAAAGTACTTGAGGAGTTTTCCATAAGAGCCGCTGCCAATATGCGTTTGCCTGAAATAACCAAGGCCTTGAATTTCAAACAAGTGAAGGAGAGAATGGTGCCAGTTCCGGTGAAACCCGGGGAGAAATCAGTGATCAAGCATGTACTCTATATCATCAAGGAGAACAAGACTTATGATCAGGTTTTCGGCGACCTGAAACAGGGCAATGGCGATAGTACTTTATGCCATTTGGGAAGATATGTAACGCCTAACCATCATGCGTTAGCAGAAAACTTTGTGCTGCTGGATAATACCTATTGTAATGGAGTTTTGAGCGCGGATGGACATCAGTGGACGGATGAAGGTTATGTGACAGATTATCTCGAAAAAAGCTTCGGTGAATTTGTCCGCAGCTATCCTTACCGGGGTGATGATCCATTGGCTTTCGCTTCTTCAGGTTTCATCTGGGACCAGGTCATCAAAAAGGGCCTTTCCTTCCGCAATTACGGTGAATTTTGTGATGCCGGATTAAATAACCCAAATGCCTCCTGGAGCCAGATCTATAAAGAATACCTTGAAGGTACTCAAACTATTGCAATTACAGGAAAATCAAAGCTGCATACGCTTGAACCGTACAATTGTCCGACATATCCCGGATTTAACGGCAAGATTCCTGATGTATTAAGGGCGAGGGAATTTATGAAAGAACTGAAGGATTATGAAGCAAAGGGAACGCTTCCGGATCTGATGATGATGCTTTTGCCGGATGATCATACGGTCGGTGTGAATGAAAATTACCCCACTCCGAAAGCTGCGGTGGCTGATAATGACCTGGCGCTTGGGCAGATCGTTGAGGCAGTCAGCAAGACAAAGTTCTGGAAAGAGACCGCGATATTTGTGGTGGAGGACGATCCCCAGTCGGGCCTGGATCATGTGGACGGGAAGCGAACTGTGGCACTTTGCATTAGTCCTTATGCCAAAAGAGGTGCAGTAATCAGTACACAATACAATCAAAACAGCATTTTGCGTACCATTGAGCTGATACTGGGATTGCCTCCGATGAGTCAGTTCGATCTGACCGCAGAACCAATGACCGATTGTTTTACCGATAAACCTGATTTCACCCCCTATCAGGTATTGCCTAATAATATTCCGCTCGACCAAATGAATCCCAAACTTACTTCACTGAACGGGAAACAATTGTATTGGGCCAAAAAATCCATGGAGATGCCTTTGGATGAAGCAGATGAGGCCGACGAGGATGACCTGAACAGAATTGTCTGGTTTGCAGCGAAAGGATATGATGTGCCCTATCCTAAAATCAGCAGGAAAAATTAACCGAATTAATTGAATACCCGATGGATGACGCATCCATCGTTCGTCTGGACGGGCAATGATTTCTTTGCGATGGTGTTATAGGACCATCCATGAGCGAGGCAGCATTTTTTGAGGTCTTCCCAAGCTTCATACTCTCTTGAAGGAGTCATAACCAGAATGATAAAGTTTCTTGAAATAGCAGTCATGACCTTGAACAGGATAATTTTTGGTACACACGAAAATATTTAATCATCTCAATGCCGACTATCAGGGAAAGGGTGTTATGATCTTCAGACTGTCTGATTCTATTGTAGGTGATTTGACTACACCATATCCATAACTGGAAAAGCATGTTTATTTAACATTATTTAACCCTTATCGGGGGTAACCTTTTCGTCTATTATTGGATTAAGATTCGGAATCAATGCATATTAATTAACGGCAAATATATTTTACCGGGCTGATCCATGGAAAAAAGCAATAACATGAAACAGTTAGTTCAAAATTTAATTAACTCTAAACCCAACGGAATTAAATTGTCTGAGATGGAAGAGTCTCTCAAGCAAAGCCGGTTGATTTTGGGGTATATAACCAGAAAATTACAGGAAGAAGGGAAGGCAGTAAAGGTTGATAATAAGTATTATCCTGCAGAATCGGCAACCGTTTATCAGGTGTCTTGTATTTGATGAAAGGTTATTCTTCAACTGACGGATAATATTCCTAATTAATTGTTGAGTTCACATTAAACCTTGTTTCGTTTTCTCAGTCAAAACGAATGTTAAGGTAAGGTTTGGTTAATAACCCTTCGGACGATGCCCATTGTCCGGGGGGTTTTTTTTCTACCTGTTTTTCTTCCACTCCTGCATTTCTTTTACAACCCGATTACCAGCTGCATCTTTGATGATCGACAACCCATCAAAATACACGCCGTCGTAAGTAAAGGCCTTGAAGTTGATGGAGTCTGCGGATACGGTGAACAACTGGTACATGGCTGTGTTAGCGGCCATCTTATCCATGACTTTTGAAAAACTGATGTCATAAAATTTGGGACTCGTATGAGAAACCACGTAAACCGGTCCCTGCTTATCTCCGGATACCTCACTTGGGATGTGTGCCGCTCTTCCGTAAACGTGGTCATGACCGGACAGTACCAAATCGACATGGTACCGGTCGAATAACGGTTTAAACAAACTGCGCAGGTAAAAATAATTGTGCCCGCTGGTGGTCGAATAGAGTGAGTGATGCATCAGCACAACGATCCACCTTTGGTGTGTATTTTCCAAAATTGTCTTCAGCCAATTTCGTTGCTCCAGTGCAGAAGGAATTCCCTCTATCCCATTACTGTCCAGACTTATGAACCTGGTATTCTGATAGTCCCGGTAGCAGACGCTTCTCAGAAAATTCGCCGGACCATTTTGCGGAATTGAAAAATGGGCGTCCCATCTCTCGTCGAGCCTCGGGAATACTCCTTTGTAAAATTCGTGATTCCCAGGAGCAGCGATCACCGGAATGGTTTGAAGTAGTTTTCCCCCGGCCCTGAACCATTCGGCCCAATAGGCATCATGCGGGCGCTCTACGATGTCTCCGATAAATACCATGAAAGCCGGGTTCTTCAGACTTTCTGCAGCCCGATGAAAAATCTCGCCGGTCTTGCCGTTAATGGAATCCTGCACATCTCCGAAAAAGCAGAAGGAATAGGTACTGTCTGAACGATTACCCATATTGAAGTCAAACCAATCTGAGTACTGATTATCGTTGGCGACCCTGTATCGGTAGGTAATGCCTGATTTCAGATTCTTCATGGTAATTTTAAGATAGGAAGCGGCACCCCCGGAGGTCTTTATGATCTTTGGTATGGAAGCATATCGGGTCGTATCGGCGGGATTAGCTTTTTCGATTAATTCAAGATGGCCTTTCCTGGTAAATGTATCTCCCTGCCAGGTTACATCGCGCGTTGAGGCTGCATTGCCCGACCAGGTTAGCAAAATTTGTGCAGGGGAATGGGACGGGAAGTAGTGTGGTTCCGGCGGATTAAAAAACCAATTATTCCATTGAGTCAGGACAAAAACAATGACTAAAACGGAAAGAATCAGCCATGCATAAATTTTTTTACGAATTGACATATTTGAGTATGTTTCGGATTTACCAACTAAGATAACTATTTTTCTTCAACCCCAGAAACTATTACTCTTTTAATATCAAGATTGCCATAGACAATGTTTACAAAAGATTTTCCGTTTTTTAAGCCCACATTCCCAAATCCTGTTTCAGTCGAAATGAAACTTCTAAAATCACCGATCTTGGAATCAATATACAAAGTGCGGTCGACCGCGTCATAACGGACACCTGTTAATCCTTGTAATAACCCATAACTTGACATGGCTCGTGCATACCAGTGACCACATTCGTATTCGTTAAAAGGATTGCGGACAATACTGAAACTGGGGCAATAAATCGATCCTGGCAAGTTTTAAAATCTGTTCTTTATATCCTTCGGCAGAACAAATAAATGACTGGCCGATAAAAAAGATTATTAATCCAATTTTAGAGGATAAAGTTCTCATTGAATGTTTAGTTGATCGACTGTTTCTACTCAAAAAACACAACTCTATATCTGGCGTTAGTATTAATTCTTTATTTGAAGGCTTGTTTAATCGCTGAAATTGGCAAGTTGAACAACTTTTCAGTAATTAAACTTAACTTAGTTTCATCACCGGAGATATGAAAAATCCGTTGTTTGTGGGTAATCTTTTCACCGGGTGCAAGTATTGCTGCCGGTGAGGAACTTTCAATTTCATAAAACGGCCCCATAACCGATCCATCTTCCACGGGGCCATCATTATAAGAATTAACGACATCCCCGCTCAGCAGATTGTCCTTATTGCCCCATTTCGAGTTTACATATTTTGCCGGCATTTCCGGTTTTGAATACCAAAGTAATGTAAGTATTCTTTTAATAGGATCATAACTACCACAATATGGTAAAGCTCGTTTTGGAGAGATGCCTATTTTACTCCTGGATTTTCCGTCTGTTTTGAAAAACACTACTCCATTCTTTATCACCAACCGATCAGAAGGCACTTTCCCGAAATAATCGTCAGTTACGATTTTTCCCAATTCTGCTTCACTTCCTTCTTTGAACGGAATAAAAACGACTCCTTCTTCAGAGGGATTAAACATCGCCAACAGCCAAATTGACAAGAACCCGGTTTTTTCAGTCCATGCTGATTTGCCTTTATTGGTCAGTATGTTTTCCGATTCGTAGGCAACATAATTCAGTGATGTATCTAACGAAAGTTGCAACGCCTTTTCGGCTTCTGCGCAAGTAAGCAGTTTTACAGAACGCTCTAAGCCAATTTCCATGTTTGTACCTGATGCGTTGGGTAATGCAAACTCTTTCCTGAAACTCACACTACCTGGAGTTTGGGCAACCACGTCAAAGGGTTTTGTATCAATTTCTTTGGGGACCATCCAATTGGCATAAATCTGTTCTTTACCTTTTGGAAAGTAGATTGAAAATGGTCCTCCCTCGGGGCCTATCCACAAGCGCTCTTCACCTCCGTATGGATTAAACTTGTTACTTACTTCACCCGATTCAATCAGTTTGTAGTTGATCCAGCCAAAGCTTGTGCCTTCATTTCCCTTGGCAGAGCTTGTCATTACACGCCCCTGGTAACCTGGCAAAAGCAGAAGACTGGCTTTCGACTGATCGTCTTTTAATTCAATAGTTTGAATCTTTTTACTTTCAAAAAATGCTATATCATAACCGTATGATCCCTTTAGGAAATTAGTTTTCTGGTTCACCGTATTTGATTTTTTGGGGGTCGGAGAGGTGCAGGCAACCAGTAAAACAATCGGTACTATGTATATACCCCGGCAACAATTATTAAAAAAAATATTTTTCATTTGTTTTTGGAATTAAAATTACGAATATAATGGTCCATATATCTCGCAGGCCTTGTAATCGGCAGCTTCTTTTTCGCTTCCCATTGATGCCCAGGCATTTGGCCTGAATATTTTTTCAGGAGCAACATTGTGCATACAAACCGGAATGCGCAACATCGAAGCCAGCGTAATCAGGTCGGCACCAATGTGTCCGTACGAAATTGCCCCGTGATTGGCGCCCCAATTGGCCATTACGCTGTATACATCTTTAAATGAATCGCTGTTATTTAAACGCGGTACAAACCAGGTAGTTGGCCATGTAGGGTCAGTACGTTTATCCAGAACTGTGTGGATTTCTTCAGGCAATTCAACGGTCCAGCCTTCGGCAATCTGCAATACTGGCCCCAATCCTTTTACCAGATTTAAGCGCGACATGGTTACCGGCATGGTACCATGTGTTTTAAAATGAGAAGAATAACCTCCGCCACGGAAATATCCTTTACTGGCAGGGCACCAATTAGTGGTTTTCAAACACTTGGCAACTTCCTCTCCGGTAACTTCCCAAAATGGTTTCATGGCAGGCATTCCGTTTTTATCACGCTGCATAGCAGTGGCATCCAGCGTGGTAGAACCCGAATTAATCAGGTGAATGATACCGTTTTCCGCTATTCCGGTTAATGCTTTACCTGTTACACGTTTCACGGCATCAGGACTCCAGTAAGTACGAACATCAGAGAAAATTTGTGCAGTATTGGTCAACAAATGACCGAATAACATTGAAGCACCATTTAAACTATCGTTTTCGGTTGCAAATACAAAAGCCTGGCGGGTTCCGTTCCAGTCGAATGACGAATTGAGCAGAGCTTCAGTGAAGTCTGCATTCGGAAAATGGTCACTCCAATGGCGCTGTCCCTGGAAACCGGCCAGTAAAGCGTTGCGGCCCCTGGCTTCTTCGCCGAAACCAAGTTTCTTCAGGACAGGATTGCCTATCATTAAATCGCGGCAAATAAGGGTCATCTTAACGACAAATTCCCATTCCCAATCTTTACGTTCGCGCGTTGATTGTTCTTTAGCATCATTCAGATCATCACCTTCAGGGCAGTTTGCTTTGGTCCACGCCATTGCCTTTTTGTATTCTTCCTGATCATAGATTTTCTCTTCGATACGGCGAAGAATTTCGGTCATATCAACCGATTCATTGCGCATTCCAAGGTAATCCTGAAAAAAATCAGGATTAACCACCGAACCGGCTATACCCATTGAGGTGCTTCCAATTGACAGATAAGATTTTCCTTTCATTTGTGCCACAGCCAGTCCACCTTTTACGAATCGCAGAATTTTTTCCTGAACATCTTCGGGTATGCTGGTATCGCCTGAATCCTGGACATCGTGACCATAAATACCGAATGCAGGAATCCCTTTCTGGTTATAGCCGGCCAGGGCAGCAGCGAGGTAAACAGCTCCAGGGCGCTCTGTACCGTTAAATCCCCACACCGCCTTGGGTAACAGAGGATTGGTATCCATCACTTCTGTTCCATAACACCAGCAAGGTGATACGGTTAACGAAACACCCACACCGCCTTTTTCGAATTTATCGGCACAGAAAGCAGCATCGGCAACACCGCCAATGGTCGTATCCGCAATTATACATTCCACTTTTTCGCCACTCGGGAAACGGAGGTTTTCCTCAATAAACTTTGCAGCTGCCAAAGCCATGTTCATGGTTTGTACTTCGAGCGATTGGCGCACGCCACGTTCTCTTCCGTCAATAACCGGACGAATCCCTACCTTGGGGAGGCGCCCTATCAATCTGTTTGTCATTTAAATATGTTTTGTTAATACAGTGTTTTTCTGATAAATACTTTAAAGATATTAATTTACTTCAAATTGTTGGGAACTTGCTGTCGCCATCGATGAAAAATTTAATTTCACCTTCGCCCCACCAGCCGTTGTTGTTTACACCCCAGGCCAGATAAGCGCCCACATACTGTCCTTTGCCTTTGATGTTGTCAACAATGGTATAATCGGAAGTCACATTCGGGTTTGTTCTCCGGTACTGAGTATGAAAATAAGCGGCATCGGATCGAAAAGCGCCAGTTTCCGGTTGGGGTCATCCAGATGTGCTGAATGGCTCCATGGCCTTCAATCTCGGCCATGGTAAAAGTTTGGCCAGACTTTATCTGAACAAAAGGATTCACTTTCCATCCTGGCCATTCCACCTTTACCTTTGGTTCCGGTAAAATTCTCAGGACTGATTGACCGCGTTTTTGCGTCTGACATCCGGTATAGATTACCCATATTCATCTCAAGTCCGTTAAATGCAGATTGTGAAGAAGCGTCCAGAATTGTCAGGAAGCTGACTATTAAGTAGATTATTGTTCTCTTCATTTTGCTGATAAAATTTAAAAGATTTAATTAATTGATTAAGCATATTTAAGAAAAAATTTTGAACTACAAACTCGATTGTCGTTTAATTATTTGAAGAAATAGCAGGGAATATTTTTTGAATATACCTTTGTGTGTGGTGATAGAAAAACGATACGGATGTTCCCCTTTCTGATTGGTGCAGATCTTAGGGACATCCGGCCATTTACAAATTTATTTTGTGGTTGGAAACATATAAATTGATACATCTCCAGGTTCCACCTCCGTTGCGCTTGCGTATTCATTTGCAGGGTGTAACGTACCATCTTTAAGTACCTTCTTTACAGAGTCATCGGTATAAATGATTAGTTTCATCGGATTCTTAAAATCTCTGTTGACAATAACCAGAAATGAATTTTTCCCATTTTCAAGTACTGAAACAACTGCTCCTTCACCTACTGTTTCAAGTAGCTTAATAGGAGCCGGTAGCTCCGACAATCGTTTTGTTTTATCAGGTATGTCTAAACCAGTATGAGCCAAAGATATAACCTTTGCACCTAAAAATACACCTGAAAGATTCTGAATTTCATTGCTTACCTTCTGCAATCTATCGAATACCACCGTACGCTTACCTTCTGCATCGAGAGGAGAACCAAAGCCTCTGAAGCTCCAGTATTCAATACCCTGAGCTCCATAAGCAAGATTCACATAAATCTGTAACCGCAACTCTGCCAATGTAGGAATATCATGTACAAAAGTTTTTTCGGGATTGTAGGTTTTATAAAGCTGATAAAAATCATTTAAAGTGGGCTGGCCAGAATCGTTCGAATACGCAAGATAGGAAGTAGTGAGAGCAAAAGCCCAGAAAGGTCTTCCTTCTGTCTTATACTTATTGGCAAAAAACTCCATATTCTCGAACCACCTGCGATGCACTGCCCCATCAACTACCGGATAAAAATCGAAAGAGATATAGGGAGCAGGAAACATTTTATCAAAAGTATCTATATACTCCTTATAGTCCTTTGTACCAAATTTGCTCTGATTAGAATTAATATCAGGATACAGGTTTACAAAGCTGTAGTGCTTATCATCAACTGCTTTCAACCTCTTTGCCCAATCTGCCAATTCCTGAAATTGTGATTTACCTGGCTCATCTGCAAGATAGTAACCCTCAAGGGATCGATGGTTTTTGAAGCGTTGGGCTGTTTTCTCAGGATCACTCCTGAGTTCAGGACAAGAAATCATCAACTTTACACCTGCCTTACCCGCCGCATCAAGAGCGGCAGCAATAGCATCGGCATTTGAGAAAAAGGCTATGTCTATGTTCACCCCAACATCTTTCAGCTTTTTGTAGCTATTTACTGACACCTCTGACTGAGAAATACCACCCCAGGACATAACCGGCATCACTCCTACAGATTTTAACTTCTCCTGCGATTTAGCTTGTCCCATGCATGTAATCACAAAAATGCCGAGTATTATTATGTTTTTCATTGCAATTTTACTTTTTAGTGGGGAACATGTAAACAACAATATCTCCTGGCTCTATTTCAGTCGTATTCGCGTATATACTTGCCTTTACGATGGAGCCATCTTTAAGCACTATTTTCAGTGACTCATCACCGAAAATAGTTATGGCCATGCTCTTTTTCAGATCGCAATTTACCACAATAAAAAAGGTATTATCTCCATTCTCCATGGTAGATACTAATGATCCGGAACCCTCTGTTTCAAAAACCTTCACTGCCCAGGGCAAAGTGCTTAGTTGTGAGGTCCCCCTTGGTATCACTACTCCTGTATGCTTTACAGACACCACTTTTGCCCCCACAAAAACACCTGCTAAGTTCTGAATCTCTTTGTTCACCTCTTTGATCCTATCGTAAACGACTGTTCGCTTGCCATCTAATCCTATAGGTGCGCTGCGAAGCCCCTGCGACATCCAGTAAGCCCAATACTCCAATCCTTGCGCACCATAAGCCAAATTGCTGTAAAGCTGAAGCCTGAGTGCAGGAATAGTGGGTATGGGATGCAGCTCATTGTACGAGCTGGCAAGGGCAAAAGCCCAAAATGGTTTACCCAGTTTTCTTGCCTCTGCCGAAAATACCTCTAAACCCTCATACCATCTTTCATGGACACCATCAACAAGGACAGGATAAAAATCGAAGGATAACAGCTGTGTCGGAACCTCCTTGGCAAAGGTACTTACATAGTCTGCATATGAAGCTGTTCCCAGAACTTCAGTGTTGGTTGTATGTATACTTGCTATCAAATTCACAAAACAAAAATGTTCGCTATCAATAGCTTCAATCTTTTTAGCCCAGAGACCAAGCTCAGCAAAGTCTTTGCGAATCGGTTCATCCCGTAAAAAATAGCCTGCAAGTGCCGGATGATTCATAAATCTCTTTACCGTCTTTTCTACGTCTGTCTTCAACTCCGGGCAGGATGTAACCATCTTGATTCCTACCTGCTGAGCCAGGTCCAGCGCTTTTTGCATGGCATCGGCATTCGGATAGTTGGAGAGATTTACATTAATCCCCATTTCCTTTAGCTCTTTGAATCTTTCAACATTGGTTTCCCCGGCAGGAATACCGGCCCAGGCCATAATAGGAAGTTGCTTGTCCGACGCTATTTTTCCCTGTGCCATTACGCTACTCGAACATACGATAGCAAAAACGCACAGACATGCAATTTTTTTCATGCTGGTATTGTTATATTATTTTGTAACTAATCAGTATTCCCCAAAAATAGTTAGATATTAACAACCTGATGCTTATACTAACTATTGGTTTTTAGAGGTGCCCTTGTTTAAGGTTTTGATTCCTGTACTGGAACCCGAAAGGGTTTGTTCGTAAATTTTATTTCATTTTTTATTAAATGTTATTGAATCTGGAATTTCATCAAGTCCGTAATAGTCTGATTCAATTCTATCATTGTAGACTCTAACAATCCTTAAACCTGATGGAGCATTACCCAGAGGTTTCCCAACTGCACTTGAAACAACCAGTTGTATTTTTCCGAAACTTGTACTTGCATTGTTATGCAAGTGTCCTGAAAAAACAGCATCTACTTCATTGGCGGCAAAAAGGTTAAGGTATTTTTTTCGGTCTTCATAGCCAATGTTCGAATAGGTTTCCGGCTCATCAAACGCCTTGTTGAAAAATGAATAATGACAAAAAATGATGATATGAGCGGCTTTTTTGTTTTTTTCGAGTGTTTTCTTTATCCATTCATATTGTCTTTGATTGAAGTAAGGGGTATTGTTCTTAATAATACTGGAGTTGAAGCCAATAAATCGGGCACCTTTATGTTTAAAGGAAAAACTGTCATAGCCATAGTTCTTGATATATGAATTAATGCTTTGGCTATCTGGGACATTCCCAATATCATGGTTCCCCGGAATTAAGTAAACAGGAATCCTGGAGTTAATTTCTTTAGTGATCCGTTTAAATTCGGCAATTTGTAATGTATCTTTTAGATTATTTACAAGGTCACCGGTAATCACTACAAAATCTGGGTTCAATCTGTTAACTTCCTTAACAGCTTTTTTGTATAAAGCAGTTTCCTTTTCAAATCCATTATTGTTTTCAAACATGCCGAACTGAGGGTCAGTAATTTGTATGAAAAAATATGGATTGTTGTGACCTTTCTTTTGTGCACTTAAAATTCCTGTGGATAAAAACAATAATACCAGGATTACAAAAAGCTTATTCGATTTCATATGATTTTTTTTTGCATTTGATTAACTTGTCTTTTTCAAGAAGTTAAATATTTTCTAAGATAAATTACTTCTATGTACTGTGCAGATGTGTCTTCCCCTCAGTCAAACCTGGTGTTTAAAAGGTCAGAAAATGAAATTCACAAACTGCCTTTTAAACGCCAAAATAATAATTAACTTTTAACCCATTTTGCAGCGTTTGCATCAAAAATAAAGAAAAATCAGCCTAAATACGAATATTTTCACTCTGAAAGCGGGTGTTTTTTGGGTTGTACTTTTGCAAGTATCTGATATTCACGGATTATATTTTTCGTATTTCATTTGTAGTACACAAGGGGGTATTGGTTATCAGTGAATTACGTGTTTACAGCGAATAGAAAAACGGAAGAGGGTGGAGACCACCCTGATAGAGACGAACAGTTTAATCATATCAATGAAACAGCGAAAGAATATATTGGCAACAACCAGCCTGTAATTTCTGTTGACTGCAAGAAAAAAGAAAACATTGGGAACTTTAAAAATAATGGTCAAGAATGGGAACCAGTCGGTGAACCACAAAAAGTAGAAGTATATGATTTTGTGGATAAAGAAAAGGGAAAGGGAGCACCATATGGTGTGTATGATTTAAAAAATAACGAAGCTTGGGTTAATGTTGGAATAAGCTGTGACACTGCACAATTTGCAGTGGAAAGCATAAGAATTTGGTGGAATAACATGGGACAGGACAGATACCCAAACGCTAACCGTTTGCTGATTACTGCTGATGGCGGAGGTAGTAACGGATCAAGAAACAGACTATGGAAATTTGAAATACAAAAGTTGGCAAACGAATTGGGAATGGATATTGCTGTTCACCATTATCCGCCAGGCACCAGTAAATGGGAATAAAATCGAACATAGATTATTTTCGCACATAAGCATGAATTGGGCGAAACTTGAATATGGCATCACTTGCAAGCGATCTAAATACAGGATATTCCAATTTCCGTCAGAAGTTTAAGAAATACACCGGATTATCTCCGGTACAATACCACATTTCGTTAAGGATACAGCATGCAAAAGAGTTACTCTGCAACAGTGATTTGAGTATCAAAGAAATATCTTACCAACTAGAATTCAATTCAATTGATTATTTCAGTCGCATCTTTAAAAGCAAGACTGGAAAAACCCCTTCTGAATATAGACTTTTGTTAAAGTCCAATCTTCAATAGTTTGATAAAAATTAGAGGCAATTCTGCCGTAAATCAAAAGTTCTTTGAATATTTTTTGATTTTTTGGCGAGTTTGGGTTGATAGCAAACAGGACATAAAATGTTCGAGCATCAAACTATTGTTATGCTAAAGAATTGTAATTCCCGTGCTTTTTACACAATTCGATGAACTTAAGTACCCTTTCCGGTGATATGTCATGTTGGATAATATGCGCTGGGGCAATCATGTAACCTCCACCTTTGCCAAGAATGCTGATTTTTTCAATGATGTCGCGTTCCAGTTCTTCGTCACTGCCATTCGGTAACAGATCTTGCTGATCGATAGCGCCCCAGAAAGCAAATTTATTGCCAAATCTCTCTTTCATGTCTTGTGGCAAATGTCCCGGGACACCTGGCTGAACAGGGTTAAATACCTCAAACCCGATTTCGCGGATGTCTTCAAGGAGTTCGGCCACAGCCCCGTCACAATGAAGGATGGGTATGATATCTGGCTTGGCTTCTTTGAAACGGTCGATCATTTTTTTGTAGAAAGGTTTTAGCTGTTCACGAAAAGTTTCCGGTGACATAATCAGGCTGGCCTGTGTGCCAAAATCATCCCCAACCCAGATGGCATCTACCCCTATTTCGATCAAACGTAAGCCGATTCGGGTCTGAAACTCTGCACAGGCTTCAAACAATGGAATCACATATTCAGTTTCCATCATCATGTCGACCAGTAGTTTCTCCATGCCCACCAACTGCTGCGCCAATGAGAAAATCGTCACTTCTATATCACCAATAATCAGGTAGTCGTTTTTGTACTTTTTTACCAATGCTTCAGCGTCCCGAAAACGGCCGGGTGCATCAGGATCGGGAAACCGGTATGCTTCAATATCGGCCTTCGTCTCAACATGGGCCAATGGATATTCAAGCACTTCCACATAAACATCACCCTGACGCATCCGCATCTGGTATTCATTGAGCCAGGTGCCTTTGTCATCTTTCAATATACGGTAATCATCCGAAACGGATGCACCGGTAACCACAACATCACTGCCCAAGGCAACCCGTATTTCATTGGCGCTAATGCGGTAGGTCACATCTTCGTACAAATTCTCGGTATAATGTACCGGAATTCCCATTGCTTTGTCGAAATGATCGGACAGTTGTTTACAAAGGTCAAACTGGACAGGTACCCGGTCTGGCAATCCGGGTAACCGTTTAAATGCTTTTAATACACGTTCTCTTGAGTTCATAACCTGACTGCATTTTCTTTAATCCTGATGAAAAACTTCTTTTAATTCAATTACAACCGGTGAGTTATCCGGGTTCACTTCCATAATGTCGGACATAAAATTCCACCACTTGCGTACAATTTCAGTTTGTGGCAACTTATCGGAGGTATTACTGTCAATAAGTTTTTGGGTAGCAAAAAGAATATTGGTCTCTTTATCCCAATAGATGGAATAATCAAATACGCCCACTTTGTTTAACTCCCCGGTCAGTTCAGGCCATATTTGATCGTGCCGCTTTTTGTACACATCTTCAAAACCGGCTTTTAATTTCATTTTAAAGGCTACACGTTCCATTGTTTTTACTTTTGTTATTGAATTTTAAGCTAATCTATACAACCTCAATTCCAAATAATCCTAATCTATTCATTTTTTATTTATTTAAAACTGTTCTTTGCGGCTTTGAGATACTCAAATATATTTTTGAAGTCCGGTTCCAGATAACTTCTCTGAGTCCATTAGTTCCAGTAGCTGATGTTTGTGAGCAACGAGCCGTCCTAATCAGGTAGCTGTTAGAATCAAAAATTAAATTTACTGGTACGATTGAATAGAAACAGGTCCAAAAAGTCCGGATGGTTGCAACGGACTTGTAGGAGTATATGGGGTAACTGGACACCAGGTCAACCTTTTTTCGAGTGGTAGTTTACTGTCCCCAATCAGTCGGTTCACCCAGGTATTCACCACTTCGATCTTCAGCTCATTTTCACCTTGTTTGACCAATTTACTGATATCGAGCTGATACGGCGCCGTCCATAATCCACCGGCGTACGTTCCGTTTACTATAACTTTTGCCATTGCAGTAAAACTGCCCAGATTGATGATCACTTTCTTGCCTTTGGGAAGCTGATCCAGCTTGAATTTGCAGTTGTAGAAGGCTGTCCCTGAATAGTATTTAATCCGCTCATCAGCCGAAGTGGTCCAATCCTGAAGGGTTTCGAAAACCACAGGTTGTTCCGGGCCACGCTGCGAAGCATCGAAGGCAACTGTCCAAGGGCCTTTAAGGTCAGCTAAAATAGATGGTTCAGGATAATTGGCTTCCACATCAATTGCCGATGCTTTGCCTGCCTTTTGGCGAAAAACTATGAATACACTTTCGTAAGGCGCTAATTTTAAGGGAACAGTAGTACTGTTTTCTTTCTGCCCGTAAGCCGGAAGTTTACGAATCGAACCGGTAGTTGCTTCCCAGAGTTCGGGCTGCATCCCTTTTACCCTGAATTCCGGGGTGACGAATTTCGTATCCTTGGTCTGGTTCGATACAAAATAGATTTCGCTGTTTCCAAGTATACGGTGTCCGTAATGTATTGTCTTATCTCCAGGTAATTTACAGTCGGGCACACAATTGATCAGCGCAAAAGCCTCTTCCATGGTCATTCCGCTCAAGATGGTACCTTGTCCAAATTTTCTGGATTTAACCTTCATGCCATCCACTTCGCCCCACAATTCGGAAGCCAGTGTTTTAACCTGTAGATCGGCGTTGGGCTGGTTCTGCAAACTGGGTGAAAGCCTGGGAGCAGGGCCCAATACAACCGCGCCATCCCTGACCAGCTGTTTGATTTTTGCCAGAAGTTCAGGTCGCATAGATTCCAGTTTTGGCAACACCAGAATACGGTATTGAGTTCCGTGAGGCAAAGTGATCAGGCCATTTTTTACGGTCATCTGTTTTTCGATCACTTCCGCATTCATATAATCAAACTGGTAACCTACCGGGAGTGCCGGATCAGTGACCCCGGTCATTTTCGGGGCATCCTCGCCAATGAAATAGGCCACATCGGCCACGTTCAATCCCTGCTGAAGCATGAAGTTCGTCCTTTTCAGGTATTGTGTATAAACATCCATTTGCGAAAACCAGGTATTTTTTCGGTTGAACTCATTGCCAAACCAGGCATTCATTCCTGGATTCTTATCTTCGTAAGGCTGGGTAATATATACGTGAAGCAAGGTATTGTTGATCCCTTCAGCAAAAAAACGGTCGCCCCTTTGTTTGATTGTCCCCGGATACCGACTGAATGGACTACCTGCACAGGTGTTCGATTCGGCTGAGATTTTTGTCTTCCCATAGATGTGGCCACACGAAGTAGCTGCCCGGTTTTCGATATCACCAAGCTCTCCTTCACTCCAAAACTCGCCGCCAATTTCGTCCGACTGACCTCCGTACATCAGGAACTCACTCGGGAAGCCCCAGTGTCCATAGCATTCAAGCCAGGTATGTAATCCGTATTTGTGGCTCACATCTCTCAGTCCGCCCACATAATCGTAAGCTACTTTGTCAGCTATCATTCGGCGCATGTCCCATAAAAACCGATCCGATGCCAATTCGCTGTTCACAACCAATCCTTTGTATACCGGAAGAAATGGAACCGCATCGTACCCGTATCGCTGTTTAAATTCAGTAAGAAAATCATCGGTGAAATTTTGTCCACCAGTCTCGTAGCTATCCTGTACCACCACTTTGAAACATTTTCGGTCGGCTTCGGGAATGCGTTTCAATACTTCGCCCATGTGTCCATCAAAATGCATGGCTACATGTTTCCTGCTCATCTTGTCCACTTCGTAACCCGTAGCTTCGGGCGATGCCGGGGCATTCGTCGTTCCGGTTGGGGTCATTCCGGTGCGGAGAATTACCCATTCACCTTCAGGAACATCCCAGGTAAGGGTTCCATCGGCAGATAGGTTCTTCGTAATATCAATCACTTTGGACCCATCAATCACAGTTGACTGATCGTGTGGTTCCGGTTGTTGCGCCCATTGATAGTCTTTCCAGTATGGCAGCGGGGTAGGGTGCATTTTGGCCAAAGTCTTTTCGGCATAACGTTCAACCCGGGGTGATGCTGCCAGTACTACTTCCGACAAACCACTTTTGGGATTCGCATTTTTAATGACCAACCGGAAGTTGGTGGCTGTGGTTGCCGGAAATGACACGACAACCGGGGCATAAGGATCAAAACCAACATTCAGTGCCGGGTTGGATCGATTGATCTGAAATTCGGAAAGGGTGCGATATTCGCCACTGGCTTCCTGAACCTGGATCGCAGCAGTAACATTCATCGGTTGTTCGGTAGAACGAACAGAAAGACTGCGCGCGGTAAATGGGGCATTGGCTTGTATATCAACCACAAATTCGCCACTTGCAGGAAAGTTGATTCCTGTTTTATTGTCACCATCCACAAGTTTATCCAAATCGGTAACATGAGGAGATGAAGTTACTTTCCCATTTTTAGTATTCAGGACTAACCGGTCATCTTTTGGAGCCGGATAGGCAATAACCTTGACATCCTGAAAAATAGCAATTGGCTTTTCCAGCTTTTGCCTGAACTTCAGAGGTCCTTTAACCCGAAGTTCCGAAGCTGTAAGGTAGCGCATGGCTGCATCTGCCTTTACCCAGGGCCCCCCTGACTGGCTCCATCCCGGCGAGTTGAAAATTCCGATTTCGATGTTCAGCTCAGTTGCTGTTTTCAGTGCAACGTGAAGGATATCCCACCACGCTTCACTCAACATTTTGACTTTCCCGTAAGGAATATCATCAAGGCCAATATTGCCGATGAAAGCCCGGTTGATGCCCGCTTTTTTCATCGACTGCAGATCTTTTACAACTCCCTCTTTTGAAATATTGTCGGATATCCAGTACCAGTAAACGCTGGTTTGAATCGAATCGGGCGGAGTAATAAAGCCTTTTCCCAGGGCTTTGTCTGATACTTTTGCTTTATCTGTCAGGCCTGATGCAAAAATGAATGCAACTGCCAGAATTGATAACAGAATTAATGCTCTTTTCATAAAATTTGAATTTCTACTTGTTCAATAATTGAATGCTGATTTTCGTTGAATCGGTTTTTGAATTTACATCAAACTCCAAACGACCCTCTTTGTCACTTTTCAGGGTCTTAAAAATTTGATCATTAACTTTAATCGCGTATTTATTATCAGCCTTTAATTTGCATGCAGAATAAGTTATTTTTCCAGTATTTGGAGATGCAATCTGATTCCATGCACATTCTTTTTCATTCCATCTGACAATTTCAATAGAAAGATTACCGGTCTTCACAAGGTGTGCTTTCAGCGAATAGGCATCGTTATCGGAATTGAAATATTCCAATTCGTTCTTACCTGCATTGAAGCCGAAATCCTTTGCGGAGGTCAGTTTAAACTGAGCGTTGGAAACGGAATATCGGCCTTTATCCAGGCTGATTACCAGTTTGTCTCCCCTGAATTTATAATTCAATGTTGTTCCCGAAAGTTTTTCAGGGATGTGGGGATTAAGATACATCCGGTTATACATCGGATTGATCCCATAAATTGATTTGTAAAGCCCTATAATAGCCAGGCTGTTTCCTGAAAGTATGTCATCTCCCAATCCATCCTGCTTAACTCTTCCATAGCGTTGGAACGCCAATCCGTCCTTTTCGTATCTTGCAAGGATATTTTCAACGTATTTCAAGGCCAGTTCCGGTTTATAGGAGGCATATGCTTCAACGCCTATTGCTCCCCACGACAGGAATATGTCTCCGTTTTCGTAGTTGGGGAATGGAAATTGCCATTCGTTTCCTTCTCCTTTTGCATACGAATACATGCACAACGGCCAGGCGAACAGTTTTTCCTTTTGCATTTGTTCTTCAACCTTATCAAGAATGGCTTTCTTCCGTTGCTCATCGTCACAAATACCGTAGGTGATTGCCATGAAATTTACAGGTATCACCAGGTTGTTGCCATGAACCGATTTGTCTTTATCCAGCCAATGTACGTACCAATTGTTTTTCTCATCCCAAAACCCACCTGATTTAGTCGATTTATTAAAACTGGTTTTGAGTTCGGATGCATAGGTTGAATAATAGTTTGCCTTTTCTGTATCTCCAAGCTGTTTCTCAATATCCGACCATAAGGTGAGCGCGTAATAGAGTTTGGCATTTACGAAGGCATTTTCATAAGATGCCCAAATGATATCAATCCAGTCGCTTCCTCTTTTTTCAGACTCGCTGTTGGTCTTCATTTCAACCAGGTGGTTACCGTTAGTGTCTCTTTTTAAGAGATATTCCAGTGCCTTTTCGCAGTGTTGCTTGAATTTTCTGACCCATTTTAAATCACCGCTTTGATTGTAAAGATCCGAAACATTTGTAACGAAGTCGGGATTTGAATCCAGCAAATATCCCCACTGCGCTTCATAAAACCCTTTTGAGGTTGCTGTTCCAGCCATGGCATCTTCGTCGGTATAGGCCCATCTTGAAAGTACCCTGCCATCCGGCTGAATTGCATTATCCCTGTAATTAGCCAAACATTGCTTGTATCCTTCTGTGTAACTGGTATCGTCAATGGCAATTCCTAACTGGCCGATGTACTGCTCATGCAGACAGATAGGCCCGTAGGGTGTATGCCAGCTGTTGCCACCGAAATGCTTAGCATCAATAACGCCAATCCTTGCGATGGTATTTGCGAGGCTGGTAACCTGTTTGCCATTGATCCCTGCCAAATGACCACGGTTGTATTCTTCCTTATAATTTACCCACGAAAAGGTAACTGATTCAGCATATTTCCCTGCTGATAACTGAAAGGAATCCCAGACATCTGTTTTTCCCCTTACAAATCTTCTTCTGTTGGTACCGG
>Ga0209125_1000914_pt1 | contig 32399 bp, 18 predicted proteins | sample BarGraIncub1131A_FD_184503 | JGI IMG/M metagenome (GOLD analysis project Ga0209125, IMG submission 184503) | Arctic peat soil microbial communities from Barrow, Alaska - Barrow Graham LP Incubations 11-31A (SPAdes) (version 2) | ecosystem: Environmental > Terrestrial > Soil > Wetlands > Peat... | reverse complement strand
TTTTACTCATTCTACTAACTTTCATGAAAATTTACCATGCGGTAATTACCTTAAAGTAGTTGAAGAAGGACTTAAGGAGACTTATCCTGAATTATCTGAATCCGAAATAGCAAGTTATTTGGACACCTGTATTAAAGCTTAGCCAGTTATATAAAAAGGTTCCGCCGAATTGGAGGAGCCTTTTTATCCCCGACTTTCGGGAAAGAATATACTTTCATCAGCTACCATTTTCACTTTTAGACTAAATATAGGACTTTAGGCCAAATCCCCTCTTACATTTCTTTTGTCCATCTTCCTAACTGTCTTATTTAACATTCCCGGTATGAAAGTTAGCAAATAGAACTTGTACACTCCGTTACCAGTTTCTGTAACGGGGTTGTACCTTCCATCATTGTATTAATTTTTTATTAATAATTATTTGACAAGTGTGAATTAAGGCAATAAAAGCATTTGGCTTTGCATGGGGGTTCCCTCTGCTCTTGGTGTCCCATTAGGTGCCTGACACAACCCCATAGGAGATGACTGTAAGTCATCTCCTTTCTAATAATGTATTATAAAAAACATAGGAAGTAAGATTACCAATAATGCTAATATCATAATAATTCAATATATCACCTTCTTATTAAACATTTTTTACAAGTCCAATATATATAATTGGATTTGTAATCTTCTTTTTTTATAAAAACATTTACAAAATATATATCGGCATATAGGTAACTAAAATAAGAATTTACGACCTTAGAACTTCCCTTAAAGAGATATCCTTCGTATTTGTTTTTCTTCTCCTATAATACCATTATTCTACAAATAATCTTATTATCCTTCAGGAAATAAAATATTCTGTTCATAACCCTAGGAAGGCTGTGAGAGAACTAATTTTCTTACAGGGTTAAGAAAATAGAATTTCATAAATTATAGATATTCTGACCTAACTAAATATTCTATAAGGTTTTTGACCCATTTTAACCAATAATTCATTAGCTTTAATTGAAAAATGAAAGGTGGCAATAAGAACTTGCATGCATTTTCCCAAATACCTTCTAATAAATCAAAATAATTGTAAATCTAATTCTGTGGTGCTAAGCAAAATACTAGTGAAATAATAAAATACATTATATGTAATTTCCTTGTAACTTTAAAAGAGATGTCCACTTCATACTAGAAGTATTGACATGTCTTTAGAATCGTAATCTACTTAATATTATAACTTTTAACGAAGGAAAAGTTTCATATACAATTTTCTATTATAGAATCCCAAATTTTTACCCCATGGTCATAATCTATTTTTTTCTCCGCTTTATTAAAGACCATATTTTTACTAAGTATTCCAGCAATTGTGCTTGCTTTTAGCGGCCGCCTTAATTTTTTAAATCTATTCAGTTTCATATAATATTATTCATTGATATCTCAACTGAAATTTTTTTTACATACACTCCTGAGGCATCACCAATTTCAATTACTCCAACTTTATTACTAGATAAAAAAACCATGATATTAAGATTAATTTTTTTAATCTCCTCTTTCCATGGTGAATAATAAGCAACGCATTTTTACGTTAATCATCTCGTTTTCACAAGTTGGATGATTTCTTTTATTTGTATTTATGATATAAGCTTTTGACATATTATCACTTAGCTGATTGATTTGAGAATTTTTTTCATTAACCAATAGAGGACTCGTTACTTTCTCGACTCCATCCCTGCGTGTTTTTTATACTAAAGCTTATCTTAGAATATCAAAACAAATTCTTATTATCTTTCGACGCTATTTCCATAAAATTAGATGGCTGAAGTACACTTTAGTATGACCCTTACTTCCCACTAGTTCAACACTTACTTGTTTATAGGCATATACATCTTTCTTTTCTCGTTTAAATGTAAGTTCAATAGCTACTTCTGGATTCTAATTCCTAACCCGTCCCCCATGTACTACTTTACCAATCACACTTCCCAACTTCCCCTTTTCCTCTTCTTCATTAATTTGGAGAGCCCAAAATACAGGAAATCTTTCACTGATTTCTGTCTTTATAATTTCTGGTGCAGCAAAGGCTATTATTTGGAAATTCAGTTTATTTGCAATGGTGAATATAGGATCAAGTACGTGACTTCCAGAAGCCTTTCCAAAAGGATTGTCTAACATCAGAACGGTCCAAGGATTCTCATTACCTATAGTTTTCTTTCTATAATTCATAAGCATCATTATTATAAAGGTGTTTATAGATAGCGTTTGGCCTCCACTACCTTCAGGTGAATCACCATCCCCACTATTTATCCCACCCCAAGTATCATAGTGAGTGTTATTTGGCTTTGCGTAGAGAAATTCATTCTTCTCTGTCATTTTATAAACCTCAAGTACGGGGTATCTTCCTCGTAATGCTTTGGAGAAAATCATTTTGTCGCTCATATAACTTTCTAATATTTTATCTTCTAAATTATCAAAATCCACTCCTGATTTTTCTAATTTTTCTATACACTCTACAAAATATTCATTTAATAGGAGCTTAATATCCTCTTCTTCTTTAGGCAATGAATCCTCACCTTTTAATCTTACCAACTTAAATGCATAATCATTTTCATTAACATAAACCATTTTATTAACCATTTCTCCTAAACACTCTGCAATCTTAACGCATTGCCTTGCAGCCCTTGATGCCCATTGTTCCTTTGCCTGTTCTGCTTCAGTTTTATCGTTACACACCCGACTTATTTCCTTTAGTGCATGTTGACTCATGCTATTGAAGGAATCTTTATTATTAATAAAATTAGCAATATTGGTTTTTTCACCTATAATTTCTTTAATTTTATGTTTTAGTATCTCATCCTTAAGATTCTTTTTTAATTCCTCTAGAAATTGATCAAAATTCTCTTGTGCCTTAATTGTATGCTTCTTTATAACATCCTTAATATTCATAAAATTCTGTATCCATTGTTCTACTTCTTTTTTTTCATTATCCCTTATCTTATCCATTTGATATTCTGAAGTCTTTCCTTTGGCTGAATCTAGCTCTTCAAAAGGTCTTATTTCGGAAATAAGGCCCTTCATATCAGAGTCTCTACTACCTAATTTTTGTAGTATGTCATCAATTTCATTTAAATATTTATCATTGCTGCTTATATTATCCCTAAGTTTAATTCCTTTCTCCTCCAAATTTAAAGATTCCCATAGTTCAGGTGTTTTCTGGTGCTCTTCACTTATTTTTTTAGCATAACGGGAAATATCCTTATCTATCTGAATTATGAGACCTTCCTTTTTACCTATGCTACTTGTCAACTTTATAAGTACTGCATTCTTTGACTTATTCTTTTTATCTATACTTTCAAGTTCAAGTTCAATAGTGTCCTGATATAAATTTTCCAATACATAGTTTCCCCAGTTTATATCAAGCTTATTTAATTGCTTTAATCTTCCTTCAATACTAACATCTAACTCTCCTATAGATACCTTTAAACCGTTTATCTGATAGTTTTTCCCTTCTATTTTCAAAGTTAAATTTTTTCTATGATCAATGTCTATAAATATACTATCTTCGTCTAAATTTAGGTAATTTGGTTCTATGCTTGTCTGAAGTTCTATATTATCGTCCTCTTTTAACTTAGCCTCAGCAATAATTTCTCTTACAGCTATTAATTTATTATTTACACCTATCTTCCAGGTTTCATAACTTTTGTTCTCTACATTTTTTTTATCATCATTTTCTTCTTTTTCTATTTCTTTCTCTGTAAGATTTAATTCTAAAGTACTTAGTGTCTCCTGTTCTTTTTTTGCTATTTTTTCTTTGATTTCTATATCATTCTTAATCGCTACAAACTCTTCAAGCTTTTTAATGCTATTTTCTAAATTCTTTAATTCCTCTACAATTTGTCCTTTTATATTATTATCAAAACTTAGTTTCTGATGTAAATCATTTATAGTTGTAGATATATCATTCAGTTCCTTAGAAAATTCATTTATATTTTTCTCTACCTCCGTAATCCTTTGTTCTAAAAGGATTGCGCTGTCAGCCTTAAGCATATTCTCAATCTCACTAATAAGTTTATCCGTTTTTTCTATGGAATCCTCTAGAGATTTTATCGCTGCAATAATTTCTAATTCTTTTTTACTTAGATTTTCTTTCCACTGCTGAAATCCATCATTGTTTTCAATAAACTTCAAACCTTTATGCTGTATTAATTTAAAGTTTGCCCCTGCCTCCCCTATCATTTCTGTACGGAGGTATATCGGTACAATACTTCTCAAAAACACATCCTCGGATAAGTTTTTACTTATAATCTCCCAATCTTTTGTTTCCCTTATAACTAAGCTAAATGGTAGCATTGGGCAGCATCTAAGTTGTTCCTTTTGATCTCTCTCAGAAAATGGAAACAAAAATTGAGTTCCATAAACCACTTTAACTCCAAGCTCCTCAATTCTTACCTTTATAATATCAATATCATTATTGGGTATCCAATATTCTTTATTATTTAAAGTAAGATCTATGTTGTTTTCCCAAAGTTCTTTCTTTATCTCATTTAATTTTTGTTTTTTTATTTCTTTAGTTTTACTTATTTCAAATATTTTTTTTTGAAGAAATACTCCAGAATATATCTCCTTCTCCTCAGAATTTTCTAACTTACACATATCTAAAACTCTTGAAAATAAATCTTCTTCCTGCAACTTTTGTTTTTGGTATTCATCCTCTAAATCATTCTTTTTATCTATAGAATTCTTTATTTCTAAATCTATTTTATTTGCTTTTAGCTGGAAATTATTTTCATTTTCCACTAGTTTTTGTATTTTATTTTCTAATTCTAGAAACTTTCTGTTTTCCCCTTCATTTTCCTTTTTAATATCTTCAAGAAGTATTTCAGGGCATACTATTCTAAAAGCATCAAATACTATTCCTAGTTCCTTTTCTCTTTTATTAAATGAATTCTTCGCAACTTCAAATACACCAAGCTTAATTCCTATTTCACTTTGCTTAGCTTTAAGATTTTTAATAGCCTTTTTTAAATCTTCTTCCTTGGTTTTTAAAAATATCTCATAGGCCTTGTGCTGTTTTGAAGTTCCTGTTAAGTTAGCTTCAGTTAGCTTCCATTTTCCTATAATTTCTTCATCTATTTTCTTTACCTCTTGTTCAATATCCTTTAAATCAAGGGAGTTAATAAGCCTCTTCATCTCTTCACCCTTGTTATTCTTTTTTTTTGTATCTATTTCCATAGGAATATGTAATTTGTTTATTTCATATTCCTTTTTTTTCTCAACTAGCTCTTCTATATCTAAGCTTACATTGTGCAATTCTCCCTCTTCTTCTAGTTTTTCTATTTCATACTCATTTTTAACCCTATTTTGCTTCGCATATTCTAGATTATCTTTTTCAAAAAAGAGTTCTTTTTTTCTATTCTCATTCTTTCTTTTCTCACATAGCCACTTATCTTTTTCAATAATAATATTATTTTGAAAACTCATCAATGTACAATAAAGATCATTACCAGTTATTATACTGTTTTCTTTTCTCTGATTATAACTAATGCCTGATTCTGCATCCAGTATTAATGGTGATAGCATAGTTAATAAATACTTATAGTCTGCTTCTCTATTGATTAATATAGGAAGATTTTTTGTAATTGAAATATTACTTTTAAATATATCCTTTAGCGTATCTTTATTTTCTTCAAATTGATTATTAAGATTTTCAGATATAGAAGGGATAATATATTCATCAAATATTCCTTTATTGTCCTTGGCTCTAGAAAAATAATCTCCGACTCCACCTTCTACCTTGTTTATAAGTTTTAATATAGACCATTCAGAACGGTATATCCCATTACCCTCTAAATATTGATAGTATTCAGACCTTGTATTTTTTGCAGTAGACTCCGAAAATTGCCTAAAATCTCTTTTGTTTTTAGATATAAAATCTTCAAATTCATCATAGGTTACTGCTCTTCTTTCTTCTTTAGAATAAACTGGTAGGTTTTCTATAGTATAAACATCACCGTCATAATGCTCATGAGTGTATAAAAAATATTTTATACCTATTTTTTCTTCTTTCTCCTCTTCTCTTAAAGAGCTTCTTTTGGTTGCTGTGACACACATTCCAGTAATAAGCCATTTATCTGGTACACTATCAAGCTTCCACTCCAATATTACGTGAAAGGTATATGGACTAAACTGATTATTTCTATTTAAAAACATGCCGGCAATTTTATTACCATCGTTTTTACCCCATTTGGTATTAGGTAGAACGATTTGGGATATAAGTTGCATTAGCACACCTTTTCCACTCTGATTTTGCATAGTAATCAATGAGTGATCAGGATCTACCTCTCTTGTTAAATCGAAAATAGTATTATCATAACACTTTTTAAAATTGTCATATTTATTTCCAACTATTCTAATTTTGCTTAATCTCGGCATGTTCTTCTTCTCCTTTTGAAGCTTCAATAAGATCCATAAACTCCATATATCTATCTTGATTATGATAAATCTTATCTAATCTTTCATACAGTTCATTTCTGGGAATAATTTTAAGTTCCTTGGTGTTATTATAAATAAGTTTTTGATCCATTAAGGGTTTCAAAGATCTATATATAAAACTAAATCTATTATCAGTAGTATTTACTACATCAATAGACCCCTTAGTTTTGCTGTTTTTCATCGGTGAAAAATCCTTATTCCATACTTCATCAATTTCTTTTAATGCTATTCCCCATTCTTGACTGAAACCTTCCTCCCCATCTTGTCTATTTCCCCAGGAGTTAATAGTGCTATTCACTAATGACTCCAGCTTAGCATAGGATATTCCTTCCTCTTCCCATCTAATCCTAATATTATTTTCTTTATCTACCTCAGATAAAAATACACATATTATAAGATTTGCTAAGTAAAAATATTTTTTGCTTTTTAATGCCTTATATTTTTCTTTCATCTGAGTATAGGAATTTGCAAAGATTGATCCATTTGCAGTTGAAACCATATGAAGATTTTCCCTTGTATCAAAGACCTTTAAGTTTCCTTCTGTAGCCATAGTATTAACAATTTCTCTTATTTCGCTACTATTTAGATACTCTTCAGCCAAAGGCTGTTTTATATCTACAATATTTTCTTTTAGAAGAATAAAAAATAGAGCAGCAGCCCTTTGTATATTTTCTGTTGTATATGCCATAAGATTTCTGCCTCCTAACGTTTTATAAAAAGAGTGTATGGTGATATAAATATCTTTTCTAAACTAAGAGGCATTACATTTTCCTCTAGCTTAGAAATAAGGGTTTTTCCTATAAGTTTTTTATATTTTTCATCCTTATTGCATAGTTTATTAAAAAGAATCATCCTCTCATCCATTTTTTCAAATTCTATCTTTTCGTCAGTGAAAGTTAAATTGGTAAGCACAAACATCATAAATATCTCTATATTCTTACGTTTACTTAACCATTTGTTTTGATTAAATTTATCCATATCTCTAAGTTCTGTAATACTAAAACTCTCATTTTTGATAAATCTATCAAAAATAGGTTCCCAGAGTTCCACCATAAGTTCCCAATCAACTATATTTTTATTTATATATTCCCGTTCTTCATTAAAAGATGTTTCGTCTAACACTTCCCCTTGATTTTCCTTTATAACAAACTGTTCTTCCCATGCCCAATCTAATGGATATATGAATTCAATCTCTGGGGATAATAAAGGTGCTACTAAATTTTCTAAATACTCAAAACTTGGCAATCCCTTTTTAACAATAATATTTTGCCATATATCCTTTTTAAAGGATACTCTTGATGTAATCCAAAAACTCTCAGGATAGTTTACTCGTATTTTTACCTCATAGGCCATATTAGCAATTACTACCTTTGCCAATTGATTATGTAACATTCTAGCCTTCTCAAGTTCTTCAAATAATCTTTCACCTTCCTCTCTTTTCTCCTTTGGGAATTTCTCTAACCTATTTTTCCAAGATAACATATCCTCAAAGGTTTTTCTTTCATCCTCAAATTGATTTTTTACCTCTTGCTCATTCTTTTTTCTATCCCTTTTACTATCAAAAAATATCATTTGTGGATTTCGAATAATATCCAGGCGGTAATCCTTTTCTCTTCGAATTAAAGTTTTAACCCTTGCAATTAAATTACTTACACTATTCAATGCTTTATTAAAGTTTCCACTTTTAATTAGCTGAAGAGTGTAAAACTGCTCCACATCAAAGCCAAACTCCTCAAGCATTTCACGTGTTACAAATATTATTTCCTGTGCTTCTTCTGTAAGCATATACACAGTACCTCCTCCTTGTTCCCAATGCGAATGCTCTCTATCCTCTTTTAAATACCTAAATTTATAAACCTCATGATTCCTTGTTTCCTCATTGTATATAGGACAACTAAATGGATCCTGCTTATCAGGTCCCCTATACCAAAGCAGCCCCTCCACAATTCTTTCTATATTTTTATCAGTGGTTTCTAGTTTCATTTCCATTAAAATATCAGTTGTTATATATAACATGTCATTTTTTGTTCTGTTGCTGTTTTCAGTAATTTCTCTCCTGAATATACTCAGTAAAATATACAATTGGATTTCATGAGCGTAGGGTGTTAATTCTCCAATGTCTATACCGTTACCTAACATCCTTATTACATTTATTTTTTTCAATCTATCGTTAAGTCCAGTTTGCACTAAATCCATAATCATAGTTCCACCTTTAGCTTTAATAGATATTCATAGGTAATAAGTTCTTGAGGAATCCTATAATTTAATTCCCAAAGCTTCATTACACTTTCAACATAGTTCTCATAATTATCTTGTTTTAGCTCATCTAAAATGCACTTCAAATACACTTTTCTTTTTATCTGTCCCTCTTCGTGAGGATAGTTTAATTTACATATTTTCATAAGATCTACATAAGCTTCCACTAACAAATTTATATCAATATTAGGGTATCTATCTCTTAAAGCTCCGTATATGTAATAACCTTCTGGGTCCATATCCCCAAAGTAATAAACTTTAATTTCCTTTGCGATTGCAATCTCATCAATAAAAGAAAAGCTTTTTAAAATTTTCTTTCCATACCCAAAAATAAGTGCATCAGGATCTATCCCAAATATATCAATACCACACTGAACAGCTCTCTTAAACGAAAAAAATGTAGAATGATTTTCAAGAATAATAATAGTTTTTATGTTTTTTACTCCTTTATTCCAATAGATAAACTGTTCTCCATACTGCTTGGCCTTAATATGTTCTAGATTAATCCCAAGTCTTATCAGTACTTTATTTTCCTTTTTTCCGTGTTTGTTATCTGTTAAAAATTTCTCATCATAAAAAAGTTCCAGGCATCTTTCTTCTAAACTAGCCCACTCCCTATTTTTACTTTCCTTTAAGAACGTATAAATATTTAAAATATACTGCCATTCCATTTTTGTTTGATATTCTGGATGCCTAATATAAGTTTTGAAATTCAATATATCCGAAAGCCTAATAATAGCTTCATCATCCCAAGAGTGTGGCACAGTGGCACTAATTAAACTCCACTTTAGTTTCATTGGATGTGAAGCTTTATTACTATATGAACTACTAATTTCTTTAAGAGTGCCCTGCTGTTTAAACTTCTGCATTTCATTATAGAAAGCTTCATATCCCCCATCGTCGTAATAATTACTCTGCCCACCAATCTTATTTATAATGAAATTTTCTAAGGCCATAAGTTCAAACTTTTTATTTTGTATGCAATTTATTTGTAAAAAGAGTTTTATAAATTTCTCCATTTTATCACCATCACACATTTATTTTATTTAGTATTAACATATTTAAATCACATTTTATATTTGAAAAGCATCAGCTCTTGTTAGCTATCGAATAATTCCTATTGCTAATTGCATAACTGCTTTTAGAAATTCAGTTGCCTAACCTGGTACTATTTACGTCACGTTTCTTCTTGCTGATTTTATTATAAACAATATTCTCCAATTTTACAAGTATAATTTAAAAATTTTGCAAAAAAGACACAAGTATTTTCACTTGTGTCTTAATCTAAAATATATTAAATTGTTTCTAGCATCTTTTTTAATTCTTCTTTTATTTCTTCCTTCAAAACCACAGGTTCTATAATTGTAACTGAAGTACGCATAGATAGAATCCATCTAATAATGTCTGGCTTTCCATTCATTTGCCCCTGGAAATTAATTGTTTCACTGTCAAGCCATTTGATTTCTTGATTTTCTGCATACAACCCTTCACTTACTGATTGAGAAAATGGTTTCTTAATTATAAGCTTTAAATTGTAACTTTCATCATGAAATAATCCTAAGTTATTTTTCATAAATTCTTTAATATTAAAAGAACTTGGTAAATCAAAAGTATCATTAAGTACTTCTACTTGAGTTATCCTCATAAGTTTAAAAGTTAATTCGCTTTCTCTATTTTCGCAATAGGCAACAATATATTTCAAATTATTCCTTGTTATTAGCCCATAGGGATGAATTACCCTTTCGGTTTCTCCAGAGGATATTGAGTAGTACTTAATTCTTAATTTTTTCTTAGAAATACATGCTGACTGTATTTCTAATTCAAACTTTATCTCTTTATCTAAATTTAATGATTTCGGTTTTAAAACAATATTATCTGAATAATCTTCTAATTGATTACGACTTTCATTTAAGATTTTAATTTTGTCATTTAGACTTTCAAGATGAATCTTCAAATCAAAATTAGCAGATTCCTTAAGATATGTAGTTGCCATTTGTAAGGATATAGCTTCTTCAGACTTTATATCAAGATTTAATAGATAATCATAGCCTTTTAATTCAAATCCTCCAGTTGGACCTGGAATAGATTCTACATTTACGTTAGCTTCAGCTAAATCGCTCATGTATTTCCTAATCATTCTTTCACTAACACCTAAAGCATCAGCAAGTTCCTTTGTTTTTATTCGCTTCCTACTTTTTAATAAAATAAGTAGTCTGAGCAAATTTGAAAACTTACTCATATTTTGCTCCTCCTATTTGTTAATAATGCCACAATTTTAAATGTTAATACTATTTATTCCACCCCCAATGCCTTAAAAACAGCCTCCTCAGGTGAAGAATAAAATATTAAACTAAATGATCCCACTAGCTCTGAAGGAACTGACCCCAAGTCTATAACTGACGTTATTGGTAACAATACCTTTTTAGCTCCACTATCTAAACAAACTTGAAGGGTATTTGCTAATTCATCTACTTTTAAAATGGTTCCACTTATACTGATTTCTCCTAAGATAGCTAAGCTGCTGATCGCTGGTTTCCCTATAGCAGATGAACACATGGCTATGAATGTAGGTAGTGCCAAGTTTTTTGTCATTCCAAGACCATTAAGATCTTGGTAATTTACAATATAGTCTTTAGTCACAGTACTAATTGAACCGCTTATAGCTTTACTATTAGCTTTTAAATAGCGGAATGCGGTGTCAGAAGCTTCCTTGTTCTCTCTATCTGTTCCAATACCTGTACGTTCAAATTTACCACTTCCAGTAACCGTTTCTGTCTCCAGTTTGAACACACCTATCATTCCTGATTTACCTCTGGAAACAGTATATACTTGACCAGGTTTATGTAGTCCTTCTGGAATCAGCTTACCACCACCTTGCTCTGAGAGAGGTACGAAATTTTCTTCAAAAGTATCGTTATCTATATATGAAAAGTTTACATCATAGAATTCCATTCCGCCTATTTTCTTAAGCTGTTCTTTTACTCTTTTTCTCATTTCAAGAGCAATTTTTAATACATCGGCTACTTCAGCTTTATCATACTCACCATTTGGATAAAGTAATTTAATCAAACCTGATGTTGTTTTTCTAACAGCTATTACGTCTCTTTGGTTTAGATTATTTCCCAACTTAAAGTACTTATCTATAGCATCTGAATAAGAGATTTTTCTTAGTTCTCTCATGAATTCTGACAAGTAATCGGTTATAAATCCATAATCATCGGTGAAGGAATTTGGCCTATATTTTGTAATCTCCCATCCTGGGGAATAGCAATGCATCCTATCAAGAAATGCCGTATCATTTGCCATTTCTAATGGGAATGGCTCAAATAGGTGGGATGTCTTTATTAGAACATCTATACTTTGGTTAATATTTCCTACAAACACCATAGATGCAGATGCAGCCTTTTGCTCTTTTCCTCTGGCAAAGGAGCCGGATGCCATATAATCTTTCATTATCTGAACACCATCTTTATCTTTGAAGGTAATACCAGCAACCTCATCAAAGGCAACACAATCCCATAACCCAACTAATCCGACGGTTTTGCTTCCCATGTTATAAAATAAATTGGCAACGGTAGTTTGTCCTCCTGATACTAAAATACTATTAGGAGATATTTCTTTATACATATGGGACTTTCCTGTACTTCTTGGTCCTAATTCGCAGAAATTAAAATTGTTTTCAACTAGTGGCACCATCCTTAATAGATGAAGCCATCTCTCTCGTTCTGAAAGTTTGTCAGGTTCCAGCCCTGTAGATCTCAGAAGGATCTTAGTCCATTCTTCATTACTAAAATATTTACGGTTTTCTTTTATTTCTTCCATATCAATATGTGGCATCTGAATTGGTGTAAGGTTATGTACAATAAAAGGGCAACCTTTCTTGTCCTCTTCATCATAATAATACTCCAATTGTATTATGCACCAAATTCCTCCGCATAAAAGGCGGTCATAATCTTTTGCATATTTAGATGATATTGGTACTCCTTTAATGCCTAAATTGGAGAACTCAGCTTCATATTGGTCAGCTTTATAATTCAGCTTTACAGTAAGTCTGTCGATAACTGTATAGCTACCTTGCTCTCTAAGCAAAGAGATTATTTTTTGTGCCTCATCAGGTCGAACGAAATTATCTGCCAATATCTTTTTTACGTTATTCACGCCTTCTTCAATTAAAGTTTCATCCTTGGTAGAACAATACATGCCCAATAAATATTCCAGTACGTAGACTGGGACATTGGCACCTTCTTTGATTTTTTTGGTTAGGTCTTTACGAACTATTTTTCCTGCAAAGTAGGTAAACAATTTTTCAACAAGTTCATCTTTGCCGGATTCAATTTCCTGTATTAACTCACTCATGATTTCACCCCCTTATACTTTAAATCCAAAGTCGTTGGCAAAAGCAATATCCATTGCCACGCCATGACGGAGGACTTCTAAATCATTCTTTTCATCATATGCCACTAGATAATATCTCTTAGCCTTATCATACTGTTTATTCTTAAAGTTGAACCTTAGACGGAAGATTCTCTTTTGAGGATCCACATCCTTTTTGTCTGCAACATAGATACACTCATTTGAGATTTTCTCATTGTCGTCAGATATAAAGAATACCTTGTAACTAGTTGCCTTAATCACATCACTGATAGGTTCAGATTGAATGAAATCTAAGGATGAAATAAGGCTTGTGATCTTTTGAATCATACTTACAAGCTTAATCTGGGCCGGACGTGTTTCCATATATCCTTTTTCAATCTTAACATCAATAACAGGAACAATCATTTCCTGGGGTGAAGAGCCACCGTGTACATAGTTTTGGCCCCCTCCGGCTACCTTGAATACATTTGAGCTGGCAGGCGTAGATACCATCTTATTATCGCTGTTATTAAGGATTCTACCCAAAGGTACAGATAAAATTCCATCATCGGTAACTGGGTGTTCCGAGATTATAAAACGGCGATTGACAAAAGCAGTCTTCCCAGCGGTATTGACAATTTTATCGCTTTCTTGTAGCTTATCACGTTTATAAATAAAGCCATGATCAGCTGTTACTATAAAATGATAGGTATTTGCGCTTACTGACAGACGTTTAATCAAAGCAAAGATTTCTTCAATCGCCTCTTCACAAGCAGTAAACACTTCATTTTCTGTATTAGGCTTATCACCATGGGCATCAATCTGATTGTGGTAAACATAAACTACCTCCATGCCGGTTAACACGTCACGTAGCTGCGCTTGTTTCATAGCTTTGATATCATCAAACTGAACACAGCGACTGTTAGGAGAATAGCTTTTTAATATATCTTCCCGGTGTTTCAAATCATCACAAGATATACCATCAACCAGCACCTTGTAATCATCTGTCATTGAAAGTGTGTTATGTGGAAGCAGAGCAGCCATTCCAAGCCTTGTATAAGATGGTAGTACGCTTAGCATAGCATCTAATTTAACTGTACACTTTTCATCATCCTGAAGCTTTAAAAAAAGCGAACGTCCGACTTCATAGCGCATTGCATCAGAAATGATAACAACTATTCGATCCTTACTGGAATGGATATATTGATCATAGAAATTTCGCTGCAATGGAAGGATAGTCAACATATCCTCGCTAACCACAGTAGAGTTCCACTTCGGAATCACTTTGGACAGATATTCATTGGTGTAAATATTTTCAACCAAATCACGTAGTTTCTCAAAGGACGTGTTTTCATTTAATTGGTCATAATAGAAATAGAACTTTCGATAGTGGGTATCAATCAGACAGTCGGAAGCAAGGTACTGATCCACAATACCTTGTAAGCTTTCCTTGCAATTGTATGCTGCTGCCAATATCAAATAATATGCGTTTTCTAAAAGGAAGTACTGGACCTGACAGCTTTCTCCGAAATGCTTTTTGCGACGTTCCTGGCAAACAGCTGGAATAGTGAGTTCACCAAGTTTTGCACCGCTATCTTCGTTCAATAGTCTGTCACTTACCCATCTAATAATAAAGCTGTCTAATACTGCAAATGTATCACAAGCCATCAGAGTCTCTGGACTATAAGTCTCAAAAGCAGAAGCCACATTCAGTCCTTTGGCAACATAGGAAGAAATCTCATTATATTTCTCTCTATACAACACATTATTCATTAGATTATCTAGAAAAGCTATGATGTTACCGGATTTAAAGGACACAAAGCTTTTCCAAGCCTGTGGCAGTTCTCCATGAAGATACCGTTCCGTGTATGTAACAAACAAGGTAACTGCTAACTTTTCAAGGGTGGGCTTCACATCTGTATATCCAAACTGTTCCTCGCAAAGCTGCCAGAAGGCAGAAAGAAGATCATATTTTTCAAACTCAATAAGGAACTTATTTTCTTCAATATCATCATCAATCAAGACCACTCGAATAACCTCATCAAAAGAGGCTGTTCTAGTCTTACAGATAACGCTCATGATAGCCACTTCAATGGTTTCTTTAGTAAAGTTCTCAATCTCTAAATCATAGAACTTTTGAGTTCGATCTTTAGCCCCAAAGAACTTGATATATTTCTGAATTACAGGTTTATATTGTTCATCAATTCCAAGGTCAACCGTAAGCAATGATGCACGGTCTGCGAAGAATTGCTTAGAGTATAGCAAAGTATCTTCTAGATGATTTTCCCTAACATTTGGCCGTGGGTATGGAGCATAGATTAGGTAGTTTGTCATAGGATACAAACGCTCTAAATAGTATTTTGAATAGAACTGATTATCTGACTCCAAGTGGTACACCTTGGCATTAAGCAGTTCTAATGTATCAATATCGTCCACAAACTCTGCTTTGTCATCATACCAGAAAACAAGTTTCCTGGTTTCACTGGTAAATTCAGCGTTTAGTTTGTCTGCTATCTGTTTGAGGTTCAATTCAGCCATTAGGTTAACCTCCTTTCTGTTTTAAATCTTTGCAAGCACTTCAAGTTTCTTACCATCCGTGTCAGTTTGTACTTTTTCGTAATTTGCCATCACACCGTCATCCAAATCAATAGATATACGTGCAAGAGCCAAATGAGCAATTTTTTCATCATATTCTTTGGTTTCTTTAAGTTGCTTAACAAGCTTTTCTTTCCGTTTTGTAGAAGCTGTGATTTCACGGGCATCTTTGCTATTTTCTATGATTTCCTGCATTCGTATGATCTCATTTTCATAAATCCGTTGCAACCGATGAAGATAATCAATTCGCAAATTGCCGATGGTATCCTCATTATAACGGTGCATATATATAAGAGCCTTAAACCCATCTGCTTTACCACTGTCGAATAGCCAATATATAGGTCTTTTCTTATAAATCTTGCAGTGGTCTTTAAAGAAATCTTTAAGAAAGTAATTACGGATAATTTCGCGTGAGCTATTACCATTGTTGCCCAAAGCTTTTGCAATAAAATCAAGGTTTTCTTCCAAGGTTTCTATGCCAAAAGTTTTGTTTAAGAAAGCACAGAACAATCCTACAATATCATCCTCAAAGTACTCCTCATCAGTAATAGAAATTATGTTATCTTTATCTGGAATAAATGAACTATATTTATTGTCATCCCATTCTCCTCCAGCATAAGCAATACCATTCATATCAAGACTGTAACGACCAAATATATACCCTATATAACATGAGATAAAAGAACGTGCATCACGTTCTAAATCTGCCTTGCGGATTGTGACATCTTTATCGTTAACTTCCTGTGTTAATTCATCTTGTAGGCTATAAATGTCAATGAAAATTCGATTTAACTCTTCTTCATAACTCTTCAATTTTATAAATTGAAGAGCTAAATTTGATTCCCAACCGTTGAATGCATCAGTTATCAAATCTGAAGTTTTATAGACTATAAAAGGATGCTTGTCAAAATCCCAACTATTCTCAAAGGAATCCCATTCAGCTTTGGAAATTGCAATACACTTTTTTACTATGTTATCAATTAGTTCCTTTTTACTATCGCAACTGAGTATTGGAAGCTGTATAATATTTTCAACTTGGCAGCTCAATGTCGAATTGTTGACTCTGAAGAATGTAATTCCAATTTTACTACTTATTAATGCTTGCAAATAGTATAGCATACCCGCTTTATCCATAATGCCTGACCCTCGAACATCCCATAAAAAGCCGCATGGATAATAACGAGCAGCTATTGAATTAGATACAGTATATGACCAAGCAACATATTCACTCAAATAATATCGCTGAAATGATTTCTTCCCTCTTGTTTTATCATCTGGTCCATTTCTCCAATTAACAACATAGTCCTGAACACCATACCATTTACGAAATTCTCCCCCCTTATTGTAAGGAATCCAATAGGTGCTACTTAGATCCACATCTTTCATTGCAACTGCATGAAAAGGGATTTTGATTGAACTAACCTCAGTCCAATACCTCAAAAAAGTATCATTGTCTCCAGTTATAATTCCCTGAAAAGTCTCAACATAATTTGTTATGCTCACCCCATTGGCAAAAGCATTAGCAATTGAATCACTAGCCCAATAGGAGATAGGTGTCCCTGGAATCTTCGAATAATTACTTTGTGTAGAAAAATATTCATTTTTTTTTGACAGAAACGCAATTTCTTTTTTCTTTTGTCCTGAGAAAGCAACTAATCGTTCATAGGTTCCAATATACCCAGCCGTCTTGCTTTTACAAATAACAAAAGCTACGGTTTGAACTATCTCACCACCAATTTCATCAAAAGCCCTTGAACCTAAATGTGCCATATTTATAATGTCATTGTTCACAATCTTTTTACGCAAAATTTCATAACTAGACAAGAATAGCCACGAATGTTGTGTTAACATGGTTTGAAAACGATTCGGTTTAGTATATAAATTACATTTTTCAATGAAAACAGCAAATAAATCACCTTTACTATCTGGATAATTACTCTTAATATAGTCACTTAATTTTTCATTAAAGCTCGTATTACCCATATAAGGAGGATTAGTTACAACAACATCATATTTTAAAGATATCGTTGCTGCTATTTCTATCAATAGTAGCAACTTTGCTCGTGTATCATCAATTCCAATGGTATCCACTGTCATTTGTTTATGAAAATCAGCACTTTTGCAAAAACTATAAATGTTATCCCAATCTAACTTATCAATATTAATTATAGAACCATATTCCTTTGCATCCTGCATGACATCAAGTAAATATTCAATCTGTGAAATAGCAGAGATTCTTTCGTTATCATTCTTACCTAAGCCAAAATATTTTAGTTGGGCACGATTTATGCTATTGCTCTCTTGAATAGAATATATATGGCATATAATTTCAGCATTCAATATACGCCGATTATACTGTCTAGCCTTCATCATAACAGCAAATACGGACAACTGATGAGCGCGATTATCAATATCTAAACCATATAAATTAGTTTCAAGAATGCTTTTAGCTGCATCACGTTGACTATAACCATAGCTCTCATAAATCCGCATCAGAACATCAAACGCATAAACCAAAATATGGCCACTTCCCATGCAAGGGTCAATAACCTTAATATCCTCTGGTTTAATGGCTTTATATTCTTCTCGAATAGCATCCAGTTGTATCTTAACACTAACTTCCTGCTCAGCCTCATCTAAATAATATTTCCACTCCGATTTTAGAGCATCATTGGGATGACCTTCCAACCAAAGACGACCAAGACTGTTCTCCACCATGTAGCGGACAATCCAGTCCGGTGTAAATAGCTGAGTAGCTGACGGAATGCGTTCTTTTGTGATTTTTACATTCTTTTTCAGTAATGTAAATGTTTCGTCTTTCGGCTCGGTGTTATAATACTGATACATCCAACCGATAATCTCCACCTGACCTACTTTTGACACATTGAAGTCATCCTCTGAGATGTCATGAATTAGATGATAAACCACACCATCCTGATCAGTGAAAGATACATTCATTAAAAGTTCAGTAAAATCATTGGTTTTTTCAAATAATGCAGGTAAAATAGCATTCAAAGCATTACACTGTTTGATAAAGAGCATACGAAACAGCTCATCCAGCTGATTGTCGTTTTTCAGTTGCATGATACGATCTTTTTCATATGGGGTGTAATCCAAATCAGCATCCATTGGGTTAGTAACTAAATCTGGTTCGGATTTATTGCTGCTTTCAGAGGACAGTACACGTATATTAGTTGGAAGATAGTCATTAATTTCCATGAAACGCACTGCAATCAGACGATTAAACCAAGTGTAGGCAACTTCCTCCACCAAACCCTGGTAAGCGGTTCTATAGTCAGACTGACTGGCTTTCCTCTGAATCTCCTCAGTCAATTTTCTGCGCTGTTCAATTTCAACACCAGTAATAGAGTAAGGCTCCTTTGTTCCTATATCAAAAAACTTTACAGTTTGCGTGGACTGAGGCAAAGGACTCTTAATTTCTTTCTCTGTGATACCAAGTAGTCCCGCTTTATATGTTATTTCGGCAATGAGCTTGTTTCTTGCCCATATCGCAAAGTTTTTTATCGCTGTTTTATTCATCTGTTTTCTCCCATCGAATTAAGTAAATCTCAAGTTATTATTAAGTAAAATAACGATTCTTACTCAATTACTTAATCTATCAGCCAGCCAATCAATAAATTACTCAATTATTGTTGTTTTTTCTTGATTTACTTAATAATACTTAATAATACTTAATAATACTTAATAATACTTAATAATGGTTTTCTAATATCCAAGATGTTGTTCTCTTATTTTGGGAATCAACTGTAATGACTCCATCACGTTTTAATGCTTTCAATAAGTTTTGAACTTTATTATCTTTCTGTTTATTATCCAATACCTCGGACAATTTAGGGCCTACAAGCTTCATAATATCTTTCTTCTGAGCATTCCCAAATTCTTTAAGATAACTAACAATCAAATCCTTATAGTATTGGTCGTCAAATGCTTTATTCTTAATATACTGATCCTGCTCATCCAACATAGATGCTACTGTGGAGGACAGATAAAGCTTTGGCATTTTACCTTCAATCATCCTCATTCTTCGTAGTTTACGGCTTTCTTCTGCTGATATCTTTTCTCCTTTTTGCACTTGATCAAGAAGGAATACCGTGTTGAGGTCAAAATTAGGGTTATTAAATAGCAACCTACTGTAATTGATGTCTATAATCTTACCATACACTGTAACATTGACTTGCCCATTTTTCATCATATAATCCGGCATCGGGAAGTATTTTTTTCGCAGTATATTGAATACTTTTCGGATTCCCATGCTTGCAGTATCAATCATAAAGAGTTTCGCCATAGTCTCTGCCAAAAGCTGATTATGGTAAAACGGTGGAGAATAGCTAGGATCTAAAACCATTCGGATATCACCCGGCATAAAAATCCCTGGATTCGTAAATTTAATACGTTCTTCAAATTCATTAACATATATACGAGCACCCTTTGAATACTCTTGATGTGCGATACAATTATTAAGTAATTCATAAAACAGCTCTTGGTCATATTGTTTCGTTTCCATTGGAAACAATGTGGTCTGATCTGGCATATAACGATAAGTAAGATTTCGGATATTTTGTAGCACACGATCTCCAACAGTAATAAATGGAATCTCAAAAATCTTATAATCCAAATCCTCTCCACTACCACTATACAGCCTCCACATAACAGTGGGTGGACGTTCCATCATATGGCAATAATCTGGATTGCCTAGTAGTACCATTGCAGCATTGGTAATCTTACCACTATCCATCAGGCGAAGTTTCGTTAAGAATTCTTCATCTGTCATAATATCCACTTCTTCTGAAATATGTGGCTGATTTAATTTTTCTTTATATTTTTTTCTGGCTAGTGTCAGGGCGTCCTTATCCAGATGCTGTATTTTACTTTTTTCAATCAGTTGCTTTGACCAGTCTTTTAAGTGTTGACCACGAATTCTCTCTATCTTTTCCATAGATAGGGGTACAGTGGACTCACCTTCACGGGCGTAAAAATGACTATTCCACCCCGTAGGTACGGCTGTTATTGCCGCCGGAATCTGAAACATGATAACACGCTTCGTCTCTCCATCCACTTCTTGGTATACTTCATAAATTTCCACGAAAGATATATTCCCGGTTGTTCCTATAGAAATTTCGTGTTTAAGATGATCCAGCCCGACTGCATCACGATATGTGGAGCCAACAATCTTTCTATCTTTATTTCTAACACCAAATATTAGCCAGCCATACTGTTGCTCTTTGAGATTGGCTTCATTACTAATCGCAGAAAAATACTTACCTATCTTGTTTTTATCATAGTCATCATATGCTTCTTTGAATTCAACCAATTCAAATTCAAAACGCTCAATCAACTTAAAAAGTGTATCTAGTAATTCTGCTTTATCTAGCATTATATTAACACCTCCAATAACTAAAATTCAATATTTACAATTGTATCCGCATCTAACTCAATCAGGATACGTTTTTTCAAAGCAGCTATATATCCTTCAAGGTCTTCAGCAGTTTCAATACGCCAAGATGAAGAGACACTAACAGATTTAATGCTAATATTTTTCTTTCTCTTCACCTTTGGCTGTGGCACAGGTTTAATATCAACAGTTTTATCACCATTTACATTATATTTCTCCTGCTCTTCCGCAACACGCTCAGCTGCAAGCATTTCGTCTTTTTTATCTATTTCATTAAGTAGCCTAACTTTTAGAGCATCAGCCTCAACCTTTATATTCTGTAAGGTAGCTACATTATTACATTGGGAAGCTTTATCTTGAATTTCATCAAATAATTTTATTGTATGATTCATGAATTCTTCCTTATAGGACTTTGTTTCAATTGCTTCATACACCCTGCGTCTGGCATCATCAATGGCTATAATTATTGGGCCTTCCATACTTGTCAGAACGCTCATATATGCACTGGTATAGTTTTCTAAGAGTTCAGGCAGTTTTGGGATTTCTCTGTAGGGTACAGCTTTTTTCAAAATGGTTTTTATTGAAGCAACGTATGCTTCAACTTTCTCATCCACAATAAATGTTTTGCTTTCATCGTAAATTTTTATCAAACGTAAAGCTCGTTCAAATATTGTTTTCTGCTCACCAACAAAGAACGCTTTTACCGGCTCATAATCCTCTGCAAATTCAAAATAATCTTCCCTATCAGAATGAATCTTCTTAAAAAATTCTATCGGAGATTCGATTTGAATAATTGAACGAAGCAACCCCTTACCATTTGCAATAGTATCTTTACCTGGCAGCTGGTGGATGTTATCCATGATTTCAAATTTTTCTAGCTCATTGATCACATTCTGTCCGTAGTTCTGGAAGGACCTCATAATAGAATCATCGTCATCATTAACACTTGAAACTCCAAACAATTCTTTCATTACTTCCCGCGCAACCTTTCTCTGTGTATCGTTGGCTTTTTCACGAAGTTCTGTTAGAAGTTTTTCAACATATTCCTTCTTGGTTAAATATCGGAGGATTTCTTCCTCAGATTTATTTAGTAAAGTAACACTGCTACCATTTACGGTAAAGGAAATATCCCCATTCTTGAACAGCTTTGCAACCAACCATTCTACATCGTCTTCCACAAAACCATAAGGGGCTTTCATAAAACGATCCATCAAGCTTTTCATTGAAGTCTTCATATGTAGATTGGAATTGCTAGAGATATAACTAAGTACATCATTCAGTGCATGAATATTGGGTTCCGCGCCACCTTCAAGGGTCAGTGTTTGCTGTTTTGAAGTCTTAAACAATACCCGAATATTAGCTTCACCCATGACAGCATCAATATAAGGAAGCTTATGGTAGACAGTTGACACAAGTCTACTAAGGGCATCATTAATACGTGATGAAACTTCTTTGGAGCCAATCTGTGCTTTATCCCCATTAACATATATATCTGCATTTTTTAAGGATTCCACAAGAAAAAGCTTTGAATTACCGTTTCTCTCACGCATTTCAACACGCTTTGCTTCTTTTATCTGCTCAAATTTAGTCAAAGTATTTGAAGTTGTAAGCCTTAGATATTTTTCAATTTTTAGTGCACTTCTCAGTTCGTTTAAAAATGCAGAGTCATTTGGTAACACTACAAGAACTTCCTTACCTTCACCCGACATCATACGGAGTGTTGTTATATCCTCACCATAATCAGAATTAGGAGTAAGTATACGCACCCCGATATCATTGTTCTGGTTTGCCTTATATGGACGATCGTCCACAATCTGATTAAACGCAAAACTATACCGCCCATTAAATGCAGGATATCTATATTTTTTATCATTGAATATATCTTCAAAAATAAGTTCAGAAACCTTGCCTATTACCTCAGACATTTCAACATTCTGACCTTCTATTTCACGATTAATTTCCTGTTCCTCATCAGTTAGGAAGACATAAATATCACCATTCTTCTGAACCAGCATCTGACGAACAAGAACTGAAATAGCTTCCTCAACATCCTTTTTCAATGCAATACGGTCGGTGTCAATTTCAGTGATCATCAAGCTGGTTATATTATCAATGTTGGCTTTAATCTCTTTGACGTATTTGATCATAAAGAGGGTTTTTAAGACATTAACATTTAAGCAATCAGCTACCTTATCAGGATTTATATAGTCGTTGTCATATGCTCTAGATATGACCCCTTTATGGCTGTGATCTAAGAACTGATGCAGTGCATCATAAAACACGTTAAAAGGGATCATTGCTCCCTGTTGATCATCCTTAAGCTTAACAGCTGATTCCTTAAACAAGGCTAGCATGGAACGCTCGCCCTCAGATAAATGCTTTCCAGATGCTCCATGTGTTCTTATAGAAGTCAAAACGCTTCCAAGCAGATTGAATTGGTAAGGCACAAAGGGGTAAACGGAAGCAAAATCATTATCATCAGTATATAGCTTTTTCTCTATGCCATCATTGAAAACTATAAGATTTTTTATGATGGTTGCCTTTTGCTCATAGAGTAACCTCAGTGTCTGCTTTGCAGTAGGGGTTTTATCCAAAATTCTTTTCTTGATAACTTCATCCACGTTAGCAGAGGACAGAGTTAGTCTGGTGTCAAAACGTCCCTGGATTTTAGAGAAGTCATTTCCCTTAATCTTTGTAACGGAATCAATATCCTGCTGGCTGGTTACAACAATCCAGACCTTACCCTGACAGGCTGTACCCAAATCTTCTGTGACAGTTTGCAGATTAAGCATTAATTTAGAATCCTCACCTATATACTGACCTATTTCATCCACTAAAAAGACTATATGATGATTGCGCCCTTTACTATCAAGGTATTCCTTCACCAATTTAGCAAAGTTTTCGATGCTAATACGATAAGGCTCCGTTGCTTTTTCACACCAGTTTCTAGCCGCCGCCTCGCTCATAAATTCCATTTTGTCCAAAACATCAACAATACTATCCTGGATGAAATCAAATTTATTTCTGGATTCTTCCCATTTGTCCCCAAAATTTTCTTCAAACAGTTTTCTAAACTCATCATAATGACCTTTTTCAGTAAGTTGCCTTTCCAAATCAGCCAGAAACGGAATGGAACCACAAAAGCCCTGCATTTCATTAAAGACCTTCAAAAAAACAGATACGATAGCATCCTTTGATTGTTTACCTGTCATTTCGCTCTTAGAGTCAATGTTAAAAAGAATAACATCCGACTTTATACTTGCAGCCAGTTTTATGTCTGCTATCACCATTGGATCTATTATTTTATTATCAGCTACAAAATAGTCAATGGCTTTCTTACCATTAACTTCTTTATTCTCCAGTAAGTATGATAGAATCTTCAAGAAGTGAGATTTACCACTTCCAAAGAAGCCAGAAATCCAAACACCCATTTTGTCTGTATGCCCATTTACTCCTTTTTTGTAGCTACCAAAAAAATCTGCAAAGTGTTTCTGCAGTTCACGGGTCACAACATATTCTTCCAACTCCTGTTTAATATTTTCATCATCCGCCTGACCAACTTTGATAACACCTTTAATATCTCTGTCAATAGGCTTTGCGAACATATCTTTAATTAACATATCCCTTATCCCCCTTAATCCACAAGTTTGAATGCTCTATAGTAGTTGTCGTCCTTTATTTCTGAGAACAGAACCAATTCCTGACCATCATATTTGCCTGGATAGAACAAAACCACAGGCACACGATCGATAGCCTGATTAAGGCTATTTAGAACCTTATGTGATCGTAGAATTGGATAGCATTTCCCTATACCAACTAAAAAAACAACTGCTTCCTTTGGAGTATGTTCTTGTATGTATTGAACAATCAGGCTGGTTTCGTCATTCACCTGTAGAAGATTTCCTACAGCTTTAACGATGCGGTCCATTCCTTTTTCCTTTTCGAACTTGAAACATTGTTCCATGAATCCTTCCTTCTCCAAAATATCAATAACGATATCGTAAAGGTCATAAATAACGAGCTCAAATCCATCAGTTCCTTTAGAGTTTTTGTTCTTCATATATTCGATGCGTTCACGGACAATCAGTTCTTTCGACCCAGGATAATCAAACACATAATAACCGACTTCATTTCCAAGCCCTTTATTCTGTCTAAAACTCTCAGTTTTTATCATCCGCTCAGCCATATCTAGTCGTTCTTCTAAGCTGTTCACTTATCTCACCCCTGTTAATGCATTTAGCGCTATTTCCATACCATTTATCCTGAGACAATCTTCCAAAGATTTATCTATAATTGGCTTTAAGATTTTTCGATTTACTTTTGCTCGATCTGTAATACCTGCTTCCATGAGCATTGTTTTATAACAAATGCCCAAACGCTTCAAAGTGTAGTCCATCCATTTCGCTACCTTCTCGCTTTGAAGTTGCTTATTATTGAAAAAGATGCTAAAGTCGCTATCAGTTAATTCATCTATACCGATTATTAACTTCTCCCTATATATCTCGTATACAAAGTCAAAAAACAAACTATCGCTTTGCATTATTGCTATCAATGCAATTACTTTCTGATTTGAAATATCACTTTGATCAAGCAGTTTATAAAATGACTGATCCAAACTTTTCACACGAGTAGACACAGTATTGAATATCTGGATTGATCTTGCCTGTGTAGGTGCTGAAAATATATTTTCTTCTAAATTTACCTTCTTAATTTCCGCCAATGTTTTACCGCTGTTTAGTAATTGAATCACCTTGCGAAATTCAGAAAACCAGAATGAAAGCTTTACCATCCCTGCGCTATATTCTTTGCGTTCCATATCTGTTTTTTCCTCCCAAATGTCTATAATTATCCTATTTAATTCTTAAATATTAACTACCCTATTATCAGTATTTTGAATGACTTCAACAATATCTCCTATATCACAATTCAGAATTCGGCAAATCTTTACCAGTACTTCCATGGACACAAATTCATTATTAGATAGTTTAGTCAAGGTGTTTGGGCTTATTCCTGTAGCTTTCCGCAATTCAGTTTTTTTCATGCCCTTGTCTATTAAAACCTTAAATAACTTGTTATAACATACATTCATAGCTAACACCTCAATTGTTTTTTTATATGATTTTATAAAATATATTATAGCACAACGCTTCTCCCACTAATAGTAAAAATGTATAGGTTCTTAAGAAGTTTTCTTAAATAATTGAACTATAACAATTAGATAACTTCAAATACTAAACTAGAATATTAGGCTTAGACATCTCCAGTTGCTTCATTTCTCTATATCTTGAAATACACTTCAATCCCAAATCAAAATACAAAAACCTCCTGTATACGATTCTTTAGCAGGTGGTAAGTTCTCTTAAATACTTACATCTAAATCCATTTAGTTCTAATTATTTCTAATGGCATATTAAGTAGTCTCATTTCTACTTTCCATGGCAATTCTTATATTTTAATCCGCTACCACAGGGGCACTTTTCATTTCTCCCAATTTTATTATTGTTATTTTGAGACTTATAACTTGTTATTCTACTTTCTGCATACTTATCACCTAAAACACTTAGTTCATCAAGTCTTTCAACTGGAATATCACTTCTTTTTATAAAAGTATACTTAATATCCTCAAGCAATAAGTTTTTGTTGTAGTATAAATGTAACTCTAGTCTTGATTCTTCATTAAACTTATTTAGTGTTGCTAGCACATAGTCTCTCATATACTCATCGGTAAGTTCATCTACTTCTGTTTGATGGCAAAAAACACTATATCGGACATCTCCAAAAGTGCTTACTATAAGCATTCTATTGGACTGTTTTTGTTTTACAAGACAATCTTCAATAAAATTACAAAATGACTCTCTTGTCTCGCTTGATAAATCTAATAAGTAACACGCTAAGGATACTCTTCCAGGTATACTTGAATTGTCTAAACTATTAATTATCTCCAGCAGCCTTCTTGGTACTTTTTGCATTGGCTTTTCTACTAACATGCCTTCATGAAATAAACTTGAAAAATATTGATCAAGCTTTTCCCTATAGCCAAGCCAACTAATATTACCATTGTCCATTTGGGCGGCAGTAATAGAATACATATTATGGCTTATATACATACCAAGATGATCCAATTCATCATTTAATGCCAGTTTATCTATATTAGCTGAAAGCTTACGTTGTTTTAAAAAGTGTAAAAATGTACAAGGTGACTCAAAGTAACCTGCGTACACTCTTAAATCATCTATTGATAAAACAACCGTATTGTTTTTTAGACTAATAAAACTTATTTTTTCTGCTTTTGCAGCAAACTCGTTAAAATTATCTAAGGTAACACAAAAGGTTGTTATTTCCTTAAAGTCTGATAGAGATATCTGGTACTTTTCTTCCCTATCTTCATCGTATAACTTTACGCTTTTATCTGATTGTAAATATTGAAATGTCCTGGCTGCCTGACTATCGGCCTTGCCAACAAGAGTTTTTAATGATTCTATATGAGAAATGATATCTCTAATAGGTGCTGTATAGGTATAAGAACCTGCTTTTACTTCAACTATGAAAAGATTACCATCGTAAATTATTAATATATCATTTTCTGCACATTGCTTTAGGGACTTTGCTATAGGGTAATAATTCGACTGAAGGATTGTACACCCTGGTAGCAATTTTGAAAATAATTTCCCTACAATAGTCTCTGTCGAAACCTTCTGTTTTTCTGACCATATTGGTTGATAACTTGGTTCTTCTTTAGTTATTAACTTTTGAATAACCCTATAAATATTATCAAACAAATTATAGTAATCAAAACAATAGCCTTTATTATCAACAAAAATAAAGGGTCTTTGAAATACCGGCAGCTCAATTAACGGCCATCCTGCGTATCTTTCAGTGTTAAAAAACAATTTATTTTCATTAACTCCCCATGCTAGCTTTTTTTGAAATTCTTCAGGCCAATTTGTTAATAATGATAAATCAAAAAGGTCGTATCCTGTAAATTTTCCGACAAATCCATTTTGCTTCCTTTTAAGCTCTGAGTCATTGTTTAACAAATCTCTGAATGCTTCGTTCGTAGCTTCCATTGTCTCAAGTGAATTCTCTTTAGCAAGTATAAATGTTTCATATGCTGTCATCATTTCTTCCAAATCATTCATCGCCGATGCCATGCCTGTTGATAGAGACCTTTGTATATTCTTTAAACCAACAATAAAGTCTCCAACAGTGATATTGAATATTCGAGGAAAAACTTCACTGTGTATCTCTAGTAATTCTTCGAGATGTTCTATTTCATATATTGGATATCGTTCCCCTCTATTAAACATGGCCATTTGTGATTCAATAATAAACTGTTCTAATTCAGGGCTGACATCTGGATTATCAACTCTTTCTTTTGCAGTATAAAATATGTAGAACTCTTGTACCATTCTATAAAGATTGTGAATTTTTTCTGATATTATTAAAAAAGTTTTGCTTGGATCTTCTTCATTGCTATCAGAAATATTATCAATTGGTGTTGCAACAATTATACTTTGCATATATTCTAACTCACGTCCACTAAACACATCTTCAGCAGACATTTGTACTTCTGATGTGATCCCCATGAGAGACATTATAAAATTTCCATATCCATATTGAAGAAGTTTTAGTGGATTACAGTGAGAAATTAACTCACGTATTTCCATTATAGTTTCATTTATTTGTTTTACGACATCATCATATCTTAGAGCTAATTTACCAATAAATTCGGTATGTTCTTCTTTAGTCATATTATTTTTCATTGTCACAACTTTACCAAATCTTGCTATCTCTAAAGGTCCCATTTGCATATAATCATCAGGTTTAGTATATTTTTTATTACTAGATTTTTTCATATAAAGTCCCCCCTAATCCTCTTTTAGCTTCTCAATCTCATTAGTGCTATTTCCTCTGCTGAAGTCTTAGATGCAGCTTTTGAGTCCTTCATTAACAGTTTGGAATTCTTCAAAACAACCCCCCTATAAAATTAAACTCCTAGGGGTTTATGGTCGTTAACTAGAGGGTTATTATTGGATGTTAACCTATATATGCTATTAATAACTCAGATTAATCCGCTGACCATCTTGACTCAAATTCACTTGAATCCATCTCTAATGCAGTTTTCAACTTTTTACTTAGATCTTTGCCACCTGGCATTGATGGTAACATATTAAGATATTGCCTTATTGCAGCGCGTATCCCCGCAAGACAAGTTTTTGTTCTAATCCAATTTTGAGGGCTAAACACCTTATTATTTGGTTGTGGTTCATTTGCCGCTGCTTCTAATGCACTATTCAAACATATTCCAGCCATATCAATTATTTGATCTATTACACCTTCTCGTTTTGCCTTTTCTATTGCTCTATATGGATTAGGCACCCCTTCTGGCATATTATTGCTTACACAAAAGCATAGTGACACTGCATACATATGGTGGTATGGTGCATATGACCTCATTGCTAATAGAGATTCATTTAGACCTAATGGATTTTCTTTTATCCATCTCTGAAAAACTAATCTACTAAGTTCATTCAATGCTTGTACGTTTTCTGGTGCATAGTCCTTTCTAAATAATTGTTCGAAATACTTGTCAAAAATCTTAGTCTCACTATATGCGATATTAGGCCTTTGGGATTGCCAAGCCATCAAATATTTACCTAAATCAGATAAATCTATCACAAATTTATCATCCTTGTTCGCTGGTGCTTTTTCACCCCGTTTGGTTACCATATACCCATTTGGGTACTTTTGTTCAAAAGTCCTTTTCATATTCAAAACTTTCTTATCATTACTTCTTAAATCACGAGGTTTTACGGCACTCTGAGAGTTTGTTGATGTACTGATTTTATCAGCTCTTTTTCGTTCAGGTATTTCATAAAATCTAAACATAATATACGAATTATTAGATTCTTTAACTTTTTCGCTACAGGAGAGGATGGTATTTAAAGATTGGCAGCCATTAACTACACTTAATCCTTTTAAAATGAGTTCATCATTTTGAATGCTCATTTCTTCACATATTGCAGTAATTCCATTGTGAAAAAAGAAAAAATCACTTCCATTATTGTATATAGTTTGTTTTATTCCTTTATTAACTTGATTACTAAGCCCAAGCGATTGTCTAACATTCTTCTTAAACAGTGTTCCATCTTTAATACCTGGAAATTTTATACACTCACTCAAAGGTAGTGCAGCGATTACAACGTTGGTATTGTCCAGTTTCAATTTTAAATATTTTTGCTGTGGTAATTTAACTGTATGCTTGATAAATGGATCTTTATCAAGTGCCATATCATATCTTCTTGCTAATTCTTCATTATCTACCAAATGAAGTGTTGCACTCAACTCCTCACTATTAGATAATGCTTCTTGAAATGCTCTTAAATCATTTCTTGCAGAATCAGACAGAGCAGAAGTGGTAATCAATTCAAAGTTTATATCATAATCATCTTGTAACGAGTCTGCTACATCTGACAGTTTTTGTTTCAGCTTATTATTAGCTGATGCTTGTAGCATAACAAGGTTTTTAAGTTGTGTCCAAGAGGATAGGACTTCTCGAAGTGGTTCTGCGTCGATAGTGCTGCTTCCAATAAATTTTCCTTGAATTATATGAATAATGGAAGTGGTATCATCAATGTATATGGCATCAATTTGTTTGTCGTCAGCACCATCAGTTATGCAATCTTTTGCTTGAATTTCATCTAAGTTATGTATGTTTCTAAGATACCAAGCAATAAATCTCTGGCCATCATTGGGATATTGGGTTTTATAATAGTCTTGCTTAACTTCTTCCTTTATACGATTATACATAAAATTCTCCTTATCACTTATAATAACTTTATAGAATTAATTTCAATTCATAATAATGTTAGGCTATGTTTCATAATATAATCGAGTATACAACATTAATTCTCTATCGGTCAGTTTCCTTTAAGCTATCCATTACCTCTAGACCTCCATCTCGCCACCCTTTAAATGTATATATTCTCCTTGTTACGTGCCTTCCTGACCCGGTAGCTCCTAGAGAAAGATTATTATCCTTTGAAGATAAACCAATCCCACCCTCTCCACTAGTATCATAAAATTCTTCAATTGTAACTTCTTCAGCAGTATCAATTCTGCGTGCTATTGCAACCTCTTGAGCTACTTTTGCTTGATCTTTTGCCATTCTTGAGATAATTTCTTGACGAAATGCTTCTTTGTTAATTTCATCGATATTACCAATTTCTATAACCGCATTAGATTTTCCAATTGCCTTTTCTGTTGCTTCTACTACCAGCCAAGTTAATGGGCTAGTAAACTTCATAATATTTTTAGATGTTTTCCAAATAGTATTTATATCAGGCATAATTTAAATCCTCCCTCTTTTTATAATAAATTTAAAATTCTTTCAATCATCATTCATATTAACTGATGTTATCTAACTATTTAAGAATTGAATCTTTTATTACAGTTCAAAACATGTAATCGTAGGCTTTAAGTATGCTCTGATTTCTTACAAAGCCTTGAATTCCATATCTATTTAACAAAATCATTCCTAGTTCATACATAGCCTCATTATTTCCTAGGTTAGCAGCTTTATTAAGATATTTCATATTTTTTCCGATTTCGATTCCTTTATATAATTGATTTCTTAGTAGTATGGTTAAGGCTTCATAGTGATCATTTTCAAGCAATTCCTTAATTAATTCCTCATACTCCTTATCAAAGACTTCAAATACTACTCTATCCGCTGACCTTGTATGGTTGTGCCTTATTAGGTTTTTATATATTCTAAAGGAATCTTTAGTATCTCTCTCCATGAAAACATCTGTTTCCTCAAGTCGTGCATAATCAAATACTGCATCTTCATAATTATCCTCTTTTGCCTCTTGTAACCATTTAAAAGCTTCCTTTGATAATGCTTTCCACAATTCATATTTTGCTTCTGCGCATCCATTAGTAGCTGATTTTCTAAGCCAGCTTAAGGCTAGTTCTTCATCTTCCTCCATATATCGAAAATACATATATAGTTGTCCTATAGGTTCATTCAAATTTGCAGCTTTTCTATAGTACACAATTGCCTGATCTTGATCTACTTCTATTACAGAACTACCATGAAAGTATTGATCTCCTAGCATAACCATGGCTGACGGCATTTCATTATCCACAGCCTTCTTTAGATACGCCAAAGCAGTTTCATCATTAAGCCAATCTATATTTCCAATATTCAACAAATAACATTGCCTGGGCCTTAGGATTATCCTGCTGCACAGCCTTTGCCAACCAATGAATAGCATTTTCAATATCTCCATTATCATCAAAATCACAATATAAAAAGTACTGA
>Ga0209125_1000913_pt1 | contig 32423 bp, 28 predicted proteins | sample BarGraIncub1131A_FD_184503 | JGI IMG/M metagenome (GOLD analysis project Ga0209125, IMG submission 184503) | Arctic peat soil microbial communities from Barrow, Alaska - Barrow Graham LP Incubations 11-31A (SPAdes) (version 2) | ecosystem: Environmental > Terrestrial > Soil > Wetlands > Peat... | reverse complement strand
CGGCTGGCCGAGGAGTTCCTTCAGTTCGAGGTAGGCATCGGCCGACAGGCAGTCAAGCGTGTAGCGGTAGTTCTTCGAGAGGGCTTCCTCGCCCTGCACGCGGTGCGGCAGCAGAGTGTCTTCGGGAATGCCACTGCCTTCGGCGAAGCGCAGCTTGAGAATTCGGGCGCCTTGGCCGAAGAGGGCGACCCCGCTGGCCAGCATGGACTCGAGTGCGGAGCTGGGCAGGCCGATCATCGGAGGCGCTTTCGGGAAGAAATATGAAGCGCGATTTTACGCGGGCGATCCAATCAAGTCTGTACTACTTTATGCATATGTGGTTTGTGGAAGACGGCGATGCTGGCGCCTGCGGGCGTGTTCAACAACGCTTCGGCGGCTTTGCGCGCGCCGACCGCTTTACCGTTGCGCCACCTCGATCGATGACCGTTTCGTCGAACCGCTCAACATCTTTCGGCAGACTGTCGGCAACACAGCGGAGAGCCAAAACCGCGCGACAGGAGTGCTCCGATCAGGTGCTTGTACCGACTCAGCCCTTATTCGAAATTCGAAAGAGATAAGAATTGAGCAACATTGGCACATAAACTCTCGGCGATTGCAATATGGCCTTGGGAGTACGGAAGGCGGGTGACTGTTATCGTTTGATCCTTATGCGTGCCAATCTCAATGGCCAGGCGCATGTCGTCAAGGTACTTAACGCGAACCCACGCAGCATCTTGCATGGTTTGCTGTTTGGACCATTTGAGTTTTCGAAACCATGTGCGCGTCGTGATCAGGGTTGGTGGTTCAGACGCGATGAGAACAACAGAGAGGCGTTGCATGGCAAGTGCGCAGGTAACAGCAACGCCAACGAGCACCACGAAGCCGTTTGCGCGGGAAAGGGCCTCGAAGTCTGCTGCTACCCATGTGTTGTGAAGGATTGCAGCCACCACATAAGAGACAGACAAACCGAACGGGACGGCCCAATGCCAGGGGCAGACTTCTTTTTCGGCGCAAATTTCCATTGATGACATGGAGCTTAAACGCATAGCGTTTATCCGTCGTAGCGGAAACGGATTAAGAGAGTGCAGAGTCATTATCAGTGGATAAACCATGTTGGACTGGACCGCCGCGAGGGCGAAGGCTGCCGGGATTGTAAGGTTAGCGCTCGCGAAGTCAATCGTTTGGCATCCATGGAAACGAGGGGCTAACCAGAATCGGGCCGTCGAACGAGGAAAAGTTCACCGATTTTTACCGTCCAATTCGCGGTTTCTGGGTGAGCTATCCTCTTCGGTAGGTCAGCGCTAGCCCATCGATAAGCAACTTTACAAGCACGTCGACGCGCGTTGATATGGTTCGCCGGTCCCCCTGACGGCGGTCCCAGCGCCGGGGGGCACGATGTTGCGGCGACATCGCCGCCGCGCTGGCGGCGTATCGGGTGCGCCATGCCTCGCTTATTCCTGGTTGGCGATAGACATCCGAAATGACGGATGCGCTAGCCGCCGAACGGTAGGACCTGTTGACGACAATGACCAGTCAATTCGGCGCCCAACCAGCGCACGGTCGCGAAGGGCGGTGCGAAACCAGAACGATACCGACGATTCACTCATGCGAATTCGCCACGCGGTGCCAATCGCAGCCGAGATAGATCTGGGCCGCCCCCGAACTGGCGCTCTCGGCGATACGGGCGCACCGATATGGCATACAACATATGCTCCCCGACATATGACTTAGGTAATACATATTTATATATAGTGAATTACCGAATACCATTTACCATGAAGTGGGTATAATTCGTCAGCCACGAGTATTGCCGATGCATATTTTGTAACTAGGCTCTATCTCGTCGATGGACCGCTGACGAAATCCAAAAAAATAATGACTTTTCTCTCCTCTCTCTCTGCAGAGGATCTTGACCGCTACTCCCGTGTCGTGACAAAAGCGATCGGCGTTCGCCGACATTTTGATCTGCTGCGCTGGTTGCAGGGCGATGTGCAACATTTCCTGCCGCATGAAATCATGATCGCCGCATGGGGGGATTTTAGCGGGGGTCTGATTCATCACGACATCGTTTCTACGCTGCCAGGAGTCAGAACCGAGCAAGCCGAGGCCGAACAACTGGTGCCGCTCTTGCGAGGCCTGTTTAATCGATGGGTTGACCTGGGCAAGGCACCTTATGCGTGCAACGCTGGCCAGTCAGGTTTCTTGCTCAACGAGACGAGTTTGCAGTGCGCTCTGGGCGACGCCTTGCAAGGCATGCGTTCTTCTCTGGTGCATGGCATCAGTGACGAACGGGGTCGTCATCATTGCCTCTATGTCATTTTCAGCACGCAAAGCCAACTCGACAACGCCGCGCATCACGCAATGGCGGTCCTGTTGCCCTACATCGATTCAGCGCTGCGCCAGGTGGCCCATCTGCCGCGCCAAAAAGGCAGCACCGCGCCGCCGGATGACGCACAGAAAAATGACGATTGCCATGGATTGAGTGATCGCGAAATCGAGATTATGGAGTGGGTTCGGATGGGTAAAACCAATGCCGAGATTGGTTGCATCCTCGACATCAGTTTTTTTACGGTCAAAAATCACTTGCGACGCATCTTCAAGAAACTCGATGTTTACAGCCGAACGCAAGCTGTATCCAAATACGAACAAAGTACAGCCAATGTCTGACAATTCCTCGGCGCTCTACGTCTCGGGCATCTCCACGCGTCGCGCTCCGCGGCCGCTCGGCAAGGATAACCTGCTGAGTGTTATCGAAGCCCTGCTCGATCCCGGGGTCTTGGTCTTCTCGCTCTGGTTGGTTGCGATCAGTATTGACGGCGAACTGCTGCCTCCCTACCTAATCCTTTCCGTCTTGATTTTTTCGGTCACGTTTCCAGGCGTCTCGCGTCTTCAATCTTCCGTATGGCGCTTGCTGGCTAACGTATTGGTCAGTTGGCTGTGGCTTGCCGCACTCTTGCTGGTACTGGGGGTTGGCACCCACTACATCCGCCAGTTTTCTACACAAGTGCTGATCACCTGGCTGTGGGTTGCCCCCTTGAGCAAGATCGGCGCCCACCTGTTGCTGCGTGCCATTGCGCCCTATCTCCTTTTGCTGCAGGGGCCGGCCCAGCGCGCCATCATCGTCGGCATGAACGAACAGGGCGTGGCGCTGGCTCACCGGATCGGGGAAACGCCCTATTCGAGAATTGAACTGTCCGGGTTTTTCGACGATCGTGACCAGCAGAGGCTAAATGGTGTCGGCACGTTTCCGCTGCTCGGCAAACTCCAAGATCTGCCCGATTTCGTCAAAAAATGTCACACCCAGCTCATCTATCTCTCGCTTCCGATGGCATCCCAGCCACGCATCCTGCAGGTGCTGGACGAGTTGAAAGACACCACCGCCTCGATCTATTTTGTGCCCGACATGTTCGTTACCGACCTCATTCAGGGGCGCAGCGGATCGGTGTGCGGCATGCCGGTGATCTCCGTTTGCGAAACTCCCTTCACCGGGACCAGCGGCGCGGTCAAGCGCATCAGCGATATCGTGTTGTCCTTGCTGATCCTTACGCTGATCTCGCCGGTCGTGCTGATCGTTGCCGCCGCCGTGAAGTTCACCTCACCTGGCCCGCTCATCTTCAAACAGCGCCGTTACGGACTCGATGGCCAAGAAATCCTCGTCTACAAATTTCGCTCGATGACCGTCTGCGAAGACAGCGGGATGATCAAGCAAGCCCAAAGAAACGACAAGCGCATTACCCGGCTCGGCGCGTTTCTGCGCAAGACCTCACTCGACGAGTTGCCCCAGTTCATTAACGTGCTGCAGGGTAGGATGAGCATTGTCGGGCCGCGGCCACACGCCGTCGCGCACAACGAGCTCTACCGCAATCTGATCAAGGGCTACATGATCCGGCATAAGGTCAAACCGGGCATCACCGGCTGGGCCCAGGTCAATGGCTACCGCGGCGAAACGGATACGCTCGATAAAATGCAGGCGCGTATCGACTACGACCTCGACTATCTGCGCAACTGGTCGCTGAAGCTCGATTTGCATGTCATCTTGAAGACGGTACTCGTCGTATTCAAGGACCAGGCAGCTTATTGATGTTCCGGCTGGCGCCGATCTTGGTCGCAGCAGTGGCCTCAGCGCGGGTAAGTGCACCATAAGGGCTATTGCCCGCGTCAATCGTCGTGGGTAATAATCGCCCGCCGCTGTTCACGGCAGGGCGGACACGCCGGCTTTTTTTGCAACGCAGAACGATCGTTAAAATTCAAGGCGTCGATGATTTGCACCTCTGCACCGTTGTTTCCCCAACTGGAAAATCTTGGCAGCGCCTCCGGGTTTGTCGAGGAAATCCAGGAAGTCGTTGGGGCGTTGTCTCTCTTTGAAGGCTTTAGCTGCCAAGAGAGTGCATTGCTGTGCGAGTACATGACCTGCTTCGGCGCGCCTAGTCATTCCACCATCTTGCGTGAAGAAGACCGTGGCGATTTTTTGATCATCATCCTGACCGGTCAGGTTAACGTGGTCAAGGCCTTTGCTCCAACGGGCCACAAGAAGGTAGCGCGACTCGGCCCTGGCGCCTTTCTTGGCGAGATGTCGCTGATCGACGGAAAGCAGCGCTTCGCCAGTTGCATTACCACCGAACCTACCGACTTTGCCGTGCTGACGCGAACCAGCCTCAACGAGATCCTGCTGGACCATCCCGAACTCGGCAACAAGCTGCTTCTGCTCCTGCTTCAGCTAATCACCGAACGGTTGCGCGATGCGACGACCCGCATGCTTCCCGCCATCGGGGGCTCGGTTTGAGCAGCGGCTTGCCGTGCCGTCTAGTCCCGCGTGGGCTTGCCGTGCTCCTGACCTTGCTGCTCGTGGCGCCGCTCGTCCGGGCCGACGCGGACGACACCGTCAATGTGACAGCAGGGGCCACCGTACAACATAACGACAATCTTTTCCTCCTGCCGTCCAGCGCGAATCCCGCCCTGGTGCTGGGCAAATCGACCAAAGCCGACGACATCGCCATCTCCTCGCTCGCGCTCAAACTAAGTAAGCCGTATTCGCTGCAGCGTTTTGAACTCGAAGCGAGCTTGGTGGACTATCGCTATCGCACCTTCGACTACCTCAACTTCACCGCCTTCAACTACGCTGCCGCTTGGCGCTGGAGCCTCACGCCCTATCTGCACGGCAACCTGACCAGCGACCGCAAGCAAGCCCTAAACAGCTTCGCGGACTATACGGGCTATGGCACGCGCAATCTGCGCACCGATGAGAATACGCGCCTCGACGGTATCTTCGAAATGAGCGGCAGTTGGCGTCTGCTCGGCGGCCTGGCGCAATCAACACGAACCAACAGCCAACTGTTTGTCCAGGAAGGCGATACGCGCCTCAATACCGCCGAAGGCGGCGTGCGCTACGATTTTCGTTCCGGTAGTTCCCTAAGCTATATCGCGCGAAATAGCCGGGGCGAGTATTTCAACCGCCCGCAGCCGCTGCCTTTTCCTACCCTGGCCGACAACCGTTTCGATCAACGCGAAAACGAAGTTCGCCTGCTCTGGCAGGTGACTGGTAAAACCTTCGTTGACGCCCGCGTCGCCTATCTTTCGCGCAATCATGATCACTTCGGTGCGCGCGATTATGCCGGCAATGTCGGCAACCTCAACTTCGTCTGGAACGTCACCAGCAAGAGCACTCTGACCGCTGGCGCGGCGCGCGAACTGAGCAGTTATCAATTCTCGGCCGGCAACCCCCTGTCTGGGGCCACCAGCTACATCAGTACCGACCGCTTGACGCTCGGCGCTTTGTGGCAGATCAGCGCCAAGACGGCGTTGCGCGGGCGCTACGACCATGCGCAGCGGGACTATCGTGGCGCCATTGCCGCCAGCCCCCTCAATGATCGTCTCGATACCTTGCGCAGCGCCATGGTCTCGCTCGAATGGCAGCCGCTGCGCACGCTTTTACTCAGCACTTCGTTGCAAAACGACCAGCGCGCCGCCAATCAGGCGGGGCTCGACTACCAGAGTACGGTAGCCGGCGTTTCGGCTCAAGTGAGCTTCTAGGCATGATCTGTGTCTCGCTGGCCTTTGTCTTTACATGCATGTCATGGCGCCATCAAAGATATCTCCGGGCAAGTGCCTTGCACGATATTTTCGGTCTGCGCAAGTACCTATTTAACAGTAGTTATTTCGGGCAGAGAGGTATAATGCCGCCGTCTTAGCGGAGAAGAATGCAGTTTCTGCCGGTGCATTCTCCGGCAACGATCCTCCGACCCACCCATTTCAAAGACTCCTACTGTGCTTATTCGACTCTCCGGTAACAGAACGGCACTGACTGTGCTGGCGCTCTCTCTGACCCTCAGTCTTGCCGCCTGCAGCAAAGACGACAAGAAGCCCGCCACACAGGTGGCGGCCAAGGTGAATGCTGAAGAAATTTCGGTTCATCAGATCAATTTTGTTCTCGCCCGCAGCGGCGCCAACGCCGCCGCCCCGGAGCAGGTGCCGGCCATTCGTCGGGAGATTCTCGATAAGCTGATCGATCAGCAACTCGCCGTTGAACAGGCGCTGGAAAAGAAGCTCGATCGCTCCCCTGACGTCGTCATGGCGATCGAAGCGGCGCGCCGCGAAATTCTCGCGCGCGCCTACATCGAACAAGTCACCAGCGCGCTTGCCAAGCCGTCTGTTGACGAAGCGAAGAAGTACTACAGCGAACACCCACAGCTCTTCGCCGAGCGGCGTGTCTACAACATCCAGGAAATCCAGCTACCGGCCAGCGCCGGCGTGGGTAGCCAATTGCGCGACATGGTCAACGCCGGAAAGCCGCTGGAAGAAATTGCCGTCTGGCTGAAGAGCAAGGACATCAAATTTGCGGGGGGCAGTGCAACGCGTCCGGCCGAGCAGATTCCCCTTGATTTGCTGCCTCAGGTCCATGCCCTGAAAGATGGTCAAGGGCTGGTCATCGACGGCCCGCAAAACACCACCGTCATGCGCGTGGTTGCCTCTCAGGCCGCGCCGATCCCGGAGGCAGTGGCGATTCCGCGCGTCCAGCAATTCCTCGGTAACCAGCTGGCGGGCGAGGCTGCGACGACGGAGCTCAAACAGCTCAAGGCCAAAGCGAAGATCACCTACCAAGGCGAGTTTGCCGATGCGACTGGCAACGTAAGTACGCCGGCAGTCACCGCCCCGGCGGTCAGCGCACCCAAGGCAAACGCCATCGAAAAGGGCGCTGCCGGCCTTAAGTAAGGTCTCGTCATTCGCCATTCAACACGAAGCACGATTTACCAGGAAATAACGGAGCACCTGATGACCAAAGCCTTGATTCGTACGCTGAGCCTGCTGGCCGCATTCTTTGCGCTGAGCGCCGTCGCACAAGACAAGCTCGACTACCCGCTGGGTGCCGGCGACGCCATCCGCGTCCAGGTCTTCCAGAATCCTGATTTGACCATTGAAGCCCGAGTTTCAGAGAATGGCTCGATTACCTACCCGCTGATCGGCGCGGTCGATCTGGGCGGCCTGTCCATCTCCGCTGCCGAAAAGAAGATTGCCGGCGCCCTCAAGAGTGGCGGTTTCGTGCAGCAACCGCAGGTCAATATCGTCCTCATCCAGGTGCGCGGCAACCAGGTTGGCGTGCTCGGCCAGGTCAACCGGCCCGGCCGCTTCCCGCTCGAAACCTTCAACACTCGCGTCAGCGACATGCTCGCGGCGGCTGGTGGCGCCACGACAGTCGGTGACGATATCGCTATTGTGACCGGCTTGCGCAACGGTAAGCCATTTCGCAAGGAGATCGATATCCCGGCGCTCTACCTTGGCGACAACAATGCCGACGACATCATTCTTTCCGGTGGTGACACCATCTACGTGCATCGGGCTCCGGTCTTCTACATCTACGGCGAAGCGCAGCGTCCCGGCTCCTACCGTATCGAACGCGGCATGACCGTCATGCAAGCCCTCGCACAGGGCGGCGGCCCGACCGTGCGCGGCAGCGAAATGCGCCTGCGCTTGCACCGTAAGAACGCGGCCGGCGTCATCGAAAACATCTCGCCCGAGATGACCGACGCCGTACAAGCCAACGACGTGATCTACGTCCGCGAAAGCATTTTTTAAGAGCCGCCAGCCATGACCCTCCAACAATTTCTGCTCATCCTGCGCGCGCGCGCCCGGCTGGCGCTCTACACACTGCTTGCCACGGTGCTCACCACGCTCGTCGTCAGCCTGGTCCTGCCCAAAACCTATACGGCCAGCACTGCCGTGGTGATCGACGTCAAATCTCCCGATCCAATCGCCGGTCTGGTGTTGCCGGGCATGATCTCGCCCGGCTACATGGCTACCCAGGTTGACATCATCACAAGCGACCGTGTCGCTCAGCGGGTAGTGAAGCTGCTGCGCCTGGACGAGAGCCCAGAGATCAAGGAAAAGTGGCAGGACGCCACCGAAGGCAAGGGCCGCCTCACCGTTTGGCTAGCCAACCTGCTGCAGAAGAAGCTCGACGTCAAACCGTCACGCGAGAGCAACGTCATCAACATCGCTTACAGTGGCGCTGACCCGGCGTTTACTGCAGCGGTGGCCAACGCCTTTGCGCAGGCCTACGTCGACGTCAACCTGGAGCTCAAGGTTGAGCCGGCGCGTCAGAACGCCGCTTGGTTCGAGGGGCAGACCAAGCTCCTGCGCGACAAGCTCGAAACGGCGCAGACGGCGCTTTCCAGTTATCAACAGAAATCCGGCATCGTCGCCACCGACGAACGCCTCGATTTCGAAACCGCCAAACTCAACGAGCTCTCCACCCAACTGACCGGGGTGCAGGCACAGACCTCCGACAGCCACAGCAAGACCCAATCGGCCGGCGGTTCCGACACCCTGGCCGAAGTGATGCAGAATCCGCTGATCAACAATCTGAAATCGGATATTGCGCGCCTCGAGGCCAAGCTGCAGGAGAGCAACATCAACCTCGGCAAGAACCACCCGCAAACGCAGCGCACCGAATCCGAACTCGCTTCGCTGAAGGCCAAACTGGCCAGCGAAACCCGTGCCATCTCGACCAGTTTCGGGACTTCTTACAGCGTTGGCAAACAGAAAGAAAAGGAACTGCTCGCTGCCATGGAGGCGCAAAAGAGTCGCATCCTCGATCTTAACAAACAGCGCGACGAAATCAGCGTACTCAAGCGCGATGTCGAGGCGGCCCAGCGTGCCTTCGAAGGGGTCAGCCAGCGTTCGGCGCAAACGCGCCTCGAGAGCCTGTCGGTCCAGACCAACGTGGTCATCCTCAACCCGGCTGACGAGCCGGTCGATCCGTCGAAACCGAAGATATTCCTCAACGTGCTCGTCTCGATTTTCCTCGGCACGCTGCTCGGCGTCGGCTCGGCGCTCATGCTCGAACTTGCCAAGCGTCGTGTACGCTCGGTGGAAGATCTGGCCGAAGCGATCGGCCTACCGGTCCTCGCCGGCATCGCCTCGACGCTGCCACCGCCAACGCGACGCCAGGCGCTACGTCGCTTCTTCTCGCGCCGTAAGGCGCGTAAGCCAGCCCTTGCGACAGCGGCTTCCTGAATCTTGCCCGGAACCACACCATGAATCTGATCGAACCCCATCTTCACGCGACAGCCACAGGCGGCGGTCGCTCGATCGGCGCCATTCTCGTCGATACCGGTCGCCTCTCGGCGGAAAACGCTGAACGCATCCTGCGACTGCAAAAGGAACAGGGCAAGCGTTTCGGCGATGCCGCGATTGAGCTTGGCCTGCTCTCCGAAGATGACATCCGCTTTGCCCTGGCCAGCCAGTTTGATTACCCCTACCTGCCAGCTGGCGACACCAGCCTGAGTCACGAACTGGTTGCCGCCTACCAGCCGTTCAGTCCGGCGGTCGAGCAATTGCGCGCGCTGCGCAGCCAACTCATGCTGCGCTGGTTCGATGCCGAGGCGCAGCGCAAAGCCTTGGCCATCGTCAGCCCGGGTAATGGGGAGGGGCGTAGCTTCATCGCCGCCAACCTGGCCATCGTTTTCTCGCAGTTGGGCGAACGCACGCTTCTGATCGACGCCGATCTGCGCACCCCTCGGCAACACGAGCTCTTCAAGCTGCGCCAGAATGCCGGCCTCTCCGGCGTGCTCGCCGGCCGCGTCGGCGGCAATGAAGCGGTGGTGCGCGTGCCTTCGCTGCTCGGGCTCTCCGTGTTGCCGGCCGGCGCCGTGCCGCCCAATCCGCAGGAATTGCTGGGCCGTCCGGCCTTCATCGAGCTGCTGCAATCGATCGGTCGTGATTTCGATGTCGTCATCATCGACACCCCAGCTGGTAATGAGTATGCGGACGCGCAAACCATCGCCGTGCGTGCCGGTGCCGCGCTCATGCTCGCCCGCAAGAACCAGAGCTCAATGCCTGAACTGGCCGACCTGACGCGCAGTCTGCAGCAATCCGGCGCGACGCTCGTCGGGTCCGTCCTGAACGACATCTGAACTAAACAATGGCAAACGCCGGAAGACTTTGCGCGGGCGTAGCTTGCGCTCGCCCCCAATCATGCTTCTCTGCCGCTTGGGGCGAGCCGGGCAGGGCGGCGTTCGCGCCGCAAATGGCTAGGTGGCAAGAAGTCCGCCCGCCCTCAATCGTTCTTGCGTGTCCGCGCGCTCAGCACCATCGCCCCTATCATGCCGCCAATACCGTCCGCCGTCAGATCATCCAAACCTGCCTGCCGGCCAGGCAGGTAAACCTGATGCCACTCGTCCAATCCGCCGACGAGCAAAGCCCCTGCGATCGCCACGAGCATCATACGCCAGCCACGCAAGCCGCTCGCCTGCCCAAGCAAAGCGGCCAGGACCGCAAACACGACGCCGTGAGCGAGCTTGTCCCAGGGGACCGGTACCAGACCCACGGCAAAAGGCTGAGCGCCGAGCACAAACAAACCGAACAAAATGCTCAGCACCAGCAGTACGGCGACAATGCGCGAATGACGCTGTAATTCGCGCCGAAAAGACAGAATGACCATTACCTCTCCTATGACAATCGACAAGCCAGCCGGGCACGCGCTCGCATGGCGTCTGATTATCGCAGAGTTGCCCACCAACTCCGACGAAGTCAGCGCGAGCGACCCGGACGCCACCCGACACCGTGCCGCACGAACCCCGGCACGCCCACGATGACCGCCATCCAGATACCCGCCGCCGCGGCCCGCTCCGCGAAGCCCTTGCTCGCCTGGCTGCCGATCATTGCCGGCCTGGCGGTTCTCTATGTGCCCAGCCTGGTCGATCTGCTCTCCGGTATCTGGAGCAGCGACGAACAAAAGCACGGTCCGATCGTTCTTTCCATCGCCTGCTGGCTGGCCTGGCGCAAATGGCCGGACATGTGGCAAGCGAGCGAAGGCCGGCGCACCTCCGCCGCCGGTTGGCCGATCTTCGTCTTCGGCCTGTTGCTTTACGCCGTTGGCCGCTCGCAGGACATCCTCCTGTTCGAAGTCGGCTCGGTCATCTGGCTGCTCGCCGCGATCCTCCTGCTGACCCGTGGCACCGCCGCGCTCAAGGCGCAGTGGTTTGCGCTCTTTTTCATGCTCTTCATGATCCCGCTGCCCGGAGCGCTGGTCGATGCCGTGACCATGCCGATGAAGATGGCCGTCTCCTACGTCGCCGAGCACGTGCTCTTTTGGGTCGGCTACCCGATCGCCCGCACCGGCGTCATCCTGCAAATCGGCCAATATAGGTTGCTGGTGGCCGATGCTTGCGCGGGCCTGCACACCCTATTTACGCTCGAAGCTCTGGGCCTGCTCTACCTGAACGTCGTTCGCCACGACTCGCTGTTCCGCAACGTTGCGCTGGCTATCTGCATCGTGCCGATATCCTTCACGGCCAACGTCTTTCGGGTCATTGTGCTGACCCTGATCACCTACCACTTTGGCGATGCTGCTGGGCAAGGCTTCCTGCATGGCTTTGCCGGCATGGTGCTGTTTCTGACGGCACTGCTGCTGATCATCAGCGTTGATTCTCTGTTGCAATACGGCGACAAGCACTGGCGCGGTCGCACCATCGGTCGCGGAGCGGCGGCGTGACACTTCTTCAACTGCCTTCTGTCGGTGCGCACCCCGTAGGAGCCCAACGCAGCTGGGTGATAGCCCCTTTGACCGACTTCGTCCTCGTGGTATTCCGGCAGCCCGAGATGCTTGGCGGTGTACGTGGCGGAGCAAGCGGCTTGCTGGAACGAATTCAGCGACTTTCCAGCCGACGAGCTCCGCGGGAAGTGCCCGCAGGGTGTCACAAGGGCGCAGAGCAACAACAGTCTAACGGCTTCGTCTTGCACCTTGTCGCGCCAGGGGAGGGAGAGAAATGAATCTCTGGCTCAAAAACCTCCTCCTCCTGGTGCTCATGCTCTCCGCCTCCGGCCTGGCACTGGCGCTTCGCCCAACCCAAAAAATTGCGGATCAGCGGGCACCTATTGACCTGCGGGCAATGATTCCAAGCACGTTTGGCGATTGGGCATTTGACGATAGCGTGGCGCCAGTTTCCACATTGCCAGAACAAGCCGCGGCGCTCACGGCTATTTATGACCAAATGGTCAGCCGGACTTACAAGAATTCTCAGGGAGAGCGAGTCATGCTGTCCGTTGCCTATGGTTCGGCTCAGACAAAGCAACTCCGTACGCATCGGCAGGAGGTTTGTTACGCGGCTCAAGGCTTCAAAATCGAGAACCTTCATTCTATGTCACTAAAACTTGGCGGCCAAGGGGTCGATGCTACCCGGATGCTTGCCATACACGGCGACCGTTCTGAACCAGTGACCTATTGGTTCACCATGGGTGACATTGTTGTTCGGAGTTATCTCGATCGAGAGTTGGCGCAGCTCAAGTATGCCGTAACTGGATATATCCCCGATGGCTATCTGGTTCGAGTTTCCAGCCTGTCAACTGACGAAGAGAATGCGTACCAGAAACAACTTTCTTTTCTTGAAGCGATGCTGTCATCCGTGGACCCCGTCCTGCGTGCGGGCTTACTCGGTGAAACCTCTCAGTTGCATAGAAAGTAGCCAGACTCGTCAGTGACCTCATGCCTTTAATATTTGAGAAGTTATCGATACGGGGTAATGCACTCCGCCCCTCCTTTAGTTGGGGTGCGAATCTATCGCTCGCCATTGGCATAGGAAGCCTTGCAGTTCTTTCAGGAATCTTCGTCGCGTATTTTTGCTATATGGCAGACTATGCGGCTATCTATTATCTCCTCGCACTTGCGCTCATTGTCGTACTGCCGGTGATCGTTATGACTCGCGACGACCCCGTGCGCTTTGCATTCACTGCCTTGGTGTTTGGGTTGCCAGTTATAGCCTTTATTGTTCCACCAGGAAGGCTTGGAGTCAGCATCTTTGACTACAGCATGCTCTTCGTGCTCCTGACGGAACTTTGGCGTCGGGCCACGGATCGCCAGACCATTCATGCGCCTTTCTTTCCTACGCCAGAGTTGATGTGGATCCAGCTATTAGCGATCCCGATTGCCTTGATGGCCTACTCGCCGGCGATGTCCACATGGATATTCGCCGAGAATTTTCTTGTGTACGTGTTTTTCCTGGCCGTGCTTCGTGAACTCCAGTCCTCTGATGCAGGGGAACGCCTATTCTTCTTCTTCTCGATTGCAGTGATTGTCCTGGCGATTGGGGTCCTCTTTGAAAAAATTACGCATATAAATCTGAGCATGAGCAGTGCCAATTTGAATCAGCTGTCCTACGCCGGGGGAGCCTATGTCCACCGTGCAGCTGGGTTTTTCCAGGACCCACAAAAAGCAGCTCAATTCTTCTCATGCTCTGGAGTACTGCTATTTGCGATTGGTCTTGGGAGGAGTTTCAGCAGAAGCAGCATACGGGCTGTTGTCTGGATTGCATCAATAGCTGCATTCTGTGCACTTCTCTTTACTGCATCGCGCGCCGCGCTTCTTGCCGGAGCAATCCTGATTCCTTTTGTCATTATCTTTGGGACTCGTGGCGATGCTATTGTCAAACTATTGGCCATTCTCCTAGTCTCCGTTATCTTCCTGGCGGGGCTTCTATTGCCGACGGAGATGCTGATCGGCATTCTCCCACTTGAAGTCGCGAGCCGGCTTGGTAATGTGGAAGAGTCGCTTTTCGTTCGTGTCCGCCTTTGGTTCGATACCTGGGACATGTTTGCCGACCAGCCGCTTTCCGGCATCGGACTAGGGGGGTTTAAGTCCTATCTGATTGCCAAGAATCCTGCGTTGCAGAATTACATGGGCATGGGAGGGGCATCAGGCATTGGTTACATACCTGACCAGCCCGAGAGCGGCTATTTCAAAATTCTTTACGAAGGCGGACTCCTTGGTTCGCTCGCCTCCTTGTTGCTGGTAATTTCTGCGCTGTGGCGAGCCGCTCTCGTTCTGCTCGCTCCCGAAGCGCGTCCTGCATGGAAAGCGGAGGTCGTCGGAGCTCTGGCGTCAATGCTCGTTTTTGGCCTGACGTTTGTTACTTTATTCACCTTGTCTGATGAGAAGAATGTAGTGATCTTCGTGTTGCCGCTAGCGCTCATCTGGGCTAGATCGATGACGTTGAGTTCGGAATCGAATAAATCGTTCGCCGCCTGTCAATGACAAGCAAAACACGGAAACAGGAATCCAAATGATCCGCTCAAGAATGGCCGCGAGTCGCGGACGAGTTCTTCTCACGCTTGTAGTTCGGGACTAAGAATGGTCATCTTTCTTCACCGCATCGCCCATTGCCTCCATCATTGGCATATTCCCTTGTTACCTCGCGCGATCTATGGTGTGAATCGAATTCTGTTCTCGGTGGTGCTCCCGCCATCCGTTCGATTGGGTCGAGGCGTAACGCTAGGATATTCAGGACTCGGCACGGTTATTCACGCACGGGCAGTAATCGGGGATCGGGTCAGGGTTGGGGCAAACGTTACTATCGGAGGTAAGTCGCCGCACTTTGAGGTCCCCGTGATTGGAGACGATGTGGATATCGGTGCTGGAGCGCGCATCATTGGTCCTGTAATTGTAGGTCGCAATGCAGTCATCGGTGCTAACGCTGTTGTGGTAAAGGACGTTCCCTCCGGAGCCGTGGTTGGCGGTGTGCCCGCCCGGTTGATCCGCCACAACCGATGAGCGAGCTCCGTCGAAGTGGGTTGATGATTGCCGCCTTTGGGATGATCTTCCAGCAGGTCATATCGTTCTCGTCGGGACTCATAATAGCAAGAGTCCTCGGTGCAGCTGAATATGGCGTTTTTACTTTGGCCCGTAACGTCCAGCAGGCTGTTTGCCTTTTCTCACGCCTGGGTCTTGATGTCGGTCTGCAACGCTTTATGGGTGAAGTGGGAGCCGCGACATTGGATCAAAGCAGGCGCCTAGGGATGATCGGAAAGTTCCGAACCGCTGCGTTGGCAGCCTCGCTTCTCCCCATATTGCTTCTTGTGCTTGGCCTTGGAAACTGGGTCGAGCGGAGTTTCTACCGCTATGAAGGTTTTTCCGCGGTACTGCTGCTAACCTTTCTTGCAATACCCTTTCTTTCCGATCTCGCGGTGCTAGGCGGTGTCTACCGCGGCACGAAAAACCCGGCGCCGGCCGTGATCGCCGAGTTCATCGTCATGCCTAGCGTTCGCCTTGCCACAATCGTGCTTTTGTTCGCTGGTGGTTTCCGATTGTGGGGGGTGGTGGTTGGTACTTCCCTGGCATCGCTAATCGCGTGGGCTTATCTGACATGGAAATTCAAGGCATATCAGCGGACTTTTGCAAAGTCATTCAACTCCGCTGGCGAGGCATATGCACAAGTTAGACGAACTCTCGGTTACTCAATTGTCATTGCGTGTGCCATGAGTGTGACCCTGATGACACGCTCGGTGGACACCTTCTTTCTCGGCTATTTCGCCAGCGCACACGATGTTGGTCAGTACGCACTGGTTCAGATGATGTTGATTCTGGTCGGCTTGTTTGGTGCCGCGCTCGGCCAGAGCCTCGGGGCCCAGATCGCGGAGAAATTCGGTGCGAACGACAGCGCCGGGATCGAACTGTTGCTGGAACGCAATGTGCGATTGATTGCTCTCGTCTCTTGTCCTCTATTTGCGGTGTTCTGTTTCTGGGGCTCCGACTTGGTCTTGATCTTTGGACCAACGTATCAAATTTCTTCTGCGGTGGTGCGCTGGCTCGCTGCCAGTTCGTTGCTGCTCACACTGATGGCTTGTGCCGGTTTTGCCCTTTCCATGACCGGCAAACACGCCTTGGAACTCAAAATCTTGTTATTGGGACTTGTTGTTTCTGTGTGTCTGTGCGCCTATTTGATCCCCGTTTGGGGGCAGTTGGGAGCAGCATTTGCCGTCTTTGTTTCGCTGTCGATAGTCAATCTTTTGCGCCTCTATGCCGTTTGGAGGGTGCTGCGGGTGTTTCACTTGCGCTGGGCGCATTTACGGATACTTGGGGTTGCCGTGTTGCTTGCTTTGCCGCTCAGCTTAACGGCCGGAGGAGAGGGTATAAGCCGCATCCTGCGTGCATGCGGCGGGACATGTGCCTATCTGGTGCTATATGCCTCGCTCACTTGGATGCTCCTGGAACAAAAGGACAGGGATCGCTTGAAGCTGTTCTTTATGCAACGTTTGAAGAAGGTGTGAACCACTCATGCGAATTGCTCTAGTAGCCTTGCACTTTGCAGAATATGCTGCACGACTGGCGCTTGCCCTGGCGCGGAGTCATTCAGTACTTCTGGTGCTGAGAACAGATACTGCGCGCAACGAATTGTCCGTAGCGCTACGCGCCGAAATTGAGCGTCAGGTTGAAGTCGTCTTCATTGAACACCGCACGCTTCGGCAACCGAGCGTCATCGTTGCCGCCGCGAACCTTGTGAGTGAAGTCCGTGCGTTCAAGCCTGATGTGGTGCACTTCCAGGAATATCCAGTCGACTATGCTGCCTGGGGAGCTATGCGCTTGATGGCACTATATCCCTCGGTATTGACCGTGCACGATCATGCAACCCATTCGGGGGTCGATTCCCGATTGCCGTTTCGCATTCGTTGCTACCGGAGATTGCTGCGCAATAAGGCAGATCGAATCATTGTCCACGGCAATACCATACGTCAGGCCATGTTGAATGAACAAAGACATCCGCCACAACATATTGTCAGTATCATGCACGGCGTTTTGGGCGTCGATGACAGCGGAGGTTCATTTACCCCTCCTCCTGAGTTAAGCACACTGCTTTTTTTCGGTCGCATTGAGGCCTATAAAGGTCTGTCGGTACTTCTCGATGCACTGGACCGTCTGAACTCTCGTGGGGGCCAGACCGTTAGGCTGATCATTGCCGGACGCGGCAGTGACTTGGAAGCCCAACGATCCCGCATCGTAAGCAACCCGCATATTGAAGTGGATGACCGATTTATTCCGGTCGAAGATATCCCAATGCTGTTTGCTCGAAGCGCTATCGTTGTGCTGCCCTATCTCGACGCCACGCAGAGTGGTGTAGCAGCCATGGCATTTGCGTTTGGCCGCCCCGTAATCGCCTCCAGTACCGGGGCTCTCCCTGAAGTGGTGTTGGATGGTGAGACCGGGTTACTGGTACCGCCGGCAGATGCGAATGCATTGGCTCTGGCTATCCGCCGCCTGCTCACGGAGCGTGGGTTGTGGCAAAAATTGGCGCAAGGGGCCCTTCGAAGCGCCACCAATGCGCTTTCCTGGTCGAATATCGCGCAGCAAACTACCACACTCTACGAGGGGCTAAATACGAGCGGAAGCATTGGGCGACAAGAGGTTGCCGCGGAATGAACTTTCATACCTTTATCGGTCTGGTGAAATCGGACTTGTGCCGTTGCACAGATATCAGCCTGCGATTTTTTTTCATCGCTTTTCTGTGCAACCCCGCATTTAGGCTAATTTTTTTCTTCAGGCTCTGCAAGTACCTCAAGGCCCAGGGATGGGTGGGCAGCTACCTGCTGTATAGCGCTGTCAGACTGATATTCAAGCTCGGTCAAGTCCGTTTCGGTATTTCATTGCCGATTGAAACCGAGGTGGGGCCGGGTTTTTATATTGGACACTATGGCGGCATTGTTATTAACGGGCGAGCCATTATTGGGAAGAACTGCAATCTTTCTCAAGGAGTGACGATCGGCCAGACTAATCGTGGTTCGCGCGAAGGGGTTCCGCGTATCGGCAACGGGGTCTACGTTGGGCCGGGAGCGAAAATCATCGGCGGCATATCTATCGGCAACGCAGCTGCAATCGGTGCCAATGCGGTTGTAACCCGGGACATTCCGGAGAATGGAGTGGCAGTCGGCATTCCGGCGCGCGTTATTTCAACGGAAGGATCGAAAGGTTACATCGATCGGACGGACTATCCACCTATTGACCTGTGAGACGCTATAGAGAATGAACGCTCTTATTCTTCAATTCAGATACGGCAACAACTTAGCGATCCAATACGTGGATCGTGCTCCGTCATGAAGTTGCTTTTTGTAGTGGCTTCTTTAGGTGTTGGCGGTGCCGAGCGACATACGGTGGATCTTGCGCGTGCGCTCGCTTCGCGTGGGCATGAATGTGCGATTGTTTCCATGCGCGCAAGGAGTGCCGACGGCCTCAATGTCAGCGCTGCGGAGAGATTCACTGTCAGTTATTGTGATGCACAAGGTTTCCTCGATCGGCGCGCGGCAAGAGCACTCGCTGCACGAATGGCCATAGTGGCTCCGGACGTGATCATTGGGGTCAATCAATTCGCACTGATGTACGCGCACTTCGCTCGCAACCTGGGCAAACACGTCTGCCGTGTCGCAACCTTCTTTCACACGACGGACCTGCATTCGACTAAAGATCGCCTGTTGAATCAGGCATACAAGTACTTCTTTGCGCGCTCTGATCTGCTTGTTTTCGTCTGCGAGTACCAAGCGCGCTATTGGAAGGGACGAGGATTACACGCTCGGCAAGATGCGGTTTTGCACAACGGTATCGACGCGCAGCACTATATGCCGGATATCACCGGCGCGCGAAGTGTGACGCGTCAGCGCTATGCAATTGATGAGAGTGACTTTGTCATCGGCATTACGGCAGCGTTCCGGCCGGAAAAGAATCATGTGTTTCTCCTACGTGCGCTTCAACGACTGAGGGTGTCGGGCGCGAAGGTGAAGTTGCTGATGGTTGGTGACGGTCCGCTACGCGCATCGCTCGAACATGATGCTGAGGAGTTGGGCATCGCGAAGCATGCCATTTTCGTCGGCGCACAGAGTGATGTGCGGCCATTCGTCGCTGCTTTTGACGTATTTACGTTAGCCAGCCTGAAGATTGAGACCTTTTCACTGGCGGCGCTTGAAGCGATGGCGATGGGTATACCTGCGGTTTTGTCAGACGTCGGTGGTGCTCGCGAAATGGTGCAATCAGGAAACAATGGTTTCGTCTATGCCGCTAACGACATGGAAGGTTTTCTCGGTGACATCCACCAAATCATGAAGAGCGATACTGCCCGAGTCATGGGGCAGGCTGCCCACCAATTGGTGAATGAACGCTTTACGCATGACAGGATGGTGGATGGCTATGCCAAAGTCCTGAGCAGCCTGTTGCCCACGGCAGTTTGAGGCCGGAATGCAAATGAAAAGTGAGCAAGTGATGGGCCGGGCCGGGTTTGAGTTGTTGGCGCAACTGTGTGCGGTACGGTGCGGTGCGGTGGCGATGGTGAATCAGCCGGCCCATAGAACGCGCCGTTGGTGCGCCGTCGTTTTGGCGTGGATGTTGGGCGGATGCATTTCTCTGCCTCTCGGTGCTGCGGTGATCAACGTCGATTCGCCTGTATTGAGTCAGGCCATGGCAAGGGCTATGGCGATGCCACGACCGCGCAGCCTGGGAGCGAGCTCAGAGCAGCAGGCACTGCGGAACGCCCTGCTTAACGGTGAACGTCGCGAGGCGTTCAATCGGCTTCGCGAACGCGTTCAGCGCAATTCATCGCGCTCCCTGATCTCGTCGCTGCCCGGCGCGCAAGAAGCAACTGACCGAACATTGAAGTCAGGGCAAACTGGGGGTGAATTCGCACGTCGGGTAAGCGATGAACTAGTAATAAAAAATGCCGTTGAGATAGAGGCTCAGTGCATACAAGAAGCGGCCTTCGTCGCCTGGGCCAACGAAAACTGGGATCTGTCATCCGACGTGCGGCGGCGGGTGCTCGCGCTTGCCGCACTTGATCCGGCTGGAGTGAGCGGCGCGCGAGGAGAGGAATTGACGGCCCGCAACGTCGCGCTGACCTTGGCGCTGGCGCTGGACTGGCACTACTCGCGCTGGACTGCTGATGAGCGCGAACGTATCGCCCGCGCGATAAGTTCGCGCATGGACGGTTTGCTGGAGCAAGTAACGAAAGGCAATCGTGCGCTAACCGCCACCATGCCCGTTTCTCATTCAACCGAGATTGCCGGCGCATTGGCGGAAATTGCCGTGCTGATGCTGGGTGAAACAAATTCGGCAGAGGTTTGGATGAAGACGATTCTTCCTGTCTATGCCTCAACATTGTCGCGATGGGGGGGAAGCGATGGCGGTTTTGCCAACGGTACCGCTTACGCGTCGTGGGATGTTGGCCTCTATACATTGAGACACTTGGATACGCTGCGCATTGCCGCCGGAATCGATTTGTTTTCGAAGGACTGGGTACGTAATTTTGGCCGCTATCTTGTTTACATGCTTCCGCCCGGAACGCCGCGTAATGTATTTGGAGACGCTGCCGAGCGCGGGATGCCTGAAGAGTGGGCACGCTTTGCCCGTGCTTACGCATTGAGAGTCCCCGATCCTCTATACCTTTGGTATGCAAAGCAGTGGTTTCAACAGGACGATTCGCGGCTTGAGTTACTAGCCGCTCCACCGGGAGTTTTAACCGGAGGAGTTTGGCCCGCCGATGCACCGCACTCTGCCTACTTCCCCTCCATTGGTTGGGTCGGCATGCATAGCGACGTGAAGGACCGAGGGCGAGTATCGGTATATTTCAAGAGCAGTCCCTATGGCTCGATCAGCCATAGTCACGCGGATCAAAACAGCTTCACCTTGGTCAGCGGTGGACAGCCGCTCTTGATCGACAGCGGTTACTACGATGCCTTTGGCAGCAATCACCATTTCGCGTGGACGCGCCGGACGATCGCTCACAATGCAATCACGGTCGATGGCGGACAAGGCCAAGGCGCTGGTGATCGTCAACTTGGAGACATCTCGGCATCGGGGCGCGTTACTCAGTACGACGATACCGGCTCGCTTGTGCGGACCACCGGAGACGCCACAACAGCCTACAAGGGCTTGCTTTCCAAAGCCGTACGTTCGGTTGCCTATATTCGCCCGAAGACCGTAGTGATTTTCGACGCGATCGAATCGCCCTTGCTTAGAACGATTGAATGGAATCTTCATTCACAGGAAAAAATGAGAGTTCTGGATGGGACTCACTTGGAAATTGCGAATGGCGGAGAAAAAGTTTGCCTTGACCTTCACGCCGATACGCCGTTTTCATTTGCTCAGAAGGCCGGTTTCCCGGTAGCCCCAGCGCGAGATATCAACAATCCTCGCCCAGATCAGTGGCACGGCGTTTTTTCCACAACTGCGCCAGTAAGAAAAGTCAGATTTGTTGGAGTTCTCAGGGTGGGGTGCGAGCGTACCGATGTTGATTTGGTGTGGAGCACGTCGGGGGTAGCCGCGCGGGTGGCCGGGACAAGATTGAACTTCAACGGCGCGTGGCTGGAATGAACGCGAGCGGAACCACATATTCTGAAGGATCGGTCTGTTGTGCCTATGCGGGGACCGGAGCGATGACGATGAAGCGAATTGCACAATCTGGACAATCCGATCTGGACGGCGGTAAGAATGGCGCTTGAGGATCGCATATACGGCCTGGCAGCGCGCTACATCGCTGCACCACAATGGGTGAAATCCTTCATTGGTTCTGCGTATGCGGCGCTTCCAGCTCGCGTTCGCCTGGGTTCAGCGTATGAACGTTTTCTGCAGCTGTTCGACAGCTCGCCGCCCTATACGGGCTATAACCGCATGCGTCTCCAGGAAACACTGACGCACGCTCTCAAGACAGTGCCAGCTTACGCCAAGTATGCGCATCTTATAGGAAACGTGGCCGAGGATCCGGTTGGTGCGCTGTTGCAATTTCCGCTGACAGATAAGGAAGCCATCAAGCTTCGCCCAGACGATTTCTTGTCAGCAGACGCGAAATCGGGACGATTGCGCATGTTCACCGGCGGATCAACGGCGATTCCGATGACTTTCTTCCTGACACCGGGAGTCAGCCGTGCCAAGGAATGGGCCGCTTTTCGTTCGTTGGCGCGTCGATACGGCACTGACGGTGGAGGCGTGGTCTTGGCGCTACGGGGGCGTACTGTTGGCACGGCCAAATCCGGTGGGCGGTTGTGGAGTTACGAACCCATCAAGCGCCACCTGATCATGAGCTCCGATCATCTGGAAGCCCGGTATATGGCGGAGTATGTTGAGGCGATCCGGCAATGGCGCCCACGCCATATACATGCATTTCCTTCGGCTCTATACCCTCTCGTGAGATGGCTATCGGAAAATGGACAAGGCGAGCTGTTCGCGCAAATACAAGGGGTCCTTCTGACTTCGGAATCCGTCTTTCCTTACCAGCTGGACTTGTTCCGTAATTTCTTCCGCTGTCCGGTCATTGTTCAATATGGACATACGGAAAGAGTGCTCTTTGCGCACACGCTGCCGGATGATCCCCGCTATTTCTTCTGGCCCCACTACGGTCATTTCGAATTGATCGATGCGAAGGGATTGCCTGTATCGAAGCCAGGCGAAATGGGCGAAATCGTCGGCACGAGCTTCGACAATCAAGCCATGCCCTTAGTCCGCTACCGGACTGGTGACTATGCCGTGCTTTCAGAGCAGCACGCACCACGTGGTTTTGAGGGGTTTCCGATATGCGAACGGATCGAGGGTCGGCTGCAGGAGTTCGTCGTCTGTCGCGATCGCCGTCTGATCTCCGTAACTACGATTGGCGCTGCTCATTTTGAGCAGCTTGAACGGTGTATTCGTATTCAGTACGAGCAACGAACGGAAGGTGAGTTGCTGCTGCGCGTGGTTCCTGTTCCCGCAGGCGAAGATATCGACACTGCCAGTATCGCTGCTGCGGTTGTAGCGAAGACGCAGGGTGGGTGCTCTGTTGTGGTCGAAGTGGTAGCCGATATTCCATTGACGCCTCGCGGCAAGCAGCCCCTCTTGCTGCAACATCTCGACATTTCGAACTTTCTTGGCGCTTCTGCCGAAGAAGGTAGTCCCTTGGACAGAACTGTAGATATTCCGATTCCAACTCTTGATGCCGCGCCAGAAAAGATGATGTCGCGATTGCCTTCTCAGTCGGATGCTGATGGAAAATCCATTGTCATGGTTGGCACGGATCCCGACATGCGAGGCGGCATTGCGTCAGTGATCAGTACCTATCGGGCGGCTGGCTTCTTTTCTAGTGGTGCAATTGAGTATGTGCCGAGCCACGTAGATACTGGTCGCTGGAACAAATTGGCAACTTTCTCCTTGGCGCTGAACATCATTTTCTTCCGGCTGGCACGTGGCCGCGTGTTTGGTGTACATGCGCACGTATCTTCAAAGGGGAGCTTCTGGAGGAAGTCAATAATTCTCGCTTTAGCCAGGATGTTCAGGGTCAAGACCATTTTCCATCTTCACAGTGGCGGATTCGATCAGTTTGCGGAAGGACGGTGTGGACCTCTCGCGAGGTGGTGGATCCGCCACACGCTGCAAGCCAGCGATGGCGTGATCGTCCTGTCGCAGCGATGGGAAGATTGGGCACGTCGCTTTGCTCCGGGCGCGAAGACGCTCGTCTTAGGGAACCCTATCTTCATCCCGGGAGCTATCAATAGCGGAGAACGCTTGAAGGAAGTGGTTTTTCTTGGCTTGCTCTGCGATGCCAAGGGATGCTTTGACCTGTTGAAGGCGTTCAGTCATATCAAGGTTAGGTTTCCAGAATGGCGGTTGGTGGTAGGCGGGAATGGCGAGGTTGAGCGCTTTAATTGCGAAGTTGCCAAGGCAGGATTGTCCGCGCACGTCGATTTCCGCGGCTGGATTGGTAGCGCGGAGAAGAACGCGCTGTTCAATGCCGCATCGATATATGTGCTGCCCTCATATGCTGAAGGTCTTCCCATGGGCATGCTTGAGGCAATGGCAAATGGTTTACCTGTGGTCGTGACGAGCGTCGGTGGAATACCTGACACTATTTCTGATAGTACCGATGGAATTGTGGTGTCGCCGGGCGACATCAATGGCCTCATCGATGGTCTTGAGCGTTTGATTAGAAGCCCGGACCTGAGAAAAACTATCGGCGACGCAGGAAGGAAAACAGCTGAGCAGTTTTCAGCAGATCGGATATTGGCTCGCTTGACTGCGATATATGCCAATGCAGGTTTCTTGCGCAACACAACGAATCGTGATTCCGGGTCATAGAAAAATGATGAAGAAAACTCATTGTGGATGCCTTTCGGAATTCATCGTTTCGCCTGCATTGCCAAATGACGAATGCACGTTATCTGGACGGCATAGCATTTCTTCACCCTCGCACGTTGAAAGAATGAACAGACACTTTTCCAATACGGAATTGACTAGGGTTTCTTGAATGACAGCTTTAACGACACAGCGCGTGCAATGGCTAATGCGCCGCCTTAGCCGGATCTATCCGGCGGAAATACCGTACCGCATTGTGGGCGTTGTTCGCGCACAGCTGCAAGAGCGCGGCTGGTTTGACGCATCTCATCTGCCTGACCGCGCGCCCGACGCTACTTTCGGTCGAACATGGGTTAGGCAAAGACATTCGCCATTTGTGGACGCACTGTTGGTGGTCGCCACGGCCGACCAAATTATCGCGCAAGGCGCGAAGGTTTTTGATATCACAGTGCCATTCTGTGACGGTAGCCCAGATTGGAATCGCGACCCCAAAACGGGCATTGAAATACCAAAGCAGTTTGGATTGAGCATCGATTTTCGGCATATCGCAGGCGGGGTCGACATCAAGTATCTGTGGGAGCTGAATCGTCATGTGTGGTGGGTGCCTATCGCGCAAGCCTACGTAGTCTCTGGCGACGATAAATATCTTCAGGCATTGTCAAATTTACTCGATAGCTGGCTTGCCGCGTGCCAATACCCCATTGGTGCAAATTGGTCATCTCCCGTCGAGCACGGCATCCGGCTGATCAATTGGAGCATCGTTTGGCATTTGATTGGTGGGAGCACCTCTCCGATTTTTGATGGCGACAAAGGAAAGCAGCTTCTCGATCGCTGGCTAACGAGCATTTACCAACACCTACGCTTCGCCAGCGACAACTACTCCTTCTATTCATCTGCAGATAATCATCTTATCGGCGAAGCAGCAGGTGTTTTCGTCGGCGCACACACGTGGGACTACTGGTCAGAGACTCGCTCCTTGCGGACGCGCGCCAAAGGGATTCTTGAAGAGGAAATGCTCAAGCAGTTTTCGCCCGACGGCGTAAATCTCGAGCAGGCAATGTGTTATCACAAATTCTCGCTCGAGTTTTTGCTGGCGTCCCAGTTGTGCGGAGCCGCGAATAGCGATGATTTTTCACCTGCGTACAAGACGCGAGTGTGCTCCGCAATTGAGTTCACAGCGGCGGTGATGGATTGCGCAGGGAGAGTGCCGACAATCGGTGACTCAGACGATGGCAAGGTTTTCAGTTTTGTCGGTGACGGCGCGACTTCGCCGTACCAGTCGCTTCTTGCCATCGGTGCGGTGCTGTTCGGTTCCCGGCAATTGAAGAGCAAGCTCTATGAGCTAGGTGTAGAAGAAATCAATGAACGACTATGGCTCGTTGTCCCAGAAACTCCGGAAGCGGATGGTAAAAGCCTATCCACAGAACTTCCGGTGCGCTTTGACAAAGGTGGTTATGTCTTGCTCGGCAGATATCTCCACTTGGCTGGCGAACTGCGAATCACAATGGATGTCGGCCCTCTCGGCTACAACCGGATTGCAGGTCATGGTCACGCGGACGCTTTGTCTGTCTTGTTGAGCCATCAGGGCGAAGATTTTCTTATTGACCCGGGCACCTATTGTTATAACGCTGCGCCGGAGTTCAGGAAATACTTCCGCGGCACGTCGGCGCACAACACGGTGGTCATCGATGGGACTGATCAATCCATCTACGGAGGCAGTTTTCTCTGGCTAAGAGATGTTGTCAGCGAGGTGCATCATTTTTCGGACGATGGCGTGAAGACCATCGTAAAGGCCAGCCATAACGGTTATTTGAGACTAGGCGATCCCGTTCGCCATTTTCGTCAACTGACTTTCGACCGGGATTCCCTTGAATTGGTAGTCGAAGATCGTTTCGAATGCGCCAAACCGCACCGCTGCAAACTTCATTGGCACTTCTCGCCCGAGTGCTTGCTAGAGGTCGACGGTGATGGCTGGGTCGCCACTCGCGAGGTCGGAACGCTATCACTCCAGATGGAGTTTGCGGATTGCCGGGAAAGTATTGTTGTCGGTGGAGATTCGCCCCCGATGGGGTGGGTCTCTAAGCGTTTTTACGAGAAACAGCCGACGCAAGTGTTGGTTGTTGAAGGTGAAATTCGACCATCTTCAACCATAACAACGAAATTCAAGTTTTCCCCATCTGCCCCTTTGATCCAAGTCGTCGGCAAGACAATGGCACTTCAATGTTCATGATGTGTTTTCCCAACTCGATCTAGTCGGCACGTCCAAGGTTTTTATATGCGTATTTGGTTCGAACTTACCAACTCACCCCACATCAACATGTTCGCGGCGATGATCCGCGACTTGGAGAAAGAGCACGAGGTTGTGATTACCTGCCGCCCATTGGCAAACACGATCGATCTACTTGATCTGCATGGCTTCAAGTACGAGGTCGTCGGCCTTCATTACGGCGGCAAGTTGTCGGCGAAGCTATTTGGTTTTCCGATCCGGGTTATGCAACTCAGGAAATTTCTGACCGGAAAGAAAATTGACATTGCCATTTCGCAGAGTTCTTTTCATTCCCCTGTCGCATCTCGCCTCCTCGGCATTCGTTGCATCTACATGAATGACAACGAGCACGCGATGGGCAACATCCCGGCCTTTATTTGCGCCGACACAATCATGGTTCCAGAGTTTCTGGGTATCGAGAAACTGAAAAAGCAGTTCGCCAATCCCAGAAAAGTGATTCATTACCCGGGAGTGAAGGAAGGTATCTATCTCTGGGAACTTGATCAGCGCTTGCGGGACAGGGTCCCAGGGAAACGCAAGACCAAGTCGAGGCCGGTTGTGTACATTCGCCCGGAGCCCTGGACGGCCCAATATTACAAAGGGAGCCGGAATTTTCTGGATGAACTCCTGTTGGGAATGAAAGACCACGTCGACATCGTCTTGCTCCCGCGCGGCAAGGAGCAGGGCGTGCACTACCAGGATGAGAAATTCAATGGCGTTCGGGTCATTACGACGGCGCTAGACATTGCGGAGATCGCGCCGGATTGTGATCTGTTTATCGGCGCAGGTGGCACGATGACCCGCGAAATGGCCGTTCTCGGCATTCCAACCATCTCGGTCTATCAGGATGAACTACTCGACGTAGACCGCTATCTGCTAGAGGTTGGCGCGTTCTCACACATGCCCGAACTGACTGCCGCTGAGGCGCTGAACTTTCTCGAGTCGGCATCACATCAACCGCCAAACCGCGAACTTCTTGACAAAGGGAAGGCCGCCTACGGACTCGTCAAAAACAAGATTTTGAATCGATAATTTATTAATTCAGGGAGCAACAAATGGTTCGCATAGCAGTAGTTGGGCTCGGCAAGATGGGTTTGTCCCATCACGCCATGATCAATGCACATCCGCGTGTAAAGGTTGCCGCGGTTTGTGACTCCACAGGTTACGTGCTGGATGTGCTGAACAAGTACACCGGTGTTCGTACCTACACGGATTTCGATGCCATGCTGCGCGAAGTCGAACTCGACGCAATCATCATCGCTACGCCATCGAGCATGCACTCGAAGATGGTCAAGGCAGCGCTGGATAAAGGCCTGCACGTGTTCTGCGAGAAGCCTTTCAGCCTCGATACGAAAGAGGGTGAAGAAGTCACCCGCATGGCCAATGAAAAGGGCTTGGTCAATCAGGTCGGCTATCACTACCGGTTTGTCGGCGCCTTTCAGGAAGTCAAACGCCTGCTCGATGGCAAAGCAATTGGCGAAGTAACGCATGTGAAGGCTGAAGCTTATGGCCCGGTAGTCCTGAAGCCCAAGGGCTCGACCTGGCGCACGCAACGCGCTCAGGGCGGTGGCTGCCTGTATGACTACGCAGCGCACCCGCTGAATCTTGTGAACTGGTATTTCGGCGCGCCGACCGGGGTGGGCGGTTCGGTGCTCAACAAGATTTTTTCGCAGGATACCGATGACGAGGTCTTCGGCACGCTCTTCTACGAGGATGGCAAGAGCGCGCAGATTTCTGTCAATTGGAGCGATGAGTCCTATCGCAAGATGAGCACCAAGATCACGATTTTCGGCACCAACGGTCGCATCTGCGCCGATCGCCAGGAATGCCAGGTGTACTTGCGGGATGAAGCTGCGGCGCCCACGGGCTACCAAAAAGGGTGGAACGTACGCTACACCACGGACATGACCGAGCCGGTTTGGTTTTACCTGCGCGGCGAAGAATATTCGGCGCAGCTCGATTACTTCGTGCGCTGTATTGAAGAAAACGATGCCAAGAACAACGTCAATTCGTTCGAAGACGCAATGATGACCGACCGGGTGATTTCGATGTTGATCGCCGATGCGGAAAAAGGTCCTTCGCAGCGCGCCGGGGATGCGTTGCCAGAAGCCCCAAAGAAGAAAAAGAGCTGGCTAAGCACCTTCAGCAGCTAAGTGTCCCGAGCCTTGCTGTCTTGATTACTGAATTCGAATTGGAGTAAGAAAAATGGATCGTTTGTTGTTTGGTGATAACCAATTTTTTGGCGTCAACCACATGTCGGAAGAGAAAGCACGTGCTCAGTCTATGCGTTTTCAGGATATTCGGACCGTTATCAATGTCCTCGATAGCGCCTATGACGAAGGGGTTAAGTCCTTCATGTGCACGACGCACGACCGCATTGCGCTGGTATGCGACCACATGCGGACCAATCCGGAGCGCTACAAGGATTTCAAGTTCATGCCCTGCATGCCTTATGCGCACAAATACGCCAATGCGGTAACGGACGACGGCATGATCGGTGCCTTGAAGCGCTTCATGCCGGACGAGGGCTTCTTGAATGCGGCGATTCGCGGCGGCATGTCGCTGGCCAAGAAGGACATTGAAGGCATCACGACCTTGCTGGTCGACGCGGAAATGAAGATGTTTGCCGGGCTCAATACGCCGGTGATTTTCCTGCAGAACGTCGTGGTAGACCTGTTGCTCGGTCTGGGCTTCAAGGATGCTTTCCGCATTTTCGCCGACCACGTAAAGAATCGCTACAACGCGGAGCCGGCGTTCATCACGATGAACATGCCGATGCTACTGGATGCGCTCGAAGATGTCGGCGTCGACAACCCGATCGTCTGTTCGAACATCAACAAAATGGGCTTTCGCATGTGTGGTGGATTTGAAGCTTATGAACGCGCCCTGCGTGAGAAAAAATTCCGGGCTATTGCGATGTCGGTATTCGCCTCCGGTGCTATCCCGCCGAAGGAAGCAATTGAGTGGATTTGCCAGCAGCCGAACATTGAGTCGATTGTCTTCGGTGCATCGAGCCGGGGCAACATCCACAATACGAAGGAGCTAGTCGACAGTTACTGGCCGGAAAAGGCTCGCATCCCGGAATTTGCATGATGAAAATGCTCTTTCTAGTCGCTGGCGCGCGACCCAATTTCATGAAGATTGCCCCGATTGTGCGCGCATTGCAGGCACATGGCGGTCTGGCCTTCAAGATCATCCATACCGGCCAGCACTATGACCGCGAGATGAACGATGTGTTTTTCGAAGAACTTGGCATTCCCGAGCCTGATCTTTTCATGGCCGCCGGCGGCGGTAGCCACTCACAGCAAACCGCCAAAATCATGGTTGGATTTGAAGAACTCTGCCAGACCGAACGGCCTGACGCCGTGCTGGTCGTTGGGGATGTGAATTCGACGCTGGCCTGCTCGATCGTGGCCAAGAAGCTGAACATCCCGGTGGCTCACGTCGAGGCGGGTTTGCGCAGCGGCGATCTGACCATGCCTGAGGAAATCAACCGCCTGGTGACGGACAGCATCTCAGACTGGTTCTTCGTCACCGAGCCGAGTGGCGTTGCGCATTTGCGGCGTGAGGGCAAGGCTGATTCGGCGATTCACTATGTCGGGCACGTGATGGTCGATAACGCGCTCTATCAAGCCGAGAAGTTGACCCACACCGATACCTCGGGTTTTGAAGCGAGCCCCTTCAAGGCCGCGAAAACGGCCAACGGCGGGCGCTATGGCGTGGTGACGCTGCACCGTCCGAGCAACGTCGATAGCGCTGAGATGATGGCGCGCTTAGGCGGTGCGTTGAAGGAAATTGCGGTCGAGTTGCCGTTGATCTTCCCTGTGCATCCCCGCACGCGCGGCAATCTGGAAAAATTCGGCATCGACCTGGGACCGAATATCACGCTGGTCGGGCCGCAGGCGTATATGGCCTTCCTCAATCTGTGGAAGGACGCTGCAGTCGTGCTCACCGACAGTGGTGGTCTGCAAGAAGAAACGACCGCCCTGGGCGTGCCGTGCATCACCATTCGCGAGAACACCGAGCGTCCGGTCACGGTGGACGAAGGGACCAATGTGCTTGCGGGTACCGATCCTGCGCGCATTGTTGCTGAGGTTCGCAAAGTGCTGCGTGGCGAAGGCAAACAGGGGCGCCGGCCACATCTTTGGGATGGCAAGGCGGCAGAGCGAATTGTCGATTTGCTGGCGAGTGAGCTTGTACGAAATTGATTTAAGTAAGCATCTGGAGAAGTTATGACTACTGTTGTTGCTGTCATCGGCCTGGGTTACGTCGGTCTTCCGCTGGTCGTCGAGTTCGGCAAGCATTCGCGCACCATCGGTTTCGACATTGCCGTGGCCAAGGTGGAATCGTGCAAGCGCGGCATCGACCCGTCGCGCGAGTTGCCCGATGAGGAAATGCGCGCGGCGGTGCATGCCGAGTATTCGGCCGATCCGCAGGTGTTGGGCGAAGCCGACATCATCATCGTTGCGGTTCCGACTCCGGTTGATACGGCGCACATCCCGGACTTTACCCCGCTAATCGGCGCCAGCAAGAGCGCGGGGCAGAACATGAAGAAGGGCGCTATCGTGGTCTATGAATCCACGGTCTATCCCGGCGCTACCGAAGAGGTGTGCATCCCAGTGCTGGAGCGCGAATCAGGACTGAAGTGGAAAGAGGATTTTTTTGTCGGCTACTCGCCGGAGCGCATCAATCCGGGGGATCGCGAGCACACGCTGACGAAGATTATCAAGGTAGTGTCCGGCGATACGCCGGGAACACTGGAACAAGTGGCTGCGTTGTACGAGCGCATCGTCGAACCCGGCGTGCATCGGGCATCGTCGATCAAGGCGGCGGAAGCGGCCAAGGTGATCGAGAACACGCAGCGCGACCTGAACATCGCCTTGATGAACGAGCTGTCGATTATTTTCGACAAGTTGGGCATCGATACCAGCGAGGTGCTGAAGGCTGCTGGTACCAAGTGGAACTTTCTGAAGTTCAGTCCCGGTCTGGTGGGTGGACATTGCATCGGCGTCGATCCGTACTACCTCACGCACAAGGCAGAGATGATCGGCTATCACCCGGAGGTAATCCTGGCTGGGCGCCGTATCAATGACGGCATGGCTAAGTTCATTGCCGAACAGACGATCAAGAACATGATCGCCACTGGCAGCTATGTGAAGGGGGCGCGCGTCAATGTGCTGGGCCTGACCTTCAAGGAAAACTGCGGCGACCTGCGTAACTCGAAAGTGGGTGACGTGATCAACGAGCTGAAGAGCTATGGGGTTGAAGTGTTTGTGCATGACCCGTACGCTGATTCGGAAGAGGCGATGCGTGAATATGGCGTGCGTGTTTATGCGTGGGACGAGTTGCCGCGCGCCGATGCCATCGTTGCCGCCGTTTCGCACCATCAATTCATGGCGCTGGCGGTTGAAGACCTGCAGAAGAAGTTGATCAAGGGTGGGTGCTTCGTTGACGTGAAGGCTTGCTTTGATACAGCAGGACTGGAGAAGGCGGGCATTCGGGTCTGGCGCCTTTAAGCGCTGGATTGCCTTCACCGTCAGCCCCTCTCTCGCTAGCCGGAGAGGGGTTTTCAATTCGTAATCCTTTGACTGAGCCCCCTCATGAACATCGTCATTCTCGCCGCCGGGCAGGGCAAGCGCATGCATTCGAACCTGCCCAAAGTCTTGCAGCCGCTGGCCGGCAAGGCGCTTGTCGCGCATGTCATCGACACCGCGCGCCGTCTCGCGCCGAATAAACTCTGTCTCGTTTATGGTCATGGCGGCGATGCCGTGCGCAGCACGCTGGATGCGCCTGATCTTGCCTGGGCGTTGCAGGCGCCGCAACTGGGCACCGGCCACG
>Ga0209125_1000912_pt1 | contig 32465 bp, 25 predicted proteins | sample BarGraIncub1131A_FD_184503 | JGI IMG/M metagenome (GOLD analysis project Ga0209125, IMG submission 184503) | Arctic peat soil microbial communities from Barrow, Alaska - Barrow Graham LP Incubations 11-31A (SPAdes) (version 2) | ecosystem: Environmental > Terrestrial > Soil > Wetlands > Peat... | reverse complement strand
TAAACAGGATATCTCTTCCGGTCATTATGGGGTCGACATCGTCGCGAAACAAAATTCGAGGGTCTCATCCGCACTGGATGGCACTGTCATTTTTGCCGAATGGACCATGGAAACCGGTTATGTCATCATCATACAACATGACCAGAATATCGTCACCAGCTACAAACACAATGCCGAATTGCTAAAAAAACAAGGCGATAAAGTTAAGGCCGGTGAAGTGATTGCTATCATGGGAAATACCGGTAGAATGACTACCGGACCTCATCTGCATTTCGAGTTGTGGGTCAATGGAAACCCTATTAATCCACAAGATTATATCAGTTTTTAACTCCGCCTGAAAATGAAAAAAATTGCCCTGCTCGGCTCAACAGGATCAATAGGTCAGCAGACGCTGGAAGTTATTGAAAACAATCCTGATCTATTTTCCGTCGAAGTACTTACAGCCAATAACAACATGGATCTGCTGATTAAACAGACGCAAAAATTCATGCCCAATGTGGTCATTATCAGTAATGAGGATAAATATATCCTGGTTAAAGAAGCCTTGGCTCATCTTCCTGTTAAGGTTTACGCAGGCTGCGATGCAATAGCCCAGGTGGTTGAAATGGGTTCAATCGATACCGTTGTCACGGCCATGGTCGGCTACTCAGGATTATTACCAACTATCAGAGCTGTCAAAGCCGGAAAACAAATCGCTCTGGCTAATAAGGAAACGTTAGTTGTTGCCGGCGATCTTATTACCAGACTCGCGATGGAGAACAAATCAGAAATTTTGCCCATCGATTCTGAGCATTCAGCTATCTTTCAATGTCTGGTAGGTGAAGCGGAAGAATCCATTGAGAAAATTATTCTAACCTGTTCCGGCGGACCTTTTCACGGCAAATCACTGGAACAACTTGAATATGTGACAGTTAAAGAAGCGTTAAAACACCCTAACTGGGATATGGGGGCTAAAATCACCATCGATTCAGCGACCCTGATGAACAAAGGATTTGAGGTCATCGAGGCCAGATGGCTCTTTGGCCTGAAACCCGAACAGATTGAGGTGGTTGTCCATCCGCAAAGCATCATCCACTCCATGGTTCAGTTTTGTGACGGATCCATCAAGGCTCAACTTGGACTTCCCGACATGCGAATACCCATACAATTTGCCCTAAGCTATCCCATTCGCATACAAAATAAGTTACCCCGATTTGATTTTGCAGCCTGCCCGACTTTCACATTTACAACGCCTGATACAAAAAATTTTCGTAATCTTGCACTTTCATTTGAAGCACTAAACAAAGGAGGTAACCTGGCTTGTGTTTTAAATGCTGCCAATGAAGTTTCTGTACAAGCTTTTATAAACGAAAAAATTTCATTTCCGGACATAGCCAGAATTAATGAGGAAGTCATGAGTAGGATCCCATTTGTAAAACATCCTGAATTAGATGATTACATTGATTCTGATAAGACTGCCCGCATGCTGGCAGAAGTGATTGTCCGGAGCCGGACTAAATATTAATTGAGATTCTGAATATGATAATATTGATCAAAGCCGCTCAGTTTGTCCTGAGTATTTCCATCCTGGTAATTCTGCATGAATTCGGACATTTTATTTTCGCCAAAATCTTCAACTGCAGAGTGGAGAAATTCTATCTTTTTTTCGATCCGTGGTTCTCTCTTTTCAAGGTCCAGAGAGGTGATACAGAATATGGCATAGGATGGCTGCCGTTGGGTGGTTATGTGAAAATCTCCGGAATGATTGACGAATCCATGGACAAGGAACAGATGAAACTTCCGCCTCAACCGTGGGAATTCAGATCAAAATCCACCTGGGAAAGACTGATTATCATGATCGGCGGCGTGCTTTTCAACCTGATTTTTGCACTTTTGCTCTATTCGATGATCCTGTTTACCTGGGGTGAACAGTACCTTCCGAACACTAATGTAAAATATGGAATCGTCGTCTCTGAAACCGGACGTGAAATTGGCCTGAAGAATGGCGACAAAATCATCTCTGTTGATGGTAAGAAAATCGAAAGCTTTACTAAGATTGTTCCGACCATCGTTCTTGATGACGCCAAGACGATTGAAGTCCAGCGGGATTCTCAACGGATTACACTCGAGATTAAGAAAGAGATTATACCAAAACTACTGACAGACAAGAATATTCTCTCCGTTCGTGTCCCCTTTTCCTGCAAGATTTTCGCCTTTGGCAAACAATCAGCCGCCAGGGATGCCGGATTCGAACTCGGTGATGAAATTCTTTCCGTTGACAGTTTGAAATTCCGGTACTACGATGAGTTTGTAGAAAAACTAATCTATTCCAAAGATAAGGAGATCAACCTTGAAGTAAGACGCAATGGAGTTGTCTCTTTCCGCAAAGTGACTTTAGGAAAAACTGGAACACTCGGAATCGTGCCAGATTACGACCTGGCAGGAATTTTTCAATACAAAACCGTCGAATACACTTTCTTTGAATCAATCCCTGCAGGAATATCAAAAGGCTACCGGGCTGTTGGCGATTACCTCAAACAGTTCAGACTTCTCTTTTCTCCGCAGACGAAGGCATACGAATCATTGGGAGGATTCATTGCCATCGGGAATATCTTCCCAGGAGTATGGGACTGGGAGTCTTTCTGGAACCTCACAGCATTCCTTTCCATTATTCTTGCGGTCATGAACATCCTTCCTATTCCTGCGCTGGATGGTGGACATGTATTGTTTCTGCTCTATGAAATAATCACTGGCAGAAAACCCAGTGACAAATTCCTTGAATCTGCGCAAATCGCCGGCATGGTCTTGCTTTTTGCACTTTTGCTATTTGCTAACGGAAACGACATTCTAAAATTATTTAGATAATCCGGGAATAATTGAATAAAAATATTGTTATATTTGACCCCGAACGATAAAAAAAGGACGCTATGAACTTATTTATATTGGGTGTATTAAGTGGTGCGCATGTGGTTTTAATCATTGCTGCCCTTCTCCTTCTTTTTGGAGGCCAAAAAATTCCTGAATTAATGGGTGGTTTGGGAAAAGGAATGAAGGAATTCAAAAAAGCGATGAAAGATGAAGAGCCAGGAACTCCTCCTGCTCCACCTGCTGATGAAAAGAAAAACGAACCCCTGAAACAATAGTTCAAGGATCCGATCTTATATATAATACCCTGACGCAACGCGTTGGGGTATTTTTTTTGTCCCAACTGTAACGATTTTCATAATACTGCGTCTTATTCTTATATGAAATCAATGTAACCCCTTAAAACTCTTTGTCATGAATAGTAAAACCAGGTACAGTCTGTTGTTTTTCTTATTAGTAACATTCACATTATCTGTTGGTTCCTGCATTCCTCATATCCGCGGAAACGGAAAAGTTGTAAAAGAGGAAAGAAACCTTAGCAATTTTGAATCCGTATCTGTCAGCAGCGGTATTGAACTCTTAATTAATCAGGATTCTTTTGAAAGGGTTGTTGTTGAAGCAGATGAGAATATTATGAAGATCCTCAGAACAGAAGTTAAAGGAGGAAAACTGAAAATTTTCATGGAAGAAGGCGTTCTCCATGCAAAAAAGATGAAAGTTTATGTAACCGTAAAGACACTAAAATCTTTGGAGTGCAGTTCGGGTTCCGAGACAAAATCAGCCAGCAAGATTAATGCCGAAAATTTAACCATTCATGCCTCCAGTGGCTCTGGAGTGAAAATGGAAATAAGCTGCAACCAATTGAAAGCTGAATCAAGCAGCGGAAGCAACCTGAGGGTTTCCGGAACAGCACAGTCCGTAAATGCGGATAGTGCCAGCGGATCCGAAATAAATGCTTCAGAGTTGGTAGCTGAGATGGGAGAAGCCTCTGCCTCAAGCGGTGCCAATCTAAAGGTAAATGTCACAAAAGCCATCAAGGCTCATTGCAGCAGCGGAGCTCAAATTAATGTCTCCGGAAATCCAATCACTCGCGATACGGACAGTTCCAGCGGCGGATCAGTTCATTTCAAATAGACTAATCCCTCCTCATAATTCCGTAACAGATAATCTTTACGATGGCATCTACGCTCTTTCCAAGATCATTTGAACGGTAAGGACCCGCAGATAAAGGCATCTCAAGGCCGCGAATAGCGGTGGTGATTCCAATGGCCACAAGGGTAAAATCCTTGATCACGAACTTGTGTTGTCTGGCACCTTCAAGGAGTATTCTCTTCATCATTCTGATTTCCTCCTGATCATATTGCGACTTGATTTTATCGATAAACTCTACCGCTGCAGTATCATTTTCAATAGCGTTGTAAAAATTCGCTAATTGACGGTAGGTTGTGATTTTTGTCATCACATAGTCCCGCAGCTTATCTGCCGGATCCATATCCTTTTGCAGGACTTTGGCAAGCTCAACCCGTAAAATATCTGCTTCCTTCTGAATAACCTCCTGAAAAAGATCTTCTTTGCTGCTAAAGTAGTAATAAAGAGAACTTTTACCCTTTCTAACCGCATTGGCGATGTCATCCAGCGTCGTCTTTTTGTAACCAAATTTACTAAATATTTCCTGTGCGATGCTTAAAATATGCTCTCTAACCGCATCTTTTTTCGTGACTGAGTTTTCGTTGCTCATTGGATTTCGTTCATCATTATTGGCCAAATATAATTATTTTGTTGAATAAACAACAATTTTGAAGTCAAGCTGCTTCTTTTCAAGATTGGCTCTGAGGATCTCAATTACGACCTCATCACCCAATTGATATCTCCGGTGAGACCTCCTGCCCGTGATGCAATAATTCTTCTCATCGAACTGGTAAAAATCGTCCGTAAGCTCATGAAGCGGTACCATTCCCTCGCATTTATTCTCCTCTATCTCAACATAAATACCCCATTCCGTCACTCCTGAAATGATGCCTTTATATTGTTGCCCAATCTTATCTGACATGAATTCTACCTGTTTGTACTTGATGGATGCCCGCTCGGCATTCGCTGCCCGGTTTTCCATATCGGAGGAGTGCTTGCACATCTCCTCATACTTATTGGCAGCGACTGAAGTGCCTTCCTGGAGATAACGGTCCAGCAAGCGATGTACCATCATATCCGGATATCTGCGTATGGGCGAAGTAAAATGGGTATAATATTCAAAACCCAATCCGTAGTGGCCTATGTTGCGGGTCGAATATTCCGCTTTTGCCATGGTCCGGATGGCAAGGGTTTCAATCACATTTTGCTCTTTCTTGCCTGATACATTGCTTATCAGCTGATTCATAGAGGATGAAACTGCCGCTGGCGAATTGGTCATGATTCCATAGCCGAAACGCTTGATAAAATGGTTGAATTTGTCGAGCTTCTCAGGATCCGGTTTATCATGAATCCGGTAGACAAAAGTCTTCTCTTTCTTCCGCGGACCTGGTTTTCCCACCAGTTCGGCGACCATTTTGTTAGCCAGCAACATAAATTCCTCAATTAACTTATTGGAATCTTTAGACTCTTTGAAGAAAACATTGACGGGCTTCCCGGTAGGGTCTACTTCGATTTTTACCTCAACTCGATCAAAATCTACCGATCCTCCTTCGAAGCGTTTGGCTCTCAATTTCTTAGCAAGTGTGTCCAAGGTTAGGATTTCTTCCTTCATATCTCCCGCTTTCGTTTCGATCACTGCCTGAGCCTCGTCATACGTAAATCTCCGGTCCGAGTATATTATAGTTCTGCCAAACCACTCTTTATGAACTTTCGCATTTTCATCCAGCTGGAATACAGCCGAATAGCACAATTTTTCTTCCTTTGGCCGCAGGGAGCAGACACCGTTTGAGAGTCTTTCCGGCAACATCGGAACGACCCGGTCGACCAGGTAAACTGAAGTTGCCCTGTTATAGGCTTCCTCTTCAATGATGGAATTAGGACGAACATAAAAAGTCACATCGGCAATGTGCACGCCAACCTCCCAAAACCCATTCTCCAGTTTCTGAATGGAAAGGGCATCGTCAAAGTCTTTCGCGTCCGCGGGATCAATGGTAAAAGTGGGTACTTTTCTAAAGTCTCTCCTATTGGCAATCTCTTCCTTAGGAATTTCAAGGGGAATCCTGTTAGCCGCTTCATCGACTTTTTCGGGGTATTTATAGGGTAATCCAAACTCAGCCAAGATAGCATGCATCTCAGTATTGTTGGATCCCGCATCCCCCAGCACATCCACAATTTCGGCAAACGGATTGCGCGCCTTTTCAGGCCAGTCTAAAATTCTGGCAATGGCTTTTTGTCCGTTTTTTGCCCCTTTCAATTTATCCATGGGGATGAAAAGATCGAATGGCATTCTCTTGCTCGGAACCAGGAAGGCAGAAAATTTTGAAATTTCTACTGTTCCGACCACAGTCCTTTGCGCCCGTTCGATGACCTCGACAACCTCCCCTTCAGGATCGCTTTTCTTCCTTGTGGCAAACAGTCTGATCTTGACCTTGTCGCCGTCGAGGGCATGCTTCATATTGGTAGATGGAATCATGACCGTTGCGTTCATCTCCTCACAGAATACCTGTCCAAATCCCTTGAAGTTAACATCCATGGTTCCGATAAAAGTGCCGCCACTTTTCGCTTTCATACGGAATCGGCCCTTTGTTACTTCTTCAAGCGCTTCATTTTCACGCAATTCCTGTAATGCAACATTGACCAGCAATTGGGCAGAAGTATTTTTTGCCCCCAATTTGGAGGAGAGCTGCTTGTAATTATAAACATAGGTCGGCTCCTCATAAAAGAGCGCCATAATGGAGGTTTTTAGGCCAGCCATATTGAAATTCAGGGCCTTCTCCAGCTTTTTCCCTTTTGACATTGGATCGTTATTAGAATTAATAAAGTTAATCAAGTTTTTCGGTTTTCGAACACTGATTTTGCATTTTCGAAAACCAAAAATCCAAAATCCAAAATGGCTTTAGATTGAGTCTAAACAATTATATTTGTCAAATCTTACAGCGTAATTTTTTTTCAATAATATCAAATGAAAATCATAGACCTGATAATACCTTACCGGAAAACACTCTTCTCCTTTGAACTTTTGCCACCACTGAAAGGGCAAAATGCAGATAAATTATATGAGACCATCGATGAGCTGATCGAGTTCAATCCCTGGTACATCAACCTGACTACGCACCGCGATGAGATTGAATACAGGCAACTGGAAAACGGATTGCTGGAAAAGAAAATTGTACGGAAGCGTCCGGGGACGGTGGCGATTGCTGCCTCTATTCAGCATAAATATGGTATCCCGGTAGTTCCTCATGTGGTATGCGGTGGTTTCACGAAAGAAGAGACGGAGAACATGCTGATAGACCTGAACTTCCTGGGTATTGAAAATGTACTGGCCCTTCGCGGTGACGGCTTAAAGTCAGAGAGTTACTTCCAGCCCGAGAAAAAAGGCCACACCCATGCCAACGAACTGGTGGAGCAGATCGTTCAATTGCGCAGCGGGAAATACCTCGATCCTGATCTGAAAAACAAGACGCCCATGGATTTTTGCATCGGAGTCGCCGGATACCCGGAAAAACATGTCGAAGCATCGAATCCCGAGACCGACCTAAAATATCTGAAACTAAAAGTGGATGCGGGCGCGGACTACATTGTGACGCAAATGTTTTTCGACAATAAAAAATATTACAATTTCGTGGATCGGTGCCGGGCTGCCGGTATCACCGTTCCGATTATCCCGGGTATCAAACCGCTGGCGCTGATGAACCAGGTAACCATGCTGCCAAAGATTTTCAACATTGACCTACCGGAGGAATTTGCTGCGGAAGTACGAAAATGCAAAACGAATGATGAAGCCAGACAGGTGGGTACAGAATGGGCCATTTATCAGGCCAAAGATCTGATCGCCAATAAAGTGCCTTGTCTGCATATCTATACTTACGGCATCTCGGACAACACGCGCCAGATCGCCAAAATAATATTATAGCATTGAGTATGCATCAACTGGTCTTTGCCACTAACAATGAACATAAACTGAGAGAATTAGGTGAAATCCTCAAAGGCGAATTCAAACTACTCAGTCTGAACGATATTTCCTGTTTTGATGAAATTCTGGAAACAGGCAATACCCTCCAAGCCAATGCGTCACAGAAATCATTTTTTGTATGGGATCGTTACCGGCTCGATTGCTTCTCGGATGATACCGGTCTCGAAATAGCTGCTCTCAACAACGAACCGGGTGTTCATTCTGCCCGTTATGCGGGAGAGGGACGGAATTCAAACGATAATGTTGATAAGGTGCTTCACAAAATGGAGGGCATTATCGAAAGGGAAGCGTGTTTCAGATGTGTCATATCCCTAATAATAAAGGGGAAAGAGTATATATTTGAAGGACGGGTCGACGGTGAGATCCTTAGTGAAAGGAGTGGATCTTCCGGTTTTGGCTATGATCCGATCTTCTGTCCGGAGGGCTATCAGCAATCTTTCGCCGAGATGGACGCTTCACTGAAGAACAGCATGAGCCACCGCGGACGGGCTGTTCATAAACTGGTCGACTTTCTTTTGGAAGAATATCCTCATCTCCCAGACAGATAATGAAGATCATAAGCTCCATCCTGCTTCTGCTGCCAATGTTTTTATACGGACAGAGCCGCATCGGAGGATGGAGATCGCACGTTTCATTTTGGCCGGTCCTACTCGTAGAAGAAACGCCTGAATCCATGGTGGGAGCAACTGCAAACGGCATCTTCCTGTTAAGTAAAAAAGACTTTCAGATCACCACCAAGACCAGGGTTGAAGGACTCTCTGACACAGGTATATCCGCGATTGCCTATGCCGGCGATCCGGATTATCTCCTCATCGGGTACCAGTCGGGCAACCTGGATCTGCTTCACAATGACAAAATCATCAATATTCCGGACCTTACCAGGAAGGCCGGTCTCACAAATAAAACCATCCGCAGGATCGTCTGTGAAGGAAACACTGCCTGGCTCTGCTGCGCTTTTGGAGTCGTAAAAATTGATCTGAAAAAAATGGAAGTGGCCGAAACATGGTATCTCGGCACAATGGAAGATCTAAAAGAAGCTTTTGACCTCGCTTCTTTTAACGGATACTGGTGGATAGCTACCAACCATGGAATCTGCAAGGCCGACAAACAAAACACTAATTTGCAGGATTATAGAAACTGGCAGTTTCAGACCACTTTACCGTCACCCGATGCACTATTTACCTCCTTCGCACAAAGCGACGGGATGCTGGCTGTCCATGACGCGACGAACGACAGGATACTTTCTTTCAACGGAATTATCTGGCAGTCGTGGTACCCTGAAATAAAGAATATCAGGAAGATAAAAAGTACTTCCAACGGAATTATTGTACTTACCGCCAATGAAATAAGAATACAGGCCAAATCCGGAAATATCCTGATAAACGGTTATGGCCAGGCCGGGCAGGAGTTTTCCCCTTCTGATGCATCGACCAGTTCGAACGGAGAATGCTGGATCGCTGATTTCCGCAATGGACTGACACGCAGGCTTTCAAATTCTTCTTTCGTGCATTATGTTCCCAACTCCCCCCAGAGCGATCAACTATCTGCGCTCAAATCAGGTTCGGAAGAAATATTTGCTGCGACCAATTCCCTAAATTCTTCAGGCAAACCGGAGGCCTCTTACTCCATCTGGCACTCCGGGATGTGGCAGAATTTCAGCTACCTGGACGACCCGGAATTGAAATCTGTCAGCCCAATCAATTCCTTTGCCATCAGCAGCGATCACCCTGATGAATACTGGGCCTCCTCTGCAGGATCTGGCTTGCTTCTTTTTCAGAATAACAGGGTCGCAGCCAGATTCAATGAGCAAAATTCACTGCTTGGAGCTTTAAACAATTCATGTGTGGTGAATGGAATCGCCCTCGATCCTCAGAACAATCTGTGGTATACAAACCCTACCGGGAAATCCCTTTTGGGAACCTGTTCAGCCTCAAGGAAATTCGTCTCATTACCCTATCCGGGAACAGAACAATCCTCATTGGCCGTTGGGGAAATTTTGTCTGGCAATTCCGGGACTCATTGGGTGGCACTTCAGGATGAAGGATTATTTGCATTTAAGAACGCCCTGTATCGAAAGCTCGCAGTGCAAAGCCGCTTTTCCAACAGCACTACCACCCTAATTACCAAATTTACAGGGATATCCGCCCTTGCAGAAGATCTGAACCATCAGCTCTGGGTTGGAACTGCGAGTGGAATTGTTGTATATAGCGATCCTGATAACGTATTCGATCCGGGTGAATTTTACGGAGCCCAACCCTCTCTCGATGATGGGGAATCACTCTTTAAACCCATCCTTGAGAAGGAAAAGATTACATCGATCGCCGTCGACGGAGGCAACCGTAAATGGGTCGGCACTGCCGGTTCAGGGGTATTCCTCTTCACGGAACAGGGAGATCATTTACTGAAACACTTCAATACAAAAAACTCTCCCCTCCTTTCTGATCAGGTGTTGTCCATCGCACTTGAACAAAAAAACGGAGAAGTTTTCTTTGCCACCAGCCGTGGACTGATCTCCTACAAAAGCGACGCTACTGCGAGTGAATCCAATCCAGACAAGGCTTATGTCTGGCCAAATCCATTAAGAGAAAACTTTGAAGGGGGAGTCACCATTGATGGACTGACGGAAGGAACTGAATTGAAAATCACAGACTTGGCAGGAAATCTCCTCTGCCACACCAGCTCCATTGGTGGCAGAGCAGTATGGAATGCCAGAAATAGACACGGATAACGCGCAGCTACTGGGGTATACCTGATCATTTGTAGTTCACCCCGCCCGGGAAATTCAAAAATTCTTAAGCTACTGGTGATACACTAATATTTTGTACTTTTCTCATCTATATGTTCTGCAAAACAGAAGGAATTTTCCTCCATGGAATCAAATATGGGGATACCGGAAGAATCGTAACAGTTTATACTGAGGCTTTCGGAAGAACCTCTTTTATCCTGCAAGGAATACATTCAAAGAAATCATCAGGTAAAGCCAATCTCCTGCAGCCCCTGTTTTTACTGGAGTTAGAAGTAGATCACCGTCAGGGAAGGGAACTCCAAAGAGCCAAAGAAATTAAAATTCGGCATCCCTATCAATCCTTACCCTTTGATGTGGTCAAGTCCTCCCAGGCAATATTCCTCGCCGAAGTATTATTCAAGGTATTAAAAGAAGAGGAAACCAGACCGGAGCTTTTTGAATTCCTCAGTCATTCATTCCGGATTTTTGATCTCATGAAGGAAGGCATAGCCAATTTTCACCTGGTTTTCCTCATCCACCTGACCCGCTACATGGGATTCGCTCCCAATAACAATTATGCTGTTAACAGAACTTTTTTCGATATGGCTTCTGGCTCGTTTACAGAGCATAAACCTCCACACCCCAACTATTTGGAACCCGAAGAAAGCAAGATCCTTTCAGAAATTGCTGGTATTTCGTTCGACGAGATGGGTCACATTATCCTGACTTCAGTTACCCGAAATCTTATGTTAATTAAAATTATCGGGTATTTTTCGCTGCACCTAGGCATTCGATTGCAAATTAAATCCCTACAAGTATTACATGAACTTTTTTCCTGATTGCCAAAATAATTTGTACCTTTCTATTTAGTAAACGGGCAATTGCCATTCACTTTTTTTCTGTACTTTTGCATTAGATATTTATTCAGTATGACCGTTTCAAAAATTCCGACAACGAAAAAGAATGCCTTCGGCACAATGATGGAGATCGCAGAGGAATTCAAAGCTACCAACCTCGTGGATCCTATGTCGGGATTGCCATGCCCGGAGGATTTGATCAATCTTGTCGATAAATACATGCGTGCAGGCAATAACGACTTCTCTCCCAGCGAAGGCGTCGGAATGTTAAGAGAGCAAATTGCCTCCATTTTTAACAAGCAGAACAACACCGAATTAAACGCTGAATCTGAACTAACCATCACGGCAGGTTCTTCACAGGCTATGTCAACTGCTATCACAACTTTCGTGAAGGAGGGAGATGAAGTGATTCTTTTTGAGCCCGTTCAGGAATCTTATGCGCAGTTAATAGAAATGACGGGTGGCCGTCCGATTTACATCAACCTGAAGCATCCGGAATACAGGATAGACTGGGATGAGGTAAAAAAGACCGTTACCACGAAGACCAAAATGATCGTTATCAACAATCCTCAGAACCCGATGGGTCAGATTTTCAGTCTGGAGGATTTTGATCAGCTCAAACGATTGACCAACGGAATCCGACTGATTATTTTGAGCAATGAAATTTTCGGCAGCATCGTTTACGACGGTCACATTTTTAACAGTGTTGCTTCTTTGCCGGAGCTTGCTGCCAAGAGTTTGGTTGTATCCTCTTTTGGCGTGATGTTCAATATCAATGGTTGGGGAATAGGGTACATCGCCGGTCCTGAGAAATTGATGACAGAATATAGAAAAACTCAGCAATATCAGGGATTAAGCGTTAATACACCCACCCAATATGCATTGGCTGAATTTTTAAGGCAGGGTCAGAATTTTAAGGAAATCAATGCTTTTTACCAGAGTAAAAGAGATTATTTCCTGGAACTGATGGCAGGAAGTAAATTTGAGTTTGTACCAACAAAATCGACAATTTATCAATTGCTTGATTACAGCAAGGTATCAGACGAACCTGATACGGAGTTTGTAATGAAACTAGCAAAGGAGTATCACGTTGCTACGATTCCATTCTCAGCCTTTCAGCATGAGAAAACTAAAATGCAAATGATTCGTGTTTGTTTTGCCAAAACTAACGATATACTGGAGGAAGCAGCCTACCGACTGAAGCAGGTACCAGTAACAGTTCATAAATAAACAACTCCAAAAGATCCGCCAGCGGATTTTTTTGGCATATAACGGCCTCATAGTTCAAGGGATAGAACGGAAGTTTCCTAAACTTTAAATTCGCGTTCGAGTCGCGGTGGGGCTACAAATTAAACCACTTAAGCGATTGATCTTAAGTGGTTTGTTTATTGTATCCCTTTTTTAACTTTTTTTCATGACATTAATATTCGATTGGGGATAATTTAAGGCATGATTGTTGAACTTCACGATTAGTTGGGGTAAGCGAAAGTGAAGGCTTAGAGGTATAATCCTATAGGTCTATGACCTTTCTCCTTTTGAAAAACAGCAATATTCCACACTCCCTTGTTTCAATATCAACCACCAGATAATTTAATATCCTATATTTGGATTTCGTTATTAAGGCAAGAAAAGTTGACTTAAATCAGCTCTTCATTTCAACACAGAATCACAAAGAGATATTTATTAAGGGATTAGAGTCAACAATCAAGAAATTGAACAAATTGGGAATTCCCGAGGAAGCAATTTCAGATGGTAAATATTCCTTTATATGGTATAATTTAAGTTCGCCATGAAAAAGCTCGTTATACTCTTGGTTTGTACCCTTTATATGATCCTTCCCGCTACAGCAGAACAGCAGGGAAAAGGAGAAACGGTCTACAGGAGTTATTTCTATGGAGGACTCACCGGCTACCAGCAGTCTCTCTTCCAGGGATTTATCGTCGCTGAATTTCCAAGGGGGAAAACCGTCAACCAGATCATGACCAACGAAGCAAGCCTTCGGTCGATGACACGACTGGCCGAAGCACTTCTTTTTAGGAATGAAGGAGACGATCTGGGTAATGCGATAAAAATCCTGAAATGGATCCTGAAGAATCAGTACACAGATGTAAAGAGCGAGTATTATGGCATGTGGAAAACGAACATCCTCAACGACCGGCATGATCAAAACTGGCGGGAGTTCGTTGGATGCGATCTAATCATCATCTACAATTTTTACCCGCATCTGCTGCCCGCCGATCTGCTCGAAAGCATCAAAACCGGCCTCATCCATGCAGCCAAAGGAGCCCTGAAAAGAAATGTCGGGGCAGATTACACCAACATCTCGGTGATGAGTGCTTTTTTGATGGATTATGTCGGAAACACATTTAATATCAATGAATTAAATGTCTGTGGACTGCGGAAAGCCACCGAAATCTATCAACTCTTTAACCAGCATCAGACCTTCAGCGAATACAATTCACCCACCTATTATGGGGTGACCCTCATCGGATTGGCGCTTTGGCGCGAGCTCGCTTCCGAACCGATTAAAAACATAGGATTGGAACTGGAAGAAGCCTTGTGGACCGAGATTGGCAGCAATTATCATCCGGCACTCAGGAATCTCACCGGACCCTACTTCAGAGGTTACGGAATGGACATGAGGAAATATTTTTCCATTGCCGGAATCTGGATCGCGGTAGCCCTGGATGCCGAAAAACTAGCTCCACTGCCCCGGGGGAAAGGTGCGAAAGAGGAGGAAATGAGTAACATTTCCACCATTTTACATCTTGGTTTATCGATTCCAAAACCAGTATTGCTTTCGCTAAAAGAGTTCACGGCCGGTGAGTGGAAGGAAAGGCTGATCCCCAGTATAATTGCCGGCGATACCCTGAAATATATCACGTCAATAGTCTATCCGGGCTGGATGATGGGTGGTCTGTGGGGGAACCTGAGGGTCTGGAACCAGATCAAGACGGGTACCATCCACTGGCAAAACTCCAATGCCGAGACGGAATGGCTGCTCGTTCCGGGCGACGGAAAAACCAATGTGCGGGTGACCAATACTAGCATGAATATTTTCCGTGCCAATGAGAAAAGCACTAGTTTCAGCCTGTTTATCTACGCCAGGGATCTGAGTACATTCAATGTCTCGGATAAAGTATGGAAGTTTCCGGCCATGGAGCTGACCGTTAATTCAAAACTGAAAAAGAGCTGGAATAAGATCACTGATCCTAAAATTCTTTACGAATCCTGCGCCATCTCTGAGGAATATCCGGCAGTCCTGAAAATCACCTTCCAGGTTCCTGCCGCCTGGCGCAAAGAAGATTCAATGGTTGAAATAATTCCCAACAAATGAAAACCCCAAATCCGTATCTATTGTTACTGCTCTCCACCCCTTTGGCTGCACTCGGCCAAGGTCCGGAGCCCGCCAAACGCGATCAGAAACTTCCGAACATCGTCTACATCCTGACCGACGACCTGGGTTACGGTGACATCACCGTTAATAATCCGGAGGCCAAAACAAGCACTCCCAACATCGACCGATTGGCGAAACAGGGGATCCGTTTTACCGATGCCCATTCCACTTCCGCGGTCAGCACGCCCACAAGGTATGGTATCCTCACGGGGCGTTACAGCTGGAGGACAATCATGAAATCAGGCGTTTTAAACGGGTATAGTCTGCCATTAATCGACAGGGACCGTACAACCGTTGCCTCACTGCTGAAGAAAAATGGCTATACGACCGGTGTCGTCGGGAAATGGCACCTTGGCCTCGGCTGGGTCAAGAAGAATGCTGAAGGAAAAGAGCCTGTCTTAAAGCCGGCCGACGAAAACGCTGCCATCATCGAGACCATCGATCCTGCCTTACTGGATTTTTCCCGACCTCCTTTTGATGGTCCGCTGAAACACGGTTTCGACTACTCCTATATTTTGCCGGCCTCCCTGGACATGCCGCCCTATTGTTACCTCGAAAATGACCGGCTCACCTCGCCGCTCACCGATGAGACCAAAGGCAATGATCCGGCCAACGGAACCACCAATGCCTTCTGGCGGAAAGGTTTAATGGCGCAGGGCTTCGTCTTCGATCAGGTGACACCCACTTTTACGCAAAAAGCCATCTCGTTTATCACTAAACAATCTGCCTCGGGTAAACCGTTCTTCCTCTATCTTCCGTTCCCCTCACCACATACTCCCTGGCTACCGCTGAAGGAATTCCAGGGCAGCTCAAAGGCCGGCGAATACGGTGATTTCGTGAACATGGTAGACGCACAGGTCGGGAAAGTCCTGAAGGCGCTCAAAGATCTTGGGCTTGATGACAATACCATTGTCTTCTTTGCCAGTGATAACGGACCCTTCTGGCGACCGGACTTCATCGAAAAATTTAACCACAAGGCAGCCTACATCTATCGTGGCATGAAAGCCGACGCCTTCGAGGGCGGTCACCGGATTCCTTTCATCGTCAGGTGGCCGGGTAAAATCAAGGCTGGTAGCCAGAGTGCCGAGACCATCAACCTGACCAACCTGCTGGCGACTTGCTCCGGCATCGTTGGTGACAAATTATCGGACAATGAGGGAGAGGACAGTTTCAGCATCCTGCCTTTGCTGCTGGGAAAAGAGAAGGAATATGTAAGGCCCGAGGCCCTGATACAACACTCTTCGAGAGGACTTTTCATTGTCAGGCAGGGAGACTGGAAGCTCATTCTCGGTCTGGGTTCAGGAGGGTTTTCGAAACCGGAGACCATCCAACCGAAAGAAGGGGAAGCCCCCGGGCAGCTGTTTAACCTGAAGGATGATCCATCAGAAACGAAGGATCTCTATCTGCAGTTTCCTGGTAAGGTGGAGGAATTAAGTAAAATACTGAAGAAATACCAGGATTCCGGCAGAAGCAGGTATTGAGTGAAAAATGAAGTCAGGGATTGATGGGAACCCTTGCGGTGCTCTACAAAATCGGACTCTTCCAGATGAATGGGGGAATTGCCAGTCAAAAAATAATAGTATAGACCGGATTCAGATAACGGTCATCATTCATTTAAACCGGACATCCACCACCATGATCTCCGACTTCCCTACGGTCCTTACCGGAGATCCCCACAACCTAATACCGCTGGTCACAAAACAATGCGTGTTGGAAAATTTTTTATACCCACAGACCAGCGGATACATATTTCTCAAAATTAGATTCAAAGGGAATAACTGTCCGTCGTGTGTATGACCCGAAAAGGGAATATCCACACCCGCCTGGCCAATCTGCTCTAGCTCCGTCGGACGATGATCAATCAGAAGGACCGGAAGCGAGCCATCAACGAATTTCATCATTTCTTCCAGACTCTTCCGTTCACGGAACTGGCTGTCGTGCCTTCAGACCAAGTTAAACGAACTGTCGATGACCACCACCTGATCATTGATGAGCCGCATCCCCGCGTTCTCAAAAAACTGTCCTTTGCCTTGCCTGCCATAGAATTCATTGTTTCCGAAAATGGCAAAAACATAGATATTGGGAATAATATAGGCCAGCGTGATGATGGTATGAAACATATTTTCCGGATTCAGGATTTTAGACGGAAAGATACCGGAAAAAATAAATATTTTTATGACGGTTAAAACATTCCTCTCATGAACAAGTTCAAGACAATTTTACTGGGATTAACCCAGATAACCGGACTTTCGGCTGTTGCCCAAAAACCCAACATTATCTACCTACTGGCAGATGATCTGGGCTACGGCGACCTCAGTTGTTATGGTCAGAAACACTTCCAGACACCCAACATCGACAGGATGGCCAAAGAAGGTATGCGCTTTACTCAGCATTATGCCGGTTGTACGGTCAGCGCACCTTCACGTTCCTCCCTGATGACTGGTCTGAATACGGGCCATACTCCCATCCGGGGAAACAAGGAGGCGGCAGAAGAAGGTCAATGGCCGCTTCCTGGTAAGACGATTACCATTCCCAAAATTCTGAAAGAGGCAGGATATGCGACGGGAGGATTTGGCAAATGGGGACTCGGATACCCGGGATCGGAAGGGGAACCAAACAACCAGGGTTTCGATGAATTTTTTGGATTCAACTGCCAGCGCCTCGCACACAATTACTATCCCGACCACCTTTGGGACAATCGGAAAAAAGTGATACTCAAAGGCAATACCGGCGAAAAATTTACCGAATATGCTCCTGAACTGATCCATCAGCGTGCCCTTCAGTTCATGGAGAAAAACAAATCAAGGCCCTTCTTCCTCTACTACCCAACCACTATTCCGCACGCCGAGCTGATGGTTCCGAAACAATACCTTGAAAAATTTCGCGGAAAATTTATGCCCGAAAAATCTTTCAAGGGAGCGCTGCCGGGCGACAAGGGATTCAGAGAGGGCAGCTATGGCACGCAGCTGGAATCTCATGCCGCCTTTGCCGCAATGGTAACCCTGCTCGACGAAAAAGTCGGGGAGATTTTCGCTAAACTAAAAGAACTCGGTCTGGATAAAAATACCATCGTCATTTTTAGTTCAGACAACGGACCGCACGTCGAAGGGGGCGGAGATCCCGATTATTTCGATAGCAACGGACCGTTAAAGGGCTATAAACGGGATCTGTACGAAGGCGGAATCCGCGAACCAATGATTGCCTGGTGGCCCGGGAAAATCAAGAAGGGTTCGACAACAGACCATATCTCGGCATTCTGGGATGTGATGCCTACACTGGTAGAATTGGCAGGTGCAAAAAACCCGGAAAACACCGATGGCATCTCCTTCCTTCCGACTCTTCTCGGTAGGGATGGCCAGAAGAAGCACGAATCCTTGTATTGGGAATTTCATGAACAGAATGGCAGACAAGCTGTTCGCAAAGACAACTGGAAGCTGGTGAGATATAATGTGCTGATTCCGGCAAAGACAACAACCGAATTGTACGACCTGAGCAATGATCTGAGAGAGGAAAATAACATCGCCGAAAAACACCCTGAAATTGTTAAAGAATTGCTGCAAATATTGGCTCAGTCAAGAGTTCCTTCCGACATATTCAAATTTCAGCAGGAAACAGTAATAAAATAAAATTAGTTATCTTCGGAGGCACGAATTGACACATTCTAAAATAGTTTTATTAATCCTGCCCGGACCGGGTACAAAATTAAAATCATGAAGAAAAACGTTTTTTTGACCATTACACTGATGGCAGCCATGATGATCGCTGCACCTGCTTTCTCACAGAAAGTCAATCAGTTAACTAAAAAAGAAAAGAAGGATGGCTGGATGCTGTTATTCAACGGTAAAAATTTCGATGGCTGGAGACAGTGCAACGGAACAGCCATGCCCACCAACTGGGTCATCGAAGAAGATGCGATGAAAGTGATTACTGCCGCTGACAAAAAACCCGGACAAGGATCTAATGGCGACGTCCTGTATCCTGGTAAGAAATTCAAAAATTTTGAGCTGACGATCGACTGGAAAGCCAGCAAAGCTGCCAATTCTGGCATCTTCTACAGCGTAAGGGAAGTCCCGGGGCAACCCATTTATTATGCTGCTCCTGAAATTCAGGTATTGGATAACGCTGACGCAACAGACAATAAATTGGCCAATCACCTGGCCGGTTCACTCTACGACATCCTGCCTTGCGATCCAAAAACAGTTCACCCTGCAGGCCAGTGGAATACCTGCGTTATCAAACTGAAAGATGGCGTTTGCACACAATATATGAATGGTGTTGAGGTAGTTAAATATACTTTATGGACCCCTGAATGGGATGCAATGGTAGCCAAAAGTAAATTCAAGACCTTTCAAGGATGGAAGGATGGCATCGCTAAAGAAGGATATATCGGGCTGCAAGATCACGGCTACCCCGTCTGGTTCCGCAACATCAAGATCAGAGAACTTTAATTTGCACTAAAATACCTACCGGGAATGCCTCAAATAAATCCTTATTTGGGGCATTCCTATCAATATTTCAAAATGCTCCAGCCTCCAAACTTCAGTAAATTCACCTGGAAAAAATTGGTCATCGCACTGGTTGTAATTATTGTTGCAACCCTTGTAAATGATACTATCCGCATCAGCAGGTACAAGTTCTACCCGGTCAATCCCCACAAGGAGATCTCTGCCAGGCAGGATAAAATCTACCTGGACCTCTCCGAAGGAAACCGTGAAATAGACTGGAGCGGACTGGATGGCACCCTCGAATTTATCGATCACAACTACGATTGTTCCGATTTCAAGCTGGTAAATCTGATCCGGATTCTGTACGAATACGGTAATCAGATTCCAGCTGAAATGCGGGCAAAAATTGAGAAATCCGTCCTGGGTTTCCGCTACTGGTGGGATGAGACGGGCGGAAATTCCATGTGCTACTGGAGTGAAAATCACCAGATTTTGTTCGCTTCCGCTGAATACCTCCTGGGGCAAAAATACCCTGATGCAGTATTCACCAACAACGGAATGACTGGCAAAGAACATGCTGCCAAGGCAAGAAAAAGGATCCTCGACTGGATGGAGATGCGCTGGAAATATGGCTTCACAGAATTCTATTCCAATGTCTATTACTCCGAAGATATCGGGGGAATGATCAACCTGATCGATTTCTCGTCCGACGAGGAAATAGTCAAAAAGATGCAGATCATCATGGATTTGCTGATGTTCGATGTGGCCTCCCAAAACATAAAAAACATGTTCGTGTCGGCCAGCGGAAGAGCCTACGAAAACAGTCGCAAGGGTGGCCCTAAGACAACCCTGGGTGGCATCACGGATTTTTACTGGGGCAGTGGCAAAAAATTGGGCGGAGGACTCACTTACGGAGTGGTAACCTCCAAAAAATATGTTTTGCCTCCAGTCATTGCCGACATCGGCAGGGATACCAGCAGCGTGGAGATCAGACAGAGCAGCGGACTGGACATTTCTGAGCTGAAAAAAGAAGGCTTCGGCAGCACCAGTACCAAAGATATGATGATGCAGCTGGGAATGGAAGCCTTCACCAATCCTGAGATTATCAGGAATACCCTCTCCTTTGTAAGGGCCAATAATATGTTTACCAATGGGTTCATAGCCGATCTTAAGGTTTTGGATATCAGCCTGCTGAGCACACTTCATCTGGAGCCTGCCCTTTCGCGGTTGCTCGATTCTCCTTCCGATGGAGTAGCCATTCAGAGGGGCAACACCTACACGTACAAGACGAAAGATTACACCTTGTATGCCGCCCAGCAGCACCATCCGGGTACGTATGGCGACCAGCAACATGTAGCCGGCATGAATATCAGTAATTCATTCAGCATCTTCCACACGCATCCTGCCCTTGAAGTCGACAAGAAAAGTCAGTCGCCCAATTATTGGGTCGGATACGGACGCATGCCGGATGTCGGACAGGATCATAATGTGTCGCTGGCTATCTATTCAATTCCAGCCAGGAAAGGAATACTTGAGAAATCGTTGCTGAACTATACCCACGCCTGGTTTCCCAAGGAAAATTTCGATACCGTGGTGGTCGCCGGAAATTATGCCCTGGGCAAGAAGGGAAGCACTTATTGCGCCATGATCGCCAAAAACAACCTGACCTTCAGGACGAACACTACCAACAACCTGATCCAGCCCGGAAAGCGTGTTTTCTGGATCATGGAAGCCGGTTCTGAGCAGGATGATCAGTCTTTTGAAAAATTCTGCGAAAGGATTCGAAGCAATAAATGTGAATTTGATTCAACTAAGCTGGTATTGACTTATCATTCGGGAGGTAAGCAATACGAACTAAACTACAAGACCGACTTTAGAGTCAACGGCTCTGTCATCGACACAAATTACGACCGCTTCGACTCCCCTTACTGCAAGGCAACCCGAAAAGCCGGTTCATTTACCATTAATTTCGGTGGCAAATCCCTGTTCCTCGATTTCGATAAAATGATCAGGCGATGAAAATCCTTCAGGCAACCGTTATTCTTTTGTCAATTCTTAGCTCATCGCTCCCATCTAATGCATCCAGCGATCCCCGGCAGGAAAATCAGGTAACTTCGTCGATCCTACCTTCACCCTCAGAAATAGGGAAAAAAATAGCATCCAATGTGGTTGGCCGGCGTTTTGGCTGGAGGTACCAGAAGGTTTGCACCTACTACGGTTGCCTGATTCTTGCCGAAGCATCCGGCGATAAAAATATCCGTGAGCAGATCATGAAAGGTTATTCTCCATTCTTAAAAGGTACCCGGAAACCGCACATCGGCCACGTGGATTACAACGTCTTCGGCATCTGGCCTTTCGAAATGTACCGCCAGACCGGCAAGGAAGAATACCTGAAGATTCCCAAAAACCTCGCCGATAAAGAATTCAGCGCCCTTCAGGTTGATGGCCTGACCAGCCTCTCCAGGTTCTGGGTCGACGATATGTACATGGTTGGATCCCTTCAGATCCAAGCCTACAAATCACTGAAAGATACCGTTTACCTCAACCGGGCAGCCCGCCAGTTAGTCGTATATTGCGACAGACTGCAGCGCGGAAATGGCCTCTTCTTTCACCGAAAGGACGCTCCGTTTTTTTGGGGACGAGGAAATGGATGGGCGGCTGCAGCCATGACCGAAGTATTGCTGGTTCTTCCGCCGGACAATAAATACTACTCTCCACTCTTGAAAGCTTACCAAAAAATGATGAATACCCTGCTTAGCTTTCAGGGGGAGGATGGCATGTGGCACCAGCTGCTCGATGATCCGCAGAGTTATCCGGAATCCTCCTGCACCGGAATGTTCATCTATGCATTGGCCTCCGGACTGGACAGAGGATGGTTGCCACCCGGCGGGTACCGGAATAATATCCTGAAAGGCTGGAAAGCCCTAGCCGGATATGTCAACAACAAGGGTGAAGTCAGGAATGTCTGTGTCGGAACCAACGCCAAAGACAACAAGAAGCATTACCTCACCAGGCCGAAGAGTACCGGAAATTTTCACGGACAGGCTGCAGTGCTCTGGGCAGCAACGGCCATGACTAGGCTGGAAGCAAAAAATCAAATTACACAATGATCCTATCAAATCGCCATGATTTGGCAATTACCAACAGAAATGTTAACAACCTCATGGCGATTAGCTTCGCTTATCTTCGATTCCAATAGACAATTAAAAAACAAATTATATACAGATGAAGTTCAATAGTTTATTTATTCCGAATAGGTCCATGCGAAATCTGATCCTATCTTCAGCCTTAATTCTTGCTGGCTGCTCAACCAATCCGGGGAAAAAACCGCAAAGTAAAACTGAAAAATCCGCAAATCTGCCTTTCAAAGAAACCACCACTCAAGTTTCCAAACGCGAGATGGTTTCCTTTCAGGCGGGAACCTTTACCATGGGATCAAACAGCGGAACCGAACCGGAACGGCCCGCCCATCAGGTGGATGTCAAGGCTTTCAACATGGATAAATATCCTGTAACCGTAGCTGATTTTCGAAAATTCGTGGCAGCTACCGGCCACAAAACGGATGCCGAAAAATTTGGCGATTCAGGTGTATTCGACTTCACCACCTCGGCCTGGACACTACAACCCGGTGCCAATTGGCAATATCCTCTCGGAAAAAATACAGCCCGGGCAGCGGATGACCAGCCGGTCACGCAGGTGAGCTGGTACGACGCTGTTGCTTATGCTTCCTGGGAAGGCAAAAGACTTCCGACAGAAGCGGAATGGGAATATGCCGCAAAGTGCGGTGGTAAAAGCAATACCCGGTTTAGCTGGGGAGATAAGCTGATTATGAACGGAAAATACATGGCCAACGTCTGGCAAGGCACCGAAATGACGGCCAAACAAGGCGAAGATGGTTTTGAGTTAGCTTCCCCGGTCGGGTACTTTGGCCTTACTCCTTGCGGAATGGCCGACATGGGTGGAAATGTATGGAACTGGTGCGCTGATGTTTACAAATTGTATCCGGGCAATAATGCTCCTTTTCAGGAAAATCCTGAAATGAAGGTCATCCGGGGGGGCTCCTTCTTCTTCGACCAGGCTGGCGAAAACAGTTTTAGCACCACCTTCAGGGCTTTAAATACCCAGGAAACATCACTCTTTAACACAGGCTTCCGGTGCGCGGCAGATGGCCGATAATAATTTGAGTTCTATCATACTGGGAATTATTATTTTTCTAAATTTGGAAGGTAATATTGAGGGATCCAGCTCCCTGCTACGACTACGACATAATGACTTTGATCCGGACACGACAGATTTTGGACGGATCGATGATTTGATTTATGAAAAAAATGGAGTCCCTAAAAAAACACATTTTTCAAGATGAGGTTTAGCAATTTATTCAAAGGTGGAAAATCTAAATACTGGCTCGTAGCGTTTGGTTTTTCCCTGTGCGCCATTATATTAGGCTCCGTCAATTTGATATCCAATTATACTTCATCGGATAAATATTGTGTCTCCTGCCATGTCCATCCGGTTCAGGATCAAAACTGGAGACTATCAGAACATTTCAACAATAAATCCGGTTTCGTCACCCATTGCGTCGAATGTCACCTCCCACCCAAGGGTCACGGCTATTTCCCCCAGAAGATCAAACACGGGCTGATAGATGTATATGGCAAGCTTTTCAAGGACAGCGCCGATTTTAACTGGGAAGGTAATAAGACCCTGGAAAAGGCAAAGAGCTATGTGTATGAACAGTCCTGTATTAAATGCCATGAAAACCTTTTCCCTGTAACGCTCTCTGTCAATGGGAGTAATGCTCACCTTCAGTACGTCAACACTCCGCAAGATCAGAAACCAAACTGCATCAACTGCCACCTCAACGTCGGCCATTACGATAGAAACAACCTCCATGCCCACAACACCAATTTCGGCGTAACCGAGACACTGGCAAAAGAGGTTTTCACCGAACCCACAAGAGTCGAAAAGTTTGAAAATTTCGTCGAAAAAGTACCCGGAACCTCCCTTTCCTTCGAAATGGTAGCCATCCCGGAAGGGACTTTTGAAATGGGAAGCCCTCAAAAAGAGGAACTCCGAAAACCGGATGAAGGGCCTGTCAGAAAAGTGCATCTATCTAAATTCTTTATGGGCAAGGCAGAAGTCAGCTGGGAAGAATACCTCGAATTCTTCAAAGCCACCGCCTCACAAGGACGCAAGGAAGCAGTTGTCAACCAGCCGGTCACAGATGCCATCACCGGACCGACCCCGCCTTGGGGTGCACCCGATCAGGGCTGGGGAAAAGGCACACGTCCCGCCATCACCATGTCCTGGAAAGCAGCCAGCACTTACTGCCTGTGGTTAAGCAAGAAAACAGGGAAAAAATACAGACTGCCCACCGAAGCCGAATGGGAATATGCCTGTCGCGGTGGCTCCAAGAATCCCTATTTCTTCCCGGGAAGTCCGAAATCATTTACTTCAGTCGGTCTTTTCAAGAAAATATTTGGCGCAGACACTACCGTGATTAACTCTTTTGTCGCATACAAGGAAAACAGTCAGTTTAAGACTCGTGAACCCGGATCGGTGAAGGCTAATCCGTTCGGATTGAAAAATATGCTGGGTAATGTGGCAGAATTCTGCTCAGATTACTATGCTCCTACTGCCTACAAAACTGCTTCAGGAGATGTGTTGAACAATCCGGCTGGTCCGGACAGCGGACAGGAACATGTGATCCGCGGAGGATCATTCAAGAGTGATGCCAAAGACGTTCGCAGCGCGGCCAGGGATTTCACGAAAAACAAGGCGTGGCTGATGACGGATCCACAAATGCCAAAGAGTGTCTGGTGGTACTCCGATAGTAATGATGTGGGATTCAGAGTAGTAAGTGAAGTACAATAGTGTTGTGTTAAGTGCCTAATAGCGGAACGTCATTCCGAACTTGATTCGGAATCCCCTGATTATGAGTGGGATGCAGAATCAAGTTCAGCATGACATTGGATGTTTAACACAACAATAGTTGAAAATTATGTTTCATGGAAAAGAAAAATATTGACAGAAGAAAATTTTTAGGCGCCGGGGTGCTGGCAGGTGCCACGGTTGTCGGCGCCGGAGTCCTTCTCGCCTCCTGCGCACAAGAGGCGACCAATGCTTCCCTCGGGCTTCCACCAATTCTTAAGGGAGCCCCGAAAGGCAGGAAGCTGAAGGCCGGACTGGTAGGTGCAGGGAACCGAGGCACGGGTGCTGCCATCAACTTTATCAGTGCGGGTCCTGATCTCGAGATCATCGCGGTAGCGGATGTCTTCCAGGACAAGATCGATGCTTTCCGCGAAAGATTCAAATCCTTTAATCTGGAGATTCCTGAGAAGAATTGCTTCACGGGCCTCGACAGTTATAAGAAACTGATGGCCATTGAAGAGCTGGATGTGGTTCTGCTGGCGACTCCTCCCCGCTTCCGTCCCGATCATTTTCTGGAAGCCATCCTAAACAAGAAACATGTCTTCATGGAAAAACCGGCAGCCGTAGATCCGGTCGGTATCCGGTCGGTCATCGCTACTGCGAAAAAAGCCGAAGCGCTTGGACTCTGTGTTGTCACCGGTACCCAACGCCGGCACCAGGAAGATTATATCGAGACCTACAAAAGAGTTCAGTCCGGGATGATTGGCAAACTCACCTCCGCCAGGGCTTTCTGGAACCAGGAACATGTCTGGTTCCGTACCCGGGAAGAGGGTTGGGACGACATGACCTACATGATACGCAACTGGAACAATTTTTGCTGGCTCTGCGGCGATCATATCCTCGATACACACGTTCACAACATCGATGTGGTCAATTGGTTCATGGGCAAGTCACCCATTCGCGCCATCGGAAACGGTGGCAGGCACCGGCGTGTTACTGGCGACCAGTACGACTATTTCAACATCGATTTCGACTATGGAAATGGCGTCAACTCCCATAGCTACTGCCGCCAGATCGACAGCTGCGCCAATGGAACCGGCGAAATGATCGTGGGTACTGAAGGTTATACCAACTGCATCAACACCATCTGGGACCTCAACGGCAAAGTAAAATGGCAGTTCGAATATCAGAAAGACGAAAACGGGAACACCATGAGCCAGCTAAAAATACCGGCTTATGTTCAGGAGCACATGCACCTGGTACATGCCATCCGGAAAGGTGAGTATGTCAACCAGGCCGAGCAGACCGCTCTTTCTACCATGACAGCCATCATGGGCCGCACAGCGGCCTATACCGGTCAGATGGTCACCTGGGAGGAGATGATGAAATCCGACATGCAGCTCGGTCCGAAAGAGATGAAATTCGGTCCGGTCGACATGAAATTCGAAGTCCCCATCCCCGGCACTCCCCCCAACATTTAAAATGTAATTCGTCCTTCAACATTATTCACTCTTCATTATTCACTTTTCACTATGACAAACAGGAGATCTTTTTTGAAAAATTCAGCTGTTACATCTCTAGGCGCCCTCATCCTCCCGCAGATCATCCCCTCTACAGCCTTGGGGATGGGCGGCAGATTAGCCCCCAGCAACCGGCTCGTCATGGGGCAAATCGGCACCGGTTCACAAGGTAAAAGCAACATGCGCGACTTCCTCAAACTGAACAAAGAAGTACAGTTTGTGGCCGTATGCGACGTGGATACCAACAACTTACAGCAGGCGAAAGAGCTGGCAAATAAGGCTTATGCCGACAACGGATGCCGCGCTTACGACGATTTTCGTGAATTTCTTGACAAAGAGAAATTGGACGCCGTCTCCATCGCGCTTCCAGACCATTGGCACGGAATCATCTACACAGCCGCAGTGGAGAAAAAACTGAATGTCTACGGCGAGAAACCGATCTGCCGCACCATCCGCGACGGACAAACAATTGTGAAAGCCGTTCAGAAAAATAAGATCACCTGGCAAACAGGGAGCTGGCAAAGATCGAATGCCAACTTCCACAGGGGCGCCGAACTGGCCATCAACGGCCGGGTAGGAAAAATCTATTTGGTCGAAGCAGGCCTTCCCAACGGAAGCAAAGGGATCGGGACACCTCCGATCCAGGAAGTTCCGAAACAACTAAACTGGGAGAGGTGGTTAGGTCCTGCTCCAAAAGTTGCTTACCGCGGAGTCAGCCACTGGGACTGGCGCTGGATCCTTGATTATTCCGGCGGACAGCTAACCGACTGGGCCGGCCATCACATCGATATCGCTAACTGGGGCGCCGGATTAGAGCACACCGGTCCGGTTGAAATTGTTGGCGAAGGGGTCTATCCAAAGGAAGGCATCTTCAACGTACCCGTCGAATACGACTTTATGTGTACTTATGCTAACGGCATCAAAATGAGGGTTGCCAATGAGGCACGCTTCGAAAAAGGCTCAGGCACAACCTGGTACGGCGACAAAGGCTGGATACACGTTAATCGTGGTAACACTTTGGAAGCTTCTGATCCGAAGATCTTAAAGGAAGTAATTGGCGCCAATGAAATCCACCTGATCAAAAGCGACAACCATTGGCAAAACTTTGTCGACTGCGTTCGCTCGGGTGCGAAAACGATCGCTCCGATCGAAGTAGCTTACAGGGCAATATCGGTCGCATTATTGGGCGAAATCGCCATGCAAACAGGTCAAAAAATCAAGTGGGATCCAAAAAAGGAAGAGATAATCGGTAACCCGATGGCAGCCCGTCTGCTTGACCGTCCTTATCGTCAACCCTGGCAATTACCAACTATTTAATCCACAAAAATGAAAAATATCAAATCCATTCTCCTGCTTCTGGTAGCGGTCCTCCTCTTTTCTGCAAGTCAGATTCAGGCTGCGACCTACAAAGCATTGATCGTTACCGGTCAGAGCAATCACTACTGGGAGGGCTCTTTCCCAATCCTGAAAGATTTGCTGGTCCAGACCAATCTATTCACAGTTGATGTAGCCACAACACCAGCCAAAGGCGGCGATATGTCGGCCTTCCAGCCAGATTTTAAGAAATACAACGTCGTGGTGGTGGATTACAATGGCGAATCGTGGTCTGCAAAAACCAAAGCCGCATTCTTAGATTTCGTAAAAAATGGCGGTGGAGTAGTCATCTATCACGAAGCGGATAACTCTTTCGCCGATTGGAAAGAGTACAATGAGATCATCGGTCTGGGTGGTTGGAACGGCCGCTCTGCAAAAGATGGTCCATATGTCTATTACAAGAGAAACAAATTGGTTGTCGATTCTGAGTCGACTGGTCCGACAGGCTCACACGGACCTCAGCATGAATATGTTGTGAGAACCAGAAATATTGAACATCCGATTATGAAAGGGCTTCCAACATCCTGGATTCATGGTAAAGATGAGCTGTATAGTACGCTGCGAGGTCCCGCTAAAAATATGGAGATTCTGGCTACCGCTTTCGCGGATACTTCCAAAAAGGGGACCGGAAGGGACGAACCCATGCTGATGACCATCCAATACGGCAAAGGCCGGGTTTTCCACACCGCAATGGGACATATAGGGAAAGATGCTACTCACCCAGCCACCGAATGTGTCGGATTTATCGTGACCTTCCAGCGCGGAGCCGAATGGGCTGCCTCCGGAAAAGTTACCCAGGCAGTACCCGTGGATTTTCCAAATATCACCAGTTCTGTTCTGAGACCCGACTATAAAGAATTGACCATCTCAGAAGATCTGGATAAAATCTCCACCTACGCCATCGACAGAAGCACCCGTTATTTTGCAGATCTTCAGGGAAGAATCCGTAAAGTCAGTGCGAATCCGGTTGCTTTGCTGGATATTGAAAAAAAGATGGTAAAAGTTTTGCAGGATAAGGATGCTACCGTCGAAGGGAAGAAACTGATCCTGAGAGAACTCGCCTGGATGGGTTCAAAATATTGCGTTCCTGCCGTTCAGGAACTGCTGAAGAACGAGGATCTGAAGGAATTGGCATCCTTCTGCCTGGAGAGAATGAAGGGTCCGCGTAAAATTTGAAAGTTAAATATAATGCGTCATTCCGGATCAAGTCTGGAATGACGATCCGTTTACTGGCGCCTAAAATTTTTACATTATGTTCAGTCTGGTTATACCCGTATACAACGAAGAACAACTAATCGACGACCTGGTTTCCAGGGTCGTCGCCTCCCTGGCATCCATTTCGGACGATTATGAGCTGTTGTTTGTGGATGACGGCAGCACCGACCAGACCGTGCAGAAACTTTTAAAGCACCGGCTTTCCAACAAAAAAATAAAGATCATCTCCCTCTCGAAAAATTTCGGCCACCAGGCAGCTTTTACGGCCGGACTGGAAATCTCAAAAGGTGAAATAATTGCCATGATGGATGGAGACCTCCAGGACCCGCCCGAACTGCTGGCCGAGATGTACCGCAAAATCAGGGAAGAAGGTTACGATATCATCAGTGGGAAAAGAACCGGACGAAAAGGACACGGCCAACGTACTTTCTATACGGTTCTCTTCCATCTGATCTTTAAAAATATCGCCGGACTCGAATACATGCAGAACGCCGGCAACTTTTCCATGATGACCCGCGAAGCGCTCACCGCCCTCCTTTCCATGAAAGAAAAAGTACGATACATGCCGGGTCTGCGCTCCTTCATCGGCTTCAACCAGGGAACCGTCGAATTTATTCGCGACGACCGTTTCCAGGGCGATCCGAAAATGAACCTCTCCAAACTCTTTGCCCTGGCCGGCGACGCCATCTTCTCCTTCTCGCGATTTCCCATCCGGCTCTGCCTGCTACTGGGAACCATCGGAACCATCGTCTTCATGCTGGCAGGTATCTACGTTTTAGTCGATAAAATCCTTGGCCTGGCTATCATCGGATGGTCGTCCACTCTGCTCAGCCTCTATTTCCTCGGTTCCATCCAGCTGATTTTCCTCGGAATTGTTGGAGAATACGTCTTCCGCATCTACAAAGAATCCCAGAACCGGCCAATCTATTTTATCCGAAAAATACACGACGAGATATCATAATGCCTGTTTCGATCTCCAATATCATTCACCGTCCCATCTCCGGAAAGATCGACATCTCCAAAGGACTCTTTGGCCTCTGCGCCGGATTACTGCTCGTTTTCATGCTCATGAGCGCCAAAGATGCGGGTATTTCGGGCGATGAGGAGCTTCATTACAACCAGTCCGTCAAAGTTTACAACTATTTTGCCTCCTTAGGGAAAGACCAAAGTGCCCTGAATACCCCAACAACACACCTCAAATATTACGGCCAATCATTTGATAACCTGACGACTATATTCATTAAGTGGTTCAATATCGACGATATTTACACCTTTCGTCACATCATGAACAGCCTCGCCGCCTGGGTAGCCATCCTGATGGCCGCCTTACTGGCAATTTGGCTTTCCGGGTACGGAGCGGGCATCATTACGCTGCTGCTATTCGCCGTCTCCCCCACTTTTCTGGGGCACGCACAGAACAACCTAAAGGACATTCCCTTCGCACTGTCCTACATCGCCGGCACGTTTTTTCTTTTAAAGTGGCTCTTCGCCGAAAGACAAAAATGGCAGAATTTACGGCCTCTCATCCTCTCGATTGCCTTTGGCATCAGCATCCGGCCGGGCGGACTCCTCCTCATCTGTTACCTCTTGCTTTTTGTAATTATCAGAGAAGCAATCCATTACCACGAAACTTCCGAATTCAGCATAAAAAGCATAAGGCCTAAACTGATATCCATCATCCTGATCATCTTGTTCTCCTGGCTGCTCGGCATCCTGCTCTGGCCGTACGCGCTGCAAAATCCTGTCTCCGGCCTGTGGGAGTCTTTCAAAGTCATGTCGCAATTCCCCACAACCATCAGGCAGATCTTCGAAGGCAGGTTCGAATGGTCGGATTTCATGCCCTGGTATTACCTTCCCAAACTGATGCTCCTCACCATCCCGCTGGTGGTTTGGGCAGGCATCATCTGTTTTTTTGCCCTTACCAGGAAAGCCCCAAAGAGAGATATCCTGAAATATGCCATGCTGATCCTGACCATTCTCTTTCCAATCGCTTTTGTAATCTATGAAAATTCTAACCTCTACGGCTCCTGGAGACATTTTCTATTCATCTATCCGGGGATGGTCGTACTGGCCTCGATTGGCTTATGGCAACTTATTTTACGCTTCAAGGCAAGTCTTGTCAAGATGGTGGTTATCCTGTTTCTTTTGGTACTTGCACTCCATCCTGTCCGCTTCATGGTAAGGAATCATCCCTATTATTACCTCTATTACAATCAGTTGACCAACGGACTGAAAGGTGCTTACGGTAATTATGAGACCGATTATTACTATCACTCTATGCGTCAGGGATCGGAATGGCTGATTGGATACCTGAAACAGAACCATCCGGGCGATACATTGAAAATCGGCACCAACTTCCCGGCAGATTGGTTTTTCAGAAAAGAGAAAAATTTAACTGCCAAATATTTTCCTTACAGCGAGAGAAGCCAGCAGGACTGGGACTATTACATCGTCGCCAACAGCTACATTCCTCCTGTTTTACTCAAAAACAAAGTCTGGCCACCCAAAAATTCCATAAAAATTATTGAGGCAGAAGGAGTTCCAATTTGTGTGGTCCTGAAAAGAGAAAACAAGACCGATTTACTTGGATATCAGGCATATAATAAGGGTCAAACAGCAGAGGCCATAAAATATTTTGAGGAAGCAGTAAAAAAAGAGGATCAGGATGAGCTAATCTTTTTTAATTTTGCCTCCGTCTGTTACGGAATGGGTGATCCGGAGAAAGCCCTTATCCTGTTGCAGAAGGGGTTGGAAATCAATCCCGCGAGCGATCGAATCCTGATGTTTCAGGCCAATATTTACGCTGAAAAAGGGGATGTAGGCAAGGCAGCAGAATTATACCAGACTGTCATTCAGGCGAACCGTAAATATTTTGACGCCTATCCAGCACTGGCGAAGATCCTCGTCAAACAGAATGAGCTTAAAAAAGCTCGTGAACTTTTGAAAGCCTGTTTGACAATGTCTCCAGGTTTTAAGGAGGCAATTGTGGGATTGGCAGATAGTTACAGGTCTACCGATCCGGAAGTGGCCCGAAAATATGATGAATTAGCAAAGACAATTAAATAAGTAAAATCGTTGATCATGAAAAAGAACATTATTCGTTTGACGCTGGC
>Ga0209125_1000911_pt1 | contig 32483 bp, 35 predicted proteins | sample BarGraIncub1131A_FD_184503 | JGI IMG/M metagenome (GOLD analysis project Ga0209125, IMG submission 184503) | Arctic peat soil microbial communities from Barrow, Alaska - Barrow Graham LP Incubations 11-31A (SPAdes) (version 2) | ecosystem: Environmental > Terrestrial > Soil > Wetlands > Peat... | reverse complement strand
TAATCTGTATGATGTTAATGGTAAACAAAAGAGACCTTATGGGTGAATATATAAACAGTAAATTCAAAAACTGGGTAGGTTGGATTACTATAGTTATTTTAATAGCATTAACTATGGTCTTGTTATTACAGAATCTAATTCAAGTGTTAGGGCTCAAGTAAATCCATATTATTCCTTAAAGTACATTTACCGAATTTCTTATTTTATATGTTGCAGTTTTGTTCACATAGCAGATGCAAAGCTTATGACTTCATATTACCCATTAGAAAAGTTAAGAAAAATTAAAGGGCTTGAAAACGCGAAATATATAGATCCAATTGCAGGTGGAAAGGGAAACTCCATAAGATATCTATCAGTGGCTCCAAGAACGGATAGTATGAAAGTTGTAGGACTTGATAATATGTTCTGCGCAGGGGAAAAGTCCGGTTTATTTGTAGGTCACACAGAAGCTATGGTAACGGGGGCTTTGGCAGGGCATAATGCAATAAGAAGTTATCTGGGTGTGCCTCTATTAATATTACCAAGGTCTCTTGCCGTTGGGGACATAATAGCATATGCAAACGAAAAAATGAAATCTAAAGAAGGAAGAAGAAATAGATATACATTTGCAGGTGCAGAATATTTTGAGAGAATGAAGAAGCTTGGACTTTATACAATAAAGGTAGACGAGATTAAGGTGAAAGTCGAAAGATTAAATTTAACTAATATATTTAATGAAAAACTTATATAAATCAAGAAAGTAATTAGTATATTTTACGGTCTTATACACACAATAGTCCCATGTGGAAAAAATTTGTTATATATGGACTTTTAGGTCTCTTAGCAGAAGTTCTGTGGAATGCTTTTGGAGCTATGCTTAAGGGTGATGTTTTACTTAGGGGCGCTACCTGTATCTGGATGTTTCCTATATATGGTCTTGCTGTATTTCTTGAACCTGTGCATAATAGGATAAAACATCTTCCGCTTATTGTGAGGGGAGGCATATATATGGCTCTTATATTTGCGGTAGAATTAATTAGCGGACTACTGCTTAGGTTAGTTTTAGGTGCGTGCCCATGGAACTATGTAAATAAAACATTGTCAATATGCGGAATAATTACATTAAGTTATGCACCAGTATGGATGGCATATGGAATTATGTTTGAGAAAGTGCATGACGCTATAGTACGGATTGAGAGAAGCCTAAGAGGTAATGCTAATTAGCTTTAGACTAACTTTAGACTAGCTTTTAAAAATTATAAAAAATTATTGATGCAGTAAGTTCAATGTGGCTAATACATTATTCTTACTGCATCAATTGTTTTAAACATAAATATTACTAGAAAAAAATTAAGAGCGTAATACATAAATAAATTAAAAATAAGAATATAGTGTTTTATAAGCATAGTAAAACAAGAACACCACCAAAATACCCACTATAACCCAAAACACGACTAGGTTATGAGTGGTTTTCTTGGGTTCTTTAGTAAAAATATTAACAATCTTATTAAGTGGTTCATTAATTTCTTCATGTACTATTTTTTTTAAGTCATTATCCATTTAATACACCTCATTAATTACTTACTTAATATTATATATTGTTTATATGTAGCCAAATATTACATTTACAAAGAAATTTTATTTTTTAAAATTAAAAACCTAAATTAAGTAGTTCGTGGCATTTATATAGCCTTAAAAGATAATGACAAAACTACCGCTTTAATTATTAAAGCGATGGTTTACTATATTTTATAGTATTCGCAAATAAATAAATTATAAATAAGGCTGATAGGTATAATAATATTACCTGGAGAGAAAATAACAAAGTACAATGAAAGAATTAATAGCGAAGTTATTGATATGCAAGTTTCACATTTAATAAAAAAATATAATTTAATTTAATTTGAAAGGAGTTTTAAAGATGCCTGATCATCAACATGTTGGAGGTAGTAAAAATAGTAATATTAATGTTAAGCGCGACAATATTAGTAAACCTAAAAAAAGTAACGGTGATAAGAAAGCTGAACCTTTGTATAAAAATTTTAATGGAGAAACACTTAAATAATAAAATCAGTATTTGTGCTTAAATCGAAACCAAATAAACTTTATAAAAAATACTATTCAAGGAGGGTAATAATATGCAAAAGGGTAAAAAAAGCGAAGTTAATAGTCAGGAAGTTAATATTGGGACTAAAAGAACGGATTCTAGCGAAAAGCATAAACATGTAAAAAAAACAAAAAAATAAAATAAATTATAAAGGTTACATCCATATATAGAAAGGGAGGCGATTTGATGTCAAACCAAGGAGAATTTTTTATAAACGAAGGGTATAAGATAATGAAGTTTGAACGTGACATTGATAAAGTTACAGGGCAAGAGATTGGGAAGATTGAGGTTAAAGCATTAGATGGACAAAGACAGTATATAACACTCGATGATAATGCTGCAGATGAAATAGAAAAGAGTTTATTTGAATATTTAAAGAGTAAATAGTTTGGTTAGATATTTTGTGATATTTATGTTATAGTAGATACTGTTTAACATAATTAATAAAAGAATATAATTGCTATAAGTAAAATAAGATATACTTTAAACAATAAGTATATCTTATTTTATTTTTAAATGTAAGTTTTAGGAGGAATTTTAAATGAAAAAAGTTGCAGTAATTTTTAATGGCGGCACAATTTCTATGACAGTTGATCCAAGGATAAAGGCTGCGGTTCCAACTCTGAGTGGAGAGGAAATGATGTCTATGGTTACGGGAATTGAAAATTATGCAGAAATCGAATCATATACTTTTTCAAGTATGCCAGGTCCTCACGTGACACCTGAACTAATGATGGATTTATCTAAGTATGTGCAAAGCTTCTTACTTAGAGGGGATATATGTGGAGTTGTAGTGACTCATGGCACAGATTCACTTGAGGAAACAGCGTTTCTATTAGATCTAACTATTGATAATGTAAAGCCTGTGATTGTTACGGGTTCAATGAGAAATAGTTCAGAACTTGGGTATGATGGCCCAGCGAATTTAGCAGCCTCAATTTGTACTGCTATTTCAGAGGAAGCACGAAATAGAGGCGTTCTAGTTTGTTTAAATAATGAACTTAATTGTGCTGGAGAGGTTACGAAATCGCATTCGATGCATCTAAATACTTTTAAGAGCCCGGAGTTTGGTCCAATAGGTATTATTGATAATAATGAAGCTATATTCTACAGAGATAATTTAAAAAGAGAACATATAATAACAGATAGTATAGACACGAGAGTAGATTTAATAAAAGCTTGTGCCGGAATGGACTCTAAACTGATTGATTTTTGTGTACATGAAGGTGCTAGGGGGCTTGTAATTGAGGCTATGGGAAGAGGTAACATCCCTCCTAAAATGGCAGAGGGAATAAAAACAGCTATAAAGGCTGGAGTGGTAGTAGTTATGGTATCTAGATGCTTCAAAGGGAGAGTGTTAGATTCATATGGTTACCCAGGAGGTGGAAAAGAACTTAGAAATGCTGGGGTGATTTTTGGAGATAGACTGCCAGGCCAAAAGGCTAGAATTAAACTTATGCTTGCACTTGCAAGTACACATGATATAGAAGAAATTGAGTATTTGTTTGAGTGTGGGAGATACAAAAGCCGAAAGTCATAATAAAATTAGTTTGAAATATTCGTGATGGTATTGACTGTAATCATCGTTTTTGATATTATGTTTGTGTAAAAGTTTAATAGTAGTTTGATTATTTGAAGTAATCAATAACTATTCATTATTCAAGCAATAACAAAATACATAATTGGGGGTAAATATGAATTCAACTAAAAACACAGGAAAAGATTCAATGTTTGAAAAACTTTTTAAACTAAGAGAAAACAATACAACAGTTAAAACAGAAATACTTGCAGGTATAACTACATTCATAACAATGGCATACATTATATTTGTAAATCCTAACATTCTTAAGTTTGCTGGAATGAATCTACCTGGGATAAAGGGAGATGGGGCAGCAGCCTTTAATGCTTTAAATGATCCAGTAGTAGCATCAGTTTTTGCAGCTACATGTCTAGCAGCAGCAGTGGGAACGTTTGTAATGGCTTTCTATGCTAATCTGCCGTTTGCACAAGCACCAGGAATGGGATTAAATGCGTTCTTTACCTATAGTGTATGTTTAACATTAGGTTATACATGGCGACAAGCACTAGCAGCGGTTCTTTTGTCTGGAATTTTATTTATTATAATAACGCTTACTTCAATACGAGAAAAAATAGTAGATGCATTGCCACAAAATTTAAAACTTGCTATTTCTGGTGGTATTGGTCTCTTTATAGCACTTATTGGTTTTAAAAGTGGTGGAATCATTGTAGGAAGCCATGACACTCTTGTAACATTTGGTAAACTTACAACTCCAAGTGCATTAGTAACCTTAATAGGTATAACTATTACGGCTATACTTATGGCTAGGAAAGTAAAGGGATCTATCTTAATTGGAATTGTTATAACTGCAATTGTAGGAATCCCTTTTGGAATTACTAAACTCTTAGGAATTCATGTATTTAGCGCACCACCATCTCTTGCACCGACATTTATGCAGTTTGACTTTCCGGGTCTTTTAGGATCAGGAGCCGGTAAGGGAGTTTTTGCAGCAATAATGAGTGTAGTCATGGTTGTAATAACCTTTAGTTTAGTAGATTTATTTGATACCATAGGAACACTTGTAGGAACAGCAACAAAAGCTAAGATGCTTGACGAGAACGGACGAGTAAAGAATATGAATAAGGCATTAATGTCAGATGCATTAGCAACTACTGCAGGAGCACTTATGGGAACAAGTACTGTAGTTACTTATGTTGAATCAACAGCTGGAGTTGCAGAAGGTGGAAGAACTGGCCTAACCTCCGCTACAGTAGGAGTGCTATTCTTATGTTCATTATTCTTTAGTGGACTTGTAGGAATAGTACCTGCCGAAGCTACAGCACCAGCACTTGTAATAGTTGGAGTGCTTATGATGAGTGCAGTTTCAAAAATAAATTTTGAGGATTTTACAGAGGCACTTCCAGCATTTTTTACAATAGCAATAATGCCATTTAGTTATAGCATAGCAAATGGTATAGCAGCCGGTATTATTTTTTATCCAATAGTGAAAATTGCAACAGGAAAGGCTAAGGAAGTAAGTCCCATAGTTTATGTTTTAGCAGTATTATTTATAATTAGGTTTGTAATACTACCTTAAGGGATATAATATTAATTGATAAATTACTTAACAATATAATTGAGTAGTATAAAGAAGCTAAATTGGTGCCCATAGAATAGATTTTAAATTTCTGTTTTATGGGTACACTTTTGTTTATATATACAAAAATAATGTAACAAAGTTAGTGTCACTTGAATAACATAATATATTAAATGTATAAAGGGTGATATTATGAAAATAAATAATAGACTATCCAATGTGGATGAATACCATTTTAAAAAAGTTGACGATGCAAAGAATAAAGCTATTACCTCGGGCATAAAAATTATTGACCTAAGTATAGGGGATCCAGATTTATCAGTGAGTTCGAAAATTACAGATGCATTGATTGAGGGATTAAATAGCGAGAGATATAACAATTACCCTCCCTACGATGGAATAATTGAAATGAAAGAAGCTGTTTTGAAGTACTATAATGATGTTTATTCTGTTAGTTTAAATTTGGATGAGGTAATAATTCTTATAGGATCAAAAGAAGGTATAAGTAATGTGATCCCAGCTGTATGTGATGTTGGGGATTGTGTAATAGTACCTGAACCTGCGTACCCTGTTTATAGTATTTGTTCAAAACTATGGGGATGTATACCCTATACGGTACCTTTAACACAAAACAACGGGTATATGCCAAATCTCGATCTTATTCCCGAAACCATTGTAAATAAATGCAAGCTTATGTTTATAAATTATCCTAATAATCCAACAGGTGCAGAAGCTAGTTTTGACTTCTATAAACGTATTGTGAAGTTTTCTTATGATAATAATATTGTTTTATGCAATGATTCAGCATATAATGAGATAATTAAGGCAGATAAAGAACCAATTAGTCTTATGCAATATGATTTTAAAAGGAAATGTGTGGAGTTTGGAACATTATCTAAAACATACAATATGACAGGATATAGAATAGGATATGCTGTAGGTAATTCTAAAGTAATAAAAGCTCTTTTAAAAATAAAAAGTAATTGTGACTCTGGTCAATTTATTCCAGTGCAAAATGCTGCAATTGCTGCTCTTAATTTAGACCGCAGTTATGTTCATAATATAAGAAAAGTTTATGATGAGAGGCGATTCGTTTGTAAGAGTATACTACAACAAAAGAATATAAATTTTTTTAATTCAGAGGCTACTTTTTATTTGTGGTGTAAAACACCTGAAAACTACACTACAAATGAGTTTTGTGAAGAATTATTAATTAAACATGGAATTGTGGTAACTCCTGGCAGTGTTTTTGGAAAACTTGGTTACGATTATTTCCGCATAGCGCTTACTAAAGATAAGTTTATTATTGAAGAGGCTTTAAAATCTTTAAAAAAATTTGGTGATTAATATTATTATTGGTATAATATAAATTATATAGGAAATATTTTATTATAAGTATAAGTTGTTTTTAAAATGCATGAAATTATGATTTTTTGACATTTAGGGCGAGAAAGTCTCCTACTTCTATAAGTGGGGCAGATGACAATTAATAGTTGTTATCTGCCCTTGAGACATGCAAGGAGGAAACATACTATTATAAAGTGGAAACTTATTATTTTAGCTTGAGACTTAGGTTACAGTTTATGTATAATTATTAAGGATTCACAATGAACATTGGAAGGATGCGTTGTTATGATTAGGAGTATGACCGGGTTTGGGAGAGGAAGCTCTGAGAAAGATGGTAAAAGTTTTACAATTGAAATTAAAAGTGTTAATCATAGATATTTTGAAACTAATATAAGAATGCCAAGAGTATTAATGGCTTTTGAGGATAAAATCCGAAAAATAATTGGTGAAAAAGTAAAAAGAGGAAAACTTGATGTTTTTGTAACTCAAGGTAATTATGACAAGGAAGACGTTGCAGCTTATTTAAATGAAAAGTTAGCGCAGAGTTATATAAGTTGTTTTCAAACTTTAAAAGTTAACTATAATTTAGTCGGCGATATATCAGTTGAAACAATAGCTAGATTGCCTGAGGTAATAACACTTAAACAAAAGGAAGAAGACGTTTCAGAAACCTTTGAGCAGATTGAGTTAGCCTTAAAAAAGGCGCTTGAAGCTCTTCTTTTTATGAGAGAAACAGAAGGTCAGAAATTACTAGAGGATGTTATAAAAAAATGTGATTCAATTAAAGACTTAGTTGAAAAGGTTAAGGAAAGAGCACCTCTCGTTGTATGTGAGTACAAGGGAAAACTAACTCAAAGACTCAATGTTCTACATAAAGAGATTGAATTTGATGAGAATAGAGTTGCAATGGAGATTGCAATTTTTGCTGATAAGGTTGGAATCGATGAAGAAATTGTAAGACTAAATAGTCATATAGATCAAATGAGAGAAACTCTAATAATTGACGAGCCAATTGGTAGAAAACTTGATTTTATAATTCAGGAAATGAATAGAGAAACAAACACTATAGCATCAAAAGCAAATGATTTACAAATTTTAAATACAGTTATTAATATGAAAAGTGAAATAGAAAAAATTAGAGAACAAATACAAAACATAGAATAAACAGGAGGCACACGATGAGTATAAAGTTGATAAACATAGGTTTTGGAAACATTGTTTCTGCAAATAGATTGGTAGCCATAGTTAGCCCTGAATCAGCTCCTATTAAAAGGATAATTCAGGAAGCAAGGGATAGAGGTATGCTCATTGATGCTACTTATGGAAGAAGAACTAGAGCTGTAATTATAACTGATAGTGATCATGTTATTTTATCAGCTGTTCAACCTGAAACTGTTGCACATAGACTATCTGTCAAAGATGAGGAACGTATAGACGAGGTAGATGAATAATGAAATGTAAAGGACAGCTAATTGTTATTTCAGGACCTTCCGGTGCTGGTAAAGGGACTGTTTGCAAGGCGCTTCTTGAAAAAAATGATTTTTGGATTTCAGTCTCTACCACCACAAGAAGTCCAAGAAATGCTGAAGTAGAAGGAGTAAACTATTATTTTATAACTAAAGAAAAATTTCAGGAAAAGATTTTATCAAAAGATTTTCTTGAATACGCTGAGGTCTATGGTAACTATTATGGTACACCTAAATCTGAGGTTATTAAAGTATTAGATAGTGGTCGCGATGTAATACTTGAAATAGATATTCAAGGCGCTCTTAATGTTAAAATGGCTTATCCAAGTGGTTTATTTATTTTTATACTTCCGCCATCTATGGAGGAGTTAAAAAATAGAATTACAAACAGGGGAAGTGAAACACCAGAGTCACTAATTACTAGATTTACATCTGCTCATAAAGAAATTAGTTTTGTTTCAAAATATGATTATGCAGTCGTAAACGATACTGTAGAAAATGCTTGTGATAAAATTCAAAGCATTATAATTGCAGAAAGGTGTAGGGTCGATAGAATGAATGGAGATTTTCTAAAGGAGGAAATTAGTAATGAATAATGAAATGATTAGTCCATCAATAGTAGATTTATTAGAAAAAGTAGACAACAGGTACTCGTTAGTTGTCGCAACATCAAAAAGAGCAAGACAAATAATCGAGGGTCAGAGCCCGCTTGTACATGTTGATTCTACGAAACCTGTAACTATTGCTATACATGAAATTTATGAAGGAGCTATTGTTGCGAATACTACAAAAGAGGGAATAAAATAGCATGGAAAATAGAAAGACAGTAGTTATTGGTGTAACAGGTGGAATAGCAGTATATAAGGCTCTAGACGTTATTAGTAGATTGAAAAAAGAGGATGTTGAAGTCCATGTTATCATGACTAAATCAGCTATGGAGTTTGTAAACCCTATAAGCTTTGAATCTCTCAGTCAGAACATAGTTATATATGATATGTTTGAGGAACCTAAAGTGTGGGAGATACAGCATATAGCCCTTGCTAAAAAAGCAGATTTATTTGTTGTAGTTCCAGCGACCGCTAATATAATTGGAAAGGTCGCAAATGGAATTGCTGATGACATGCTTACAACTACTATTATGGCTACAAAGGCACCGGTGATTTTTGCTCCCGCAATGAATGTCAACATGTATAATAATCCTATACTGCAAGGTAATATTCAAAAGCTTAAGGCTTATGGATATAATTTTATATCTCCAACATCAGGGAGACTTGCTTGTGGAGATATAGGAGAAGGTAAGCTTGCCCTGACTGAAGATATTTTTGAAATAATAATGAGTAATTTGTATCCAATAAAAGATATGATTGGTACTAAGGTTTTAGTTACAGCGGGTCCTACAATTGCACCTATTGACCCTGTAAGATTTATAACAAATAGGTCTTCCGGAAAAATGGGATATGCAATTGCTAGCGAAGCTAGAGATAGAGGGGCAGTTGTAACCTTAATATCAGGTCCATGCAATCAAAAATCACCTTTTGGTGTGAAATTCATAGGAATAGATACAAATGAAGAAATGAGGCTTGCTGTAATAAAAAATTATGAGGATAGTAATATAGTTATAAAGGCAGCAGCTGTATCTGATTATAAGCCTAAGGTTTACTCTAATAGTAAAATCAAGAAAAGTGAAAATGAATTGAATATAGAATTTGTACGTGATAATGATATTTTACAAGAATTGGGATTAAATAAGAAGAAACAAATATTAGTAGGTTTCGCAGCTGAAAGTAATGATTTACTGCAAAATGCAAAAGCAAAACTTATTAAGAAAAATTTAGATTACATAGTTGCCAATGATATAACAGCATCAGATTCTGGTTTTGGAACTGATGATAATAAAGTAATTATTTTAAGCAAAGATAGCAGTCCAATAGTATTAGACAAAATGTCAAAAAAACAAGTTGCTAGAGAGTTGTTTAATTTAATAAATAAAAAGCGCTAATGCGCTTTTTATTTGTATAGGGACATGAAGATTATATAAAAGGACATGAAAATTATAAAATTAAAAGGGTGATTACGTGTATCAGTATGCTGGGGTTGTGGTCAACAATGATTCTGTTCAAGTGGATAAGATTTTTACGTATAAAATACCTATTAATCTAATGGGAAACAGCCTTTTAGGATTTAGGGTTAAAGTGCCATTTGGTAGAGGAAACAAAACATTGGATGCTTTTATATTAGAATTATATGATCAATGTGATAATATTAATAATATTAAGGAAATAACAAACATTTGTGATGATATGCCACTTCTAAAAATAACTGATATTAAACTTCTAAAAATCATGAAAAAAAAGTATCTCTGTACATATTTGGAGTGTATAAAAGTTATTATTCCAAGGGGTATAACGAAAGGTATCAAGAAGAAGACAATGCAAGTGTTAACAACAAGCAAGGAACTGGATGGTAAATTTCTTAATGAGCCATATAAAAATATTTATGAGCTGATATTATTGAATAATATGAAACACAACAAGAATGAATTTAGTAAAATTTTCAATAAATCATTGTCATCAATAAATACGATGATTAAATATGGATTCTTAGCAACAGAGGAAATTATAATTAATAGATATAGTGAAAAAGATTATTCAAGGTATGAAGAAAAAACACTGAATGAGAATCAAAAGAGATCAGTAGATATTATAATGAATTCTAATAAAAATAAATTTTTAATTCATGGAGTTACAGGTAGTGGAAAGACTGAAATATATATGAATCTCGTTAGTTACATGTTAAAAGAGAATAAACAATCTATAATTTTAATTCCAGAAATATCGTTAACCCCTCAGATGGTTGAGAGATTCAAGGGTAGATTTGGACGTGACATAGCAGTTTTTCATAGTAGATTATCTGATGGTGAACGTTTTGACGAATGGATGAGGGTGAAACTTGGAAATGTTAAAATTGCAATTGGTGCAAGGTCAGCTATATTCTTACCTTTTGAGAACCTTGGATTAATTGTAATAGATGAGGAACAAGAAGCAAGTTATAAATCAGACAGTGACCCAAAATTTGATGCTCGTGAAATAGCATATATCAAATGTGAATTAGAAAATTGTAAATTAATACTAGGATCAGCTACACCATCTATTGAAAGTTATTATAGATCTACAATAAAGGAATTAGAATTGATTACAATTAATGAGAGGGCAGATGGTGCAGCCATGCCCAAAGTAGAAATTGTTGATATGCGCGAGGAACTGATGAATAATAATCGTTCCATATTTAGCAAATCACTACACGATGGCATTATTGAATCTCTTCAAAGAAAAGAGCAGGTAATTTTATTTTTAAATAGAAGAGGGTTTTCAACATTTGTCTCTTGTAGAAAATGTGGATATGTATTCAAATGTAAAAAATGCGATATTTCATTAACATATCACAATGAAGGTAAATACCTAACTTGTCATTACTGTGGTGAAAAAGAAAAAATTACTAAAGTCTGCCCTAGTTGTGGAAGTAGTTATGTGAAATATTTTGGAGTAGGCACAGAAAAAATTGAACAAGAAATTAATAGAATATTTCCTAGTGCAAGAACGTTAAGAATGGATTTTGACACTACTCGAAAAAAAAATTCATATGAATATATATATAATACATTTAAAAACAAACAAGCAGATATATTAATTGGAACTCAAATGGTTGCAAAAGGATTAGATTTTGAAGATGTTACTTTAGTTGGAGTAATAGCTGCAGATTTATCATTAAATTTACCGGATTTTAGAGCTTTTGAGCGGACGTTTCAGCTACTTACTCAAGTTTCAGGAAGATCTGGAAGAGGAAGTAAAGAAGGTAAGGTAGTTATCCAAACATACAGTGCAGAAAATCTTACTATACAATATGCAGCATGTAATGATTATGATAGTTTCTATAAAAATGAAATTATGGTGAGGAGAGCTATGGATTATCCACCTTTTACAAGTATTCTCGTGATAACTATGAGTTCTGAAGATGAAAATTTGTTAATAAAAAGTATGCAAAATGTTGGCGAAAATTTAAAATATAAAATACAAAATAATGATAAAATTACATTACTAGGGCCTTGCCCTTGTGGAGTTTCTAAAATTAAAAATTTCTATAGATGGCAAATTATCATTAAAGGGAATATTGAAGAAATAATTGCAGAGGAAATAAAAAATTCTGTTTATGAATTAGTTAAAAAAGTTTATAATAGTATACGAGTTAGTATAGATATTAATCCAAGCAGCATGATGTAACAACACCTAAGGTGATGACTTAACAGATCGAAGAGGATGAATTTAACAACGAGGAGGTTTTTTGAATGGCTATAAGAACGATTAGAACCTATGGTGATGATTTATTAAGAAAAAAGAGCAGAGTAGTAGATGAAATTAACCCAAGGATTTTATTATTAATTAAAGATATGAAAGAAACTATGTATAATTCAAAGGGAGTAGGACTTGCTGCACCACAGGTTGGAATTTTAAAAAGAATAATTGTTATTGATGTTGGAAATGGACCAATAGAAATGATTAATCCGGAGATCGTAGAAATGCAAGGGTCACAAGTAGGGGAAGAAGGTTGTTTAAGCATACCAGGAATACAAAAAAATGTAGAAAGACCAGAGAAAGTAAAAGTAAGTGCTTTAAGCGAAAAAGGAGAGAAAATAGTAATTGAGGGGATAGGTCTTCTTGCAATAGCACTTTGCCATGAAATTGATCATTTAGATGGCTCATTATTTGTAGATAAAGCTTTGGAAGGTGAGGTAGAATAATATGAAGATTGTTTTTATGGGTACACCAGAATTTTCAGTACCTTCACTTTTAAAACTTATAAATGAATTTGAAGTTGCTGCTGTTTTTACTCAGCCAGATAGACCTAAGGGAAGAGGAAAAAACTTAGCTATGTCACCGGTAAAGCAACTGGCGGCGTCCTACAATATACCGGTATATCAGCCTTTAAAACTCAAAAACAATGAGGAAATGATAAATAAAATTAAGGATCTAAACCCGGATTTTATTGTAGTTGTAGCATTTGGTCAAATACTTCCAAAAGAAGTGTTGGATATTCCTAAATATGCATGTGTAAACCTACATGCATCATTATTACCCAAATATAGAGGGGCTGCTCCTATAAATTGGTGTATAATTGATGGTGAGTGTATAAGCGGTAATACAACAATGTTTATGGATGTTGGTCTTGATACAGGGGATATTCTTTTAACAGAGGAAGTGGATCTAACAAATTCTATTACAGCAGGGAAATTGCATGACATTCTTATGAATAGTGGTGCTCAGTTATTAGTTAAAACAATAAATGGTTTAGTAAACAATGAAATAGAGCCAATTAAACAAGACAATAAGGTTAGTACATATGCTCCTAAACTAGGAAAAGAAATGGCTAAGATAAATTGGGAGAGTAGTAATGTTAATATTCATAATTTTATTAGAGGTTTAAATCCATGGCCAATTGCATATACTCATTATAATAATATAGTTATGAAAATATACAAATCAAGAGTAATTAGCGAGAATTCAAATAAAAAGTTTGGAAGTATTATAGAAGTTTCAAAGGAGGGAATAAAAGTATCAACTGGTAGTGGTATTTTAATAATTGAAGAGATACAATTTCCTGGTAAAAAGCCTTTAAAAGTAAAGGATTATATAATAGGAAATAAAATAGGTGAGGATGTAATTTTGATATAAGGTAGATAATAATTGTAAATGTTCAATTTTATTTTATATGTAGCTGCAACATTAATGGCAATTTCTTAGCTAATACGTCTTGTTCTTATAAGTCGCGATAGATAAATAAATCAAATAGAAAATTGAGGTAACAGAATGAATAATAGTAGACTAGTAGCAATTACAGTTATTGAAAAAGTGTTAAATGAAAATGCATATTCAAATATTGTTTTAGGACTCGAACTTAACAAATCGGATCTAAGCGATAAAGATAAAGCATTAGTAACAGAAATAGTTTATGGTACGATAAAATATAAATATACTATAGATAAAATATTGCAAAGTTATGTTAAAAAGGGTATAGATAAATTAGAAAGTTTTGTTTTAAATATATTAAGGATATCGGTTTATCAAATTAAGTTTTTAGATAAGGTTCCGAGTTTTGCAGCGGTTAATGAGGCTGTAAACTTAACTAAAAAAATGAGTAATATAGGAGCATCAAAACTTGTTAATGGTGTGCTTAGGAGTTATTTAAGAGATGAATCAGCAAAATACTATAATGAAAAAGATGGTATTGAAAAATTATGCTTTGAGTATTCCTTCACTAAGGCTTTAGTTAAACTCTTTATAAAGCAATATGGACCTGAAAGTGCGGAAAAAATTCTTAAGGGCTTAAATTATAAACCGGATGTTACTGTTAGAGTTAATACTTTAAAACTAACTTACAAAGAAACATGGGAAAAACTTATAGAAAATGGCTATAATATAGAAAAGGGATATATATGTCCAAAAGCAATAAGAATTATTAAAGGGAAAAATATAGAGAATAACCCTTTATTTAATGAAGGTAGCATAACAGTTCAGGATGAGTCTGCAATGCTCGCTGCAATTTCTATGGATTTATTGCCAAATCTAAAAGTTTTAGACCTTTGTAGTGCACCGGGAGGAAAGACAACACACATTGCAGAACTTATGGGAAATACAGGACACATTTCTGCATTTGATATTCATAAAAATAAATTGTCGTTAATTAAAGAAAATTTAAATAGAATAGGAATTACAAATACAACTTGTGATGTTCGAGATGCTACGATTTATGATGAAAATTTATTTGAAAGCGCAGATAGAGTTCTTATTGATGTACCATGTTCTGGTCTTGGAATTATTAGGAAAAAACCTGAAATAAAGTGGAGCAAGCATATAAACAATATAAAAAGTATAATAGAAACGCAGAGGCATATAATGGATAATGCTGCAAAATACGTAAAAAAGGGAGGAGTACTTGTATACTCTACATGTACTCTTAACAAAGAAGAAAATGAAGGCAATATTGATTGGTTTATAGAATCGCATTCAGAATTTAAGATTGAGCCACTATCCTATGGGGAACAGGATAATATAAAATATAGTGATAAAGGGTATATTACTATATTTCCAAATGAGTACATGGATGGTTTTTTTATAGCCAAAATTATAAAGTTATAGTAGGTGTATGAAATGATAAATATATTAGATTTAGATCTAGTTGAATTAAAATACTGGATGAAAGTTAATTTCGAGCGTGAATTTAGAGCTAAACAAGTAACTGATTGGCTATATAAAAATATTTGGGAATTCGAGAATATGAATAATATTCCGCGTAGTATACAAGAAAAACTACAAAATAATTTTTACATAGGAATACCTGAACTTATTGAAGAATATTCGTCAAAACAAAACGATACAAGAAAATATCTATTTAAATTAAACGATGGTAATTTGATTGAATGCGTTATTATGAAATATAAACATGGTAATTCTATATGCATATCGACTCAAGTTGGATGCAGAATGGGATGTAAGTTTTGTGCATCTACAATTGGAGGAATGATTAGAAATTTAACCCCTGGGGAAATGCTATCGCAAATATTGAAATCACAACATCTAATCAACGAGCGAATCTCTAATGTTGTACTAATGGGAAGTGGGGAACCATTTGATAATTTTGACAATGTAATGAAATTCCTTGGAATTGTTAATTCTGAGGAGGGGTTAAATATTGGTCAAAGGCATATAACTATTTCTACCTGTGGTATTGTACCGAAAATCAAAGAGTTTGCTGATATGAATATGCAAACTACACTGGCTATTTCACTTCATGCACCAACAGATGAGATTAGAAAGAAGAGTATGCCAATTGCAAATAAGTATTCTATGGCAGAAATTATTGATGTTTCTAAGTACTATATAAGTAAAACTAATCGAAGAATAACTTTTGAATATGCTCTTGTTAAAGGGCTTAATGATAGCACGTTAGATGCGGAAAAGTTAAGTGTGCTACTTAAGGATATGTTATGCCATGTTAATTTAATTCCAGTTAATGAGATAAAAGAGAATGAACTGAAAAGGTCTTCAAATGAAGATATTACTGAGTTTAAGAGAGTACTTGAAGCTAATAATATACAGACGACAATAAGGCGAGAAATGGGACTAGATATTAATGCGGCATGTGGTCAACTTAGGAGAAGCTACATTAAAGATGAAAAACTTATATAAGGGGGTGTAACAATGCTTGGGGTTTTATCAGATGTTGGGAATGTTAGAAAAACAAATGAAGACTCTGTAGGGTTTTTTGAAAGTAGAGATTTCGATATTTATGCTGTAGCAGATGGTATGGGGGGGCATAATGCAGGAGAGGTTGCAAGTCAATTAGCTATCAAGGTTATAATGGAATATATAAAGAAAAATCACAATGGATTAAATCTAAAAGAAGTGCTTTCTGATGGAATAAAATGTGCAAATAAGGAAATTTATGACCTTTCTATTCAGAATGATTCACTTAAAGGAATGGGTACAACAATAACAATTTGTTTTAAAAAACAAAATGAAATGGTAGTTGCAAATGTAGGTGACAGTAGTTGCTTTGTTATTGACAATAACAAAGGATTGTTGAAAGTTACAAGAGACCATTCTTTGGTACAACAGCTTTTAGATAATGGTTCAATAACTGAAGAAAATGCTAGAACTCATCCAAATAAAAATATTATTACAAGAGCACTTGGAACAAATGAATTAGTAGAAGTTGATCTATTTGATGTTGATTTGACTAATATAATCAAATGTATTTTATGTACAGATGGTCTTTCTAATGATGTGACTTATTCTGAGATGTATGATATTATAATTGAAAATGACAATGAATCTAGTTGCAAAATGTTAGTAGATTTAAGCAAATCAAAGGGAGGACGCGATAACATATCAGTTATCGTATTTGAAGGAGAGTGCAGAGATGATAGGAACCGTATTAGGGAGTAGATATGAACTCCTTGAAAAAGTAGGAGAGGGCGGAATGGCAATAGTCTATAAAGCTAAATGTCGTTTGCTCAATCGTTTTGTTGCTGTAAAAATACTAAAAGAAGAATTCTCAAATAATATAGATTTTATGAATAAATTTAAGAAAGAAGCCTCATCTGTAGCTAGTCTGTCGTCAAATAATATAGTTAATATTTATGATGTAGGACACGAGGGTAATATTAACTATATGGTAATGGAATATATAGAAGGTAAAACTTTAAAGCAGATTATAGTTGAGCATGGTAGCATGAATTATGATCAGGTAATAGATTACGGCATGCAGATTGCAAAAGCTCTTGAGTGTGCTCATAAGAATAATATTATACATAGGGATATAAAACCTCATAATATTTTAGTGACTGAGGATGGTACAGTTAAAGTTACTGATTTTGGTATTGCAAAAGCTGCTAGTTCTGTAACTATAACTAATACCAGCACAGTAATGGGATCAGCTCATTATTTTTCTCCAGAACAAGCTAAAGCAAGTTTTGTAGATTGTAGAACTGATATTTACTCTTTTGGAATAGTACTTTATGAGATGGTTACAGGTAGAGTGCCTTATGATGCGGATAGCCCTGTATCGGTAGCCTTAAAACATATACAGGAACCAGTTGTTCCGCCTAGGGAGATAAATAGCAATGTTCCTGAAAACTTAAATAAATTAATATTAAAAGCTATGGAGAAAGAGCCTATAAAGAGGTATCAGACTGCAAAAGAGATGTTTTTAGATCTTCAGAGAATACAAAATAATAGCTCATATACTATTCCTACAAATAGTATGGAAAATGAATACACAAGAGTTATGGCACCTGTAAATGTAGCTGATTATGAAAAAAAAGAAGTGGTTAATGATCTGAATCCAGAAAGTAATAAAAGAAGTAATAAGAAACATAAGAAGAACAACACAAAGATGATAGTTACTATTGCAATAATCTTAGCTATCATTTTAGCTAGTGTTTTAGGACTAATGATTAACAACTATCTATCTAGCAAAAGTCCTGTAACAAAAGTCGAGGACAAAATATTGGTGCCTAAAATTATTGGTTTAGATAAAGCAGATGCAGAGCAGTTAGTTGTACAAAAGGGCTTAAATTTTGTGGTGGCTGCTGAGGAAAATAGCGACAAACCCAAAGGTGAGGTTATAATATGTTTTCCAGATGAGGGAACAGAAGTAAAAGCTAATGGGGAAGTAAGAGTTAGGATAAGTAAAGGGCCAGCAAGTTTCCAAATTACGTCAGTAATCGGGAGTAATAAAGCTTCTGCAAAAGCTACTATTGAACAGAATGGTTTGGTACTTAATAATATTACAGAGGAATTTAGTGATTCTATTGCTAGTGGCATAGTAATGAACCAAGATCCTGCTGCGAATAGCTTAGTTGAAAAGGGTGATAAAGTAGATTTAGTAATAAGTAAGGGTGTAGATATTAAATATGCAAAGGTTCCGAATTTATTTGGATTATCTTTAAATGAAGCAGAGCGAGTACTTCAAAGTACTAGTTTGAGTTTAGGTGCTAAAAAACAAGTAGTAACCACAGATAAGTCACTAGATGGTAAAATTTTCAGTCAAAGTAATGCTGCAAATACAGATGTTCCCCAAGGAAATTCTATAGGTGTTAGTTATTATCTTTATAAAGAGCCTGTAAAAGAGCCTGTAAAAGAGCAATTTAATGTTCCAGACTTTAAAGGAATGACTGTTAAAGAGGCGAATAATCTAGCTACAAAATCTGATATAACCATAGCAGTTTCAGGAAATGATGATGATATCATTATTTCACAAGATAAGGTGGCAGGATCCAAGGCCGATGTTGGAGATACTATAACACTTACGTCAAAGGCCGCGGTGGCACCAGTAACACCTCCAACTGGAACAAAAAAAATAAACGGAACAAGTGAAGATACACCAACCAAATAAAGGAGGATATATGCAAGGAGTAATTATAAAAGGTATAGGCGGACTATATTTTGTAAAAGTTGATGATAAAGTAATAGAATGTAAGGCTAGAGGTAAGTTCAGGTATACTGGACTTACACCTGTTATTGGTGACAAAGTGGAGATACTACTTGAGGCAGACGTTAGTAAGGGTGTGATTGAAAAGATTTTCACAAGAGATACGGAAATGATACGCCCAGCTGTTGCAAATGTAACTCAAGCCTTTGTAGTTTTTGCTTTTAAAAAACCTGACTTAAACATGGATTTGCTTAATAAATTTCTAGTGCTTTGTGAATATTACAGGTTAAACATAGTTCTTTGTTTAAATAAGCTTGATTTAGTTGAGGAAGTTGATGAGGATCTTATAAAAGAATTAAAAAGTGTCGGATGTGATATAGTATTCTTAAAAGCAAAAGAGGGTGAAGGTCTTTCTGAACTTAAGACAAAAATAAAAGATAATATTACTGTTTTTTGTGGGCCATCTGGAGTAGGAAAGTCAACTATTCTTAATAGTTTACTTGGACGAGAGGCAATGAAAACTGGAGATATAAGTAAAAAATCTCAGAAAGGTAAGCACACAACAAGGCATAGTGAACTTATTGAATATGAAGAAGGATTTTTACTTGATACTCCTGGATTTTCAGCGTTAAGTTTAGATTTCATAGAGAAAGAACAATTACAAGATTGTTTTCCAGAATTTGAAAAGCATAAATGTAATTGTAGGTTTTCTAATTGTATGCATTATAAAGAACCTAACTGCAGAGTTAAAGAAGCTGTTGAGGCAAATGAAATTTACAATGATAGATATAAATTTTATATAAAAACATTAGAAGAAATTATTTCTAGGGGGAATAAAAAATGATAAAAATATCACCATCTATACTGTCAGCAGATTTCTCAAGGCTAGGGGAGCATATTAAGCAGCTAGATGCTTATGGTGCTGATATGATCCATATTGATGTAATGGATGGTATGTTTGTACCTAACATTTCTTTTGGTATTCCAGTCATTAAGAGTGTTAGAAATCTAACAAAATTACCATTTGATGTACATCTTATGATAGAAGAACCAGCAAGATATGTTGAGGACTTTGCACGAGCTGGAGCTGACATTATAACTGTTCATTATGAAACTGACATGCATATTGATAGAACTATTAACTATATAAAAAGTTTTGGTGTGAAAGCAGGAGTTGCATTAAACCCTGCTACTCCTGTTAATTTAATTAAACATTTAATAAGTAATCTTGATATGGTACTTATTATGACAGTAAATCCTGGATTTGGGGGTCAAAAATATATTGAATACTGCTCAGATAAAATTAAAGAAGTCAGAGCTCTTTCAGATAAATATAATAAAGACATTATGATTCAAGTAGATGGTGGTATTGATGCAAGTAACATTGGGGAAGTTGTTAATAGTGGTGCTAATGTAATTGTAGCTGGGTCAGCAGTATTTAAAAATGGTGAAATCGATAAAAATATAAAGGCTTTAAGAGCTGGTATTTAGCATGAAGGTAATAATTATATCAGGAGGTAGTCCACCTTCAAAGAAATTACTTATAAAGGAAATATTGGATGATACTTTTTTAATTTCAGCAGATAGCGGGGCTAACTGCTTATATTTATATAATATAAAGCCTAATTTACTTGTTGGAGATTTTGACTCCATTGATGGGAAGGTAATGGAGTATTTTGCAAAAAACAATTGCGAAATAGATGTTTATCCTAAAGAAAAAGATTTTACTGATACTGAAATTGCACTTAGAAAAGGGCTCTCCATGAAACCCAGGGAAATAGTACTATTGGGGTGCACTGGAAGTAGAGTTGATCATTTGCTTGGTAATATAGGATTGCTTAAAGTTTGTTTGGAAGAAGGCGTTAATGCGTGCATTAAGGATGGAAATAATACTATTAGGCTGATTAATGCTTCAACTTCGTTAGATGGCAATCTGGGTGAGATATTTTCAGTGCAATCTTATTGTAATGAAATAATTGGATTAACAATTGAGGGTGCGAAATATTCTTTGAATAATTACAATTTGAAAATTGGGCAAGGAATCGCTACTTCAAATGAGTTCGTAGGGTGCAAGGTTCAAATTAAATTCAAATCTGGAACGCTTATGATAATATTAGCGTCAGATTAATACTAATTTAAACTGCATGATAATATCATCATATATATTATTATAAAAACTATTTATCTGTTGATATATTCAATAGATAAATAGTTTTTTATTTTGGAAACATTTTTGATTACCAATCATATAATAATAATGGAATACTCTGAGAGGGGAATAACTTATCAAAAGGTATTATAGGTGTTTTGGAAAGCAGCTTGGAATAATCATTGTATGTTTAGGTATAGGAATTATAACAGCAGTAATAGTTCCTTTTTGGTGGTGGATAATTGTTGTAGGAGGAGGAGTTGTTTATTTTGGGTTTAATATTATGAATCACAACGGTCATTGATATTAATTGTAAGTAAAAGATCTTGTGTAATTCATGTCTAGGAGGTAGAAGAGATGAAAATTGTGGCTATTAAATTACCGAGATTTATGTCTCGATTAATTAGATTTTTCTTAAGAAAATAACATAGAAAAATTCAGATTGTCACAAATACTTTTGTTAAGTGTTTGTGATTTATTGGAATGTAATTCAACAAATTAAATAAAAAATGCAGCTGTAGCAGCTGCATTTTCATTTCTTAATTATATAGCACGTTGTACTTTACCTGAACGAAGACATCTAGTACATACATGTATAGATTTAGGCGTTCCGCTAACTATAGCTTTAACTTTTTGAATATTTGGAGCCCATTTTCTTTTTGACTCACGATGTGAGTGACTATATTGGCTACCTGAAATAACACCTTTATTGCATATTTCGCATTTTCTTGACAATGAAAACACCTCCTTAAGACTATGAAGAAATAAATCTTCTCAATTGAAACACGCATTATTGTAACATAAATACTACTACTCTTGCAAGTTAAATGTGAAATTATTAGAAGCTAAAGTAATTATATATTAAAGTTTGTTGAATAAATTAGTGTTATAATATAAAATAATCTATATAGCAGTATAAGGAGGAATTACAATGAAAGGTAATATTACGACTGAGATTGGTACTGTATATTATTCAGAGGAAGCTTTAGCAAATATTGTTGGCATATCTACAACTGAGTGTTATGGAGTTGTGGGAATGGCATTAAGAAACGCGAAGGATGGTTTTTGGCAATTAATTAAAAGTGATGGTTTAAATAAAGGAGTTAAAATTAACGCTAAGGAAAACCAACTATTTATTGAATTATATATAATAGTTGAATATGGCACTAAAATTTCTATAATAGCAAATAATATAATTCAAAAAATAAAATATAATGTTGAAAATTATACAGGACTGAAGGTTGCTGCAATAACAGTAAACGTCCAAGGTGTAAGAGTCTAAGGGGGCACGTGCAGTGGAATACTTGAAAATTAACGGACAACAACTCCGGAACATGGCAATAAACGCATCTAATAGATTAGAAGAAGAAAAAGAATATGTAAATTCATTAAATGTATTTCCAGTTCCTGATGGAGATACAGGTACTAATATGTCAATGACATTTAAAGCAGCAGTGCAAGAAATTGAAAGTATGTCAACACAATCGATTAGCGATATAGCTCAAAAGTTAGCTAGAGGTGCGCTAATGGGCGCAAGAGGTAATTCAGGCGTTATACTATCACAAATATTTAGAGGCATTGCGAAAGGCTTAGAAGGCAAGGTAGACGCTACTTCAGAAGAGTTAGCTAAGAGTATTTTAGAAGGTGCAAATTTTGCATATAAGGCTGTCATGAGACCTACTGAAGGGACTATATTAACTATAATTAAAGCAGCAGGTGAAAGTGCTGTAAAAAGCAGAACTGTAGATATAGTTACACTTATGCAGGAGGTTTGCATCTATAGTGAAATTATGCTTGATAAAACTCCAGATATGCTCCCAGCATTAAAACAAGCAAAAGTAGTTGATGCTGGTGGGATGGGACTTCTAATACTGTTTAAAGGAATGCATGAAGCTCTAAGTAATGGCGTGGAAGCTAAAATTAATAAATCAGATAATAAAAGTACTAAATTAGAAATAATAACATCTGCGATTTCAGATATACATGTAGACATAAAGTTCGCATATTGTACTGAGTTGTTAGTTATTGTTAAAAACGTTGATATCAATAAATTGAAAAAGTATTTAGAAAAGCAAGGAGACTCAATGGTTGTAGTATTACAAGATGAGTTTCTTAAAATTCATATACACACAAATGACCCAGGACTCGTTCTTTCAAAAGCAGTAACATTAGGGGAACTGTTTAAAGTAAAAATCGAAAATATGAAAGAACAACATAGAAATATATTAGGTATAACGGATGAAGAAACCGAGGAGCCAGTTAAGGAAAATATTATTGAAAGCAAAAAATATGGAGTTATATCTGTTGCAATTGGAGAAGGAATTAAGAATATTTTTGAGGATTTAGGTGTGGATATTGTAATTGAAGGTGGTCAAACTATGAATCCAAGTACACAAAACATATTAGATAGTATCAATGAAATTAATGCTGAGAACATATTTGTATTGCCAAATAATAAAAATATACTTATGGCGGCGCTGCAAGCGGTGGAACTATCAGATAAAAAGGTAATTGTTATTCCATCTAAAACTATCCCACAGGGAATAACTGCTGTAACAATGTTTAACGCAGAAGTTAGTGTAGAAGAAAATGAAAATATTTTAAAAGAAGCAATAAAAAAGGTTACAACAGCGTCTGTAACATATGCGGTTAAAGACACTGAATCTGATGGTAATATAATAAAAAAGGGGGATATACTAGGTTTAGTTGAGCAAGAGATAAAAGAGGTTGGGACAGACATCTATAAAGTTTGCGAGGATATTATAGATAGTTTGGTCACAGAAAATAGTGAGCTTATTACAATTTTTTATGGCGAAGATTGTATAATAAGCAAAGTGGATGATCTTATTGCTACTCTAGAACGTAAATATCCAGATATAGACATCCAATATTATAGTGGTAAACAACCATTATATTATTTTATTACTTCTGTAGAATAAAAGCCCTAGGGCTTTTTTTCTTATATTTTAGTGATTAGAAGAACTTTATCAAAATCTTATTGTTGGAGTGGTATTTGTGAATACTTATAGTGATATAAAATATATAAAAGGCGTTGGACCTAAAATGGCAGAAAACTTGAATAAGTGCGGAATTTTTAATATATTGGACTTACTATTATATTTTCCACGGGATTATGAAAAGGTGTCGACTCATAAAAGCATTCTAGAATGCGTGGAAAATGAAAAGGTCATTGTTGAGTGTGATGTTTTAAGTATATTAAAAGACATTAGATTAAAAAATAATAAAACACTTTCCACTATAATTTTTAGCCAAGAGAATAATGAATTCAAAGGTAAATGGTTTAACCAAACATATGCAAAGAATAGCTTTAAGATTTCAAGTAAATATATTATCACAGGCAAAGTGAATAAATTTAAAAATGAAATAACAATTATGAATCCTAAAATAGTTAAAAATACATCAATGGATACAAATGAAATTATTGCTAAGTATCCTCTTAAGAACAATATCACAAATAATTTTTTCAATAAAATTATATCTGATGTACTATGTAATATTGAAATAATGGAGAACTTACCTAAATGGCTTGTGGAAAAATACTCCTTTTGTTCTTTAGATGATGCTACTCGCAATATACACAGCCCTAAAAGTTCAGAACTCCTAAATAGATCAAAGAAAAGACTTAAGTTTCAGGAGCTATTTACGTATTCATTAAAAATATTAATGTTAAAAGAGTTCCTAAAATGTAATAATGATGGCATTCAATTTAAAATAGCGAAGGAACTTACAACACTCAAGAAGCAACTTCCATTTGAGCTTACAAAAGCACAAAGTAAAGTTGTAAGAGAGGTTTTAATTGATCAGAAGAAAAATATAGGCATGAATAGGCTATTGCAAGGGGATGTTGGAAGTGGCAAAACTATAGTTGCTATAATTACCATGTTTAACGTTGTGAAAAATGGATATCAAGCAGCTATGATGGCACCAACTGAAATATTAGCAAAGCAACATTATGAAGAAATTCAAAGCGTATTAAAAGGTTTTTCATTAAATATACAAATATTGAGTGGAAGTACTTCAACTAAAAACAAGCAATTAATTAAAGAAGAGTTAAAAAGTGGAACCATTGATATTATTATTGGAACCCATGCACTTATTGAAGATAATGTAGTTTTTAAAAATTTAGGAATGATAGTTACTGATGAGCAACATCGTTTTGGAGTATCACAAAGAAATAGATTTTCTAATAAAGGAAAAAACATAGATATTCTTGTAATGACGGCGACGCCAATTCCGAGAACGCTATCATTATATCTATATGGCGATTTAGATGTATCTATTATAGATGAATTGCCACCTGGTAGGCATAAGATAGATACAAGTTACGAGAGCATGTCATCAAGTGGAAGAGTATATGATTTTGCTTTAAACGAAATTAACAAAGGGAGACAAGTGTACATAGTTTGCCCACTTGTAGAAGAAAATGAAGAATTGAAGTTAAGTTCAGTTGAGAAGCTTTACGAAAAGTTGAAAAAAGAGCAATTTAGAGACATAGAAGTAGGAATGATATACGGAAAAATGCCTAGTAAACTTAAAAACGAAATAATGGATAAATTTAAAATTGGTGAAATTAAAGTCTTAATTTCAACTACAGTGATCGAAGTTGGAGTAAATGTACCAAATGCCACAGTTATGATAATTGAAAACTCAGAAAGATTTGGTCTTGCACAACTTCACCAACTTAGAGGTAGGGTGGGAAGGGGAGTACATAAGTCTTATTGCATATTGCTTGCTAACATCACAAATAATGTGGTTAGAAGAAGATTAGAAATACTAATAAAAAGTAATGATGGTTTTTTTATTGCAGAAGAAGATTTAAAAACTAGAGGTGCGGGAGAATTATTTGGTATAAAACAGCATGGGGAATCGGGTCTAATTTTAGCAGACGTAATTGAGGATATTAGTATTTTAAAACTCGCAAATAGTGAAGCAAAAAACTTAATATTAAGTAATAATGTAGAAGATATGAGGCTAAAGAATGAAATAATAGAAAAGATTGAGCAAAGTTCTAGCTATATTTGTTTTAATTAACCCAAAAATATCTTTGTATAAATTATATATATATGTTAAAATATTATCGAAACTTGCTTAGATGGAGGAATATACATATGAGAATTATTGCAGGAAATGCAAAAGGAAGAAAGTTATTGTCACCTGTTGGAATGGGAACAAGACCTACATTGGATAGAATTAAAGAAGCTATATTTAATATAATCCAAGATAGAACGCGTAATGCAGTAGTAGTAGATATGTTCTCAGGCACGGGTAGCTTAGGTCTCGAGGCAGTAAGCAGGGGTGCATCTATTTGTTACCTTATTGATATGGGTGATACGACATTTGAGATGTTACAAAAGAATGTAGATAATTTAAAGTTTAATGATAAATGTAAATGTTTAAAAGGTGATACATATAAGTATATGCAGCAATTTGCAGATGAAGGAATTGTGTTTGATTTAATATTTATAGACCCACCATATGCTAAAGACATGATTCCACCCGCTATTGAAATTATTGCTAGCAATAGTCTTTTAAGAGAAGATGGAATAATTGTTTGTAAAATAGATTCCGCCGAAGAAATATATGAGGGGAATTCTATTATTCATCTATCTGATTCAAGAAAATATGGCAATACAACAGTATTGTTTTATAAATACAAAGGGACTAATAATTAAAAATATTTAGTTCAATTATAGGAAGTACTGGGTTATATAACAATTAGTAGTTATATGATCATGAGAAAAACGTGGAGGAATAAGATGAAAAAAGCAATTTGCCCTGGAAGTTTTGATCCAATAACAAATGGACATTTAGATATAATTAAGAGGGCTTCTAAAGTTTTTGAAGAATTAATTGTAGGAGTACTTGTTAATCCTGAAAAAAATTCTTTGTTTACAGTAGATGAGAGAGTAGAACAAATAAGAGATGTTGTGAAAAATTTACCAAATGTACGCGTAAAAAAATTTAGCGGTTTACTTATTGATTTAATGAATAAAGAAGGTGCTGAGGTTATTTTGAAAGGACTAAGAAGTATTTCAGATTTTGAATATGAGTTTCAAATGGCATCACTAAATAATAAATTGGATCCAAGCAAGGAAACTGTGTTTATGATGACAAAGGCAAAATACTGTTATCTAAGTTCTTCTTCAGTTAAACAAGTTGCAATGCTTGGAGGATGTATTAAGGGGCTTGTTCCTGAGGGAATTATTCCTGATATTATTAGAAAAATCAATTCTAAATAGGGGTGGGAAATATGGATGTTATTAAGCTTTTAGAATATCTTCAAGGAATTATTGAGAGCTCTTCTAAAATACCTGTTACAGGTAAGTCAGTTATAAATAAAAAAGAAATATTGGATATTGTTGATCAAATTATAAATCACTTGCCAGATGAGTTTAAAAAGGCTCAGTGGATTTGTGACGAGAAAGAAAGAATTCTTGTTGATGCTAAAAAACAAGCTAAGATTTTTGAGGAAGAGACTATCGATAAAATAAGAAGAAGAGTTGAAAAGCAAGACCTAGTTAAAGAAGCACAAACTCGTTCTGAAGAGATCATTGCCTTAGCTCAGAGAGATGGTAAAATTATGAGGCTCGGGGCTAAAGACTATGCAGATGAAATATTATCTCAATTAGATAAAGAAATTGAATTAAAAGGTCAGAAAATGATTCATAAAATTAAAGGCGATGTTCAAGAATTTCTAATATCTCTACAAGGAGAAGTTACAGATACAACAACTTCAATAAGAGATAATGTAAAAGAACTAAGAAGTATGAAATAATTTAATTATATTTATAAGCAATATTGGAATAAATAAGACTATTATTATATAAATGTATAAATTACTATTTTTATATATACTCATATTATTAAAAGTAAAAACAGATGAGTTATGTATAAAAATATAATATAAAATTATAGTAAAAAACGAAGAAACTATTCCTTGAATAAATTTTCGAACAATATATTTTTTTATAGAAACATTATATTTATAGGTGTAGCTATAAACTTGAGATATAATAGACAAACCACTAAAGGCAATTAAAAAACTCAAGACTGGGAGTTTTACATATAGATTTGAATTACTAGAGGATATTAAATAACATCCATTGGTCATCTCCAGCATTCCCAAAAACATACCTTCTATAAAATTACCAGAAGAACCAATAATTAAAGCTATTTTATTAAGGACAATGTTAAATATGACATTGTCCTTAATCATTCCAGTTATTACAGAGAATACTATAATAAAACCACCTATATTTAAGGAGTTTTTCATAGCGTCTTCAATACTGCTTTTTAATACCATACCAATATTTGTGTCAGTTGATTTATTCTTAGAAAAATTGCTGCTTCTATAGTTTACCTTAAAAGAATAAAATTTTGATGGTAGAATAAATCCCATAAACATGCAAGATAGAATATTAGATAGTAACAATATATAGCCAATTTTAGTACTTAACATCATAGAAGCACCCACTGAACCAATGATAAATAAAGGACTTGCATTAGATGCAATATTTAGCAATCTTTCACAGGTATTTAAATCAATTATATTTTTTTCATATAGATCGCAAGTGTATCGTGCTCCTAAGGGATAACCGCATAAAACACTAACTAATAGTGGAAAGTTACATTCCTTTGTTAATTTTAATGGTTTACAAATTATATTTCCTAATAATTTAGAATAAATATTAATGCCATCGTAGCTTATTATAATATTTATAATAACTAAAAATGGGAAAAGTGAAGGGAAAATTGCATTGAAAAATAATTTTGCACCAGATATAGTATACCGAATACAGATATTTGGTTCTAATATAATATGGATAATAATTAAGGAACAAATTAATGTTATTAATAAATTTATTTTAAAAGTTTTAAATAACTTAAACAATAATATTATTATGAAAATTAATGATATAACTAATAGTAATTTCAATGTTAAACCCCTTTTTAAAGTATTATTATATTAAATATATTTAATATATAATAAACTTATGTATTGGAAAGACTAATTTAGAAAAGAAAAAAAGGATTGCATTTCTTTTCTAAATTACTTCCTGTTTTAAGATGACGGCCTTATCTTTAATCTATAATGATAGGAGATATCAAATAATCACTATTATGATCTACATTACTATTTATAATGCTATAAGCCCTTGTTGACTGAATATCTAGCTGAAGGGTCTCAGTGCACTCTTTAGGCAGTTTAGTATAAAGGGGTATACTACTGTTTGACTTTATAGATTTTAGTATTGATTTCCCAATTGAATTAAATCCTAAAATCCTTGCATATGGACAAGGCAAGGATCTTAATTTTCTGGTATTAAAGTTATCAAATCCTATAAAATATTGGCATAGTATTCTGCTAATACGTGTATAAGTGTAACGTTTACTTTTTATATCTTCCAGTGTACTAGAATAGCATAAGTTATTCTGTAAGGATTTAATAATTCTATTATCAAGACCCTCGGTGGCATCTGGTAAATTTATCAATGTGTTTTTTGATGTTGTCGCTTTATATTTTAAATATGGAAACATGGAGTCTTCAAATGTAAAGTCACAATTTTTTAAGTGAAGATTTTGAAGCTTAGTTAATACTGAAATTGGGACATGCCCCATAAGTTTTGTTAAAGAACCATTTTCCTTCATAAATTTTCTTATAGCCCCAGCACTTGAAAATTTATTATTTAAAAGATTACCGTTATAAGCCGAACCTTCTCTTTTTAGGGTGTATGGCTTGATATAACTATTTAATTTAATTAAGCTTTTACAATACTCTATACCCAGTATATTATTAGACAAATTTAAAAAGTCATGTAATAATAAGGTAGATAGGTTCATATTTGATCCAATTAAATAATTATTAAGTGCCTTAGCTCTTGCTAAGGGGTAACTAATGCCGAGGGATAAGTAAGTTTTCAATTGTAATTTAAACTCAATAGGTTCTTTAAGTAATATATTAGCTATATTATATATATCATTAATAGCTCCATGTTCGCTGCCAAAGCAAATATTATCAACTACTCCTAAACTGTTTAAAAGACTTATAGCGCCACTTGCAAAGAATTCTGCTGAGGATACACTGTAGACAGCGGGCAATTCTATTACTAAATCTACACCATTATCTATTGCCATTTTAGTTTTTGTCCATTTGTCTACACTAGATGGTATTCCACGCTGAGCAAAATTTCCACTCATAACACAAATTAAAGCATCACAATTTGTGAGTTCCTTGGTTTTATTAATATGATATACGTGGCCGTTATGTAATGGGTTATACTCGACAACTATACCTGAAATATTCATTTAATCACCTCGTGAAAGCTCATTGATAAATAAATAACTATGTATTTATTTATTGATATATATTATATAATATATATTGAACTAATAAAAGTATAATTATTAATGTTTAATAATTCATATTCATGTGAGGAGAAATAAAAATGATATTTATAGAGAACATATGTAAAAGAGCACAAGATGATACAAAAAGAATAGTACTTCCAGAAGGAGAGGAAGAAAGAACTATAAAAGCTAGTGAAATCATTAAAAAAAATTCATTTGCTGAGGTAATATTAATAGGAGATATAAACGTAATACAAACAAAAGCAGCTAAATTCGGGGTTAATCTCGAAGGTATAGAAATTATAGATCCAAAAACTTCTGAAAAAACGGATTTTTATGCGAAGGAGTTTTATAATTTAAGAAAAAACAAAGGAATGACGTTAGAAAAAGCTGAAGATACAATGCAAGATTATGTGTATTTTGGAACCATGATGCTTAAAATGGGAGAAGCTGATGGGATAGTGTCAGGAGCAATACATTATACAGGAGATTTACTTAGGCCAGGAATGCAGATTATTAAAACTGCACCAGGAATTAAGATTGTTTCAAGTTTCTTTATAATGGAGTTGCCAGATAAAGAATATGGGGAAGATGGACTGCTTTTTTTTGCGGATGCCGCCGTTAATATAAACCCTAATGCAGAAGAGTTAGCCGCTATAGCTATAAGCACTGCAGATAATGCAAAGTTGTTAAGCAATTTTGAACCAAAGGTTGCAATGTTATCTTTTTCAACTATGGGGAGTGCGAAGCATGAATTAGTTAATAAAGTAGTAGAAGCCACCAAAATTGCGAAAAATGCTAGGCCTGATTTACAAATTGACGGAGAACTTCAGTTAGATGCAGCTATTGTTAAAAGTGTAGCAAAGCTAAAGGCACCAGGCAGTAGTGTTGCTGGAAATGCAAATGTTTTAGTGTTCCCAGATCTGCAGTCAGGAAATATTGGTTACAAATTAGTGCAACGATTTGCTAAAGCAAAGGCAATCGGACCAATTTGTCAAGGATTTGCGAAACCAATAAATGATTTATCAAGGGGATGTAGTGTTGAAGATATAGTTAATGTTGTTGCTGTGACTGCGGTTCAAGCTCAAATGCAAAAATAGTTTTTTTAATACTTTGAAAAATTATGATTGGAGAGAAATTTAAATTAAAATCATCGCTAATTTCTGATTACTACGTTATAATTTCTATTTTCTATGATAAATAATTCTTGACTTTTTACTGTATTGTTTATATAATAGTCTGTGTTTGATGTAAGTAAAAAACAATTTAGTTAGGAGGGTCGCAGAAGCTTTGCTCGAGCTGTATGATTTTTTTATACAAGGTATAAAGTTTTTCTTTATATGAGAAAAAACTAAATAGTACTTAGTTTTTCAGAGTGGATAGTATGTTAATAGATGTTTCAGAATTATTTAGTAATAATAAAAGAAGAAAAGAAATTCATTTAGATTTAGAAAAAGCTAAGTTTTGCTATGATAATGAATTTATACAATTTTCTAAACCAGTTAAAATGCATTTGATTTTTAAATCTATTGGTAATGAAATAGATTTAACTGGAAGTATTGATACAGAACTATTACTTGCTTGTTCTAGGTGTCTTGAGACCTTTTCTTATTCAATAAATATTGAATTAAATGAAAGACTATCGAAAACTGTAAAAAGTGAAGATGAGGATATTATTTTTATTGAAAATGATAGATTAGATTTAAATGAAATTGTGGAAAATAATATCATTTCTATTCTGCCTATAAAAAGACTTTGTAATAAAGATTGTAAAGGCTTATGCCATCAGTGTGGAATCAATTTAAATCATAGTACATGTAAATGTACATTTGATGATATTGATCCAAGGTTGGCAAAATTAAAAAATTTGTTTTCAACTGATTAAGGAGGTGTTACAATGGGAAATCCTGCTAGAAAATTTTCTAAAGGTAGAAGAGATTCTCGAAGAGCGCAAACATTTAAAC
>Ga0209125_1000909_pt1 | contig 32532 bp, 37 predicted proteins | sample BarGraIncub1131A_FD_184503 | JGI IMG/M metagenome (GOLD analysis project Ga0209125, IMG submission 184503) | Arctic peat soil microbial communities from Barrow, Alaska - Barrow Graham LP Incubations 11-31A (SPAdes) (version 2) | ecosystem: Environmental > Terrestrial > Soil > Wetlands > Peat... | reverse complement strand
GTATGACGTGTAAGATCATGGATTTGCCACAAAATGAAAGACCAAGAGAAAAATTATTAAGATATGGGGCTGAAACATTATCAAACAATGAACTATTAGCTATAATACTTAGAATAGGATCAAAACACGAAAATATTATAAGTCTTTGTGGTAGGATAATATCTGAGTGTGGTGGACTAAACGGTCTTTATAACTCAAGCGCACAGGAATTTATGAATTTAAAAGGTGTTGGGAATGCTAAAGCAACGCAACTTTTAGCACTTATTGAAATCTCAAAAAGATTTAGAAGCTTTAAATCAGGAGAGGAGTACAAAATTACTTCTCCAAAAGATGTTGCGCAGTATCTTATGGAGGAAATGAGATATTTAAAAAAAGAATATCTTAAATTAGTTATGCTAAATACAAAAAATGTAATTATAAGTATAAAAGATATCTCAATTGGTAATTTGAATACTTCAATAGTTCATCCAAGAGAAGTTTTTTATGAAGCTATTAAGAAGTGTAGTGCTTCAGTGGTGATTTGTCACAATCATCCATCAGGGGACCCAACTCCAAGCAAAGAGGACATAAGTATTACTATAAGACTTAAAGAATGTGGTAAATTACTAGGAATAGAAGTGCTTGATCATATAATTATTGGAAATGGTACTTATACGAGTTTAAAAGAAAAAGGAATGCTTTAGATACGAAAGGAGAAATAATAATGGGAATATTTGGAACGTCTCGCGATATGGGAATAGATTTAGGAACAGCAAATACATTAATTTACTTGAAGGGGAAAGGAATTGTACTGCGAGAACCTTCTGTTGTAGCTATAAATATAAATACTAATAAGGTATTAGCAGTTGGTGAAGAGGCTAAACAAATGATAGGTAGAACACCAGGTAATATTGTTGCTATTCGCCCTATGAAGGATGGCGTCATTGCAGATTTTGAAATTACTGAAAAAATGCTTAGGCACTTCATAAATAAAGTTAGTCCAAAAGGTTTTACAAGTCCGAGAATTGTAGTTGGCTTTCCGTCTGGAGTAACTGAGGTTGAAAAGAGAGCAATAGAGGAAGCAACTAAAAGAGCAGGCGCAAGAGAAGCGTATCTAATGGAGGAACCAATGGCGGCAGCTATTGGAGCTGGACTTCCTGTAAATGAACCAACTGGAAGTATGATAGTAGACATTGGAGGCGGAACTACTGAGGTTGCAATAATTTCATTAGGAGGTATTGTAACTTGTAAGTCGCTCAGAGTTGCAGGAGATGAATTAGATCAATCAATAATAGCTTTTGTTAAAAAACAGTACAGTCTTATGATTGGTGAGAGAACTGCTGAAAATATTAAAATGGAACTTGGATCAGTATATGAACAAGAAGATGATGATATGAGCATGGAAATAACAGGACGAGATTTAATAACAGGACTTCCAAAAGTTATAGCAGTAACACAAAAGGAAGTAAGAGAAGCATTAAGTGAACCAGTTCAATCAATAATTGAAGCAATAATAACAACTCTTGAGAAAACTCCACCAGAGCTTGCATCAGATATAATGGAAAAGGGAATTATGCTAACTGGAGGTGGAGCGCTAATAAAAGGGATAGATGCACTTATAAACCGCGAAACACATATGCCTGTACATATAGCTGAAAATCCACTTGATTGTGTTGCTATAGGAGCAGGAAAAGCTCTCGATAATATAGATGTTATGAGTAAAAGAAGATAAATATGAAATTTTTAAAGAATAAACTGGCAGTAGTTATTATAATACTGTCAGTTACCTTTTTATCTTTAATTGGGTATAGTGCTAATCGAGAAAAAATGTCTTTTGTGGAAAATGGTGTGGGTGTAACGATAAATTCAGTACAAGGTTTATTTTATGATGGATTTTATAAAATAAGAGATTCTTTTAAATTTATAACAAATTTTTCAGAGGTTAAGAAAGAAAATGAAGTACTTAAAAAAACTAATGTCGAATTGCAAAACAAAGCTCTAGAATATGGTACCGCGATAAAAGAAAATGAGAGGTTAAGAAAAATAGTCAATTTTTCAAAACTAAGAGATAACTATAATTATGTAGGTGCTGATATACAAGGATTAGTTGGCAATAGTTTTTCAGATGGTTTTATAATAAATAAGGGTGGAAATAAAGGCTTAAAAAAGGGAATGGTTGCTATTACTGGAGAAGGATTAGTAGGTCAAGTTACATCAGTTGGTAACAATTGGTCTATAGTTCAATGTTTATCTAATGAAAATATTGCAGTGGCAGCTCTTGTTCAAAGAACAACAGACAATAATGGTATTGTTAAAGGATATAAAGACAAAAATGGTAAATCACTTGCACTAATAGATCGGCTCTCTTTAGATTCGGGTATAAAAAAAGGTGATGTAATATTAACATCCGGTCTAGGACGTTACTACCCACCTAATATTAGAATAGGAAAGGTCCTAAGTGTTCATGAGGATAAAGGTCAAGTAATGAAAAGTGCTATAATAGAACCATATGTTAATTTTGCAAAAATCGAAGAAGTTTTTATTGTTGTGCCGAAAGACACCATAGAAGTAAAATATTAGGAGTTGTATTATGAAGAAGATATTAACCGTAGTATTTTTATGCATTCTATTTTTAATATTGGATAATACTTTAATGCCTTTACTTAAGATAAATGGCGCATATCCAAGTCTAATATTTACATTTGCGCTCTGTTATTCAGTTGTTAGTTCCCCGAAAGATGCAGTAATTATTGGCGTTTTTACTGGTGCATTGCAAGATTTATATTTCTTTAATGGATTTGGGATCAATATGTTAAGCAATATGCTTATGTGTGTTGTAGCTACAAACATTGGTAAAAATATATTTATTGAAAAGTCATTTCTTCCAATAGTGTCATCATTTTTACTAAGTATATTAAAAGGTATAATTGTATTTTGTACATTTTTTTTGGTGAAACAATATACAAATATGGGAGTAATATTTTATCAGGCAATATATAATTTAATAGTTTCTATATTTATGTATAAATTCACATATAAACTTTCTCAAAAGGAATACATGAAGACAGAGTGGAAATTTTAGTACAGTAATTTATTTGATTATTTTAAAAAACTTAATTAAGTCACTTTAGTCCATTTTTAGAAGGGTGGTATGCGAAAACTAGTAATATAGATTTGAACAATACTACAACTGGAATGGTTATGATTAATAAAATATATTTAAATTTTGCAGAAATGAGAATTTTAAATAAACTCTGACAAATTTATTTGTCAGAGTTTATTTAGTTGCTAAAGCATTTATAAAAAATAAAAAAAATATTGAAATTAAGCAGGAATTTACTTATAATATGTTGAAATAGTAGCATAGTCACAAACAAATAAATATACTAGTTAATTTGACTTGTTATTTGTTTGAATGTTCCTTAAGTTTAACGACATTTCAGAAGGAAAGCCTCCCACTTCTATTAGTGGGAGTTATATACCCTAACAAATAGAAAACCTCAGTGGGAGTATAAATCTCCTTCTGAAGTCGTTAATATTGCAGCTCCGCAGGAGATGATTTAATTACGGAGCAAAACAATCAATTGTCACTCACGCCGGAAGAGAGCTAGGAGGATAAAGTTATGGTTACAGATAAAATAATTATTAAGGGAAATAAAGATGGATTAAATGTAGTTATAAATATGAATCATTTCAGTGATTTTGATGATATGTTAGAGTCTTTGGTTGATAAACTTTCAAAAGGAAGAAAGTTTTACAAAGGTAGCACTTTAAAAATTACCACTGAACTTAAATACATAAATGAACGTGAAAGTAGAAAGTTAAAAGAAATATTATTTGATGAATTTTTAATTAGTGATTGTATATTTCAAGAACAAGAGGACTCAAATGCGAAAGTGTTTACAGGCATATATGAGGGGAAAACTAAATTTTTGAGGAAAACCATAAGAAGTGGACAAAGTATAAATTATCCTGGGAATGTAGTTATTGTAGGGGATGTAAATCCGGGAGCTGAAATATATGCAGCAGGAAATATAATCGTAATTGGTACTTTAAGAGGAATAGTACATGCAGGCACTAATGGCAATGAAAAAGCTATAATTGCAGCGTTTAAGCTGGAACCTCAAATACTCCAAATTGGAAACATTATCACAAGGTCCCCAGAGGATGAACTTAAACCTGAATATCCTGAGGTAGCAGTAATTAAAAATGGAAATATTATTGTAGAACCATATTTAGCTAACAAATATATTTAATGGAGGTAATGCACATGGGAGAATCTATAGTTATAACATCGGGTAAGGGTGGCGTTGGTAAAACTACTACCACCGCGAACATTGGAACAGCAATTGCATCTATGGACAAAAAAGTAGTGGTTATTGATGGAGACACAGGACTTCGTAACCTTGATGTTTTGATGGGACTTGAGAATCGAGTGGTATTTACATTAGTAGATGTGATTGAAAAAAGATGCAGATTAAAACAAGCATTAATAAAAGATAAAAGATTTAATAATTTATATTTATTGCCAACAGCTCAAACAAGAGACAAAAATGACATTAATATAAAAGATATGCTTTTAGTAGTTAATGAGTTAAAAGAAAATTTTGATTATGTCATTATAGATTGCCCTGCTGGCATTGAACAAGGATTTGAAAATGCTATTGTAGGAGCTGATAGAGCTATTGTAGTAGTTAATCCAGAATTAACGTCAGTTCGCGATGCAGATAGGGTAATAGGGAAGTTGGATTCTAAGGGAATAGATAGACATGAGGTTATAATTAACAGAATAAATTATGAGATGACAAAAAATGGAGATATGTTATCTGTGGATGATATTATAGAATGCCTGGCAATTAAATTAATAGGGGTTGTTCCAGATGATAGGAAGGTTACAATATCAACAAACAAAGGAGAGCCAATTGTTCTTGATGGAAAGTCTTTAGCAGGCATAGCTTTTAAAAACATTGCTAGAAGAATAATGGGTGAGGAAGTACCTTATGCCTCACTAAACGGATCTTCTAGTGAGATGGGATTCTTTGCTGTTATAAAAAGAATGTTTAAAGCAATATAGGGGGGGACGTTAATGAATTTATTTAAAATGTTTTCAAACAAAATTTTCTCGAAAGATATTGCAAGTGATAGGTTAAAGCTTATTTTAATACATGATAGAGCGGACTTTTCACCTGATTTTCTAGAACTTATTAAAGCTGACATACTAAAGGTGATTTCAAAATATGCTGAAATCGAAACTGGGGAAATTGAAGTTAGATTAACAACAACTGAAGAATATGAGGGTAACTCACCGGCTTTAATCGCGAATATACCTATCAAAAAGATAAAAAGATAAAAAGATAAAAAGATAAAAAGATAAGAGCAAAGGCTATGCATAATTAACAACTTATGCATAGCTATTTTTTATTAATATGATATAATCATATTTGGTACGAGATGCGAAGCAGCACGCAGATGGAGGTAGGTTAAACTATGAAGATTTTACAAAGCCTAAAACTTAATAAAAAACTTTTAAGAGAATTGGATTATGGCACAATTATACTTGCAATTTGTATTGTAATTTTTGGATGTATAAATATTTATAGTGCGACAAATAAGGCCTTTGGAATAAGTTTAGTTAAAATTCAAATTGTGTGGATGATATTAGGTCTTATTATGGTATATTTTCTTTTAGTATTTGATTATATGTTAGTAGAAAATTACGCCGTTATAATATATTGGGCAGGGGTTATATTGCTAATAATTAACCATTTTTTTGGGTCTACTGCTAATGGTGCTAATTCTTGGATAAGAATTGGTAGTATTGGGATACAACCATCGGAGTTCGCTAAAATTGGCATGATAATAATGCTAGCTAAGAAGTTAGATGAAATGGAAGGGAAAATTAACGACCCTAAAAATTTCTTCGAATTATTGTTTTATGCAGCAGTTCCAATGCTTTTAATTATTATTCAACCCGATATGGGAATGACTATGGTAAGCTTTTTTATAGTGCTTGGAATATTCTATTGTATCGGACTAAATTCTAAAGTAATAATTGGAGGAGTAACTTCAGTTTTGTTTATAGTTATAGGTGTATGGAATTCACCAATTATGCAAACTTACTGGAAAGGAAGGCTTACATCTTTCTTGCATCCTGAGCAAAATCAACTTGGGGCAGGACTTCAGCTTATTCAATCAAAAATTGCTATAGGTTCAGGAGGAATACTAGGGAGGGGCTTTGGAAAAGGAGTACAATTTAATTCAGTTCCAGCAAATCATACGGATTTTATTTTTGCTGTTTTATCAGAAGAATGGGGTTTTATCGGTGCATTAATATTGATATTATTATATGGTATTATTATATATAGGTTAATTAAAATCGCAAAAGAATCTAAAGATATTTTCGGAACGGTATTATGTGTGGGATTTATTTCAAATTTATTATTTTCAATAATGCAAAATATTGGTATGACTATGGGTCTTATGCCTATTACAGGTATAACTCTTCCATTTATGAGCTATGGTGGAAGCTCTCTATTAACAAGTTTTATGGCACTAGGACTAGTTCTAAATGTAGGCATGAGAAGAAAGAAAATAAATTTTTAAAACACTATATGTGATTATTTAGGCACATTTAACGACATTTCAGAAGGAAAGTCTCCCACTTCTATAAGTAGGAGTTACATACCCTAACAAATAGAAAACCTTAGTGGGGGGATAACAATTGAGAATTGTTATCTACTCCAGAGGTCTACAAAGGGGTAAATCTCCTTCTGAAGTCGTTAATATTGTAGCTCCGCAGGAGATGATTTAATTGAATTACATAGGGGGAATAAATATGAGAATAGCACTAGTTGCACATGATAAAAAAAAGGATGATATAATTGATTTTGCAAAACGTTATAAGGATATTTTAGTGCAACATGATTTATATGGAACAGGAACAACAGGAAAATTGATAAATGAACAAGTGGGACTGACAGTGACTAGATTTTTATCAGGACCCCTAGGTGGTGACCAACAAATAGGTGCAAAACTTGCACAAGGTGAAATGGATATGATAATTTTTTTAAGAGATCCACTAACACCTCAACCTCATGAACCTGATATTTCAGCACTTCTTAGGTTATGTGATGTCCACAATGTTCCACTTGCCACAAATTTAGGTACTGCTGAAGTTTTGATGAGTAGTTTAAAAAATTGTGAATATTGAAGCGACCCAGGAGATGATTTAATTATATAAAAAAGAAGTACTGCAATTTATTTTTGCAGTACTTCTTTTTTTTATATGAGTAATATGCACTTTTTTTCTTGTGATTTGTAATATAAATGGCAGAAATTAAATATATATAAATAGTAAAAGGAATCTATGAGGGGGATAAAGATGGGCAATTATAATACGCAGTATCAGAGCTATTATAATAATCTGGCAAGAAGGCAAAGAGGGTCAAATAAGTTTTTTAGTGATGGTAATAAAGAAAGTAAAATATCAAAATTCTATGTGAAAAGATTAACCCAAGAATTAGTAGGTGTATTAGCATTGTTTATTTTTGTTTTGTTCTTTAAGTTAGTAGTTACACCTAAAACTCAATATGTCTATAATTATTCTAAGCAAGTAATAAATATGCAATATGATTATAGTTCATTGCTGAGAAAAGTGAAGGTTGTTAAATTTAAGAATGTAGAAGTTAATACAGTAAATTTTATAGAAAAAATTAAAAGTACTATTTCTAATAAAGTTGGATTAAACAATAAGGACATTAATTTTAAATGATTTAAGTAATTGCTTTGGGGGATTAAGTGGTAAGAATAAGTAAATTATTTATTCCGTACATTGTTTTATTAATAATATTAGGTTTTAAAGGGGAACTGGTAATAGCATTTGCTTTTGTATTCCTCCACGAGTTAATGCATTATATAACAGCCAGAATTTTAGGATTTTCTGGTTTCGATATAGAAATACTTCCCATAGGGGCTGTACTTAAGGTAAAAGATTTAGATGAAGCGAGTGCTAAAGAGGATTTATTAATTTCTTTAGCCGGTCCCTTATTTAACTTATTATTAGCAGCTATTTTTCTAATATTATATATAATGAATAATATACCTTATTTGCATTTGATTTATAAAAGCAATTTAGCAATAGGAATTTTCAACCTTATACCAGCTTTCCCACTAGACGGTGGTAGGATTCTTAGGGATATACTTAGTACTAAAACTATATATAGAAAGGCAAATGAGATTTCCATTAAAGTTAGCCTGGTACTCGGAAGTATTTTCATGTTTATATATTTTGTAAGCGTATATGCACATAAAAGCAATTTTAATTTAGGCTTGATTTCAATATTCATTTTAATATCTTCTATTAAAGAGAAGGAAAGGATAGTATATTTGATTATGGGCTATATTATTAAAAAGAAGTATAGATTTATTGAGAGAGGATATGTAGAAAATAGAAGCATATCTATTTATTATAAAAAAAATTTATTATCTGTCTTAGGAATAATCGATAAAAACAAGTATAATTTGTTCACTATATTAGATGAAAATATGAGTGTGCTTGAAATTCTTTATGAAGATGAAATAATCGAAGCGATAAAATCATATGGAAATATAAGCTTAAGAGAATATATTGATATTAAGAAACTGAAAAATGCTTTATAAAATAGAATAAATTGACCAGTCTATTATAGGCTGGTTATTTTATTTAAAATGATTAAATTAATTTATCGTTTTGAGATTTAAGTTTCATGTGTTAAAATAAAACGATGTAATATAATAGGTGTAGGGTATAATATACGGGATAACGATTATTTACCCTAGAGGAAAACGAGGAGTGATTTCTATGAATAAAATTTCCGATGATATCTTATTTAAGGTTGAAAAGCCTGCCAGATACGTAGGTGGAGAACTTAATTGTTGTTATAAAGATCTTGATAAAGTTGATATAAGATTTGCTTTTTGCTTCCCAGATGTGTATGAAGTTGGTATGTCACATTTAGGAAGTAGAATACTTTATCATGTATTAAATGAAAGAGTCGACACCTACTGTGAAAGAGCTTTTGCTCCTTGGCCAGATATGGAAAAACAAATGAGAGAAAATAATATAGCTTTATATGCACTAGAGAGTAAAGATTCTTTAAAGGAATTTGATATTTTAGGCTTTACGCTTCAATATGAGATGAGCTACACTAACATACTTAATATGCTTGATATGTCGGGTATTACTATAAGAGCTTCATCGAGAGGCGACGATGAACCAATAGTTATGGCTGGAGGTCCTTGCGCATACAACCCTGAACCACTACATGATATAGTGGATTTTTTTGAGCTAGGTGAAGGCGAAGAAATAATGAATGACGTACTGGATATTTATAAAAATTACAAAGGCCGTAAAAAAGAATTTTTAAGAGCGATATCTAAAATTAGAGGAGTATATGTGCCTTCATTATATGAGGTTTCTTATAACGAGGATAACACCATCAAAGAGTTTAAACCTAAATATGATGATGTTCCTCAAAAAGTTAAAAAAAGATTTGTAGTAAATCTCGATGAAGTTGCATTTCCCGAGAAAATGGTAGTTCCATATATTGAAATAGTACATGATAGGGTAATACTCGAGACATTTAGAGGATGTACAAATGGATGTAGATTTTGTCAGGCGGGCATGATATATAGACCAGTTAGAGAAAAGAGCACAGCGAACCTTGTAGGTGCAGCGGATAAATTATTAAAGAGCACAGGATATAGAGAGATATCTTTAAGTTCTTTAAGCATTTGTGATTATTCAGATATACGAAACCTTATAACTACTCTTATAGAAAAACATAAGGCTGACCACGTGAGTGTTTCTCTTCCTTCAATTAGAATAAATTCTTTCTCTGTAGACTTAATTAAAGAAATACAAAAGGTTAAAAAAACTGGTATAACTTTCGCACCAGAAGCAGGAACGCAACGAATGCGCGATATTATAAATAAGGGCGTTACGCAGGAACAAATATTAGAAGCCGCCAGCAGTGTTTTTGCTTCAGGTTGGTCAACTATAAAGCTTTATTTCATGGTTGGACTTCCTTATGAAACTATGGATGATGTACAAGGGATTGCGCAGTTATCGGATAAAGTTGTAGGAGAATACTTTAAAATTCCTAAAGATACACGAAAAAGAGGATTAAGAGTTACTGCAAGTTCTGCTATATTTGTACCAAAACCATTCACTCCATTCCAGTGGGCACCTCAAAACACAATGGAAGAGGTAGTTGAAAAAATAAAAGCAGTTAAGTACTCGATAACAAGTAAGGCAGTTATTTATAATTATCATGAATCTCTAGTTTCGTATCTTGAGGCAGTTATTGCTAGGGGAGATAGAAGAATTTGTGATGTTATAATTAAGGCATTTGAAAAAGGTGCAAAATTTGACGGTTGGTCTGAGTATTTTAATTTTGAGATATGGAAAGAAGCAATGCAGGAATGCGGGGTTTTAGGAGAGTTTTATGCTTACCGCGAGAGAAGTTACGATGAAATACTTCCTTGGGATTTCATAGATATTGGAGTTAATAAAGAGTATTTAATACTTGAGAATGAAAAAGCAAAAAAAGTAGAATTAACTCAAAATTGCATGTTAGGATGTACGGAATGTGGCATTAATGTTAATTTTAAAGAAGGGACGTGTTTTAAGGGTGCGTTATTTAATAAAGTATAGTAAAGACAGTGAAATCAAATTTGTCGCTCACCTAGATTTAATGAGGACCATACAAAAGGTAATCAAAAGATCAGATCTTCCAATAGAATATTCAAAAGGATTTAACCCTCACATGGCAGTGTCTATTGCGCAACCTTTGTCTGTGGGAGTACATTCAAATGGAGAATATATGGATGTGGTGTTAAACGATGAATTAGAAGAAAAGTATATTATGGATAAGATGAATGAAAACACGCCACGTGGAATTAAAATTCTAGATATTGTAAAGGTTGTTCCAGTTGAGGGAAAAAAGAAGTCACAAGCAATGGCAATTATTGATGCAGCAAAATATACGATAAAACTAAAATGCACTGAGGTAGAGGGCGTGGAAAAGATAATGCAATCTATTTGTAGTTTAGATGAATGGAACATTATTAAAAAGAGCAAAAATGGAGAGAAAATGGTAAATATGAAACCATTAGTGTTTACATTCGATTATCTGGTAGATAACTTTATGCTTTGCATCTCAGTCCTTATTGCCTGTGGTAGTCGTGATAATTTGTCAGCGATGTTATTTGCAAATTATATGAAGGAAAACATAGAGTCTATTAATAAAGAGTCATTCGTTGATATAACTCGGGAAGAAATGTATGCATATAAAGATGGAAAATTAGTCACTCTTAGCGAGTTTTTTAAAATATAGTAAAATAGGAGTGGGTTCGCGTGAAAGAAATATATATTGAAAGGCAAGAAAAGTTTTTAAGAATAGCTATAAAGGAAAATAACAAATTAAAGGAATGTTTTATTGAAGAAGAATATATTGGCCCTATTCCAGGAGAGATATATAAAGGGGTTGTAAAAAATATTGTCCCAGCAATCAAGTGCGCTTTTGTAGATATTGGACATAAAAAAGATTGTTATATGTATCTTGACGCGCGATTTAATAACACCAATATAAAAAAAGGTGATGAACTTATAGTTGAAGTTTTAAAAGAGGAAATAGATAAAAAAGGAGCAAAAGTCACAAGCGCTTTTGGTATCCCTGGTACTTACTGCGTGATTGTAAATATGAATAAAGACATTAGCTTTTCAAAGAAAATAAATAATAAAAACTTTGAAAAAATGGTGACAAGTTTATTAATTAAACCAGAGGATATAGGTGTAATGATTAGAACTAACGCCTTTGATGTAGATATTAATACTCTAAATGATGAAGTCAACGATTTATATGAAATATATAAAATTGTTATGAACCACGCTAAGTATTCAAGAAACCCTATGTTGCTATTTAGTGATGCTGGAGCTTTAAACAGGACTTTACGCGATATCTTAGATAAGAATACTTTTAAAATAGTATTAAACAATGAAAGTGATTTTGAGTATGCAAAAAAGATTACGGAAAACCGATCTGATATAAATGTAAAAGTTGAATTTCATAATGAAAGCAGGATGTTATTTGATTATTATGGAATAGAAAAGGAAATACTAAGTCTTCGTAACCATAGAATTCCACTAAAATGTGGAGGAAATATAGTTATTGATAAAACCGAGGCGATGTATGTAATTGATATTAATTCTGGGAAGAATATAAAGAGTCGTTCATTACATAAAACGGCACAGAGCACCAATATTGAGGCTGCGTCAGAAATTGCAAGGCAGATAAGACTTCGAAATTTAAGTGGTATAATTATTATAGATTTTATTGATATTGAGGATTTAGAGGTAAGAAAAAGTATAATAGATGTTCTGCACGAAGGATTTGCGGATGATAAAAATAAGACTGTCATCTATCCATTTACGCAGCTGAATTTGGTTCAAATTGCAAGGCGAAGGCGAGGTAAGTCAATATATGAGTTTATTGAGGAACCCTGCAAACATTGTAGGGGAAAGAGTAGTAGGGTTAAATTATCTTATATTCAATTTTTAATTAAAAATGATATTTCTAAGATGTTTAAGGAACAGGGGCTAAAAGACATATACATTGAAATTGACCAAATTTATAAAAAGGACATTTTGGAGAATATTTTAGAATTTGCAAGGCAAATAGGAGCACTAGAAAATAAAATTTATGTTAATTTTATACCACATCTTGAAAAATTCAAAGTAGAATCGCTGATGTTTGCAAATCAAATAAGAAATTTGCAAACATATAAGATATATGGGTAAAATGCTTTACAAACATTTGGATATATGTTAAAATGGCTTTTGTAGACCGCACACATAAGGTTATGAAACATACTTAATCATAAACATATAGATTTACATAAAAGTATGTACCTGGGATGGCGAGACTGGATCAAGGAGGTGTATTTTATGTACGCAGTTTTAGTTACTGGTGGAAAACAATATAGAGTTCAAGAAGGAGACGTTTTATTCGTTGAAAAATTGGATGCTGAAGTTGAAACAACCATCGAATTAAATGAAATTCTTGCAGTAGGCAAGGAAGAAGGTTTAATAGTTGGAAAACCTGTAGTTGAAGGAGCTAAAGTTGTTGCTAAGGTATTAGCACAAGGAAAAGCTAAAAAAGTTATAGTTTTCAAGTTTAAGAGAAAGTTAGATTACAGAAAGAAACAAGGACACAGACAAGCATATACTAAAATCCAAATTGAGAAGATAGAAGCTTAGTTTTGGTTAAGGTAGAATTTGTTCGAAGAAAAAGTAAAATAGTTTCTTTTAAAATAAAAGGTCATGCAGAGCCTAAAGAAAAACAGTTAGATGTAGATTTAATTTGTAATTCTATTTCAGTAATTTCTCAAACCACAGTAATTGGAATTGAGGAAGTTTTGAAAATTAAGGTGAAGTATGTTATAGATGATGGATTCTTAAATTTAAATTTAGAAGATCAAACTATAAAAGATATCGAAAGATGTCAAGTTTTACTTGAAACAATGATACTTGGACTTAAAAGTATAGAAATTACTTATGGTAAATATATAAAAGTAGAAATAGAGGAGGTGTAGAACTATGCTAATTATGAACCTTCAGTTATTTGCTCATAAAAAAGGAGTAGGTAGCACAAGAAATGGTAGAGATAGTGAATCTAAGAGACTTGGAGCTAAACGTGCAGATGGACAATTTGTTCTTGCAGGTAATATTTTAGTAAGACAAAGAGGAACAAAAATCCATCCAGGAAACAATGTTGGAATAGGTGGAGATGACACTCTTTTTGCTAAAATTGATGGAGTCGTAAAATTCGAAAGAATGGGAAAAATGAGAAAAAAAGCAAGTGTATATCCTGTTGATGTAGAAATGTCTATTGCTGAATAATTTAAGGCACCCTTAAAGGGTGCTTTTTTAAAATTCTCTTTTGTAGGATAGTAATGACTAAATTAAATAAAGATATATTAGAAAAAGATGAATTGGAAAAGTATATAATTTTGATTGAAAAACAAAGACATGATTTTATGAATGAGCTGCAAGTTATATATGGATATTTGCAAATGAGAAGGCCAGAAGTTGCTTTAGAATATATAGATAGATTATCTAAGGAAAATAAAATTATTAGTGAAATTTATAAATTACAAGACGATGGATTTTCATTATGCCTTGAAGGTAATATTAAAAAATTATGGGCGAGTGAAATAAAAGTAGAAATAGACATCGAAATTAGTAATTTTAAAAATAAAATCTTTGAAGAGCAGTATAATAAAAAAAGTGATTTGGTTGACGCTATATTTACGGAACTTGAGGACACTAATCAAAACTTTGTTTATATTTACATATTTGAAGATGACTTAGGTGAAAGTTTACTTATTACTAATGATGAAAGTATATCAGGTGATATAAACTGTATTGACGAATGGCAACAAATAGATATTAAAATAGATGGATTAAGAATTTTTGAATGTAGTTTTGATAATAATATAGCTTATAGATTAATATTTAGCGCTGTAGGTGATGTCAGCGCCTGCGGTGATGTCAGCACCTATAGTGTTGGATAATAGATTTAAAATTAAACAAAATAGAAAATGCGCTAAGGTAAGGTGAAATATATGTTTATTGATACAGCCAAGATTTTTGTTAAATCAGGAAATGGTGGAAGTGGATCTGTTTCCTTTAGAAGAGAAAAATATATACCACTAGGTGGACCAGATGGTGGAGATGGTGGAGATGGTGGAGATGTAATATTAGAAGTTGACGCTAGTATGACTACACTACTCGACTTCTCATATGCAAGGAAATTTGTAGCAAAAGGTGGAGTTGGAGGCTCTGGCTCTAAGTGTTATGGAAAAGATGGAGAAGATCTGCACGTTAAGGTGCCAATGGGTACAATTGTACGCGACGTGGAAACAGACAAAATAATGTGTGATTTATCTCATGCTGGCCAAACTTTTAGGGTTTGTAAAGCTGGGCAAGGTGGAAAAGGCAATGTTAAATTTTGTACGTCTACAAGGCAGGCACCAAACTTTGCTGAACCAGGAATGCCAGGAGAGGAACGATGGGTTAAACTTGAACTAAAACTTTTAGCTGATGTGGGGTTACTCGGTTTCCCAAATGTGGGTAAATCAACATTGCTTTCAGTAGTATCAAAAGCAAGACCTAAAATCGCTAATTATCACTTTACAACTTTAAAACCAAATTTAGGAGTAGTAAGCGTTAAGGGTACACAAAGTTTCGTTATGGCGGATATTCCAGGAATAATTGAAGGAGCATCTGAAGGTGTGGGTCTTGGAATAGGGTTTTTGAGACATATTGAAAGGACTAGAATGCTTATTCACGTTGTTGATATTTCAGGAATTGAAGGTAGAGATGCTATAGAAGACTTTATAAAAATAAATGAAGAACTTAGAAAATATAGTATTAAACTATGGGATAGACCGCAAATAATAGCTGCTAATAAAAGTGATTTGTTATTTGATGATGGGGTGTTTGAAGACTTTAGAAAGAAATTAAATGCAATGGGATATGATGACAGTAAAATATTTAAAATATCTGCCGCTACAAATCAAGGGGTAGAAGCTCTTATGAAAGAGGCAGCTAGAATGTTAACTACTATTCCAGTTACAGAACTAATAATAGATGATGATGATAAGTTTGTAATACAAGCAAAAAGGTTTACATACACAATTAACGTGGATGAAGAAGGAGCTTTTAATGTTGAGGGAAGTTTTGTTGATAGATTGCTTAGTGCTGTTAATATAAACGAACCGGATTCTCTTAAATATTTCCATAAAGTACTAAAGAATAAGGGAGTATTTGATGCACTAGTTGCAAAAGGAATTCAAGATGGAGATGTAGTAAGATTACAAGATTTTGAATTTGAATTCTTATTATAAAAGATAAAAATGTAACTAGGAGGATAATATGATTACAAGTAAGCAAAGAAGTTATTTAAGAACGCTTGCAAATCCATTACAACCTTTATTTCAGGTTGGAAAAGCTGGCATAGAAGGAAATTTTTTGAAACAGATAGAGGATGCATTAGAATCTAGAGAAATCATTAAGATTAAGATTTTAAATAATAGTGGAATAACTGCTAAAGAAGCAACGGATATAATTTGCAAGGCTACTGGAGCAGATGGGGTTCAATCTATTGGTAGTAAATGTGTTTTATACAAAAGATCGATAAAAAAGGCTAAGATTGAGTTACCATAAAAGCATGTTTTTTACATGCTTTTTCTTCTATATAAAGTTATAAATTGTGCTATTGCTTTATTTAACATTACTTATTATAATGTAAGGAAGGTGTTACAGTGAAAAAGGCTATTTTTGGAGGAACATTTGATCCAATTCACAAAGGTCATGTTCTTGTCGCCTATGAGACTTTAGACAATTTACATTTGGACAAGATTTTGTTCATGCCTGCAGGGAATCCACCAAATAAAATAAATAAAAAAATTACAGATGCTCATATTAGATATGACTTAGTTAAAAAGGCGATAGAAGATGAAAGTCAATTTGAAATAAGTGATTATGAAATAAATAAAAAAGAAAATAGTTATACTTACGAAACGGTTGAATTTTTTAGTAAATATCAAAGTAATATAGAGTGGTATTTTTTAATCGGTGGTGATAGCTTAATGGATTTAGAAAATTGGAAAAATGTGGAAAGAATACTAAATAGTTGTAAACTGGTAGTTTATAGTAGATCAGGATTTAGTGTGGAAGAAGTGTTAGAGCAGAAAAGTCGTATAGAAAAAAAGTTTAATAATAAAATAATTTTTCTAGATATGCCAATTATAGATATATCTTCAACAGATATCAGAAAAAATATAAAAAATGGTATAAATGTTGATTATTCTCTTCCAAAAGGTGTAGAAGGAATAATTAATAAGTTGCATTTATATAAATAGGAGAAAAACATTACGGAATTAGTACATGCTTTTTAGTATTGATGGGGGGATTTAAATGTGGAATGAGGAAGAAATGCTTCATTATTTGCAAATGAATTTAAAAGAAAGTAGATTAAAACATAGTCTAAGCGTTAGTGAGACTGCAGTAATGCTGGCAACTATTTATGGGGAAAATATAGAAAAAGCACGAGTAGCAGGATTAGTACATGACTGTGTTAAGAATAAAACGGATGCGCAACTTATAAGAGTTGCTATTGATCATAAGATAGAGTTAGACGAAATATCCATGCAAAACCCATCAATATTGCATGGATTAGTTGGGAGTATAATAGCTAAGGAAATAATGGAAATACGCGATGAGGATATACTAAATGCTATTCATTATCACACTACTGGTAGAAAAAATATGAGCATTTTAGAAAAGATAATTTATATCGCTGATTATATTGAGCCATTAAGGATATTTGATGGTGTAGAAGAATTAAGGAATTTAAGTGTAGTGGATTTAAATGCAGCACTAATAAAATCATTTGATAACACTATAAAATATGTCATAAACCAAAAACAATTTTTGCATATAGACACAATAGACGCAAGAAATTATTTGTTGAGTAAACATAGTAGGTTAGAATATGAAAAATAATAAAAAAGGTAAGAAAACAGTAAATTATAAAAGAATTTTCCTTATTATTGCAGCTTTTGTGGTAGTTGCCCTCATATTAATTTTTGCAAGCTTTTATTCTTTCTTAAATACTTTTAATAATAGTTCAGTAGATTTAACTAAAGTGGGATTAAATAAGAATGATACACAAAAAATCAAAAATAATGGGAAGTCTTGTAATATATTAGTTATGGGTGTAGATATAGGTACTGCAGGTTCTACAAGTGCAAATGATCCTAAAAGGACAGATACAATGATACTTGCTCACTATAACGCAAATGATAAAAAAGTTAATTTGATTTCTATACCAAGAGATACCTTAATAAGGATAAATGGAAAAAATCAAAAAATAAATGCTGCTCATGCTATTGGTGGAGTAATTTATGCAGTTGATGCTGTAGAGAATCTATTAGGTATTCAAATTGACTATTATGGAAAAGTTAACTATAAAGGGTTTGATCAACTCATTGATGCTATTGGTGGTGTAAATGTGGACATAACCAGGAAGATGGATTATGATGACCCAACGCAGGATTTAAGCATCCATTTTGAAAAGGGTACAAATGTTCATTTAGATGGCAAGAAAGCTGAAGAATTCTTTAGGTGGAGAAAAAATACTGATGGTAGTGGTTTGGAGAATGGTGATTTAGGAAGAATACAAAATCAACATATATTTATTACCAGCGTTATGAAGAAAATAAAAAGTCCAATGACAATATTTAAAATTCCACGTATTCTATCTGCAATTAAAAGCGCTATAGAAACTAATATGGATGCTAAGGATATACTAAAATATGCGTATATATTTGGAACCATTAATAATAAGAATCTTTCTATGGACACCATTCAAGGAGATTTGAAGACTATAGGTGGAGTATCATATGTAGTATATAATCAAGCTCAAAATGAACAGGTTATTTTAAAATTAAATGATGGAATCGTACCAAGTATTGATAAGTCAAAACTTAAAATAAAGGTAATGAATGGAACGAAAACACAGGGACTTGCTAGTGATTATTCAACATATCTAGTGGAAAAGGGATATAAGAAAGCAGTAACAGGAAATGGTGAGGCTACTAGTAAAACTAAAATTTTAGTATATAATGCAAATAAAGACATAAAATCAGATTTACAAAAGGATTTTCAAATAGACAATATTGAATTCCTATCTTCAAGTAATGAAACTTTTGATGTAATAGTAATATTAGGTGAAGACCATAAATTAATGCATTAATAATGCATCATAAAAAGGAATGAACAGCTTTATAGAACATAATTTAACAAATTAGTATTATATGCTAATGAGGAGGAAAAGATGGAAAAATATATTATAAATACAAACAATGCACCTGCTGCAATAGGGCCATATTCTCAAGCTGTGAAAGTTCAAGATTTAATATATACTTCGGGACAGTTAGCAATAAATGTAGCTACTGGAGAATTTATAAATGATGATATAAAAAAAGCTACTGCACAATCATTAGAAAATATAAAAGCTATATTAAAGCAAGCGGGAACAACTATGGATAAGGTAGTAAAGACTTTAGTATTTTTAAAGAATATGGATGATTTTGATTCTATGAATGAAATATATGCACAGTATTTTAACACGAACCCACCAGCTAGATCTTGCATTCAAGCAGGAAAACTTCCCAAAGATGCAATAGTTGAAATAGAAGTAATCGCTATTGCTTAATGACAAGTTAATTTATTTAGTTGGAGCAGATATTATCGACGTAAAATTAAGGGATTATTTAAAGTATACAGAGAATTTATCGGGCAGATTTATAAAAAGTTCAGGGCTTAGTGGAAAAATATTAGTAAATGGTAAGGTGGCTAAATTAAATCATAGGATAAGTTCAGAGGATAAAATAGAAATTGATATGAAAAGAGATGAACATCAAAACATTGAGCCGGAGAAGATGGATTTAGACGTTGTATATGAGGATATAGACCTTATTGTTATTAATAAAAGGCCAGGCACTGTGGTTCATCCAACTCGTGGTTACCCTAGTGAGACTCTTGCAAATGGAGTAGCATATTATTTTAAAGAAAGAGGCGAAAAATGTATTGTTAGACTAGTGAGTAGATTGGATATGGATACAACAGGTCTTATAATAATTGCAAAAAATCAATTTTCACATATGGCATTAGCGAGAGATATGCATAGCACTGATATGCAGAGCAAAGAGATGAAGAGCAAAACTTTTGAGAAAAGCTATATGGCAGTTGTACATGGGAATATGAGAAATAAGGTGGGTACTATTGATTTGCCTATTGGAAAACCCGATGAGGACTGTATAAATAGAAAAGTATGCGACGAGGGACAGAGAAGTGTATCTCATTATGAAGTTATTGAATCTTATAAAAATGGTGATTTAGTAAAAGTCACTTTGGAAACTGGCAGAACACATCAAATTCGAGTTCATTTTAGCCATATTGGTCATCCGCTTTATGGAGATAGTCTTTATGGTACTGCGGAAAGTAATTATATTAATAGGCAGGCACTGCATGCTTATAAATTAATTATTCCACATCCGAGAACAGGTGAGGAACTAATAATTCAGGCAGTGCTACCAGGTGACATTAAAGATTTGATAACCAAACTAAAAGCTGAAGATGATATGTAAAAAGCACAAAGCATAAACTGTATTAATAGTTTATGCTTTGTGTTTTTTATATTATTTCCTATTATTTAAATATCTTATAAATTTATTTAACTTATTTTTCCGTTTTATTTTTCTCTTTTGTACTCCAATAAAGAAGAATAATATTAATAAGGCAGGTGCAAGATATTTTAGTGTGTTTATTAATTGTGAATATTTTATGAAGGCTTTCGGAAATACATTGGGAGGAGAGGGTGTTATTTTAGTATAATTTATTCCGCTAGCCAAATCTAAAGTGTAAGAATACTTACCCAAAGTAATTATAGATTTACTTATTACATCACCTTTTTTAATTGACAATAGATTCATTTTGGTTTGCTCAGTTTTAATGTTTGGAACTAATGGTGAATTTTTATTTTTAATAATATATAAATCTTTCGATGCAAGTAGGGGAAGAGCTGTGCCATTGTCTAAAGTTAACTTTGATACAATATCATTTTTATTAAACTGTTTAGATAGCTCAAAATTATTAAATCCATAATCCAATAGTTTTCTACTGTCTGGGAAAAAAGTCTTTTTTGAATCATGTACAAGAGCTACTATAAGTTTTTGACCATTTCTACTAGCAACCGCAATATAAGAATGTTGAGATTGAATGGTATATCCTGTTTTTCCACCTTCACAACCCTGATAATAGTAATCGTCTTTCTTTTGTATTAGTCTATTTTCATTCCAAAGAGGCCGTTTCTGCTTAGTTTTATTTGTTGCTGCCATTGTATATGAAGAGGTTGTTGAGATTTTACTGAACTCAGGATGCTTAGTAAGTTGCTGCATAATTAGTGATAAATCATAGGCCGAGGTCTTATGATTAACGTCGTATAAGCCGTTTGGGTTAACAAAATGAGTGTTTTTACAACCTAGAGAAGACGCTTTTTCATTCATAAGTTTTGCGAATTTTTCTGTGGAGCCACTAATATGTTCGGCTAAGGCTACAGCGCAGTCATTAGCAGAGGCTAATATTAATCCATACAATAATTCTTTTACAGAAATTTTTTCACCTTCAAGAAGGTATATTCTTGAACCATCAGTTGCGGCTGCATTTTTACTTACTGTTACCACATCATTTAATTTTAGATTTTCTAAGACTAGAAGTATAGTCATTGTCTTAGTTGTGGATGCTGGAGGGTAAGCAGAATCCTTGTTTTTTTCATAAAGTATTTTACCTGTAGTGGCATCTAATAAAACAACACTATCAGCAGAGACCGCGGGTGGGGTTTCTAGTGCCTTGACTGCTGGGGATGCATTATAAAGTAAAAAAAATGATGTCAGTATTATTGTAATTAACTTTTTCATAGGTTACCTCCAGTTTTTCAATATTTATAGTATATCAAAAAAAACTTCTCTTAGCGATAGTATTTATGTATTATTGTCAATAATTCTATATGGAGGGGAAAACTGAAAGTGATTATTCTATGATTGCAGAGTAATAAGGAGGTAATATGAAAAACAAAGAAAAAATAATTGGTTCAATAGCTATTTTGTGCATAAGCATTATCTTTATAATTGTTGGGTATACAATGTCAAGTCCCAAAGAGAATGCTACTGCTACGAATTATAAGGATATATTTGTAGAGGCTACTAAAACTTCAGAAAAAAAAGATGCAGAGGCAGTTATTGCGACTGATTCAAATAAAGTAGCAACGAGTAATATTAAAGTAGACAATAGCAAAGTTGAAGATGAAAATATTAAGGTGGATATAAAGGGTGCTGTAAATCAACCTGGTGTTTATGAAATAAAAAAGGGAAGTAGAGTAACTGATCTTATAAAACTAGCTGGTGGTGGAACTAAAGACTCGGACCTTGATGCTACAAATCTTTCCTCAAAGCTAAATGATGAAGACTGTATTATAATTTCTAAAAAAGGTGAGGCAAATAAAGCACAAACTCCGCAGAATAATTCTCTTCAGGGTACTTCGCTCCAAAGTACTCCTCTTAAGGGAAGCACTAAAAATTCTGCAGTTTCAAGCACTAACGCTAATGGTACGGAGGCTATTATTAACATAAATACTGCTAGTAAAGAAGAACTCAATACTTTACCTGGCATAGGGGATGCTAAGGCTGATGTCATAATTGAGTATAGAGAACAAAATGGGGGGTTTAAGTCAGTAGAAGAACTTACTAAAGTTGGTGGCATTGGAGAAAAGACTTTAAGTAAATTTAAAGATAAGATAGATATAAAGTAAAAAATCTATAAAATTATTTGGAAAATATGTATCATTATATGATTTAAGGATACAATATACAAATGAAAAAGAAAAATTAATAGTTTGAGGCTTAGAATTAAACAATTCGACAAAATTATGCATATTGATATTGAATAAATCAGTAAAATATGATATAGTAACTATTGTGAATGGGATTAGATAGGTAATAAAATTCACACATAATAACTACAATTAAATAGACATATTGCGGCTTAGATACATAGTTTTATGTTATCTGAGCCGCTTTTTATTTAAAATTCCATAAAAATTAAAAAAAAGAGTCCTAACTCCTTTTTTTTAATTCACTTCGATATTTTCTATTCCACTACTTTCGATTTTGTAATTTCCTCTTATGGCTTGTTTAGTTATAAATTTCTTTTTCATTAAAGATTCAAGAGAAGATTTTAATAATCTAATATCACCTTTACCATTGCCCAAATTAATAGCAAGCTTTATTTTTGCAATGCTTTGAGGGGATGATGTTCTATTTTCATAAAGATAGGTTAATATTTTATCTTCAGTTTCTATTATGTTATCTTTCATAAGATCCTCCTTTATTTGTTCATTTCACTTCAATATATTATTATACTACATGTATTAGGTAATAAAAAGGGAAACTATTTATTATCTAATATTTATATAATGTCGAAAATCGCTTTCGACATTAGGCTCAAAGGGTAATATAATAAGATAATACTTATTATCCATAATTATATATAAAATATAAATATTGTAATTAAATCTAGATATCGGAGGTGGCACTTTGGAAATTGTAATAAATAAAATAATGAATATAGAAAAGGATGCACAAAGATATAGAAACAGCATTGAGCAACTTTTAAAAGAAAAACAAAATGAACTTGAAAATACAGTATTGGATATGAAGATTAGTTTTCAAGAAGAATCTAAAAACATTAAAAATGATATAACTCACGAAAAATTAATCGAGGCGGAACAAAAGGCGTATAGTATAAAAAAAGAAAAAGAAGAAAAATTAAAAAATATTAATGTAATTTATCAAAGCAATAAATCAAAAATAGTAGACGAGGTATTTAATAAAATAATAAATGGAGTATAGAGGTGGTAATATGGGAAGTATTGTTAAATTTGCTGCAGTGAACTCTAAAATAAAAGCAATTATTGGGAAAAGCATAAGTCGAGAGCAATATTTTAAATTACAAAAGTGTAAAGATATTAAAAGCATAGTTAAAATACTAAAAGATGAAACTAATTATAAGAAAATCTTAGAACATTGCATTATTGAAAAAGTAAATAGGGTTAATTTAGAAATGATCTTACATAAGAACTATATAAGCATTTATAGCAAATTTATAAATTATTTTAATGGTGAATATAGAAAGCTCATAAAAATTTTATTTATAAGATGGGAAATAGAGGATCTTAAAGTAATTATTAGAGGTAAATATTTAGGAGATAGTAAAAGACAAATTGAAAATAAGATTGCTTTTAGAAGCTCATTAAATACAATAAACTATGATTACTTAATAGCTTTAAAAAATGTGGAAGATATTATAGACGCTCTAAAAGGGAGCATATATTATAATAGTTTAAAAATTTTCATCAAAGATATAGGTGGGAAAAATTTATTTAGAATTGAAACGGAACTTGATTTTGTATATTTTATGTCGATTAGAAAAAAGCTCAACCATTTAGACAATGAGAATAAGGAAGTAGGTTATAGAATAACAGGAATGGAAGCAGACCTGTTAAATTTAGGCTGGATATATAGGGGGAAAACTTTTTACAAAATCCCTCCTGAGGAACTGTTTAACTATATTATATATAACGGATTTAAGTTTTCGAAGAGAAAACTCATAAAACTGTGTTATGCAAATGATATGGTAGAATTTTATAATTTAATAGAAAAAACACCGTATGCATACATATATGAGAATGATGATTTAGCATGTATTGAGAAAAGAGAACGAGAATTCCAGAAAAAATATTATAAAAAAATTCTTAGAGAAAATAGAAATGATATTAGTATGGTTATGAGTTATATTATGTTTTATATGATTGAGGTAAGAGATATTATATCTATAATAGAGCAAAAAAAATATACCGGTGGTATAAGTAAGTAATTATATTTAGAATACATTAAAAGTGTTATTTATTAATTATTAGTAATGAGGTGATTTTGTGTCTATAGAAAAAATGAATATGGTTAATATAGTTGGGATAATTCCAGATTTTGATAGATTAACTAAAATGCTGGCAATAGATGGATGCATGCAGCCTGTAAATGCTCTGCAGGAAATAAATTCCTCGAACTTTGCTTTGAAAACTTCAGAAGATAATATAGAAATGCTAAAGAATTTAAATTATATAAAGCCTTACTTATATGAAAATGATTACAATACTAGCTTAAAACATGTTGAAGAACTTGTAGGGGCTTTAAAGACCATTGACATAAGAGTTAGCCCCCCTAAAGAGATAATATTTGATTTTGATGATTCGGAAAAAGAATTATCATTTGTTTATAATAAATATGCAGTTCTAAATAAACAAATCGAAGAGTCAGAAAAAGGAGAGCAATCTCTTAAAAATACTTTTGTAGCCTTAGAATTCTTAAAGAATGTATCTATTCCTTTGGAAGAGATTATCAACATGAAAAATTTCAAATTAGGCTTATATAAGGTCTCAGAGGAAAACATGGTTAAATTAAAAGCAAATTATGAAAATATATCCTCAATAATTGAATCTGTGTATAGGGAAAAAGGATTTGTTATATTTATATCATATACACCAATTCTTTTGCTTACAGAAACTGAGAGGATTTTCAAGTCTGCAAATTGCGAAAATATACAAGTGCCCAAGCATTATATAGGCACTGCAAAGGACATTGCAGCGAGTGTACATGATGAGATAAATGTGATGAAACAATCTACATGGAAAGTTCGAATTGAACTTAATGTTTTTTTAAGGGAAAATCATAAAATTATAGAAAAAATAGAAAGTAGTTATGAATTAGAGCAAAAGTCTGCAGAAATTAAAAAAAGTGCAGCTTGCACAAATGAATTTTTTTATCTATCTGGTTGGATACCTAAAAGTTTTATGGAAAGCTTTAATAAGTTATTATTGAGTTTTGATAATAGGATATTAATAATTACAAAGGACACAAATGAAAGAAATAACAAAGCTATAATTCCACCAACAATGTTTATAAACAATAATATTTTTAAACCCTTTGAGAGTATGGTTTTAATGTATGGTGTTCCTAGCTATGGGGAAATCGATCCTACCATGTTTTTGGCAATAACTTATACTATGATGTTTGGTGCTATGTTTGGAGATGTAGGACAAGGGTTAGTACTAGTTTTAGCAGGATTTTTGCTGAAGAATAAGTGGGGAAGAATTAATTTGGGCGGTGTTTTTGAAATCCTTGGGTTAAGTTCTATAGTTTTTGGATTTCTATATGGAAGTGTATTTGGTTCTGAATATGTAATTAATGCCATTCTAATTAGACCGATGGAACATATTAATGATATATTAATTGCCGCAATAGTATTTGGATGTGGGTTTTTAATCTTAGGTTTTATATTAGGAATTATTAATAGTATAAGAAAAAAAGATATAGAGCAAGGTGTTTTTGGAAAAGAAGGGATAGCGGGTTTTATGTTTTATATCGGAGTTTTGATATTAATAGTGTCTTTAGTTTCTAAAAATCCATTATTACCTATTGCTGTGTGGATGATATATTTTATATTCTTTTTATTATTAATATTATTAAAGCAACCTTTAGCCAATATCTTATTAGGTAAAGATATTCTGTTTGAAGACGGAGCAAAAGACTATTTTGTAGAAGCAAGTTTTGAGGTTATAGAAACACTGTTATCTATGTTTTCTAATACAATTTCATTTATAAGGGTAGGCGCTTTTGCTTTAAATCATGTAGGTTTGTTTGTTGCATTTTCAGCCATGGCTTCCATGACTAAAAGTGGCTTTGCATCAGTAATGATACTAATACTTGGGAACATAATAATTATATGTCTTGAAGGGCTGATTGTATTTATACAAGGGTTGAGACTCCAGTATTATGAACTATTCAGTAAATATTATGAAGGTGGTGGGGTTACGTTTAAACCTGTTCGGATTAGATTAAAGTAACAAGTATAAAAAATATATTTATAACAGTATATATTTAAAACATATGTTATCAACTAAATCAATATTAAGAGGAGGAAATAAGAATTATGACTATATTATTAATGTTAACATTTTGTGTTGTTATAGTTACTATTACTTGTGGAGTTGTAGGTCAAAGCAAGGTAGATGTTTTAGGAAAACAAAAAGTTAAAAAGGCATTAAAAATAAATTTAGGTGTATTTATACCAGTTATGATGGGAGCTTTAATTGTAAATATCCCAAGAGTTGCCCGGGGAGCAGAGGCAGTTGCGGTTAATCCAGCGGCTGGGCTTGGATATTTGGCAGCGGGGCTTTCTACAGGACTTGCAACTATTGGTGCTGGCTATGCTGTAGGCGCAGTTGGTTCTTCAGCTTTAGGTGCGGTTTCAGAGGACCCTAAAATACTTGGAAAAACTCTTATCTTTGTTGGGCTTGGAGAAGGTATTGCTATATATGGACTTATTATATCTATAATGATACTTTCAAAATTGTAATTAGTATAGGAGAAATTTATGAGAAGTTATTTAATAAGTGATAATATGGATACATTTGTAGGTATGCAAATGGCAGGGATAGAGGGTGTTGTTCTTTATGAAAAAGAACAAATAATAGAAAAGATAAGAGAATTAAAAATGGACAAGGGTATAGGGATAATAATAATAACAGAAAAAATCGGACTATTAATTTCAAGTGAGGTGAGAAATATAAAATTATCTAAGGAAGGACCTCTTTTAGTGGAGATTCCAGATAGGCATGGACTTAAGCGTTCTAGCGAATATATATTAAAATATGTTAAAGATGCCATAGGGATTAAGATATAGTGAATGCGGTGACAGGAAAATAACTTTTAGGAGGCTTACTTATGACCACCATTGAAGACAAAATAAGCTTATTTTCTAAGATAATACATGGAAAAGTAAATGAAGAAAAGATAGAAGCAATAGCAGCATTTAGCAAAGGGGCTGAAAAACAGATAAGTGCAGAAAAAGAAAAAATAAAAGAATTACGGCGAAGCATCCAAATAGAAACTGCAAAAAAAATGAAAATTAAGTCAAATGCAATAGTGGCAAAAGAAAAGATTAGTAGGCAAACAGAAATTTTATCTCTTAAGGAAAAGTTAATTAAGGATAGTCTAGAGTGTGTACGGGAAAAACTTGTAGAATTTGTTATGGCACCTGAATATAAACCGTATTTAATAAATAATATTCAAAAGACATTAAAGGCAGTAGATAAAGGGCATTACAATATTATGGTAGTAAAAAGGGATTATGAAAAATTTCTAAATGAAATTGGAGAAATAATTAAGGGGTACAGGGATTACAATTTTGAAATAAATATTTCTGATGATGACTTTATTGGCGGGCATATACTAAAGGATTTCGAGGGCAAATTTAAAATTGATAATAGTATATATTCTGCATTAATGGATAGTACAGAAATAATTGGAGTTAGAGTTATGGAAATGCTAGCTTGAAGATTAGGCATAATTGTTATAAATCTGCTTATTTATTGATGGGAGGAAAAATATGGAGGGAAAAATAATCGGGGTAAATGGACCCGTCATAAAAGCTGATAACATGAGTGGCTTTAAAATGAGAGAAATGGTTATGGTAGGATTTAAAAAGCTCATTGGTGAGATTATAATACTTGAAGAAGATTTCGCAACAATCCAGGTTTATGAGGAAACTAGTGGGCTTAAGATAGGTGAAGCAGTAATTGCAACTGGAAGTCCTCTTTCCCTTAAACTTGGGCCTGGAATACTCGGAAATATATTTGATGGAATTGAGAGGCCACTAGAAAAGATAAATGAAATGTCACATGGATTTTTACCAGAGGGAATTGGTCTGATTTCTATTGATGAGCAAAAACTTTGGGATGTATTTATTAACGTAAAACTTGGAGATGAATTACAAGAAGGCGATATATATGCAAGCGTTCAAGAAACCGCATCTATTATGCATAAAATAATGGTTCCACCAGGTGTGTCAGGTACTGTAAACTGGGCACAAGAAAATGGAAAATATAATATAGAAACCATAGTAGTTAAATTAGGGCGAGGGAATAAAGATTATTCACTTAAACTTTATCAATCTTGGCCTGTAAGAAATCCAAGACCAGTAAAAAACAAAAAAACTATATTTAAACCTCTTATTACAGGGCAGAGGATAATAGATATATTTTTTCCTTTGGCTAAAGGTGGAACTTGCGCTATTCCTGGGGGATTTGGAACTGGAAAAACGATAACGCAACATCAGCTTGCAAAATGGTCTGATGCAGATATTATAGTATACATAGGTTGCGGAGAAAGAGGAAATGAAATGACAGAAGTTCTAGAAGATTTTCCGAAGCTTATAGATCCTAGAACGAAATTACCACTTATGAATAGGACTGTGCTTATAGCAAACACATCAAATATGCCGGTAGCTGCAAGAGAAGCAAGTATTTATACAGGTATAACAATAGCTGAATATTTTAGGGATATGGGGTATCATGTTGCTGTAATGGCAGATTCCACCTCGAGATGGGCAGAGGCCCTGCGTGAAATTTCTGGAAGACTTGAAGAGATGCCTGCAGAAGAAGGATACCCAGCGTATCTTCCATCAAGAATAGCAGAGTTTTATGAAAGAGCAGGTTATGTAGAAAACTTAAACAGTACTGAAGGTTCTGTAACTGTAATTGGGGCGGTGTCACCTGCTGGCGGAGACTTCTCAGAACCTGTTACTCAAAATACTAAAAGATTTGTATCTGTTTTTTTAGGCCTTGATAAAAAATTAGCTTATGCAAGGCATTACCCAGCAATAAACTGGCTAAATAGTTATAGCGGGTACTTATCACTTTTAAAGGAATGGTATGAAGAAAATGTGGCGGATAGTATTATGGATTTAAGGGCAAAGATGCTTAAACTTCTATACGAGGAGAATAAACTTCTAGAGATAGTTAAATTGGTAGGCGAAGATGTACTTCCGGACGCACAAAGGCTAATTATAGAGGTATCAAAATGTCTTAAAATTGCATTTCTTCAACAAAACGCCTACAATGACGTGGACACTTATGCACCAATAAATAAACAATATAAGATGCTTAAAATTATAGAATCATTTTACGATAATGGAATGGAGGCTGTGAAACTCGGAATACCAATATCTATAATAGTTAATAAGGAATTAATGGAAAAGATTTATAAGATTAAATACAATGTACCTAATGATAAGCTTTCCATAATAGACGACTTAGAAAAAGAGTTAGTAAATTATTTTAATGAACTAATAGAAAAGCACAAGTAAGGGAGGCCCTATATGAAAAAAGAATATTTAATGCTAAATAAAGTTCAGGGACCTTTAATTATACTTTCTGATATAGTGGATGTGGCCTACGATGAAATCGTTGATATATTAGTTGATGGAAAGTATAAGAAAAAAGGAAAGGTTGTTCAAATTTATAAAGATAAGGCCATAGTACAGGTGTTTGAAACAACAACCGGGATGTCGGTTAGCAATACTTCAGTGTATTTTAAAGGGGAATCCTTTAGAATAGCTATTACAAAGGATATATTGGGAAGAGAATTTAATGGAATAGGAGATCCCGTGGATAATGGAGGAGAAATTTATTCATCAAAAAAATATGACGTAAATGGGAGGCCTATGAATCCTGTAGCTAGAAAATACCCTAGAAATTATATACAAACAGGAATATCTTCTATTGATTGTCTAGCTACATTAATAAGGGGTCAAAAGCTTCCTATATTTTCTGGAAATGGGATGGCTCATAATGAACTAGCCGCTCAAATTGTACGACAAGCCAAAATATCTAGTGAAACATCTGAGAAATTTTGTATAGTATTTGGGGCTATGGGCATAAAATATGATGATGCTAACTACTTTAAAAAAAGCTTCGAAGAAGCGGGAGTGATAGAAAAGGTAGTTATGTTTACAAATTTAGCAGATGATCCTATAGTTGAGAGAATAATAACCCCAAGATGTGCTTTAACTGCTGCTGAATATTTAGCTTTTGAAGAAAATATGCATGTGCTTGTAATACTTACGGATATGACAAATTATTGTGAAGCACTAAGAGAACTCTCGTCACTTAAAGAAGAAGTTCCGAGTAGAAAGGGCTACCCAGGATATTTATATTCTGATTTAGCATCGCTTTATGAAAGAGCAGGCATGATGAAAGGGAAAAAGGGGAGCATAACACAAATACCTATATTAACTATGCCTAACGATGATATAACACATCCAGTACCAGATCTTACAGGTTTCATAACTGAGGGGCAAATTGTATTAAGTCGAGGAATTGAGCAAAGAGGCATATATCCACCAGTAAATATACTGCCTTCTCTTTCAAGACTTATGAAGGATGGCATTGGTGAAGGGTTTACAAGGGAAGATCATGGGGATGTGTCAAATCAAATATTTGCGGCATACTCTAGGGTCCAGGATGTAATAGCATTAGCACAAGTTATAGGAGAAGATGAGCTAGCAGAGAATGATAAGATATTTATGGACTTTGGTAGAGCTTTTGAAGAAAAGTTTTTAAAACAAAATTATGATGAAAATAGAGGTATGACAGAAACTTTAGATTTAGCTTGGGAAATTCTCAGTATATTGCCTAAAAATGAACTAGATAGGGTTTCACCTAAAGTTTTAGAAAAATATTATAAGATGGTGGTGAAGTAATCTGGAAACATTTACACCAACTAAATCTACATTAATGTCTGCCAAAAGCTCCTTGGATTTTTCAGAGAAAGGGTTTGAACTATTAGATAAAAAAAGAAATGTACTTATAAGAGAAATGATGTCGTATGTAACTAAAGCACGTGAACTTCAAAAAGAAGTGGATATAACTTTTTCAAAGGCATATAAAGCTCTAGAAGCTGCAAACATAAATTCTGGGATAACAGATACAGAAAATAGAGCAATGTCTGTAGACGAAGCTAAAGACTATGAAATTTTATTTAAAAGTGTAATGGGGGTAGAGGTTCCAAGTATTGTTTTCCAGAGAAAAGATATTGAACTAAATTATGGAATCCATAGAGGTAGTGCCACCATTGATGATGCTATGAAGAAGTTTAATAGCGTAAAATATTTGACTTATGAGCTAGCTGAGGTAGAAAATGCTATCTACAGATTATCAGTGGAGGTAAAAAAAACTCAAAAGAGAGCAAATGCACTTCAAAATATACAAATTCCTAAATTTGAGGAAATAGTAAAATATGTTACAGAAGTTTTAGAAGAAAAAGAAAGAGAAGATTTTTTCAGGCTAAAAGTAGTTAAAAAGAAACATAGAAAATAGCATTAAAAGTCTAATAATAGTTAAATAAAAGAATATTCAAATTATTCAAAATGTGATATAATGGTTTTATAAAAGGAGGTTGAAAAAGGAAATTATAACTAAGTTCAAACTACAAACGAATGATAAAGTTAAGTAAAGGTTTAAGTTGAATAAAATTACTGTTAAGTTTCAAATAATATATGTAGAATATATGATTATGAACAACATTTAAATAAATAAAAAGAGGTGGAATATGGAAGAGTACAGGGGCTACGTAATAGAAGTTGTAGAAAACAATGAAAAAGGATATCCATATAAAGCGATTGCAAGAAAAGATGAAGAGCAGATAAAACATAAGGGACTTAGTAAACTACAGGCCATTGACTTCGTTAAAGGAACCATTAATTTGGCAATTGCTAGGAATTCTAAACAAGAAAACGGTTAGTGGGTTTAATGTGTTTTGGTAAAAGTATTTTAAAGAAAAGTATTGCATAATAATAGTATATATGTTATTCTAAATGAGTTGGGATTGCAAAATCAACAACAACAAGATTTGATATGATTAAAACATTACCTTTTTAGGCATATAAAGTAAATCAGATCTTAAATCTTAATATAAATAAAAAGGAGAAATGTT
>Ga0209125_1000907_pt1 | contig 32598 bp, 29 predicted proteins | sample BarGraIncub1131A_FD_184503 | JGI IMG/M metagenome (GOLD analysis project Ga0209125, IMG submission 184503) | Arctic peat soil microbial communities from Barrow, Alaska - Barrow Graham LP Incubations 11-31A (SPAdes) (version 2) | ecosystem: Environmental > Terrestrial > Soil > Wetlands > Peat... | reverse complement strand
AATCCACTCACCGCCGAAATCTCAATCCCTTACAATGCCATTTCTTAACCTATCAACCCACATCCCAAAGCCATTCCGCCTAACTCCCCTTCAGGCTCATACCTGAATTGGAAAATACTTCAGCCGCCCTCTTTTTCCCGATAGTTTACCGTTCGCGCGGCCGGCGCAGCGGACGACCTGGCGCAGGATTCTCCATATCGAAGTCGGCGAGCAATTTCAGCACGTCCGCTTCACCAATCTCCAGCACCTGGCCGCGTTTCAGGCTCGGCGGCAACACAAAGGGACCATAGCGAACACGCATCAGCCGGCTGACCACGGCACCAACGGCCTCGAACATGCGCCGGACTTCGCGATTACGCCCTTCAAAAAGCGACACCCGGTACCAATGATTGACGCCCTCCCCGCCGGCTTCCTGAAAGGTCGAAAACTGCGCCGTTCCATCGGCCAGCTCGACGCCGTCGAGCAGACGCTGACGGGCATCATCGGCCAATTCTCCGAGAATGCGCACGGCGTACTCGCGAACCAGGTTGTAGCGCGGGTGCATGAGCCGGTTGGCCAAATCCCCAGAGGTCGTAAACAGCAGCAAGCCGCTCGTATTGAAATCGAGCCGACCGACCGCTACCCAGCGTCCGCCAGACATTCTGGGCAACGAGGTGAAAACATTCGGGCGATGCTCCGGATCGTCACGTGAGACGATCTCGCCTTCCGGCTTGTGATAAATAATCACGCGCGGCAGGCGGTTGGAGAACTTCAGATGGACGAGTTTGCCGTTGACCTTGATCCGGTCTCCCGGACTGGCCGACTGACCGGTCTTTGCCGTCACGCCATTGACGTTGACGCGTCCGGCGGCAATCAACTCTTCCATTTCGCGCCGCGAGCCGACCCCGCTCTGCGCCAGCAGTTTGTGCAGACGCTCGGGCTTGCCCGGCATTTCCTTGTGACGCCCGCGCTTTGAATCATCCGAGCGCGCCAGGCGCGGCGCGCGACGCGTCTTCGTCAGGGGCTCGGCTTCGTTTCCTGCTGGTTCCGCCGCTACGGCGTCCGCATCAAATGAAGAGGAGGCTGGACGCGGCGACCGGGACGGACGAGGCGAGCCAGGAGGTGTTCTACGAGTTTTATTGGGCATCTGCCAGTTCCAGCGTTTGATTAATTATTTCCAGTGGCGGCAACTCGGTCACACTACGCAAGCCGAGATCGTCGAGGAACTTCTTGGTGGTGGCAAACAAGGCCGGCCGACCCGGCGTATCACGATGGCCAACCACATCGACCCAACCACGCTCTTCAAGCACCTTGATGATTTGCGTCGCCACCGTGACGCCGCGAATATCCTCAATATCCCCGCGCGTCACCGGCTGACGATAAGCGATGATCGCCAGCGTTTCAAGCACCGCCCGCGAGTATTTCGGCGGTCTCTCCGGATTGAGCCGCTCCAGATAGGGAAGATATTCGACCCGCGTCCGGAAGCGCCAACCGCTCGCCAACTGCAGCAGTTCGACCGAACGGCCAAGCCATTCCTCGCGCAATTCGTCGAGCAGCACCCGCAGGACGTCGACGCTGACTTCCTCGACAAAGACCTTTTTTAGCTCGCCCACCGGCAAAGGCTGCTGCGCGGCCAGTAGCACCGCCTCCAGGACACGCTTCAATTCACCGGGATTATTCGGTGACAAGGGCTGGGGCATGACCATTAGCCAACCTCACGTAAACGGGCGCAAAAGCTTCTGCCTGGGTGATTTCAAGCAACTGCTCGCGCGCCAGTTCGAGCATCGCCAGGAAGTGCACCACCAGCACAGGAGCCCCCAGCGTCACATCGAACATGTTGACGAACTCGACAAAGCCGCCCGCATCGCGCAGATACCGCAGGACCAGGCCCATATGCTCGCGCACCGACAATTCATCGCGCTGCACCCGGTGACGCGTATGCAGTTTAGCTTGGCGCAGAAGCCCGCCCCAGGCACTTTGCAGATCCGCAAGACTGACCTCGGGCAAACGCTGGAGCAAGGCTTTCTCGACCCAGACCTCGACCCACTCGAAGTCGCGCTCGGCCTGTGGCAGTTCATTCAGGCGGTGCGCCGCCAGCTTCATCTGCTCGTACTCAATCAGGCGGCGAACCAGTTCGGCACGCGGATCCTCCACCTCGTCACCCTCGGCCGCCTTGGGTCTGGGCAACAGCATGCGCGACTTGATCTCGATCAGCATCGCCGCCATCACCAGATAGTCGGCGGCCAGTTCGAGATTGTGCGAACGCATCGCCTCGACATAGGTCAGGTACTGCACGGTCAGCGGCGCCATCGGAATGTCGAGCACATTCACGTTGGCCTTGCGAATCAGGTAAAGCAAGAGATCCAGCGGACCTTCAAAGGCGTCGAGCATGACCGCCATCGCGTCCGGCGGAATATACAGATCGAGCGGCAACTGCGACATCGGCTGGCCATAGATCCTGGCGAGCGGTTCCGCCATGGGAACGATGGTCTCTTTCGCGGGTAGCTCGATGCTTGTCGTGTCGGTCATAAAATCACAGCAATCAGCCGTAGTTAAGGCCCATCGCTTCGCGCACATCGCGCATCGTTTCCTGTGCCAGCTTGCGCGCTTTTTCATTGCCGTCGGCAATGATGTTGCGCACCAGGGTCGGATCGTCGAGATAAAGCTGGGCACGCTCACGCATCGGCGCCTGCTCCTTGAGGATGCCGTCGATCACTGGCTGCTTGCACTCAAGGCAGCCGATACCGGCGCTGCGACAGCCTTGCTGCACCCACTCCTTGCAGCCTTCGTCGGAATAAACCAGATGCAACTGCCAGACGGGGCATTTTTCCGGATCCCCGGCATCGGTGCGGCGCACGCGCGCCGGATCGGTCGGCATGCGCTTGACCTTTTGCGACACGGACGCCTCGTCCTCGCGTAGCGTAATCGTGTTGCCGTAAGACTTGGACATCTTCTGGCCGTCAAGGCCGGGCATGCGCGACGCCTGCGTGAGCAGCGCGGCGGGCTCGACAAGAATCATTTTGCCGGTCCCTTCAAGGTAACCGAACAGGCGCTCGCGATCGGCGTGCGAGAGGTTCTGTACCTCGTCGAGCAGGGCGTGGGCCTGCTCGATGGCCTCCTGATCGCCCTGTTCCTGAAAGCGCGTGCGCAGTTGGCCATAGAGCCGCGCCTTCTTCGAACCGAGTTTCTTGACGGCCTCTTTCGCCTTCTCCTCGAAGCCGACTTCACGGCCATACATGTGATTGAAGCGGCGCGCCAGTTCGCGGGTGAATTCCACGTGCGGGATCTGGTCCTCGCCGACAGGCACCTTGTCGGCGCGGTAGATCAGGATGTCCGAACTCATCAGCAGGGGGTAGCCGAGGAAACCGTAGGTCGACAGATCCTTGCTCGCGAGTTTTTCTTGCTGATCCTTGTAGGTCGGCACACGTTCGAGCCAACCGAGCGGCGTCATCATCGACAGCAGCAGGTGCAATTCGGCGTGCTCGGGCACCTGTGACTGAATGAACAGCGTGGCCAGCGATGGATCAACGCCCGCCGCCAGCCAGTCGATGACCATCTCCCACGTCGCCTTCTCGATGCCTTGCGGATCTTCGTAGTTTGTCGTCAGCGCGTGCCAGTCGGCGACAAAAAAGAGACAGGGATGCTCGTGCTGGAGCTTGACCCAGTTCTTGAGTACGCCGTGATAGTGGCCAAGATGCAGGCTACCCGTAGGGCGCATGCCGGAGAGGACTCGTTCTGCGTACATGTTCTTTCAGACTATTCAGGAAGGTAGTTGAAAAACGAATTCGATCAGACTGCCAACCAGCAGCATCAGCGGCGTCAGAACCGAGCTGAGAATACCGGTAAACAGCAGAATCAACAGGATCGGAAAGCCAAAGCGTTCGAGCTGGGCATAGCGCCAGGCGAGGTGCTGTGGCAACAGGCTGACGGCAATGCGGCCGCCATCGAGGGGCGGCAGCGGAAATAGATTGAGCACCATCAGGGCGACGTTCACCCCCATGCCGATCTCGGCCATTCGCGCCATCGGCAGGCTAAAGAAGTTAAGCGGCAGCCCCCACGCCAATTTCATCACAGCGGCCCAGAACAGCGCCATGACGAGATTCGCCAGCGGTCCGGCCGCGGCAACCCAGAGCATGTCACGCTTGGGCTGGCGCAGCCGGCCAAAATCGACCGGTACCGGCTTGGCCCAGCCGAAGAGAATACCGCCAGTGGACACCAGCAGAAGGGCAATCGGCACAATGATCGTGCCGACCAGATCGACATGCCGTAACGGATTGACGCTGATGCGCCCGGCCTGCCAAGCCGTCGGGTCGCCGAAATAGCGCGCGGCGTAGCCGTGGGCCGCTTCATGCAGGGTGATAGCGAAAATTACCGGCAATGCCGCGATGGCAATCGTCTGGATCACGGTCTCCATGGCTTGCCGTTCAATCCAGCCCGAAAGGCGAAAGTGGGCCGCATCCGGCGCGAATCAGCAGCGGGATGGTTCCCGTGAGGTCAACGACCGTGGTTGGCACGACACCACACGCTCCGCCGTCAAGAATCAACTCGAGACGATCGTCGAGCCTGTCCTGTATTTCCCAGCCTTCGGTCAACGGGGCATCATCGCCGGGGAGCATCAGCGTCGAGGTTAGCAAAGGCTCGCCGAGTTGTTCGAGCAACGCGAGCGCCACCGCATGCGCCGGCACGCGCAGGCCAATGGTCTTGCGCTTGGGGTGCAACACCCGACGCGGCAATTCCTTCGTACCTTCAAGAATGAACGTATAGCTGCCTGGCGTCGTGGCCTTCAGTAAGCGGTATTGGGCATTATCGACGTGCGCAAACTGGGCGATTTCCGAAAGATCGCGGCACATCAAGGTCAGATGGTGGCGATCATCGACCCCACGAATGCCGCGGATGCGCTCAACGGCATCCTTGTCACCGAGACGGCAGGCGAGGGCATAGCAGGAATCGGTCGGCAAAGCGATGACCCCGCCTTTGCCAAGGACCTCAGCGGCCATGTGCAGCAAGCGCGCCTGCGGATCCTGCGGATGAATTGAGAGATAGTGCGCCATAAGTCCTTAGAACGCTTCCCAGACAGGCTTTAGCCCATCCGGCAACGGCGCCAGCTTGCCCAGATCGACGTAGCTCTCGCCCGGCCCGTGAAAGTCCGAACCGCGCGACGCAAGAAAACCGTATTCATTGGCCAGGCGGCCATAGGTCCCGACGTGCTCCTGTGTGTGGCTGCCCGACACGACCTCGATGGCCCGCCCGCCCAGATCCTTGAAATCGGCGAGAAAACGCCGCATGTCGCGAGGCGAAAGCTTGTAGCGCCCTGGATGCGCCACCGCCGCGATGCCTCCTGCACCAACGACCCAGCGAATGGAATCGGCCAAGGTCGCCCAGCGGTGATCGACATAACCAGGACGTCCGGGGACCAGATACGACTCGAAAACGCTGCGCATGTCCTTGCTCACACCGCTCTCGATCAGGTAGCGCGCAAAATGCGCGCGACTGATCAGGCTGGGATTTTCAGCAAAACGCATGGCGCCTTCGAAAGCGCCCCGGATACCGATTTTCTCCAGTTCGGCGGACATCCGTCGCGCACGATCGATGCGCCCGGCGCGGATAGTGGCCAGTCCAGCGTTGAGCGCTTCATTCCCCGCATCGAACGCAAGACCGAGAACATGGATCTGCAGCCCTTCCCATTCGATGGATATTTCAACGCCGTTGACGAAAGCCATGCCCGCCTCATCAGCCGCCAAGCGCGCCGCCGGCAGACCACCGATGTCGTCGTGATCGGTGAGTGCCAGCATGGTGACGCCATTGGCGGCCGCCCGCCGAGCAACCTCCGCAGCGGGCAAAAGACCGTCGGACGCGGTGGAATGACAATGAAGATCGCAGTTGAGCACGGAAGACAGAAGGCCTGGCCAGTAAAAATAAGCCCCGCATGATACCACAGGGGCCAGCGCAGCCCCTGCGGCACGAGGCGGCGGCAGCGGGTAACGCTAGAGCAGACGGATGACGGTCGGCCAAGGTGTCCGGTTCTTGCTCTACCGCCGCCTTCTCGCGCCCTAACCGCACCACCTTGCACGCCACCCCGGCGTCGCGCTATAGTCCGGCCGCGAATGGGAGAGCGCGGTACTCCCGCCGCCGAAGGCGCAATCCACCCGAAAACGCTCAGGCAAAAGGACCGTTCGTGCAATGAACTCTGGAGAGCGGCGCTTCCCGTAGGGCGGAGCGTCCACCGATGGGGCAACGCGAACGTGATCGAAGCATTCTGATCCGGCGCGCAATCTCTCAGGTATCAAGGACAGAGGGGTGAACTCAATGTGAGTTCACCCTTTTTTCGTTTTTACAAACGACTTGAGAACCTTCCTCCAAGGGATTGATATGACGCAAAAAACCGTCCTTAACGAAACCCATCGCCGATGCGGGGCCAAAATGGTCGACTTCGGCGGCTGGGACATGCCGGTCAACTACGGCTCGCAGATCGAGGAACACCAAGCGGTACGCCGCGCCAGCGGCATGTTCGACGTCTCGCACATGTGCGTCGTCGACCTCGCCGGTCCGGGTGCCAAGCCTTTCCTGCGTCGCCTGATCGCCAACAATGTCGACAAGTTGCGGGTCTTCGGCAAGGCGCTGTACAGCGCGATGCTCAACGAGGCCGGCGGCGTCATCGACGACCTGATCGTCTATTACCTCGACGACACGCACTACCGCATGGTCATCAATGCCGGCACCGCTGACAAGGATCTCATCTGGATGGCCGCCCGTCTGGCCGAATGGAAACTGGCAGTGAGCATCGCCCAGCGCCGGTCCGGCGACCAGGCGCTGGCCATGATTGCCGTCCAGGGCCCGCAAGCCCGCGCCAAAGTCTGGCAAGTTCTGCCCGCCACGCGCACCGCCACGGAAGGGCTCAAACCGTTCTATGCCACGATGGTTGGCGACTATTTCATCGCCAGCACCGGCTATACGGGCGAGGACGGTTTCGAGATCGCCCTGCCCGCCGCACAGGCCGCCGGCCTGTGGCAGGCACTGGCCGACGTCGGCGTGCAACCGTGCGGCCTTGGCGCCCGCGACACCCTGCGCCTGGAAGCGGGTATGAATCTTTACGGCCAGGATATGGACGAGACGGTCTCGCCGCTCGATGCCGGACTCGCCTGGACGGTTGACCTCGTCGCGCCACGCGATTTCGTCGGCAAGGCCGCCCTCCTCGCCCAGCCGCAAATGCGACAGTTCCTCGGCCTGCTGCTGCTCGAACGCGGCGGCGTGCTGCGCGCGCACCAGAAAGTCGTCAGCGCGCAAGGCGACGGCGAAATCACCAGCGGCACCTTCTCCCCGAGCCTGCAGCAATCGATCGCGCTGGCCCGCCTGCCGCTCGGGGTGACGATCGGCGACACGGTCACGGTCGAAATTCGCGATAAGCAGCTGAAGGCCAAAGTGGTCAAGCCAATCTTCGTCAGAAACGGGATTGCACTCGTTTAATAACAAAGTAATACAAACAATACTTAATCCAATTTCTCAGGAGTTATCATGAACGTTCCCGCCAATCTCAAATACACCAAGAGCCACGAATGGGTCCGCGCTGAAGCCGATGGCACGGTCACCGTCGGTATTACCGACCACGCGCAGGAGCTATTGGGCGACCTCGTTTTTATCGAACTGCCGGAAGTCGGCAAGGAACTGGCCGCCGAACAGGAAGCCGCTGTCGTCGAATCCGTGAAAGCGGCTGCCGACGTCTATGCCCCGCTAACCGGCACCGTCACGCAAGTCAATCAGGCCGCCGCCGATGCGCCGGAAAGCGTCAATGAGGACGCTTTCGCCGCTTGGCTGTTCAAACTGAAGCCGGCCAACGCGGCCGATGTCGACGCCCTGCTCGATGCCGCCGCTTACCAGCAAGCCGTCGACGCTGCCTGAGCCCTTTCCGGAGAATCCATGCCGAACACAGAACCCCTCGTCGCCCTCGAGCAACGCGACGAGTTCATCGCGCGCCACATTGGTCCCTGCCCAAGCGAAATCGCCGAAATGCTGGCGACCATCGGTGCGGCCAGCCTTGACGAACTCATCGAACAGACCGTCCCGGCCGCCATCCGATTGCCAAACGCGCTGCCGCTGGCCGGCGCCCGGACCGAAAGCGAAGCGCTCGGCGCCCTGAAGGCCATCGCCGGCAAGAACCGCGTAAATAAGTCGCTGATCGGCATGGGCTATTCCGATACGCTGACCCCGAAAGTCATTCTGCGCAACGTGCTGGAGAACCCGGGCTGGTACACCGCCTACACCCCTTACCAGGCCGAAATTGCGCAAGGACGTCTCGAAGCCCTGCTCAACTACCAGCAGATGGTGATCGACCTCACGGGCCTGGCGCTGGCCAATGCCTCGCTGCTCGACGAAGCCACCGCCGCCGCCGAAGCGATGAGCATGGCGCGACGCGTAAGCAAGTCCCAATCCAATCGCTTTTTTGTCGACGCCAACAGCTTTCCGCAGACGATCGACGTGATCAAGACGCGCGCGGGCTTTTTTGGCTTCGAGTTGGTCTACGGCTCGCCGGAGGAAGCGGCGCAGCAGGATATCTTCGGTGCGCTATTCCAGTACCCGAACGATGCCGGAGAAATCACCGACCTGACCGCCCCGATCGCCGCGGTGAAGTCGCGCGGCGGCGTGGTGGCGGTTGCCGCCGACCTGATGGCGCTGGTGCTGCTCAAGTCGCCCGGCGAGATGGGGGCCGACATCGCGCTCGGCTCATCGCAGCGCTTTGGCGTGCCGCTTGGCTTTGGCGGCCCGCACGCCGCCTTCTTCGCCACGCGCGACGAACACAAGCGCTCGGTGGCCGGACGCATCATCGGCGTGTCGATCGACGCGCGCGGTACCCCGGCACTGCGCATGGCCCTGCAAACGCGCGAGCAGCACATCCGGCGCGAGAAGGCCAACTCGAACATCTGCACCTCGCAGGTGCTGCTCGCCAACATGGCGGGCATGTACGCCGTTTATCACGGTCCCGCCGGCCTGCGCGCCATTGCGGGGCGCATCCACCGCCTGACGGCAATCCTCGCCGAGGGGCTAAAGCGCGCCGGCGTGACGGTGCTCACCAAACAATTCTTCGACACCCTGCGCATCGACCTCGGCACGCGCGCGCTGACCGTCTATCAGGGCGCCATCAGCGCCGGCTACAACCTGCGCCAGGTGAGCAATGGCGTCCTGGGGGTCGCCTTCAACGAAAAATCGACACGCGAGGACGTCGCAGTGTTGATCAAACTGATCGCCGACGTGGTTGCCGACATCGACTTGCTCGATGCGCAAGTCCAGCAAGCCGATTCTGCCTTGCCGGCGACCTTGCTGCGCCGCGATGCCGTCCTCACGCAGCCGGTGTTCAACACGCACCACACCGAGCACGAGATGCTGCGCTACCTGAAAAAGCTGCAGAACAAGGATCTCGCGCTCGACCATTCGATGATCTCGCTCGGCTCGTGCACCATGAAGCTCAATGCAACGAGCGAGATGATCCCGATCTCCTGGCCCGAGTTCACCGATCTGCACCCCTTTGCGCCGCTCGATCAGGCGCAGGGCTACCTGGAAATGATCGGCGGTCTGGAAGACTGGCTCAAGACGATCACCGGCTTCGACGCCATCTGCATGCAGCCAAATTCCGGTGCGCAGGGCGAATACGCCGGTATCGTCGCGATCGCGCGCTACCACGCGAGCCGCGGCGAGGGCCATCGCAACATCTGCCTGATCCCGAAATCGGCGCACGGCACCAATCCGGCGAGCGCGCACATGGGTGGACTGCAGATCGTCGTGGTCGATTGCGACGAGAACGGCAACATCGACGTCGCCGACCTGAAGGCCAAGGCTGAGCAGCATGCCGCCGCCCTCGCCTGCCTGATGATCACCTACCCGTCGACGCACGGCGTCTTCGAAGAAGCGGTCAAGGATATCTGCGCCACCATCCACGCGCACGGCGGCCAGGTGTATATGGACGGCGCCAACCTCAACGCTCAGGTCGGCCTGACATCGCCCGGTCTGATCGGCGCCGATGTGAGCCACATGAACCTGCACAAGACTTTCTGCATCCCGCACGGGGGGGGCGGACCGGGCATGGGACCGATCGGCCTCAAGGCCCATCTGGCGCCATTCATGGCCAACCACGTGGTGCAACCGGTCGCCGGTCCGCACGCCGGACAAGGGGCAGTTGCCGCCGCGCCCTGGGGGTCGGCGTCGATCCTGCCGATTTCCTGGATGTACATTGCCATGATGGGCGGCGCCGGACTGAAGCGTGCCACCGAGGTCGCCATCCTGAATGCCAACTACCTCGCCAGTCGGCTCAACGCAAGTTACCCGGTGCTGTACACCGGCGCCAAGGGCCGCGTCGCGCACGAGTGCATCCTCGACATCCGCCCGCTCAAGGCGGCGACCGGCATCACCGAAACGGACATTGCCAAGCGCCTGATGGATTACGGCTTCCACGCCCCGACGGTGAGCTTCCCGGTTGCTGGCACGATCATGGTCGAGCCGACCGAGTCGGAATCGAAAGCCGAACTCGATCGCTTCGTTGCTGCCCTGACCGGCATTCGCGAGGAAATCCGCAAGGTCGAACAAGGTCTCTGGCCGGCCGACAACAATCCGCTTAAGCACGCGCCGCACACGCAGGCCGACATCGTCGACGCCAACTGGAATCGCCCGTACAGCCGCCAGGAAGCGGTCTTCCCGCTGCCCTACGTGGCGGAAAACAAGTTCTGGCCGAGCGTCAATCGCATCGACGACGTCTATGGTGACCGCCACCTGCACTGCGCTTTGCCGCTCGACGATTAGGCCTCAATAGCCGAAAACCGGCCCGAAGCATGGCCCGCCGCTGCCAACAGCGACGGGCCATTTTTTTGTCCCGCCGAAGATTGCGCAACACGCGAGACTTCTTGCCAGGCGCAGGGATCCGGGCACAGAATGCCTCGATCAAGGAGGAATATCGGCAGTCGCTGACGCCCTCTCGCGCGGCACTCTCACGAGCGATTTTTCATGACCGTACCCAGCATCCGCCGCAGTCTCGTCATCCGCAGTTTCCTGCAGGTGCTACTGGTGCTTTCGCTGTTCGCCGGCAGCGTCTATGTCCTGTTGATGGTACCAACCATCGGCAAGCTGGCGCAGGCCCAGATGGGACAGACCGCGGACCAGTTGGAAGCGCGTGTACAGCGCCTGCTGCAAAGCGTTGAAATCACCCTGAACACGAGCCGCAGTTGGGGCCAACAGGGCAGCCTGGATCATCAGCAGCTACTTCGGTTCAACGAGTTCTTTTTCCCCGTCATCGGGAATCACCCGGAAATTTCGTCGGTGATCTTTGCCCACGAGAGCGGCCAGGAAATCCTCCTGCTGCAAACCGAGGACGGCAAGTGGATCAACCGTATCAGCGACCCGCAGCGCTGGGGCAAGCAAACCTGGTGGATCACCTGGAGCAGAGAGCGGCTCATCGAGTCGGTGGAAATGCGCGAACTCGGTTACGACGCGCGGACCCGCCCCTGGTTCAAGGCGGCCATGGCGCAGAAGACAGACGGGGAAATTGCGTGGACCGAACCTTACATCTTTTTTACCACCAAAGAGCCGGGGATCACCGCCGCGACCAGGTGGACCGCAGCGGACGGCAGTCATTACCTCTTGGGCCACGACGTCAAGCTGCTTGATCTTTCGCATTTCACCGCCCAGCAAACCGCTGGAAAAACCGGCGTGGCAACCATCATCGACGACGCTAACAAAGTCATCGCGGTACCCATGGACCCGCGTTTTGCAAGCGACGACGCCATCAAGCAAGCCGTCCTGCAAGACGCGGACAAAATCGGCGTCCCGGCACTGGCCGACGCTGTAGACCGCTGGCGAGCAACCGGCAAGAGCGATCGACAGCTCGACAGTTTCTGGCTTGAAGGCAAGGAGTGGTTCAGCCTGTTCCAGCACATCCGCATTGGCAGCCATAAGGTCTGGCTTGGCATCCTGGCCCCCCGGAGCGATTTCATTCCGGGCGAAGCCAGCGACCTGATCCTGCTGCTGGCGCTGGGCGCTTTGGCTATCCTGGTGGGCATCATCGCGGCCATCCGGCTGGCCTCCCGCTTCAGCAAACCCCTTGAGCTATTGACCGTGGAGAGCGCCCGGATCGGTCGCTTGGAACTGAGCGAGCCCGTCTCCGTCGCCGCTCCCTGGCGAGAAATACGCGAACTTGCCGTAGCGCAGGAGCGCATGCGCGTCGAGTTGCTGCGCAAGAAATGGGAACTGGAGGAAGCCAACAGCACGCTCGAAGCCAAGGTCGCCGAGCGAACTACCGAGTTCGAGCAGGCCCGCTCGGCAGCCGAGTGGTCGCGACAGCTGATGATGGACATGGCCGACGCGCTGCCCTGTGCCGTGTTCCGCTACGAAGTCGTGCCTGATGCCCAGTCGGGTTTTCGTTTTGTCAGCAGCAAGGCCTCGGAGATTTGGCGGCACTCGCATCTCGAGCTGCTCGCCAAGCCCGAACTCGGCTGGGAACACATTCATCCGGACGACCGGGCCGCCTTTCAGGAGCAAATCGCCGCGTCCTTGCGGGGGCGCCGTGACATGAATCTACTTTGTCGCGTCCTGAGCGCAGAGGGCACGGTGCGCTGGATCGAGACCCGCTCAATCGTCCAACCGCTAGCCAACGGCGCGATAGCGTGGAATGGCTACTGGCTGGACGTGACCGATCGCAAGCAGGTCGAAGCGGCGCTGGCCGACCAGATGATGTTCCAAGAGGGCTTGATCGACACGATTCCCAACCCGATTTTTTTCAAGGGAGCCGATGCCCGTTTCCGTGGCTGCAACCGGGCCTATGAGCAGGCCTTCGCTACCACCCGTCAGTTTCTGACAGGAAAAACCGTCATTGATCTGGCTTATCTGCCAGAAGATGAGCGCCAGGACTACCACGCCGAAGACGTGCGGACCATTGCCGAAAGCCTTTCCTTGCATCGCGAGACATCGATCCGCTTTGCCGACGGCAAGCTGCACCACGTGCTTTACTCGGTCAGTGGCTTTTCGCTGGCGGATGGACGGCCCGGTGGGCTGATCGGCGTCATCGTGGACATTACCCCGCTCAAAGATGCCCAGGCGGCACTCAAGAAAACCGAAGAATGGTTCCGCGCAATTCTCGAATCGGCCCCCGTCGGCCTACTGGTGGTCGATCGGGATGGCAGCATTTCGCTGAGCAATCGACAGATACAACGGCAGCTTGCCTACCAACCTGACGAACTGATCGGACAGTCGGTAGCCAACCTGATCGCCCTGCCCGGTCACAGCGGGGATCTGCAGAATGTGCGCGATTTTCTCAGCGAATCGCGCGAACGCGGCATCGACGAGGGACGCGAGGTTCCGGCGAAGCGCAAGGACGGCAGCACCTTCGCGACGGAGATTGGCCTGTCTCCGCTGCCGCTGCGTGAAGGACAACCGCAGCAAGTCGCCATCACCGTCGTCGACATCACGCAGCGCAAACAGCAGGAAGAAGCGCTGCGTCAGGCCCGGGATCTCGCCGAGACAGCAACCCGCATGAAGTCGGATTTCCTGACCAATATGAGCCACGAAATCCGCACACCGATGAACGCCATCATCGGCTTGTCGCACCTGACGCTAAAAACCGAGTTGAACGTCCGCCAACGCGACTACCTGAAGAAGATCCAGCAGTCGGGCCAGCATCTGCTTGGCATCATCAACGACATTCTCGACTTCTCGAAGATTGAGGCGGGCAAGTTGACGATCGAGCGCATTCCGCTGGAACTGGAAAAAGTCCTTGGCAATGTCGCCAACCTGATCACCGAAAAGGCCACGGCCAAGGGGCTGGAACTGGTCTTCGACATCGCTCCTGACGTCCCCACACGTTTGATTGGCGATCCACTGCGCCTGGGACAGATCCTGATCAACTACGCCAACAATGCGGTGAAATTCACCGAGCGCGGCGAAATCGTGATCGAGGTCCGCGTCAACGAAGTCGTGGCTGGCCTGGTGTTACTTCACTTCGCCGTACGCGACACCGGCATCGGTCTGACTGAGGAACAGATATCCAGCCTGTTTCAATCCTTCCAGCAAGCTGACACCTCGACTACCCGTCGATACGGAGGCACCGGCCTCGGACTGGCCATTTCGAAGAAGCTCGCCGAACTGATGGATGGCGAGGTCGGCGTCGAAAGCGTGTACGGCGAGGGAAGTACCTTCTGGTTCACCGCACGCCTCGGCATCGGCGACGCAGCCCCTCAACGCCGCCCCCTGGCCGCAGAGGTGCACGGCAAACCCGTGCTGGTAGTCGATGACAATGCCCATGCCCGCACCGTGCTCAATGACCTTCTGGACGCTATGGGTTTTGCCGTGACCGAGGCGGCCGATGGTCCTGCCGCACTCAAGAAACTGCTCGACGCCGAGCGGGCCGGCCACCCATTCTTTGTGGTCTTTCTCGACTGGCAGATGCCGGACATCGACGGTATCGAACTTGCCAGACGGATCGGCGATGGCCGACTTACCCATCGGCCCCATTGCATCATGGTCACCGCCTACGGCCGCGAAGAAGTCCTGCAGCAAGCCAAAACAGTCGGCATCGACATCGTGCTGATCAAACCGGTCAGCGCCTCGCTGCTTTTCGACACCGTCGGTCAGCTGTTTGGCGCCACGGACGATGGCGCCAACGCGACGGTCGAGACCGCGCCTTCAATGGCGTTGGCAGCCATCGCCGGCGCACGTATTCTGCTGGTGGAAGATAACGAGTTGAATCAGGAAGTCGCTGCGGAACTACTCAAGGATGCTGGCTTGGTAGTGGATATCGCCGAGCATGGCGGGATCGCCCTGGAGATGCTCGCCCGCAGTGATTACGACCTCGTTCTCATGGACATGCAGATGCCGGTCATGGACGGCCTTGCCACCACCCGGGCGATTCGCCAGCAGGCGCGTCTACGCGAACTGCCGGTCCTGGCGATGACCGCCAGCGCCATGGCCGGCGACCGCGAACGATGCCTGCAAGCCGGCATGAACGACCATATCCCCAAACCCATCGAACCAGGGGAATTGCAGGCGGCTTTGCTCAAGTGGATTCGCCCGCGCGCAGGCCTCGGCGTCCTCACGCGACCTGCTGCCGCCGATTACCGCGCCTCGCCGCCAAGCGGTCTGAGCACCGTACTGGCGCAAGTATCCGGCCTCGATGTGGCCGGCGGTCTGCGGCGCGTACTGGGCAAGGAGGCGGTCTACCTGTCAATCCTGCGCAAGTTTGTCTTTGGGCAAAAATCAGCGCTTCAAACCATGCGACGCGCACTCGAGGCCGGCGACCGGGCAAGCGCCGAGCGCGGGGCACACACCCTCAAGGGATTGGCCGGGAACATTGGCGCTGCCACCATTCCAACGCTGGCGGCCGAGCTTGAGGCAGCACTGCACGACCGTCAGCCCGATGAACGGATCGCGGTATTGCTCGATGCGCTGGCGACGCCGCTGGCTGAACTGATCCGCGCTCTGGAACAGCATCTGCCGCGCGACGAAATCGTCGATGGGCGCGACACCCCAGCAGCCGATGTCGATCCAGCGCGCCTGCAGCAAGTCCTCTCGCGGCTCGGCGCGCTGCTTGCGGAAGACGACTCGGCCGCCGCCGACTTTTTTGCGGACAATGCCGCGCTGTTACACGCGGCCTTCGGCAGCGCCTTTCACGAGATTGAGCAGGCGATCGGCAATTTCGACTTCGACGCCGCACTAATTGGCTTGTCGGCCATCAGCCCGGGGGATTGAGCCATGGATATCCTTTACCACTTCGCCGACAAGGCCACCATATTGGTCGTGGACGACACCCCGGAGAATCTTTCGCTGATGTCCGGCCTGCTCAGGGATAGCTACAAGGTCAAGGTAGCCAACAACGGCGAGAAGGCGCTTCGGATCGCCAACGGTGACAGTCCGCCTGATCTCATTCTGCTCGATATTATGATGCCGGGAATGGATGGCCACGAGGTCTGCCGCCGTCTCAAGGCAGGACTCAAGACACGCGATATCCCCGTAATTTTCCTGACCGCCCGGACCGGCGACGAGCATGAAGAGGAAGGACTGGCCCTGGGCGCGGTCGATTACATCACCAAACCGATCAGCCCGCCGATCGTCTTGGCGCGGGTCAAGACCCAGCTGCAACTTAAGGCCAGCGCCGACTTTCTGCGCGACCAAAACGCCTTTCTAGAGCGGGAAGTGGCAAAGCGCACGCAGGAAGTGTTGGCGATCCAGGACGTAACCATCCTGGCCTTGGCCTCGTTGGCCGAAACCCGCGACAATGAAACCGGCAACCACATTCGCCGGACCCAACTCTACGTACGCGCCCTGGCCGAGAAACTAAAAACCCACCCGCGCTTTGCCGCTTTCCTGACCCCCTACCGGATTGATCTGCTCTTCAAGTCGGCGCCATTGCACGATATCGGCAAGGTCGGCATCCCCGATCGTATCCTGCTCAAGCCCGGCCGTTTGACGCCAGACGAAATCGAAATTATGAAGACCCATACCACGCTCGGCCGCGACGCCATTGCACATGCCGAGGCACAGCTCGGCATGACGGTCGGCTACCTGAACTGCGCCAAGGAAATCGCATACAGCCACCAGGAAAAATGGGATGGCTCAGGATATCCGCAAGGCCTGGCTGGCGATGCCATTCCAGTCGCGGCCCGCCTGATGGCCGTGGCCGATGTCTACGATGCGCTGATCAGCCGCCGCGTGTACAAGGAAGCAATGCCGCACGAGCAAGCCGTGGCCATGATCCAAGCCGGACGGGGCAGTCATTTCGACCCGGACATGCTCGACGCCTGCCTGGAAATTGGCGAAGCATTCCGCGCCATCGCGGCACGTTTTATTGACGCCAATCAGGTCGGCGCGAAATAACGAGGCGCATTGAACTCCCGTACGCGACGAACCTGTTCAGGGCAACTGAGCCTAGAATTTGCGAACACCTCTGTGATGTGAGCTAGCGGATCGGCCGAAGGCCCCTCCTGAGCGAAAGGGAAATCCATGATCGATCTGAGAAGCCGGCAAACCATTCTCGTCGCCGACGACATGCCGGAGAGCATCGAACTGCTGAAATCGATCCTCGAGCACGACTATCTGGTCAAGGTTGCCAACAGCGGTGAGAAGGTACTCCGGATTGTCTACGGGGAGGCCCCTCCCGACCTCATCCTGCTCGATATCATGATGCCCGGACTGTCCGGCCACGAAGTCTGTCGCCGCCTCAAAGCCAATCCGGACCGACGCCGAATTCCGGTGATTTTCGTCACCGCCATGGACGCCATGGACGACGAGCGCCTCGGGTTCGAAATAGGGGCCGTCGATTACATCACCAAGCCGATCAGACCAGCCATCGTGCAGGCGCGCGTTCGCACCCATCTCGCCCTCTACGACCAGACGCGAGAACTCGAGCGCATGGTCGACCAGCGGACGCGCGAGCTGCTCGCCTCGCGCGGCCAAATCATCCGCCGCCTGGGACGCGCCGCGGAATTCAAGGACAACGAAACCGGCAATCATGTCATCCGCATGAGCCACTATGCCCGCCTGATCGGCGCGGCGGCCGGACTCGGCGACGCTGCGCTGACCCTCCTCTTCTCTACCTCGCCAATGCACGATATCGGAAAGATCGGCATTCCCGACAGCGTCCTGCTTAAACCCGGCAAACTGAGTGAGGAAGATTGGGTGGTGATGCGGCGGCATCCGGCGATGGGGGCGGAAATCATTGGCCCACACGACAACGACCTGCTGCGTACGGCGCAAACGATTGCCCTGACCCATCACGAAAAGTGGGATGGCAGCGGCTATCCGGCGGGGCTCTCAGGGGAAAATATCCCGCTGTCCGGACGTATCGCGGCCGTGGCCGACGTCCTGGATGCGCTGCTCTCCGCGCGCCCGTACAAGCCGGCCTATGCGCTCGAGAATGCAATCGAGTTCATGAACTCCCAGTCAGGGCAACACTTCGACCCAGCGCTGATTCGCGCCTTGCACTCCGTGCTGCCGGAAGTGATCAAGATCAAGGAAACATACGCCGACGAACACGGCACCCTGACCGATCTCGAAATCTCTTGAGAGCTGACCGTTCAACGGCAGCAGGCACTTGCATCGTTTTCTGGGATTCGCTTGTCGGCAAAAAGCGACTTTTTTTCACTGGAAATTCAGTCACTTCAGGGAAGTTGCTCCGCAATCGTCGGCGCAACCCGACAACCAGATCAAGCAAAAGATCAAATCAAGTCGCCAAGCGATTGTATTTACACGCATTATTCGACCAGGCACGAAGATCGCTCTAAGAGCACACGCCGGCTGCGTATTTCGGCCGGGGCCATCATAGCCTGCTCAAGGAGAACAAATGCTCACTCGCCAAAATCTGTTCGGTAAACGCGAAGATATTCCGCCCACACACACTCCTGTTCTGCAAAATCGAGTGACCGTGTCAGCCAGTACCGCTGCCGCCAAGCCTGAAGCAGCTACGACGGCCAGCGCTGCACCAGCCCCCGTGGCACCGGCTCAGGTCGATAAGCCCAAGGGAGAAACGGTCACCGGCAGCCGCCTGATCGTCGGCCCGAACGTGAAGCTTCGGGGCGCCGAGATTCTCGACTGTGACACGCTCGTCGTCGAAGGCCGGGTTGAGGCGACGATGGACAGCCGCGTCATCCACATCGCCGAGAACGGCTCCTTCTGCGGCAAAGTGAGTATCGATGTGGCGGAAATTCACGGGAGTTTTGAAGGCGAATTGACCGTGCGCAGCCAGTTGCTGATCCACTCGACCGGCCGCGTCAGCGGAAAGATTCGTTATGGCAAGATTCTGATCGACGAAGGCGGCGAGCTTTCGGGCGACGTGCAGTCGCTGGCGGCCGATGAAACCAGGCCGCAACAACATAGCGACACGCCGCCAGCCTTGGCCGTACGCGCCGTCAACGCGGCCTAGCGCCGCCCCGCCTTCGCTGCCGGGGGCGGTGTCTTTCCGTCCTTTGTCTCATGGGAGCGGCGCAGAATTCGGAGAATTCATGCGCCAATCCTTGCCCTTTACGAAAAGCTATCCCGCACGGACGTCGCTCAATGAATGGCGGCCTTGACCAGCGCCGCAAGCGTTGTCGTCGGGCGACCGATCAGTCGGCTCAATTGATGATCATCACCAAACAAGCCGCCCTTTGAGGCGCCGACGTCAGACTCTGCCAGCAAGTTGGCGATCGGCTCGGGCAAGCCCGCGCCGAGCAAAACGCCCTTGAACTCGGCTTCTGGCAGATTCTTGTAAACCACCGTTTTTCCGCTCTGGCGCGTAATTTCGGCAGCCAGGTCACTCAACGAGTAAGCCTCGTCACCGGTCAACTCATAAACCTGACCACTCTGATCGGCCCGCGTGAGTACGGCAGCTGCAGCGGCGGCATAATCAGCGCGCGCGGCCGATGCGATCCGCCCGTCGCCTGCGCTGCCAAGGAAGACGCCATGCTGCATGGCGGCCGGAATGCTGGCCGTGTAGTTCTCCGTGTACCACCCATTGCGCAGCAGAACATGCGGGAGGCCGGAAGCCTTCAGTAGCACTTCAGTTTCTCGGTGCTCGGCGGCCAAGCCCATGGGCGAACTGTCTGCTCGCAAAATGCTTGTGTATGCCACGAGACCCACACCAGCGCGTTTGGCGGCATTGATCGCGTTGTTGTGCTGCGCGACGCGTTGACCGACTTCGCTGGAGGAGATCAGCAACAGTTGATCAGCCCCCGCGAACGCCGCCTCCAAGGTGGCTGGCAGTGTGTAATCGGCAACCCGTACCTGGACACCACGCGCCGCCAGGTCGGCAACTTTGGCGGGATGGCGCACGGCAGCAACGATTTCGGCGGCAGGCCGTTTCTTCAGCAACTCTTCAATAACCAGACGGCCCAGCTGGCCGGATGCTCCCGTGATGACGATCATGATCAAACTCCTTTATATGAAAGAGAAGAACGGGCAGAATACCAATCGAGCAAACTTTTCGTAAGTACGCACATAGAGGTAAGTGTCAAATGGAGAAAAACGATGCGAATGAAATCGCGATGGCGACCACCCTCGCCGCCAAGATGCGGCGGGGCGACCTGTTTTCCGAAAAGTGCCCTTCGCGCGAAGTGCTTAAACACGTCACCAGTCGTTGGGGCGTGTTGATCCTGGTCGCTCTGCTTGGCGGCACGCACCGTTTCAGCAATCTGCGCCGCAAGGTGGGCGGCGTAAGCGAGAGGATGCTGGCGCAGACGCTGCAGTGGCTGGAGGGAGACGGTATCGTGCTGCGCCAATCCTACCCGGTCGTACCGCCCCACGTGGAATACAGCCTTACCCCACTGGGTCGGGCGGCGGCAGAGAAAGTTTCAGCCTTGGCCGAGTGGATCGAAGAAAACCTGCCCGAAATCATCGATGTCCAAGAGCGCAAATGCGCTCCGCCGACCCCCGCGCGATGAAGATCTGGCCGGATGTCCCCGCCTGCTACGACTGGCTCTCGCTGGACCAGCGCGGCGTCTGGCGACTGCGCGGCGAACCGGTTGTGCACCAAGGCCTGACGGCCTTCCTCAGCCGCCATTACGCTCGCGACGAAGACGGCAACCATTTCGTCCAGAACGGCCCGCAGCGGGTTTTTGTTAAGCTGGACTACACGCCCTGGGTCCTCCGCCTGTCCTCGGAAGGCACGCTGCAAACACACACGGGAGAAGCGGTCCAAGAAATCCGCCGGGCTGCTTTCGACGACGAAGGGAATTTCCTGGTCGAAATTCCCGCCGGCATCGCGCTACTCTGCGATCGCGATCTGCCCGCGATCCTCGGCTGTGTGCGGCTTGCCGACGGTACGGCGGCGGACGACGCCACGCTACTCGATGTCATCGCGCTGCCCCCCGGAACGGTCAGTCAGCTGATCTTCACCTGGCAAACGCGCGACTACCCGATCCTGGCCCTACGACGGGATGAGATGGCACGTCGTTTCGGTTTCGTCGCCTCCCCGCAGCCAGTGAAAACCTCGGCTACGGAATAAACGACCACACGATTTCGTCGCTTCGTTTGACGCCTTCGGTCATCGCGCGGCACAGCGCGATGAACTCGCGCATGCCGGCCGTCTGAAATTTGCGCTTATGCCAGACGAAGAAAAAGTGCCGGCGCAGGTCGAGTTCTGGGGTCTCGATGGCCACCAGGCTGCCACGTTGAAAGGCCTCGCGCAGGGCCAGTCGCGAGATGCAGCCGATGCCCAGGCCAAACTCCACTGCCCGCTTGATCGCCTCCGTATGCTCCAGCGCCAGCCTGATCGTCAGTTCCGTATGATGGTGGCGCAGTGCCTGATCGAGTGTCTCGCGCGTTCCCGAGCCTGTTTCGCGCACGATCCACGCCTCCCCTGCGAGCTCGGCGAGGGTCGCCGAACCGACGCCGGCCAAGCGATGGCCCGGTGCGCAGAACACCACGAGCTCATCCTCTACCCAGGTTTCGACGGCCAGATCCGGGTGCCGGCAACTCCCCTCGATCAGTCCCAGATCCTGTTCGTAACGCGCCACCTGATCGATGATGGTGGCCGTATTGTGCACTTGCAATTGCACTTCGCTTTCCGGATGGCGTCGAAGAAAATCCGAGACGATCAGCGTTGCCAGATAGTTGCCGATGGTCAGTGTCGCGCCGATGCGCAGCCTGCCGAAACCAGCGCGCCCTTCGAGCAGGGTTTCGATGCTGTCGGCCCGCTCGATCAGCTCCACGGCTTGCGGCAGCAGCGACTGCCCGCGTTCATTCAAGCGCAGCGTTTTGCCGACCCGGTCAAAAAGCTGGGTATCGTGTTGACGCTCCAGTTCACCCAAGGCCGTACTGGTTGCCGACTGCGAAAGGGCTAGCGCCTTGGCCGCCAAAGAAACACTCTCGTGGCGCGCCACTGCAACGAATACGGCCATCTGGCGCAAAGTGAATTTCATATCTATTTTACAGATGTTAGTTATCTAAATAATCCATTTTACAGATACAACGGCACAAACTATCATTGTTTCTGTCACTTATTCCACACCGGCGAAAACTATGAGCACTCTGTCCACTGAACGTGTCCTCTCCGTCCATCACTGGAACGATAATCTGTTCAGCTTCCGCACGACGCGCGATGCGGGCCTGCGTTTTATCAACGGGCAGTTCGTCATGATCGGCATGGCGCAGGAGGGAAGGCCTCTGACGCGCGCTTACAGCATCGCCAGCGCCAACCACGACGAGTATCTCGAGTTTTTCAGCATCAAGGTGCAAAACGGTCCACTGACTTCGAAGCTACAGCACCTCAAGGCGGGCGACGAGATCATCGTCAGCCGCAAGCCCACCGGCACGCTGGTCCTGCGCGACCTGAATCCGGGCAAGAACCTCTACCTGTTGTCCACGGGCACCGGCCTTGCCCCCTTCCTCAGTCTGATCCAGGACCCGGAAACCTACGAACGGTTCGAGAAAGTGGTGCTCGTCCACGGCGTCCGCTGGGTCAGCGAACTCGCTTATCGCGACTTCATCGCCAACGATCTGCCCAATCACGAATACTTCGCCGATCTCGTCCGCGACAAACTGATCTATTACCCAACGGTGACCCGTGAGCCTTTCCACCACCAGGGCCGTCTCACCGACCTGATCGAGAGCGGCAAGTTGTTTGCCGACATTGGCTTGCCGACGCTCGACCCGACCAACGACCGCGTCATGATTTGTGGTAGCCCCGCCATGCTCAAGGACTGCTGCCATCTGCTCGATCAGCGCGGCTTCCATGTTTCGCCGCACATCGGCGCGACAGGCGACTATGTCATCGAGCGGGCTTTCGTGGAAAAATAACGCAAAGTTGCGGTCAAGCAGACGGCCTCGACAATCCATTGCCCTTGTCAGGCCACCTGAACAGGGTCACGTCCGGCCAAGGACGTGACCCTGTCTTTATCGCGGAACCGTCACGCCAGCATGAGCAGAATCGTCGAAGTCCGTCTCCCGAAATTCCCCGAGTGCTGGGAATCCTGCGGCAGCTGTGGCAGCGGCGCGGTGCTGGTGGACGACGTACTGGTGCTGCCTGGCGACCTGATTGAGCGCGACGATACGCTGATCGTGCTGGAAACCGGCAAGGTCGCGCTTGACATTCCTGCGCCGAGCGCCGGACGGGTTATCGAACTGCGTGTTGCAGCGGGCGACACGGTTATCGAAGGACAACTCATCCTGACCCTGGAAAGCGCCTGACGCGCGTCGATGGCTGGTGGCCGTTGCATGGCATGCCACGCTGAACTGCGGTAGCATTCCGCGTTTCCCATCAAGCATAGCGCCGGCCATGAAGTATTCCAGATCGCTCAGCGACAAGGCCAAGCTCATCATCGCCCTCGCGTTGCTACTCAGCGCCGGCTTTCTCGCCACGACCCTGGTCAGCTATTTCGTCTCGCGTGACGCCATCCGCGAATCGATCGTCGCGACGGAACTGCCGCTGACCTCCGATAACGTCTATTCGGAGATTCAGAAAGACCTGGTTCGACCGATCCTGATTTCCTCGATGATGTCGCGCGATACTTTCTTGCGCGACTGGATGATGAACGGTGAGCGTGATGCAGAGCAGATGACGCGCTACCTCAAAGAGATCATGCTGCACTACGGCGCTTTCACCAGCTTTTTCGTTTCGGAATCGAGTCAAACCTACTATCAGTCTGGCGGAATTCTCAAAACCGTAAGCGCGACCGAGCCGCGCGACACTTGGTATTTCCGTGTTCGCAAACTGAGCGAGCCCTACGAAATCAACGTCGACCCGGATCTAGCCAACCGCGACAAGCTGACGATTTTCATCAACTATCGGGTCTTCGACTACAACCAGCATTTCATCGGTGCGACCGGGGTCGGGCTCACCGTTGACGCCGTCGTGCGCATGATCGACGACTATCAGCAGCGCTACGAGCGCAGCATCTATTTTGTCGACGCGACAGGCCGCGTCGTACTGGCCGGCAAGAATGGCATCGATCGGCATGGTGCCGCACCAACCGACATTCGCGCGATCGATGGTCTGGGCGATCAGGCGGCCGCGATACTCAACGCCGGCAAGGGCTCCTTCGAGTACCGGGCAGAGGGTCGCCGGCATTTTCTTAACGTTCGCTACATCCCTGAACTTAAGTGGTATCTCTTCGTCGTCAAAGAGGAAAACCAGGCTCTGGCCGACATCCAGCACACGCTCTATCTTAACCTGCTGCTGTGCGCCGCGATTACCGCGCTCGTTCTGCTCATCGTCTATTTCACGATCAACCGCTACCAGCGTCGCCTTGAACAGATGGCCACGACCGACAATCTGACCGGTCTGGCCAATCGTCACGCCCTGGAGCTTCTGCTCGATCAGGCCAGGCGCGAAGCGGGACGGCAGCAAACGCCAATCGCGGCTGTCATGCTCGACGTCGATCATTTCAAGGAACTGAACGACCGTTACGGCCACCTCGCCGGCGACCAGGTACTGCGGGCGGTAGCGCAGACGCTGCGGGCTAGTCTGCGCAGCTCGGACATCGCCTGCCGTTGGGGCGGCGAAGAGTTTCTCCTAATTCTCAAGGATACCGACCTAGCCGCGGCCACCCGCCTGGCCGATACGCTTCGCGCCAAGGTAGAGCAGCAAAGGCATGTGCTTAATGGCGAGCCAGTGGCAGTTACCCTCAGCGGCGGCGTAACAACCTACTTCGCGGCGGAATCCCAGGAAAGTTTCATTGCGCGCGCCGATGCTCTGCTTTATCAGGCCAAGCAGGAAGGCCGCAACCGGCTCTGCCCGGCGCCCGCCGAGAATGCGTCAAACTCCGATTGAACATGCATGTCGCACTCTCCGCCAAAACCACGCATCGTCCGGTAGACTGGCTACTTTCCGCGGTGCCGCTCGGCGCCGAGCGGATTCTTTGATTCTTCACCCTTTTCAATTTTCGCCGACCCAATCCAGCCATGGCTCAATACGTATTCACGATGAACCGCGTGGGCAAGATCGTTCCGCCCAAGCGCCAGATTCTCAAGGACATCTCGCTCTCCTTTTTCCCCGGCGCCAAGATTGGCCTGCTCGGTTTGAACGGTTCGGGCAAATCGACCGTGCTGCGCATCATGGCCGGCGTCGACAAGGACATCATCGGCGAAGCGACACCGATGCCCAACCTGCACATCGGCTACCTGCCCCAGGAGCCGCAACTCGATCCGGAAGCCACGGTGCGCCAGGAAGTCGAATCGGGCATGGGCGAAGTGATGCAGGCGCAGGCCAAGCTCGACGAGGTTTATGCCGCCTACGCCGAGCCCGACGCCGATTTCGACCAACTGGCCGAGGAACAGGCGCGCCTTGAGGCGATCATCGCCACCGCCGGCAACGATCTCTCCAGCCAGCTCGAACAGGCCGCCGACGCGCTCGGCTTGCCGGCCTGGGATGCGCTGATCAAGACCCTGTCGGGCGGCGAAAAGCGCCGCGTCGCGCTGTGCAAGTTGCTGCTCTCCAAGCCTGACATGCTGCTGCTCGACGAACCGACCAACCACCTTGACGCCGAGTCAGTCGAATGGCTCGAACAGTTTCTCGTGCGCTTCCCCGGCACCGTCGTCGCGGTCACCCACGATCGCTACTTCCTCGACAACGCCGCCGAATGGATTCTCGAGCTCGACCGCGGCCAGGGCATCCCGTGGAAGGGCAACTACTCAAGCTGGCTCGAACAGAAGGAAGCCCGCCTCGAGGCAGAAACCAAATCGGAAGCCGGCCGCATCAAGACGATGAAGCAGGAACTCGAATGGGTGCGGCAAGGCCCCAAGGCACGTCAGGCCAAGAGCAAGGCACGTCTGGCCCGCTTCGAGGAACTGTCCAGCGTCGAATATCAGAAACGCAATGAAACGCAGGAAATCTTCATCCCGGTCGGCGAGCGCCTGGGCAACAAGGTCATCGAGTTCCGGAACGTTTCCAAGGCTTTCGGCGACCGTCTGTTGATGGACAACGTCTCCTTCAACGTACCGCCTGGCGCCATCGTCGGCATCATCGGTCCGAACGGCGCCGGCAAGTCCACCCTCTTCCGCATGCTGATGGGCAAGGAACAGCCTGATTCGGGCGAAGTCGAGATCGGCACGACGGTGAAGCTCGCCTATGTCGACCAGAGTCGCGACTGCCTGGACAGCAGCAAGACCGTGTTCGAGGAAATCGCTGGCGGCGCCGATATTCTGACCGTCGGCAAGTACGAAACGCCGTCACGCGCCTACATCGGTCGCTTCAACTTCAAGGGTTCGGACCAACAGAAGCAGGTCGGCCAACTCTCCGGCGGCGAACGCGGCCGACTGCACATGGCCAAGACGCTGATCGCCGGCGGCAACGTCCTGCTGCTCGACGAACCTTCCAACGACCTGGACGTCGAAACCTTGCGCGCGCTGGAAGATGCTCTACTCGAATTCGGTGGCAGCGTCATGGTCATCTCGCACGACCGCTGGTTCCTCGACCGCATCTGCACGCACATCCTCGCCTGCGAGGGCGATTCGCAATGGACCTTCTTCGACGGCAACTACCACGAGTACGAAGAAGACAAGAAGCGGCGCCTGGGCGAAGAAGGTGCAAAGCCGAAGCGGATTCGCTACAAGCCGATCACCCGCTAGTGCCGTTGATCGCCAAACGACAGGCAAAAAAAGACCCGCAATTTTTTACGGGTCTTTTTTTTCGGCTAGTGCCGGATCACTGTTCGGCTCTCAGGCTGGCTGAGAATGCAGCTTCCATCCTTTCCGGAAACTGAAACTGCGTAAAGGTGCGGTGAATTTCCGCTTCATTTTCCCCGGCGCTTTGATCCTGGAAACGGATACCCAGCGGGCGGCCATTCGAGGCTAGCGTGGAGAAGGCAAAGCGCCAGCGCTGGGCTTCAGCAAGACGCTCGCGCACTTCACATTCATTGCTGATGACCACACCGGCTTGCTTCAACGAATCCAGGAATTGGTCGAATGATTCTGTGCTTAGGCTACCCATCTGCTTCTCCGTTATCAGTGTGGTGGTTGCCCACCTATGAGCCGAATAACGCGGCCCCTGCAAAGCGGTTGACAAGAAAGGCCAAGGACGAAAACGAATTTTGTAGTCCCCTTACGCAACGGCCGGTCCGAGAAGCGGAGTTACCGCGCGCAAGCGCTTACAATGCCGCTTTGCCCTTGACCCTGCCCGTATGCCTATCCATCGCCAGCCTCTGGAACTTCTCGCTCCGGCCAAGAACGCCGCGTTCGGCATCGAAGCCATCACGCATGGCGCCGATGCCGTCTACATCGGTGGACCGACCTTCGGCGCGCGCGCCAACGCCGGCAATAGCGTGGCCGACATCGCGCATCTGGCGGCGTACGCACACCGCTTCAACGCGCGCGTCCTGGTGGCGCTCAATACGATCCTCAAGGACGACGAGCTTGAAGACGCCCGACGGCTCGCCTGGCAGCTTTTCGACGCGGGGGCCGATGCGCTGATCGTGCAGGATATGGGGCTGCTCGAAGTCGATCTGCCGCCGATCGAACTGCATGCGAGTACGCAGACCGATATTCGCTCGCTGGAAAAAGCGAAGTTTCTCCAGGATATCGGCTTCTCGCAGATCGTCCTGGCCCGCGAACTCTCGCTCGAGCAGATCCGCAGAATTGCCGACGGCACCGAGATTGCGCTGGAGTTTTTCGTGCATGGCGCGCTGTGCGTCAGCTACAGTGGCCTGTGCAATCTTAGCCATGCGCAGACCGGGCGCAGCGCCAACCGCGGCGACTGTTCGCAAGCCTGCCGGCTGCCCTACGCCCTAGCCGACCAAAATGGTCAGGTGATCGCCGAAAACAAGCACCTGTTGTCGATGAAGGACAATGATCAGAGTGCCAACCTGCGCGCCCTGATCGACGCCGGCATCACTTCGTTCAAGATCGAGGGGCGGCTGAAGGATCTGTCTTACGTCAAGAACATCACCGCCCACTACCGCACGCTGCTCGACGAAATCATCGCCGAAAAGCCGCACCTGCGACGCAGCTCGTCGGGCCGCAGCACCTTTTTCTTTACCCCACAGCCGGAAAAAACCTTCAATCGCGGCGCCACCGACTATTTTGTCAATGAGCGCCAGGCCGACATCGGCGCCTTCGAATCGCCCAAGTTCGTCGGCGAAGCGATCGGTCAAGTCACCCGGCTAGATCGCGATAGCTTCGACGTGACCAGCCAGGCACCGCTGCACAACGGCGACGGCATCTCTTATTACGACAGCGATCAGGAACTCGTCGGCCTGCGCATCAACCGGGCGGAAAAGAGCGGCGTCGGCTACCGGCTCTCGCCGACGCTCACCGATGGCCGACTGCCGGCCGACCTGCTGCGCGGAACCGCGATCTATCGCAACCACGATCAGGAATTCGAGCGCCAGCTGGAAAAGAAATCAGCCGAGCGCCGAGTCCCGATCGCGCTGCACTTTGTGGAAACAGATGAAGGCTTCGCCCTGCACATGATGGACGACGCCGGTATCAGCGTCGTCGCCAACCTGCGCCACGCCAAGGAAGTCGCGCAAAACGCCGAACGCGCCCAGGCCACCATCCGCGAAAATCTGGGCAAGTTGGGCACCACCGTCTATGAGACCGAAACGATCGAGCTCACCGTGTCGGCCCCGTGGTTCCTTCCCGCCTCCGCCCTGAACGCGCTACGCCGCGACACGGTGCAAGCGCTCGAAGCGGCGCGCCTCGCCGCCTACCGGCGGCCTTGCCGCCGCCCGGCCGTCGAGCCGCCGGCGGCATACCCGGAAGATGCACTCACTTACCTCGGCAATGTGTACAACGCGAAGGCCCGCGCCTTCTACGCCAGACACGGCGTCCGCCTGATCGAGTCGGCCTACGAGTGCAACGAGGAAAAAGGCGAGGTTTCGCTGATGATCACCAAGCACTGCCTGCGCTTTAGCTTCAATCTTTGCCCCAAGGAGGTCAAAGGCATCCGCCCCGACCCCATGACGTTGATGAACGGCAAGGAAAAGTTGACGCTGCGCTTCGACTGCAAGCGCTGCGAAATGCACGTCGTCGGCAAACTGCGGAAGAACCGGACCATCCAGCTGAACGTACGCTAGCGGCCAGGCTCAGTAGTGTGGGGGAATCTCGTCGCGCAGGTTGAGCGGCTCGGCGGGTTCGGCATTCGCCTGCAACTGGCCGTGCAGCAGGCGCAATTGCTGCTGCAACAGGTCGATCTGCTGCTGTTGGCGGTAAACAGTGTGGTTGAGCGTTTCGACCAGATCATCGAGCAGGCCCAGTTTGATTTCGAGTTCGGCGAGGCGGTGGTCCATCGTAACTCCTGAGATTCTGGCGGCGATCGATGCCGCGCAAGGCACCGATTGTAATGCAAGCAGCCCATACTGCCGAGGCACAAGCGACTTCCTCCGCTAAACTGCCCGCACCCTCTACGCCAGCCCGCCACCATGTCCAATAACGCCGCTTTGCGTCACAGCCTGTTCGAAGATGCGCAAGCTATTCTCGTCGCGCCGCTCTTTGTCGCCTTCGCTGTGCTGCTCTTCCGCCAGGCCGGGCTGCTCACCGGTGGGACGGTCGGTCTGGCGTTCCTGGTCCACTATGCCAGCGGCTGGCCGATCGGCCCCGTGCTTTTCGTCATCAATCTGCCCTTCTATTTCTTTGCCATGCGCGCCTTGGGTCGAACCTTCACGATCAAGACTTTTGTCGCCGTCAGTCTGCTCTCCATCTACGCCGAAGCGCTCCCCCAACTCATGGTCATCGAGTCCCTCGACCCGCTGTTCGCGGCGGTGATGGCCGGTTTTCTCGCCGGCGTCGGCTTGCTCATCCTGATCCGGCACCAGGCCAGCCTCGGCGGCATCGGCGTGCTGTCCATCCACCTGCAAAACACGCGCGGCTGGCCAGCCGGCAAGGTACAGATGGCCGCCGACGTGGTAATCCTCGGTGCCGCCCTGCTGGTGCGCGACCCGCTCAGTGTCGGCCTATCGATTGTCGGCGCACTGGCGCTCAATCTGGTAATTGCCGTCAATCACAAGGCCGGCCGCTACGTGGGTATTTAAAATGCTCGAACAGTCGGCTGCCCTGCGTCGCTGTGCCTCGTGCCAGCGCTGGAGCGGGCCGCGCCGAATCGGCGCCACGCCGCAAAGCGTCGAGATTGACGGCGAACTGAGCACCGGCGTCTGCGTCGATGGCCCGTGGAACGGTTCCGAACGGCGGGCCCGCTCGGCGTGCGGACGCTGGATCATCTGGACGGCTTTGGTCGCCTCAGCAGACGCCGGGTAAGTTCTTCCGACACCTCGACGATCCTGCCTGTATCATGTTGCTCCCTGCCGCCACGGCGGCAACCCGGCGCAGCCAGACCTGCTCGCCACTGAGGAATCAACATGCCAGCCAATCTTCCCGATCTCCTCGCCACCGCGCTCGACGCGCGCCGCGCCCTGCTTGAACAACTGCATGCAGAGCACACCAACGCCTATCGCCTCTTTCATGGCAGCGTCGAGGGCGAATCCGGGCTGACCGTCGATCGCTACGGCGACGCGCTGCTGGTGCAGACCTTCCACCGCCCGCTGACGCCAAGCGAGTTGGCCGCGCTCGAGGCGTTCTACGCCACCGCGTTTCCCGGGTTGCCCGTGTTTTACAACGACCGCAGCCAGTCGAACTCGCGCATTGCCAACACCCTGCCGCCCGAACAGGTCGCCGCCGCCCATGAGTTGCGCACCTTCCAGGAAATGGGCGTCAATTACCGCTTCCAGGCGCGCCACGCCGGGCAGGACCCGTGGCTATTTCTCGATCTGCGCGCCGGCCGTCGCCGCGTCATGCAGGAAATCGCCGGCAAGTCGCTGCTCAACGTCTTCGCCTATACCTGCGGTGTCGGCATTGCAGCCGCCAAGGCCGGCGCGCGGCACGTGGTGAATGTCGATTTTTCCGAATCTAGCATCGCCATCGGCAAGGAAAACGGGCACCTCAATGATTTGCCGATCCGCGTGCGCTTCGTCAAGAGCGACGCCTTCGCTGCGCTGCGCCAGTTCTCTGGCCAAGGGCAAGCGCAGATGGTGCGCGGCAAGCGCATGCCTCCTTTCCCCAAACTCGAGGCGCATCAGTTCGACGTTGTTTTCCTCGACCCGCCGCGCTACGCCAAGAGCCCGTTCGGCGTCGTCGATCTGGTCAACGACTATGCCGCACTGTTCAAGCCGGCGCTCTTGTGCACAGCCGAAGGCGGCACGCTGATTTGCTGCAACAATGTCGCTGAGATCTCGCGAGAAGCCTGGCTGGACCTGCTCGAACGCAGCGCGCACAAGGCTGGACGGGGCTTCCGTGAAGTCGAGTGGATTACCCCCGAGGCCGATTTCCCGAGCCTCGACGGGCAGGCACCGCTGAAGATTGCGCTACTACGAGTCTAAACCTCCCCAACGGCTAAAGCCCTGATCTTTACCCACATCTTTTTATGACGTTTGATATATTATAGATAAATCTATTGTAAACAATAGATTGCAATGTTAACCTCAGGTTGTTATGGAACGGCGATTGATCTGAGGTGTTGGCAGAGGGCGAGGCCGATGGCCGCGACTGGGCCGAGGAGGAACTCGGCGCGGTAGCGCTGGGCGATGCTCGGCTGACTTCGCGCCTGGTCGAGTTGGCGCGATCACTCACCCGCGCCCCTGACACATCCTTGCCGCAGGCACTGCCGAAATGGAGTGAACTGAAAGCAGCCTATCGTTTCTTCGACAACGCCAAGGCCGTACCGGAACATATACTCTCCGGGCACATCAAGGCCACTCGTTTGCGCACGCAAACTGTACCTGTTGTTCTGGCGGTGCAAGATACGACATACCTCAATTGGGAACATCATCCGGCAACCCAGGGACTGGGCAGGTTGTCGGATGCGGGGCGAGGCATCATCTGTCATAGCACCCTGGCAGTTACGCCGGAGCGGTTGCCATTGGGCTTTCTCGCGCAACGCAATTGGGTGCGTGATGACGAGACGTTCGGCACATTGCCATCGCACAAAAAACGCCCGCTCGAGGACAAGGAAAGCGTCAAATGGCTGGACAGCGTCGAGGCATTGAGCGTCGCGCGAGAAGCCTCTCCGGAAACGTGCTTTATAAGCGTCGGTGATCGCGAGGCTGACGTGTTTGAGCTGTTTGCCATGAAGCGGCCGGTCGGCGTCGAGTTACTGGTCCGGGCGTCCTGGAACCGCGTTGTTGACAGCCCACATCGCTATCTGTGGGAGACGTTGCAGTTGGCCCAAGTGCTGGGTACCGCTGAAGTGCATGTGCCGCGTCGGCCGGGAGAACCAATACGCCAATGCACGCTGTCCTTACGCAGCATGCCCATCACTCTCAAACCGCCGCAGGCGAGGAAGCGGCTCGGTACAGTGAGTCTGTGGGGAATCCTGCCGACGGAAGTGTCTCCGCCGAAAGGGGTGGCGGCGATCGAATGGCTACTTCGACAGCCGCTTAACTTCGCTACTACGCAATTTCTTATCGGTGATCGTTAGGGTGTACTGCCAGGCTTTCGATTGCTTCAGCAAGCCATGACGGCGCAATGCCTCGTCCAGCGTCGCGTTGTACAAGCGCCGGCCGGCTTCCATGCGTCCAATCAGTATCCGGTCTTCGCCCGGCTTTACCACCAAGGGAAGCGTCAGGACTAAGGTTGGGGTGCCGGCGCGTTTCATGACTTTGGAACGATCATTTCTCGTTTGGCCATTTCGCGTAGCGCCATTTCAAGGATCGCCGCCTGACTTACGCCTTTTTCCTCCGCTAGCCGTTTTAGCAG
>Ga0209125_1000906_pt1 | contig 32626 bp, 34 predicted proteins | sample BarGraIncub1131A_FD_184503 | JGI IMG/M metagenome (GOLD analysis project Ga0209125, IMG submission 184503) | Arctic peat soil microbial communities from Barrow, Alaska - Barrow Graham LP Incubations 11-31A (SPAdes) (version 2) | ecosystem: Environmental > Terrestrial > Soil > Wetlands > Peat... | reverse complement strand
CACACCAAACTCCTGGGCGATTTCGTTTGCCGTCTTAGCCCCGCGGATCGCCTCAAGTGCGACTTTGGCCTTAAACTGACCGGTGAAGGTCTTGCGATTCTTTTCACTCATAGCCTGCTCCTTTTTCGTCAGGCTACCATCTTAAACTATTGTCCTCAAACCGGGGTCCACTATACAAGGCTCAGGAGATACAAGACAGGTTTCCTGAGTCGATAGTGTCGGTTCCAGAGTACAGACCCAAGGAGAGATCATTCGAAGAAATCGACGAGTTCTTCAAAGATTACTTTGGCCGGATCCCCTTTCTCCAGAACAAGGTCGTGTACATAATCGGAAGCTCTCTCGGCGGTTACTGGGCATTGAAATGGGCATCGGAACTAAATGCCTCGGGCTGCATCCTTCTCAACCCAGCTCTCAATTACTACGGAGAACCACCGACTCGGGGACCATCGTTGCCGGTTACCCTACTCGTATGCAAAGACGACACTGTCATCCCAAATTCGCTGTAGATTTTTTCACTGGGAATGCCAAGGTCGTCATCTTTGAAACTGGTGGACACCGGATGGAGAACACGGAAGAGATGCTGGCTGAGATAGAGAAAGCCATCAGTAGTTACTGAGATTGACGGTCAGATGGGATCGATTTGAGATCCTGAGTAGCAGGTAATAGGAAAGGCGACCCATCGTCAATAGCGATGGGTCGCCTTTTTTAAATTTGCACCTGTTTCTTCGGTAGCTCGGCTACCTGTTACTTTTTAGATAACGGGTCCGTCAGCTTTGTGCCTTTGGAATTTCTTCCAAATTTACCATTTCGGAAACAGGCTGATATTAGATTATCATACGTACAGAAAATGTAAAACAAATATTTTTCAATGGAACGCCCAGTCATAGATCACCGCCATCATCACCTGATGTCGCCGATCTCGCACATGTTAATTCGGACAACCAATATCGAGAATCTAATCATCCCCTACCGGCACTACCAGATCGGCGGACTCATTCCTGACGTTGTTCACCAGCGGCGAGACTGGATACATTTCCATGAGGTCGGCGGGGTACGAATGGAAGAGGTTCGTCATGCTGGAAGGATTGGTCACCTGACGGTCGAGCCACACCCGATATTCATCTGGGTGAAGGATGACCGGCATCCGGTCGTGCAGTGGCTCTATGAGCCGATTTGAAGCTGTTGTGAGTTGTTTCCTCATCAGCTTCGATGGAAACTATCGAATTCCGACCTTGTACCTGATTGACAATTAATAATTAATGGTTTATGTTCACATTCCCAGCCTACGGAGTTTCATGCAATAGATCCACAAGTACACGACATCCTTAATCATTGAGGAGGTGCGCGACGAATGGGTGCGATAGTAGATACGCTATATCTAGACTTAGAGGAGCTTTCATTAATTCAAGGAATGTATCCTGACTGCAAGGTGATTAATCAGAGCCATTCTGACTACAGTGTTCAAAAATACAGGATCATCATCCCTCATGAGGATTGGTGCCTCGACAGCTACTATATATTTCTAATCGACAATAGGATTGCGATGTCGTCAAATAATTTCGTTGGAAGAATAGCCAGTGATCAGAGATTTGTGAACAGAATGAGCACAAGGATAGCGGAGCTTGCTGACAAAACGAACGGTGCAGTGCGGACTGGGCAGATTGCACCAGACCAACAGGAGTCGTTGTATTCCGGTCCAGCCACGTCCGATATTCATCGGGTTGAAAGATGACCGTCGATACCGAACAGAATTGGCGCTGCACAGACGTAAGCGAGGCGACATCCCAAGTGAGATGTTGCCTCGCCTCGTTTCATATCCACCCGAACTACAACTACTGTACTGCTGGTGGTGCCGGTACTGTGTCCGTTGCGCCATAGGAGGAGCCGGTGAACGTCCTTCTCGCAGCTTTATTGTGTTGGTAGTTCTCATTATGATGCCTGTGATGTTTGCGGTAAGGTGCGTCTACATCGGGTTCGCTCCAACTTTCTTTAGTTCTGCATTAGGTTCAGCACCTGCCGGATCGAAAGCCGGAACGTTCACTACGGATACGACATCCTCTAACGCGATGGCAACTAGAGCATCGGCAATGATGGACATGACCTTTTTCATGGTGGATTCCCTCAATGGGTTCGAGTAATTCAGGCAAGTTTCTTGTCGCCACTAACTATTAGAATTTAATTTCGCCGGTCCAAATTTCACCCCTTGCTAGTGTATGAAAGGATCACCGACAGGACATATGAGGTTAGCTGAATCGTTTTTGATATTGTTGATCAGCGGAGAGACAGACCACGACCCCATGAGGTCTGCCGGATATGGGTAGTAGAGACGCTCCAGACGGGCAGGATCAGTAATGTCTCGATCTAGCCACACCTGATGGCCATCTAGGTGTAAGATCACTGGCATCCGGTGTTCACGAGCTTCTATGAACATCCACGAAGATCTTCGAGATTCTGTGAGCCGATTTGATGTGGTGGTCAGTATGGTGCAGGAGTCCACGACTTCTCCTTCTGAAGATTTCCAACTGTCCCAAAGACCAGCTAAGACCATTAAATTGTCGTGCTTGAGGTGGACATACAAAGGCTGCCTCCCCTTCCTCTCCTGTCTCCATTCGTAATACCCTGACACAAGAACCAAACAGCGACGGCATTGGACCGCCTGCCTGAATGCAGGTTTCTCGGTCACGGTTTCCGACCTAGCATTGATCAACCTGCTACCAATAGCCCTAGACTTTGCCCAAGCCGGAATCAATCCCCAGTGCAGGTAGTCGAGTCGGTTCTGGCCGTCAGCATATTGCCGTATGATCGGGACCTGCTGGGTCGGAGCGATATTATATCTGGGATGAATAGTAGGATGCTCTGCGAGTCCGAAGGTTTTAACGAGGCGTTCGGAGGGAATATCTAGGGTGAATCGTCCGCACATTCGGGTCCACCTCCCGCCCAATAATATTAAGCTTTTTCCAATAATAACCAGAAATCGCATTAAAACAAGGATGTATTTTACTCAGGGGCTTTGTGGACAAATGGCGAGGAGTACAATTTTGGTTGTCGTTTAACACGGCAGTACTTGGACACTTGATGCCATCTATAAATGACATTGGTGCGGATGATCGGTATGGTTGGTAGGGACTGCAATGCGCAGTCAACGCAAGTAAAAAAGGATTGGTGGACTCCTGTTTTTTACACCCCCTTGCATGCTAGAAGTATTAGGCTAAACTAACGACTGAATTTTTTAATTCCCCAGTATTTCACATTGGATTACTACGAAGGAGTCCCGATGGACAGGGAGAAAAGAAATTTTGCCCGACTTGCTTTACATGCAAAAGCGCACATACACTGGGATGATCAGGAGATTGAGGGTGAAGTTGAAAACGTCAGCATGAAGGGTGCTTTTGTAACGGAAGTCAGTCAGATGGGAGTAAACGATGTGGTAGCGTTCACCATCGACTACACCCCCACCCGCGATCTAAAAGCGAAGGTGGTCAGGGTGACGGACAAGGGTATAGGGTTGGAGTTTGACAGGACTCTACTCGATTGAGGAGCTGAACAGAATGTGATGGAATTGACCGTGGCGAGAGGACAGGATAGAATAAGATTCATCAGTTAAATGTTATGTGATTGCAGTTTGCTTTGCCTTTTCCAATTCTTCTATTATTTTGAATTGGTCATTATTTTCTAAGTTGAGTTCTTGGCTATCAGTGTTACAAATTGATTTGATTTGGTTGTATATATCAGTTATTTCGCAAGCACGAATATCATTGCTTTTGATTATTTCATACTTTTCATTGATTAGAATACGTTTTCGAGCGGAAAATATTTCCAATAAAATTCTTTGTTTGCAAACTATTGTTAAACTACTTTGTCTTATTTCATGTTCGCACATTGACAATATTATCATTTGTTTATACATTTTAAATCCTATAGTTACGATTTGGGTTGAATGATGCTTTGCCATTGCAATTTAATATCTCATATGGTCTATCGTAGTTCAACCTCGATCAGCAAGGTTTTTATATATCCAAACAGTTCATTTGAATTGATCGGTTTATAATAAATCATAGTGAATGCGTTTTTGACATGACTTATTTCATGGTGAGATAACCCTGTAACCGCTATAACCGGAGTTTTATCTCCTTTAAATTTCATTATTTCAGAGGCGGATGCTCCGTTCACATATGGCATAGATATATCTGTTATGACTACATCAATTTCAGTCCCGTTTATAACCGTCAACAGGTCAGAACCATTAGCAACGGCAATAACATCATAACCTTGCAATTTAGCAAGTTTAAAAAGTGCCTCTCTTGATGAAACGTCATCTTCTGCGATCAATATTCGTTTTGACAAGACACAGTGTCCTTTTCATTAGCCTCGCTTCTTGATGAATTAGTATTTTCTTACATTTTACCATACACTATAATTCCCTCCACTCCACAGCCATGATTGTTTTAAACTTTCATAAAACATATGTATTACTGAGTACTTACTTCCTGTCATTGATTCAAATCATTATGCGGGGGGCGTCGTGCGCAGTCTTTAGGGCGCAGCGACCAGCAATCGCCGCGCATTGTGGTATCCATATTGACGGTGGGGTATCATCTAGGAGCTGTTTCCTTCACCCTCTGCCGTTCGCTGCGCTATCTAGATCGAGGGCAGTTGCGTCCAACGGGATGAAGAAGGAGAACTGAGTCGTTCCTGACACACTATTGACCATCGGCGACACCGTCACACCGTCACATTTTCATGTGATCGGCAGGGCGTGGTTGGAAGAGGTGCCGCAGATCGGCAGGACTGGTCACCTGCCGGTAGATCCAAGCCCGACACCCTGCTGGTGCAACGCTCAATTGCTCCTGTGCGGCCATGAAGTAGCTCTATGAGACGATTAGAAGTGGTTGCATGGTTTTATACCCTCTTGAGCGTTTCTGGGCGTCCAATCCTATGAACACCTAGCACAATTATTAATAGAATCCCAACAATCATAGAGACTTGAAGACGTAACCTGTCATCCTGACCGTGTGAATTTGATTCTTACCCATTCCATAATCAATTTTCTTTCTCAGGGAGTTTACATAAACGTCAATAGAGTTGTTGAACAAGTTAAGGGTATTGTCCCAGACATTTTCCGCGATCATAGTTCGAGTTACCACCTGCTCTGGATTTTGCATAAAGTATAGGAGGAGACCGTACTCCTTCGCAGATAGCTCGATTTCCTCGTCGTCGCTCCAGACCTTGTGGGCAATTGGATCGAGACGGATGTGTCCAAAGCAGATCTCAGCACCACGGTTCCACTTCTTCCTCCGCACCAGTGCATTCATCCGAGCAATAAGTACTTTAATTTCGTATGGCTTAGTCACACAGGCGTCCGCACCAGAGTCAAGCGAGACGACAACCTCTCCTACGGAATCCTTCGCGGTCAGCATCAGGATTGGAGTCATGTTTTTCTGTTCACGTAGCTCCTTCAACACACTCAAACCACTTTTGTTAGGGAGTGTCCAGTCCATCAAGATCAGATCAAACGGCTTGGTCAGTGCAATCATCAGCCCAGCTTCGCCATCCGCCGCGCATTGAACCTCGCATTGAGCTTCTTTGAGTTCATGTTTAAGAGCGTTAACAAGCTTCTCGTCATTGTCAATTATCAGAACATTCATGTCTGTCTCCACGGCGGCTTGAACGGATACCATTAATTAACTTTTTACCATTAACACCGTAAATGTCAACCAGTAAACATGACAACCATCGGTGGTGCCGGCATTTACCCGTGAAGAGGCTCTATGACCCCATTTGAAGCTTTTGTGTTTCGTTCCTAACGCGATACCCGCTGCATCTCCATTAGATCAGCAGGGAACGATGAAACATATGCGCCAGACCTGCAGGATTGGTCACCTGTCGGTCTAGCCACGTCGAATACTCATCAACCAGCATTCGATCATGAAATGGCTGTACAAGCCGATTTGGAGCGGTTGTGAGTATGGTGAAGGAATCCACCTCCCCCTCGGGTGACTTCCAAGTTTCCCACAGCCCAGCGAACACCATCGGCGATCCGTCCTTGAGTCGGACCCTTCTCGATTGATGTGGGATACTGGATCTCTGGGCTGTTCACCATCGGCAAAACCGAGTACATCAGCAGCAGATCGGCAGGGTACGGTTGGAAGAAGTGCTGCAGGGTTCGTAGTATCAGGTTGAGCCACGCCCGATACTCATCTGGCAAGAGGAACCGTACTTGAGTCGGATATGCCACTGGGGAGCAAGAAGGAACTGGTATCCACTATTGCTTCCCATGAAATCCCTTAACGCAAAAAGTAGCTATACCATTGGCATTTTAACTGTTTTTGGTGCTTTCTTGGCAACGAACTTTGCTGCCCGTGCTGCCCTCGCTGCAATGAGGTTGTCGGCTAGTCCCCTTTCATTTGCCATTTTTCTTCGAGCCTCCGAGAAATTACTGGCAGTGAGAGCTTGGGTGCTTGGAATGCCGAATTGCTTTTTGTATGCTCCTTGTTTCAAATGGTGTGTCTGCATTATATGTCGGGTAAGGGTTTTCATACCGCCCTTGCCACAGATTAAACAAAAAACTTGATCTGGTCGGAATGCCTTTTTCAAACTCATAGCTGGGACATCGGTCTTGGCAGTTTCCAGTGCTTCTCCCAGCTTTTCTCCTTCGAGTTTTTGGAGGGATGCGTGGACCTTCTGCAACTCTTGAATCAATTCATCACCGAGCATTGTCGTTTTTGATGCGTGAGAGGAGACTATGTTTGCAGTCATTTCAAGTAGCGATCCCATCGTCTGGTCCTCCGTTCAAAATGGTTTCCTTGATTATGATCAATAATAGTAATCTACATCTGTCAAATATCAAGAAAGCTTTACACCGACTTTCCGCTCTGTCAGGCAAGGGAGAAGGCACACTACTCAATTTACAGCAAGGAGGGATTCGTATCGAGGTCTGCGGTAGTGGCATCCTGAAGCGACTCAATAAGATCAGCCGAGTCGTTCCTGACGTTGTTCACCAACGGCGAGACGGGGTACATCTCCACGAGGTCGGCAGGTATGATTGGAAGAGGTTCGTCATGCTGGAAGGATTGGTCACCTGACGGTCGAGCCACACCCGATATTCATCTGGGTGAAGGATGGCCGGCATGCGATCATGGAGAGGCGCTACAAGCCTATTTGCGGCGGTTGTGAGTATGGTAAATGAATTCACCTCCCCTTCCGGCGATTTCCACGTCTCCCACAGCCCCGCGAATACCATTGGTGATCCATCCTTGAGTCGGATGTACCATGGCAGCTTCGACTTCCCTTCCAGTTGCTGCCACTCGTAGTATCCAGAACTGGGTACAACACAGCGCCGATACCTGACAGCTTGCTTGAATGCTGGCTTCTCCGACACGGTTTCTGATCGGGCATTGATCATCTTGCTGCCGATAGACTTGTCCTGCGCCCACGCTGGGATCAAACCCCACCGCAGAGAGTCGAGGTGGTTATCGCCATCAGCGTATTGCCGGATGACCGGAACCTGCTGGGTCGGGGCGATGTTGAATCGGGGAGTGGTGACCGGTGGCTCTGCGAGTCCGAAGATCTCGACTAGGAGTTCGGAGGGGATGTCTAGGGTGAATCGTCCGCACATAGTTGGGAGTTCCGTGTCGTTGTTTATTCTGCACTACCCTCTGACTTGGGGAGAATGCTCTGCCCTATCTTCAGCCCGTCTAAGTAATCAGCCCACGCTTGCATCATTTTTCGGCGTTTGGGGAGGTGAGTTGTACGATTGTAAGCCCTTCCATTCGCGTCTTTGACCGCATGTCCGAGTTGATGCTCCACCAAATCAACTCGTAACTCCAAAACCTCGTCAAGGATTGTCCTCGCCATCGCACGGAAGCCATGCCCAGTCATAGTCTCCTTATCGTACCCCAGACTCCGAAGAGCCGCATTAACCGCATTATTGCTCATGCAGCGATGAAAGGAACGCCCAGAGGGGAACACGTAGCGACTAGCACCCGTCAGGGGTTGGAGCGAACGAAGTATTTCAACACTCTGAGATGACAACGGTACAATATGCGCCACCTTCATTTTCATCCGGTCGGCGGGGATATTCCACAGTTCCTCAGGGAAGTCGAACTCAGACCATTCCGCTTGCCGTAGTTCGCCCGGACGAACAAAGAACAACGGAGCCAAACGAAGGGCGCACTTGACAACAAATCCCCCTTGATAGCCGTCGATAGCACGGAGCAAATCAGCTACCTTTTTCGGATCTGTGATTGCTGCATGGTTGCGAACAGTGGGCGGTGGCATCGCACCTTTAAGATCGGCAGCAACATCACGCTTTGCTCGTCCCGTTGCAATAGCGTAGCGGAAGACTTGCCCACACACAGACTTGATTCGATGCGCCGTCTCTAGCGCCCCCCGAGACTCAACCCGTCGCAAGACCGCCAGCACATTCGGTGCCTCGATCTCCTCAATAGGACATTTCCCCAACCATGGAAAAACGTTCTGTTCCAACCTACTCATTATCGTTGAGGCGTGTCCCTCGGTCCACGTCTGCAAAAACTTGCTGTGCCACTCTCGTGCCACGACCTCGAAGCTGTTTTCAGCCTCAGTTGTCTTCGCTGCCTTCTTAGCCTTCTTAACCTCAGCGGGGTCTACGCCATTCGCCAAAAGCTGTCGTGCATCATCCCGACGCTTTCTAGCGTCGGCAAGGGATATTTCAGGATAGACGCCGAAGGAGATTAATTTGGATTTCCCCCCATATGTGTACTTGAAGCGCCACCACTTTGATGCTGGCAGAGGCTTCCCATCGGGCTTTAGCTTCTGAGGACCAACCAGCAGGAAAAGCCCCTTGCCGTCGAACAGAGGCTTAGGCTTGTCACCTCCCTTCGCTGTCTTCACCTCCACATCTGTAAGCGCCTTTGTAACTCTTGGCATTGTGCGCCCCCTTTAGGTGTAACCGATTTCACACTGTGGCCAGTTACACCAAGAGTTACACCACAAAACGCTGGATTTGGCAAGACAGTAATGCACCCTGCCGGACTATAGGCAAAGAAAAAGCCCTGTTTTCACAGAGCTTTTGTACTTCTCCGGTCCTTACTGGACCTTTACTTGGTGGAGGTGGCGGGAATCGAACCCGCGTCCAAAGAATCTACAAAAATAACGTCTACGAGCTTGCATACTTGTATATATAACAGGCCCTTATAGACTCCACCTGAAACGTCTGATTTTGCCACCTACTACCCCAAAAGCAGTATAATAGCGGATAAAGTGTACCAGAAAGTGTACCAGAAATATACTACAAATCACATGATATCATTAATGTTTCATAGCTCCAGCATGTTAGCAGCGTGTACCAGTTTATCAGGGTTCAGATGGGCATACCGTTCGGTTACTTGGATCGTGCTGTGTCCCAACCACTCCTTAACCGTGTAGAGGTCGATACCCTTATCAATTAATCTGGTAGCAGTGGTATGCCTCAGAGCATGCATTACGAATTCTGTATCTCCTGAATATCCCATCGTTTTCCTTACCCACGTCCAAGCGTTCTCAGCTTGATCCCTGTCAATGGTGAACGGTTTACTTGCCTCGTTAATCCTCCTGGTCTGCAATATGGTCCCTACCCTACTGGTCATGGGAATACTCCTGGGTTTGTCTCCTTTGTTGACCCAAATAGATATTAGATTTGTTTCAAAGTTGATATCGTCATAGCGCAGGTCTATCACCTCAGATAAACGGCACCCTGTGTCCACCAGGACCTCTACCAAGTCAGCGACCTCGGGGAAATGGCACCTCCTACTGTTATGCTGGGTATCCCGTAACAGGTTAACAACCCTACCCTCCTCTTCCCTGGACAAGACACGTATCCTGCCCTTGCTCTCCTTCTTCAGTTTGATATGTTCCCATGGTTGCCGATGGTGACGTAACAATGTCTTCATGGTGGCCAGATACCTGTTCACAGTGGCTCCCTTGATACCGGAACCCTCCAACATCTTGATTAACAATTTGATTACATCATCGTCTACCTTGCTAATGGGCACGTCACCGATTAGCTCCATTGCACGTTCTGCTAATCTCTGGGACTTGAGACCATCCTTGTTATCCTTCCACCTTTCGTCATAGGTCTTCTGAATTGCAATGCTCAGTGGCATCCTAGCTGCTTTCTCCCTGGGGGATAATGCACCGTCAACCATCATCCTTTTCTTCTCGACAGCTTCAACTAACTTGGCTTCCTTCTTGGTGAACTTGCCTGTACTGCGGGTTACACGAACACCACCAACTGTGAAATTCATGTAAAAGACACCCTTTGTTCCTCGCTTATAGACTGACATGGTTATTCTCCTCTAGGCTCTGTTTGGGTTTATTGGCGATCATTGGGAATGCTTTTAATGAGGGAGTTTCTTGAGGTATCAACAATATGTGATATATTTACAGATACGAATAATGGTTATTGTGTTCAATTAGAACAACATTGAGTGAGGTTTAAAATGTCAACTTGTCCTAAGTGCAGTGGTGAGGAAACAATAGAATGTCCTAAATGTGAAGGGTCAGGAATATCATTTCCAGAACAGCTTGCGAGTATTGTTGAATCAGATTGCCCAAAATGTAATGGATCAGGAGAAATAAATTGTCCCAAATGTAAAGGAAGCGGTGAAATATGACATATTAGATGTATTGATCTGGAAGACGTTTAGTTTGGAGGTATGAAATGACAAATAATAAGAGTAGTGACAATGAGGAGACACAGGAATGCCCAATTGAAAGCCCAACAGAATGCCCTACATGCTATGGAACTGGAACAATACGTCCTCCTCCAATGGTAGGGATTGATGTTACTGGTGGAATTTATTGTCCTAAATGTAAGGGTAGTGGTACGATATAACTAATCTGAGACATATCTGATGCGTTGTTGATAAGCACTGAGGAGGGAGGGATTCATTTTACTGAAGATAGTCTTACAGAGAGATAGATAAATGTACATCTGTCAAGTGTGTGATGGTTATGGGACAATCGAATGTCCCACCTGTAATATAAACGTTAAATTACATACATCATTCAGGTTGGATGTAGGTGCACATAATTGCCCGAGATGCATAGGGCGCGGTAAAATACATTGCCCTTACTGTGAAGGACTGGGCGTGATTTGCAGTTAATCTCTCCTCCTGTATTCTAGGAACAAAAATGAGCCCAATGGCCCTAGTGACTGATATGTTGTGGTTTATGCTACTGGCCCTCCTTGGCATACGTACACCGGACAAAAATCAGGAATCATCAAACATATCGACCTCCATATCTTCGTTTTAAAGGGACTTTAGCTATCAAGGCAGGCCCTACTATGCTCATGGACTAAGAGTAGGAAACTAGACCCAGTGACACACTGAATATTAGAGGTATTACATACTGAAAACGGTGACATTCTTGATATTGGATTTTGCACAGGTAGGGTTTGTTGGTTGGTGGCAAGTGGCCTTATAGCAGGTGGCAGTCTTGTGACATTGATATAATGGAGGGTGCTTAAATCGAGTACCTACCTATTCAGTACACATAAAACTTTGTGGACATTGCTTTATGATTGTCCTGATTATCCTTTGAACTCAGGGACGGTGAATCGCCGCCCTTAAAAGGATGAGATTAAGTCACTGGGTGCACAGTGCTTTTGTGTGATTGGCTACAGGTAAGGATTTGGTGGTAGGTAGTGTGGCGGGGCTATCTTACTGTCTTGCAGGACTCAACTAAGTGCCGTAATGCGTGTTGTTCCTTTGCTGGTAGCTTTGAGATTGCAGATATCAGCTTGTATCCGTTCTTCATCAAGGTTGTCAGTTCATTGTACATCTTGAATATGACAGGGTATGCCAGAGTTCCCTTGTCCAATGAAGCGTATACCAACTGATATACCTTTTCACCACATGGGCCACATATCACGGTTACAGCGGAGTCCTTGGCCGGGGCGAACCCACTACATGCCAATGAACCATACTTGAGACCATGTACCGTGTCACCTCGCCTCAATGCCTTATTACACCACTCACATTTCATTAGTGTATCTCCTTTGTTCGTTACATCAGATAGTTGACCAGCTTTAGAGTGATTGCCTTGGGTGATAACTGTTCCCACTTGTCACCGAGGGTTTCCTTGATGTCCTTTAGGGTATGAAGGTAGACGCTATTGATCGGGTCCGGCTCTGGTTGCATGAAAGCGTTAAGGCCCATGGTTCCATTGCTCTCGTTGATAGACAGGACATACAGGGCCATGCTCTCGGAAAATCCATGTATGGTATCGTTGGTGCCGCCATGGAACTGGTAGTTGTTACCGTTGTGCTCCAAGATCAGACTGTTGATATGGATACCGTTGCTGCCGTCTTCCACACTGGTGAATAGCTTGATGGTCGGCTTGATCGCGGTCATGGTGTTTCCTCCTTGGGGTGTGATGATTCAGATATGTCCCTTGTTGCAATTGATGCGGGTATCATCTGGCGGGTAATGGTCGGCATAGACGCAATGGCATCTAGCACACCGGAATAGAGCCATGGTGCCGTTCTTTTTTGAAAGTTTGATTTATACCTGTAGGAAATCGAGGGTGATTTCTGCTCCAGAGGCCTAACTTGGCGTCACTATTGAGTATGTCAATGCCACCTCAGCTCAAGGAGAAACATTCAAGCATTATGGCCACACACTGCATGATTTGCATTTTGAATGAGTCGAAGTACACTGTTAGAGGTTTTAAACGCACAGACCAGGGGGAGATATGGCCACAGTTAATGCTTGCCCAATACACAAGGGCGATAAGGACTTTCCGGGTCCAACCTTCGCAGCTCTGACGTTAACTGGCTATATCGGCAAAGGTACTGGCGAAATATTACTATCCCCTGAGCTAGCCACTGACAAAGAAGTCGACGAGGTTGTAAATCATCTCATCAAAGAGATAGAAAAAGCCGGCAAATCTGCAAAGCGTATTCTCGCAAGGGCCAAAGGTAGGATCAAATGAGAAAATATACGTATTTTATATTCTCAATAGCACTATTGTACTTATTCAAAATACAAAACTGCCATGCCCTAGAACCAAATGATTATATTGGACTTACGCCTGACCAAATGCAGCAATAAATACAAAACCAACAAGAGAGCGACAGAATGATTCTTGAGATAATAAAGGAAAAAAATAGGCAGGATCGAGAGAAAGCACAAAATCCATTTGGTAATTGTCTTTCGTTAGGAGAGGTAGAGGGACGTACCATTGAAGATGCTAAATCCTTAGCGAGGCAGTTAGGAGCTACCAATATACAATTCCTTGAAACAACTGCTACAAATGTAAGAGCAAAGGCCTACAAATGTCCACAATGATACTTACTTTCAGACTTTAGGGTTTGCGTCAATTACAGCGTCTTCTATTACTTCAGTCTTTTCACCATCTTTCTTGTTGAGTATGTAGTCGCTCGCCTTCTGTGCCTGGGCTGCTGCATGTACCAATAACATCTTGTCGTTCTTGAGAGCTTTAAGCCAACCCCTTATATAAGCTGCTGAATTAACAATGGTGCTTTGTTCGATACCAGCATGACCACACAAGAATGCTGACCCCATCTCGGCTACCAGTTCCTCCTTGCTGTATTCGTGGCTACCAAAATAGGACGGTTCCAATATACCCTTACGCCCTACCCTACTGGCATGACCTGTGGCATGGGACAACTCATGGAATGCTGTACTGTAATATTCCTCTGCAAAATCAAAGGATTCCGGTACTGGCAACTTAACGTAGTCCAACATAGGTGAATATGATGCACTGTTACCTCCATACTTGATCTCTGGCCGATAGGGCATACCTGTAATGATCTGTTCTGCCATCTGTATGGGGGTAAAGGTATTGATGGTGGATTCTGTTGCCGGTGGTGGCTCTATCCCCTTTACCTGTTCCAAGTTGAATACGTTGTAGTACCGCAACATAGGTATCTTACCGTTCACCGTAACCGTATCAGCATCGTCACCAACAGCCGCTTTCTTATCCAACCACTTCCAGAAGATCACTGGCGTGGACTTCTCACCCTTCCGGACATTTCCCTTCATGTCAGCACACTGTTTGTAGGTCATCCAGTACTGCGAGCTGTACGGCATACAGGCCAGCATGAACACGTTGATGCCGCGATACTCCTTCCTACTGACAAGGTTCTTAGGGCTGTTGCTCTGTGCATTCCAAGTCTTTCTCCATGGTACCGTCCCACTTTCCAGTAGCTCCATGATACGGTTGTTGATAATGTCGTTGGTTTTACACATAGTTACTTCCTCCTTTGGTTATGCAGGGTTTAGACGCAGGAATGCCCTCATGGCATGTACGTTGGCCCTGTTAGTTAACATTTATTTAATCTGATAGTGAATGATGATGCGAGATAGGCAGGTTGAATACTACTGGAGACGAACAAAAGGGCCTAAACCGATTAAGGCTCAGACCCTTGTAATGCTATATGACTGCTACATTTAGACCCCGGCGTTCCGGTTTTCAACTTATTGAGATCTGTTTTTACCCAAAACCCACTCCTAACATTACTATGATTTAGATTTAGATATGCGCAAAACACTGGACCACAATATATATAAAAACCAATTTAAAAGACTTACCATCCTATATCTAGGTCACAATTATAAATATTATAGAAAAATTTATGCAGCTTGCGACTCTAAAAATTGGATAATAGGTGATATTGTTTTCCTAAAGTCTGGATTGAATTTAAGCAATGAACATGATGAGTTCTTCAATGCGGTATCATTTGTATAGTTTGCGCCAAATACACCCTTATATCCAGATTCAACATAAATTTTCAAATATCTGTAAAAACTAACAAACAGTATTTTACCTGGGAATACTTTAGAAATACAATCTCCAGTAGTAAAGTTTTCAGCAAAAAAGTTTTCAACCGCGTCATCCTCTACACCAATTTCGCGTTTAATCCTATCCAAAAGGAAGGTTACCTTATTAGGATCTATTTTCCAGCATTTGTTATCTCTTACAATAAATGCATCACTCCATTTTTTTCGCTCTCCCCCGAAAGCTTTTTGATAATAGAACAAATACTTAAGCAATAAGACACATTGGGCGTTAATTTCATCATACCATCCGTCAATATTAAGCCATTCCTTAACATCCGAATATCTTTTTTTAAGTATGCTAGACAAAAGATAGGATGTAACAACTTTACCAAAGAAATGATTTTCAATCGAATACACATTTAGGTAGTTAAGCCTGTCGTCATCCACCTGATCTTTATGATCAAAATCAAGATCAAGTATAGCTCTGAAATTATTTTGTTTACATACGGATGCGAATGCTTTTATATTTTCTTTACCGCCTGCATGTATAACTTCAAAACCAACATCTATTTTCTTATCCATGACAATAGAATGTATTGCGATTTCGTAAATAGGAACGTCATCTTCGCCTTCAACAACAATAAAAATCTGTTTTTTCTGCATTTTAATACGCATGAGATTTTCTTCTGATGAATAGGAGATTACTTTACTCATATTTTACAGTCCTCCAAATCAATTTGATTCGAGTCCGAAGGAATAATAGCAGGCGAGTGAGTGGCAACTATTATTTGCATGTTTGGGGATAATTTTTTCATAGAACTAATGAGTGACCGCTGCCAATCTAGATGCAATGATAGTTCTGGTTCATCAGCAAGAAAAACAGAAGCGCCTGAATATTGGAGGGCTACCCTGCCTAGCAAAGCAATTAAATGTTTTTCTCCCGAGGAAAGGTTTGATATGTTAATATCATTTCCATTACAGTCAACTGCAAATCCACCTTTTGAATTAAAATAGAATTTTTTCCTTGGCAAGAAGAATTCATTTATAACTGACTCAGTAACATTATACATTTGAAGATATTCATTCTTATTCTTCTCAATAGTTTCAATATCAGAAATAATTGAAGATAAACACTCTAGCATAACTACGGTAGCAAATTTCCTGTAATAAGCTTTGGAATAATTTTGCGTTGAAGATGAATCTTCTTGATTGTATTTAGTTTTTGCAGTTTCAAACTCTTTAGTTATATCATCATATAGTTTAAAATGTTCATCGAGACTTGATGGTAAAACTTCAATATTTGCCTCTTTAAATTTGTTTAGAATTTCTTGAGGATTATTTGTCCTAATGACTAGATTTCTAGCGGAATGTATTTTCATATGAATTGTATCAACTTTTCTGATAAAACTTTTGTCTATAAGAACCTTTTGAACAACATTATTTTTCATTTTAGCAGAGTCAATACTTATTTTTTTCTGTATTGAAGCATATCTATCTACAAATTCTTTTTCAATTAAGCCCAGCATTCTTCTACTAGCGTCCATTATATCTAATATTTCAGCTTGAGAAAAATTTCTAGCTCTCAGCGATCTATTCAATAAATAACTATCTGACTCGTAAGACGTTGGGTCATTATACCCTAAACGACTCAATGGAACGTATGTTAAATGCAATAATTTATTTAAAGAACAAACAAGGTCGTCTATCTTTTTATTATTGTCTTTATCCTCATTTTGAATATCAATGGACACCGTTATATTCGAAGAGTATACATAATATTCTAAATTACTATCTGATATTTTTTCAATCTTTATCGCCTTACAGGCCCTTCTAGTACCTCTTTTAGCTGTCATTATTTCAAGAGAGTGAAATGGTATGTCAACAAGCTTTTTTATATCGCACTTAAGTGCTGACACAATTAAATTAATGACAGTGGTTTTACCTGTCCCGTTATCCCCATAAATACAGTTAGTAGTTTCAGTAAAAAATATCTCTAGATTATTATCGCGTTCAAATAATGACTTAATCTTAACCTTACGTACATAATTATCCACATCCCCTCCAGGGTGTAACATTCTTTTTTAACAGATTGTAACCAGATTAGTTATTCAGAATATTTCATCGTTGTTATTAATTCGCTAACAGTCAAGACATTATCAGCTTTTCTATGTATCATCCTATGACAATTTGAACATAAGGTAGCAAGGTCATTTTTCGGGTCAACGTGCTGTTCCTTTCCTTCAAATGTATGAATGGGATTCTTATGGTGAACCTCTATGTAATCCCTTCCTCTTTCTCCATATACCGACTCAAAATTGAAACCACATGCCATACAAGTAAGTCCATGATACTTAATGGCCGAGGCTCTATTCCTGGGATCGCGTTCATATCTCTTACCGAAATACTCTTTTACGGCTCCTTCCTTACTTAATCCCTTATCTTCAAGTTCTTCAGCCTGGATATCCTCAAGGATGTTAGCCTCTGAGACCTCACCGGCAAAGCTCACTCCATAAGAGCTGAAACCCTCTAATCGTTCAAGTCGCAGAATAACGTGCGATTCAGGTTCCTTCCCATCTCTGTACTGCTTATAGTGATATGGGAATGTAGTATGGAGGAGTGATGCGAAGTCAGAGTTCCAGAAGAGGCGTATCCTTGCAGTATCCTGTGCCTCAATGTCAATATGAGCAAAATAAGACTTGCCATCATTCACTAATGTTATGGGCCTCTTCTCTCCACCAGCCAACTCGTCTTCCAAGAGAAAAAATCTAATTTCTTTTGGTATACCGGTCCCTCGATGTAGAAATGCTGACTTATCCAAGACCTTCGTGGCAATATTTACACCTTCAATTGTCCAGGAATAAGCAGTGAGCTGTTGCCTTACCCCCTCTTCACCCTGATTCTTTGGTACAATCTCAAACCCTCTGCTTTTAAGGAAGTTGTTGGTGCTTGGACCTCCAGAAAAGTTCTCATGACTATATTCATGATCTAAGGCATACTTGCTGGCGATACTTATCACGTACTTAGGTGGGTAATCCTCTCCCCGATACCTCAATAGCCATACTGTTGATTCCCTCTCTGACGGCACTCCACTGTTATCTATTTCTTGCAGAGCCTTCAGGATATGATCTCTTGTGATTTCCTGCGGTATCATCAGTCACCAACCTTCGACAGATGAGTCATTCAAATTTATAATTTAATGGATTAAATGCCCGCTATCGATACCACCTACTCATATCGTTAAAATGCTTCATCCATATTATTGGCAGAATCAAGCTTTGCTCTCGAAGTATATCTAGCTCCTTGTGGTGCCTTCACCTTGCCTTTTGGCACTAATTTAATAGGAGTGATTTCTTCAGCAGGTGAAGCGAAATTCAAAACATACTTGGTCGTATCTTCCCAATGTTCAATTGATGAAACTTGAGCTATATGAGTTATGGAAGATTCAGGTGCCACGCGATAAACTGCTACATACTTTATTTTTGGAATCATACTTGGATGGATTCTTATTTGATACCAGCGATTTTCGCCTATGAAAGTTTCTAGAAAACCATCTTCTCTTGCTGGGACAACAATTGTATCAATTTCGGAAGGGTCTAGACCAACCACATCAGATTTTCCTTCGGAACTAACTCCGAGCACATCTATAAGAAAAGGTTGGAACTGATATAATTTTCCACCCGTACCTGTCGTATATCGTTGCAAGGTCAATATCTCTACTGGAAACTGAAATCGGCTAATTAGCACTTTTTCAAGCTCTTCAGAGAGGCTATCAATGATAACTAAAGCATTGAACCGGCCCTTTCCGTATATAATTTTTTCTAAGAGTACATCTAGATTTTCAAAATTGTTTTCAACAATATAAGCATTGCATTTTTTAAGTGCTAATTCATTGTTTACAATTTGGCTTTTGATTATATTTTTTATCAAAAATGGAGATGTCTCAAAGGATAACGAAAATTCTAATATTTGTACTGCTATATGCTTCAATGGCTCATGTTTTGCCAGCTCATTCTCAACCACGTACAATTTAGGTTCTATTCTGCTTGATAGGTCGATAAGATACCCATCCGGTATATTATTCACTTTGCCTTTGGCGCCTATCTTCTTTTTGGCATCAAGATATATGCGCTTGCCTCCGAATAATTTCTCAGAAGCCTCAATGATAGCTATTTCCAACTCATTTTCGGTTTCAAATGGCTCCTCATTGTAAGCAATTTCCTTAGACCAAAGCATACCTGATACCTCATTTTATTGCGTAGTTACCATCTATATAGCATTAGCATTAAACTTTAGCATTCAATACATATAAGTATGATATCAGTCATCATCAGAGACACCGTCACTATAGTAGTCGACTTCTTCTTGGTCATCGTCATCATAATACCAACCCTTTTCTTGGACCGCCGACCATTTGTGAACGACTACCCCATTGGCGCAAATATTCCCTGCTCGAACATATGATACATGTGCCTGAACAATGACTCCGAGTCTCCTCTTAGAGACCCGCTTACACCGCAGTAAGTTATTATAATTTGGTGCTCATATTCTGCTAGCAAATCAAATTTAAAGAAGATATCTTTCAAACTTACATATGTACTATATTTTCCGCTATCTATTTTTAAATCTAGCATCCCTTTATATGTTGTTTGCATGTTTGATGGCCAAGGTCCTGATCTCCATAATTCCAGATTTAGATTTAGTTTATCTTCAGTACAACCGAGATGGTTTGCAAAATATGGCATAAATTCTTGCATGATCATTTTTACATGCGATTCTTTAGCCTCTTCCCTTTTATCTAACTGCTCACAATACTTTTTATAAACAGTCATATATACCCTATGGAGTTAGGCGCTAACTGGCATTTGCAAGATACAGCATATATCTCCCAAGCCCTCAGGTAAGTCCTTTCCGGCAGTATTGTCAGAGGGCCATAGGTAGGTTATGTATCATAAAGTAGCCTTAAATTAAAGAGTATTCACATGGATCGTCCTAGGACTTCCATATTCGAACCGTAGGCGGTCTTTTTGCCTTAGGGGTGACCATTGTCTTATCTTTGATGCACAGCCAGACCAGGCTCTCTGTACATAACCCTCAGTAACTAAAAAAACGCTTTTTGTCTTTGCGATACAATTTCATGGCGAGCAACCAAAAGGAGACAAGACATCCCAATGCAGCTTTACCATATTTACCCAGGAGCTTCTCTTTTACCGAATCACTCATTGGCGCAAGAATTCCAGACAATTGGAAGTCGTTTAGCATATGGTCACCAACCAAGCTGATAACAATATATCCCACCATTCCAATTATGATAGCATATTGAGTCTTCTTGGAAAATGAAAGAACCACTATAAATCCCCAAAACCAATCTTTCACAACTCAGACCTTTCCATTACTTAGTTTGCAAGTATCCGAGCCATAGCGCCTTTATCACCAAAGACAGGGTACTGTGTCTAGTGTCAATATTTATTGTTTATACTTTTGGTACAATACATCAGGAACCAAATATAAGTGTTCACTGGATCTTGTACAAGCAACATAAAACTTATTTTTTGTTTTTGGATTAAGGTCTTTCAGTTTACCCTGACTGAACAGTTTAAAGGTGTTTTTATTCAATATGACACAAACACTTTTATAACAATCCTGTCCCTTTGACCCACCCCAATTTTCTGAATAACAATTATACTTATCATGCTCTTGGTAAAAGAGTTTGACTCTCTTGTTGCAATGAAATAACAAATCAGCCTTTTCCTGACATTCAATCAATTCAATATTAGTCACATCCTGCCTATGCGAACTAATTTCAATACCAATATTTTTAGATATAAAGTTGCAAACAGACGGTCCGCATCGGTGGCTCTTACTTAATGTATCCAAATCAACAATCAAACCCATCTGTACAAACCGTTTCTTATACTTTTCATAATCGTCGTGTAGATTGCTATTAGTATTTCCGTCTCGACTTGTATCAAATGTATGTTGGAAATAATCGCCAACAAACAAAATATTCAGGTTAGCACAAGCTATCGAATTCAAAACATTAAAATCATGTCCGCCAAAATCTTGAACTTCATCTACATAGAGATTGTCAAAGTATTTTTCTAGCCTATGAACAATCTCACTATAAACACATTTAGTTTCTAATAATTTAGCTATTCTATTGTGGTAAAGCCGTCGATGACCATCCAGATAAAAGGCCATGTTGCCCCTAGGCATCTTTTGCGTAGCTAAAGGTGGAACATCCCAGTTTATCCCTTTTGCTTTCACTTTAAGCGCCAGAAAGGGGCGATAACAGAATGAATACAAGAAAGTAAAATAGGAATACACTTTAATTGTATCTGGCATAAATCCAAATTTCTCAATAATTTTAGACTTTAGATTGAGTAAATTATTATCGGTGTATGTCAGGATCATTGACTTTTCATACATGTCTAGCTTATTTATGATGAGGCTGGTTTTGCCAGAACCAGCTACAGAGAATATTATCCTTTTATCCATTCGACAGCACTCCTTATATAAGCAGGAGAAATCAACTCGTGTCCTTTCTTATCTAAAAGTTCAAATGCCACATCGGCTTTATTTCTCAACATATAATCCAGAACGGTCAGCTTTTTGCGGCCTGGTGCAAATAGATCATCACATATTTTTTTGTTCCTATCATAAAGGCATACTTCAAAGGTCTTCTTTTCATCATCAGTTTCATAAAAAACTTTTATGTCATCAGAAATGTAATCTTCAAAGCTTTCTACACAATTAACTTGAGCATTGCCATCGTTGTCTCTAATCACTGCTGTCTTGATACTAAGTATTTTTGCTAGATCCAAATATCTTTTGAAGCTCGTACCGCCCACTGAAATCACATGAATGTCTGAGCTTTCTAAAGTCTCTGCATTCAGATTCTTGTACATTGCATCTATTAATATAAATTCAGCATCACCCTCAACCAGAATAACCTTACGTGAAAGAATAAATTCAAGTATATTATTATCTGGAGCTTTCATGAAAAATGTTGCTGTTCGTTCGGGTAGGTCCTTCAATAGCGCTGGCGTAGAGCTGTTACTATTAAGCATAATTGCTTTTCTAAGGTCCAATCTTGCACTTATTAGATTACTATGAGTGGCAATGAATAGCTGTTTCTCTTTAGAGTTGGCAATTCTTTGGATCAATTTCTTCATATTGACATGACTTAGATGATTTTCTGGCTCTTCTAGTAAAAGAACATCAATATCTTTCTCCGCGTTATTTCTTTGAAGTGCAAACTCTGTCTTGATAAAGCACTGCCTTCCCTTTCCCTTGTTCTCAATCGGGATGTCATCCTCAGTTATTGTCAAGTCAGATTCCAAATTTGATTTGGACCCAGTTCTCACTGAAAATTTATAATCATCCAATTTGTTGTTTAGCCCATCAAGGGTGTTGTCCTTAAAGGCCGATTTATGTCTTCTGTATTCATTTTGATGCTTGTTCTTTTCAGAGTCACTTACATTAGCCCGATAAATAGTTTTTATGTATTCACGTGTTGCGTATTCATTATTTATTTGGGAGCTGTCAATAAGTAGCTGCCTTACAAATTTTCGATAACCAGTATATGGTTCTCCTGAAAATGTGCTGAATTTTATGGAATAATACTCAAAAGGAAAGTTTGCATGGTCTTGCGAGAGTATGTCACGTATTTCCTTTCCGAATTCATCTACTGGCTCACAAACGAGCCTTAAACCATCACAGGTCTTGTCATCAGAATTGTTTTTTCCATTTAAATCTGGGTTATTCTGTTCATTCAAAAACACTTCAATGTACAATACAGGAAGATTTTCTAGCTTTTTATTACCGGCCAGAAAAGAATTGACAACTTCAGCATTAAAAAGGCTTTCCAAGCTGAGGGTTTCAACCTTACTTTTACTCCCGCTAAGGACAAGATCTAATGCTAATAGTACGGAACTCTTACCGGCTTCATTGTCGCCAATCAGCAGATTAATCCGCTCATCAAAAGCCACCTCAAATGCATTAAACTTCTTAAAATTGAATAGTTTTATCTTCTTGATAATCTTCATATGCTTCCTCGTTTCCCCCTAGCAAACACTAGACCTCTTGGTATTTCACACATGAAACAAATCATAGATGACCAGAAGTTAGGTTGGTGGATGGCCAGCTAAGCAGGCTTATATCATGAATAGTATCAACATGAAAGCAGATTCACATGAGACAACCCATGCTTCCAAATTAGCGTCAAGCGTATCCCTCTTCCTCACATCGACGTTGGTATACCTTTAAGCAGTGAATGCCCAGGTTCGGCATTATCGAGCCAAACTATATATTTGATCAAGATCCCAACTGCCATCCTCCAAGTTGAAAAGATAAAAATTGAGTTTTTATTTAAACCCGTATATATTCCAGATTCGTTATTTATCCTATCAGGAGGTATACCATGCCTACGGAATCGAACACCCATACTAAATACAAAAAAGGCAAGATCCATGAAATAGCCTTAGACCAGCTGTATAGAGACCTTGACCAGCCCCGTAAGCACTTTGACTTGCTAGAACTGGAATCACTCAAGAACTCCATCGAAGACAAAGGTTTGTTATATCCCATAATCTTTCGGGTAGACGAAAACGATTGCAACATCATCGTATCTGGAGAGAGAAGGTTTAAGGCATATCAGGCTCTTGGCAAAGAGAAGATCCCGGCCATGTTGGTTTGTAGTGAGAAGTATGATGAAGTAGCCCTTATTGACAATATCCAGCGTGTGGACCTCGGCCCCGTTGACGAGAGTGAAGCGGTCAACAACCTCAAGACGAAGTATGGCTATACCCAAGAGCAGTTAGGCTGCATAGTCGGCAAGGCTCAGAACACTATCAGCGAAATCTTGGCTCTTGTAGCTCTATCGGATGATATACGTGACGATGCCAGACATAGGAAGGAACTTAGTAGAAGCACTCTGCTCAAGATAGCTCGGATAAAGAGACCTACATCTCAGAGGAAGGCTTACGATGCCCTGTTAGCCTCTTTGTCTACCCCTAAGAAGGAGATTAAGAGACCTCGGCTGACTGTCACTAAGAAGGCCATATCAGCTACTGACAATACCCTTAAATGCCTCAAGGGTATAGACCTGGATGCACTAGGAGAGGATAGGGAGCTAGTAGTCTCAAAGCTAGAGGAATTATTGCAGGAGATACAGAATAAGCTTGGCAGTATAAGCAGTTAACCTATATCGGTGCACCGATACTCCTCTGTCCCGTTGACACAAGAAAGCCCTATCACTTAATTGCGACAGAGCTTCTTAGTTACTTATATATGGCAGGTATATTCACTTCAGAACTTAGCACTGGACGCTCAAATCAGGTCACCAGAGCCTCTTTTATATTAAGGGCTACAGTTACCCTCGATCTGGGCTTTAATATATATCAGGACCATTACCTTTGAAGCCTCTTCTATTATTCGAAGAATTCGAATTCCAATTGTTGTTTTTATTAAAGTTTGAGGTCTTACACTTCTGACTATTCCCAAATACAAAATAAAGCAGCATCCCTAGTAACGGCAAAAAAAGCACTAACAACATCCAAACGGTCTTATTTGATGGCGATATAAACTCGCTTTTTACTATGTCCACGATGGTAGATACCCAAGTCACAAAGATTACTCCCCCTATGACCAGCCAAAATGCCATAAACTTAGCTAAGGAATTTGTTGCTTTTTCAAAATTTCTAGTACTGACAGCTAAAGCTCTAGCTTGCTGTTGCCTCATCACCTCCGCTGCTCGTCTTTGTTGTTCAAGATTAGCCTGGTAAATAGCTGCCTGGTTTTGCTGATATTGTTGTATTGCAGGCTGTATGGCTGGTGGCAAGTAAGGCTGAATGACGGCAGGTCTATACTGTTGAACTATTCCAGCACTAACTTGAGGAGCAGCGTCCCTGGTCTGCGCTGTGGCCTCAGGTAGGTGCTTTTCACGATACTTCTCAGGCACAGATGATAGATTATCGGTGAAGTGAACCCCACTGGCATCCTCCCACTTGTATGTCTCAGCATTGGCAACAGAAGTGATTAGAGCCAGCAACATAAGGAGAACAATAGTTTTCAAATTCCACCTGACCTTCTGTTAGTTTCTAAACTGCGAGCGTCATGCATACCACGTTGGGTCTCTTAATGCAAACTTCCAAACTAGCATGGAATACCATTCCAATAAACACCACTGCACGCCCAAACTAGGGTTCCAGTCCGTTTTTCACTTCAGACCCAGTGGTTACCCTTGATCTGGGATTTCAACTAGTGGAAGCGTTATCTCCTACATTGATTTGATAGTCAGGGTTCTCGGTTTGAAGTGATCGACCTCCTATATATACTAGAGCCCATCCGTCAGATTACAGTGAAAATCAAAACGATATGCTTCAACTTACATTTCAAATAACGTACAAACAAGACGCTTTCTTAAACAACCACAATATATAGCATTTCAAGTGATTCAATTCAGTGAACTAAATGAACTCAAAATCACAAAACTTTCTAAATACCAATATGAGTGTTTCATTGCAACCTTTAACTTATAGGTTATAACCTACACGCTGTAATATACAATAATTCAGTTATACGGTAAAAAAATAGTTTTATGTAATTCCAGTTCATCAGGTTCATCATTGATTGATTACTGTAATCCCAGATGTCATATTAGACAGTTAAACGGTCACTCAACTTGCTCTTCAGTTACAATAATTGAATTTGTGAACTTAACAGACCAGCCATGAGCACCTCGTATCTTGTCGAACTCAAACTGTATTCCAAACGAGTCAAGTACCGGCCCCAACTCTTCAAGATGCGGCCTAAGTGTATTCTCCCTACGAGGAAATGATTTATCCTGTGAGTCGGTTCTTGCTAACCGTTTAAGCTCTTCGTAGGCTTTTCCAATAGTAGTATTATAAGACGGCTTATTTTCCATTAGTTCCAAAACAGCCTGACAAAGTTTATTACCGGAAGCGATCAAGTCATTCTGGTCAGCAATATTAGCAGCGTAATCCCCTAAAAACTGCCCACCGTAACCACCAATCGCCTCAGCAATAGCGTAACCCCACTTTGCAAAGTCTGCCATCCTAGGGAGCTTCTCAATCGTTATAGAGGGATATAGCACCAGGGCTTTCGACAGTAGGTCTAATACTCCACCCATTATTTCAGGTAGTGCCTCTTCGAACCCTGCATTGATAACAGATTCTTCCTTTGCATTGACACGCTTGAGTTTGATTAGGATCGTTCTGTCAAGTAGGTCCGGCTTACTAATAGCAATTTTAATACCGTTGAGGATCACACAATGCTTGAAGGACATGATATGAGAATCTTCGTCAGTGTAAAGTTTCCTAAGATCGACACCACCCCCAGTGCTCGCCATGCAGAACAAATCTGATATATCACCTGGCAGGTACGAAATATTGTCATACAGAGATACATAGTACTGCTTTAGGTTACGCACTACTTCAGGAACCTTCTTACCCAGTGTCAACTTTTCTGTAGTAGAGGGATCAATTACAGCTTTAATCTTTGACGACAGACTAGATTTAGCACTCCCATGTGCACCATAAACGTACAACAACGGATGGGCTATACCTGGAATTAACGATGCCACCATGTAGACCATAAGCAGCAACCTTTCATTTTCCTCATGGTTCACAAATTCAAAGAACCGCTCTATATTCCCACCAGCTACTGGGACAACCTGCACCTTATGATTCGCGTACCTCCTGAATATTGGCGGGCATGACACCTGCTTCCAACCAGTACACGTGATATGAATAGCATTCTCATTACCAAGATCGTAATAGATATCTCCCTTATATTTGCCAACCCTGTTGAACATTTCGACTTCAGGACTATCGAACTGGGCTACAACATCTAAGCCCTTCATTACTGATTTAACTGTAGCGTTTTTGGGAAGTACGTTGGTCAGCTTCTTTACACGGAAATTCAGATATTTGGATATCTTAGACTCATCTCTAGTGGAAAGAGCAACCACCTCACCAGTAGGATTAATTTTGCAACAAACCTCTTTATGATGATCCCTGAACGCTATTAGCTCTACATCTGCTATGAATCTAAGTAGCTTTTCATCCTCTGGGACTCCATCATAGTATTTCATCCCGATTAATACATTGTAAACAAACATAAACACCTTATCGTAAGTGAAGTAAACATCGACTCGCAGGCATATTTCCATAACAGTATCAAAAATATATTTTGGATCTTTTCCACTCTTGTTCATCTGAGCAATTTGTAGAATCAGATAATCCTCTGGGGACACCATGGGTGAATCATCTTGAGGCAAAGTGACAACCTCTTCATCTGTGCATATTATCGGTTCCTGACGATTAAAGTCACTGGATGCAACTGGAACTGGTAGACATTTTAATTCCTCTTCGATAGTTATTTGCGTTTGTTCCTGTAGCGGAGTATCCTCTTCAAACAAATCCTCATATGGATCAGAACAGATATAATTTATCCAACTAACAGGGAGCATGGATATTTTATCTGAATGGCTTAGTTCCTTAACGGCCCCATCGCTAAGATCGGACCCTTCTAGTAATATCAAACCAGAAGTACCCATTGTATTATTTTTAACGATCTGTATTCCGGTATCAATACGCAACCTGCTGATTTCACTTTCCATTGGATACTCGTAAAGCCGATACTGCACCTTATTCGGATACTCAATTGTCATGGTAGTAGGCAATTCCCCAAGACCTTTTTCTACCAGAGCCAAAAGTTCAAACGGGTCAGGGCTATAATCGCCTTCACGCTCAATTTTAATAGCTATCAAGTTGTTAGTTTTGCCGACAATAGCTGCAACATTATATAGCGTGTTGTTTGCTAAAGCATGCTCAACCTCCACAAAATCGCTGATGGCATTACCATCTACAGGATCAACAGACTTAGGCCCTAGAACCATAACCTGTGACCCTCTATTGACAAATACCTTTACTGTGTCCAGGAGAATTTGCTTTCTCTGGTGCTGACCAGCTACATGTTTCTCGTATGAAAAAGTCATAATACTTACTCCTATCAATCACTCCCCCCAGAAACGGACCAGGGGGAGCTTGGATCATAGTGAATTTACTTGCAGGCGGATTTGATCTGCGCAAGCGTAGGCTGGTCTGTGCCTGCATAAAATACTTGGAGGTATGCAGCTATTTCATCTTCCGTGGCCTCGGACTTATCGCCAGCTACAGCTTTAAGGTTGCAGATTTCGATGTACGCAACTACATCTTGGTCAGGAGCAACAGATTTGAGGTCGGTGCGGCGGAGAGCAACGGTGATCCTTCGGCTGCTGAGAATTTTAGAATGCAGCTTGGCCTTATCCTTCAGAATGTTTTGGCGGCGCTCTTTTTTGAGCTGGTGAAGAAGTTCATATTCTTCAGTAGAAACGGTGACCATGTTGGTCGGCGGGTTGCGGGTGTCGTCTTCCTCGTCTTTTTCTGCGACTGGACCTGTCTCCTCCTCTGTTCGGGGCTGTTGCATTTCTTCTTCGGTGGTGGTGGTCTTCTTCTCGTCCATGGTTTCTTCCTCCTGAGTTTTGATGATGCCTTACATCTGAGCGGCATCGTAAATCAGGAGGCGACAAGGAGTCGATTTATGTATGTCTGGAGCTGACAGACTTAAACAGGAGATTAGAGAGAGGTTATTTGGATAGCTCGGGGGAGGGTTCATCATCGAGGACGTAGGGGAAGGTTCCTTGTTCTGCGGCTTTTATAAGCTTCCTGGCAGAGTCTACATACAGCTTTACGGTAAAGTATGGATTTGCCACGGTTTTCTTATTGTCCTCGCCATGTAGGATATGGAATATTTCGATGTAATCGTGTCCACTTTCATGCAGCTTATATGCATCTAGATACAACTGCCACTTGGTAAACAACATATCTGGATCAGTACGATATATTGCTCTTGCATCCATATCATTTATAGCATCTGACTTGTGGAAATATATTAGCCTATTAACAAAGACACTGGCTATTTCAATTATTGTATTAGCTGTTTTGTAAAAATCATCTAGTTCAGCCTTCAATATGGTCGCAGGTTTCAATACATTCAATGATAATGTGAACTCCATAGGTTTAGTTTTATAGATCAATCTACTTATGATATTTTGCCATTCGCTGTTTGTTGCAAGTGATTCATATACAGACATTTTACTGTCATCAATATTGTCAGACAATTTATAAAACTCACATTGGTATTCAAATACACTATTACAATACTCGTCTAAAGCATATTCCTTACCACTCATTGCTAATATATTGGTCTGTTTATAATAGTTGATACTTATACAACTATCTACCTTGCCTGAAATGTGGCCCTCTTCTGTGATATTCAGCTTACTGTCCATATACTCAAGCAATAAATCTGTCTTTTCCTTACATATTTCATCCAGTGCCTTTTTAAGTTTTCCATGTAACTCTTTCTTTGTTTTTGCAGTAACCACCTTGTCACTTTTCAGTTGAGCCTTTTGGTATTCAAATCTCTTGTATTGGTCTACTACCTCTTTATATAAAGCATTATTCTCATATAATTCCTTTTCGTACTCAGGAATTGAATTAAACATCTTCACTAAATAAAATATATCCATATCATTGGGTTCATATTCCTCACTTGAGGCATACTCATCCAACATATTTAAATCAATACCATACTTTGATTTTAAATATTCCAGAAAAAACAGTTCTGCTTTATTCATACCCACTTAACCTTAATTAAAATATCCATTCAGGTTCAAGCATCTAATAGATATCTAATCAACAACCTACCTACCTATGTCTCACAATTCGACTCTCACAATGCATCCAACAACTCACATACTGAAACCGCTCTAACCTACCATACCATAACAGACCAGAGCTTAACCACGATAATCAAGGGGTATACCCTCACGACCACCCAGAGGACCAATATGGCCATTCTGACACTCAATATAGCAGAACAACATGACCACCCAGACAAACCTACCTAACCGGTAGAGTACGCACCTTGCCTGCAATCCATCAGGGACCACCAATTACACTTGGCCTATCGGAGTAAAGCCCTATCGCATAATCCAACCATGTCACGGACTCCAGGGCTACCCTTGACTGTTACCTCATACCAGCCCAGACGCAACATCCACTTACCTGTTACCACTGAGCGCCCATAGCCCATAATTACCTTATTTCACTACCACTATTTCAACCAGGGGTTTTCGCATCCCCTGCTCAGGCCAATATATTCCGTTAATTCAGCTAGTTGAACCTTACCTACTGGCAGTTGACGTCACTATTGCCGCAAAAGTCTATCAGTTCCATGCATAATCCGCCTTTCACAAACTAAAACCTGATGTACCTCTACCTGCTTTTAGGCTCGGATCTAACAGGATCATTTTGGTCTCTTAAAATGATCTTGTTAGACCGAACAAGGCGAAGCCTTGATACCTACCATAGCCACCACCTTAAACAGGATCATCACCATGGCACCGGCGACACCTTGACAACCACATCAACAGCCTGGGTCTCGATCACCCTACCGGACCTATATACTATCATTTAACCTACGGCCACACCCACGAGTTTTAAGGGGTATTTGGGACTGGAACAACGGGAGATCCACAATATGGCTTTCTTTATATTTACACATACCACTGTCGGAGAAATCAGCTAACTCTTTGAAATTACAGCACTGCCTATTATATAAGCAGTCACAGTGGTATCATCAGGACCACCACTATTTACATGTCATTTAACTCGGCATCCAATCCAAACTCTAAGTGCATCATGGCCTCCAAGAGTACCCTTGGCTGATACCATTTCACCTTACTGTAGGCTCCCTGTAAGCAAGTAACTTATATAAGGGGTCTCTCTGAGCACAATGGTCAATTCAAAACTTATCTACCTATCAATGATTCAACATATTTAAACAGTTCGCTCACATCACAGGGCTTATGAAATACTTTTGTAAATTTGTCTTTAACAAGATCTAACTCATTGTAATTGAACGCGGTCAACGCTATAACTGGTATTGCGTAACCATTCATTTTCATAATTTCAGCAGCGGATGCTCCATTAAGGTGTGGCATTTTTATATCAGTAATTATTACATCGAACTTTTCATTAGCCACAATAGCTAGTAATTCAACTCCATCACTAACCGTGGCAACATTATATCCGTGCCTTGTAGCAATCAATGCAAGTAATCCTTTAGTTTCCACGTCATCTTCTGCAATTAGTATACGTTTTGGCATTATTCACGGAACTCCTCATTAATGCTTCACCTCTTAATGTTGATAAGGTTATGAATATTACCATAGCAACCATCAGCACCGACCATTAAATTCAAGTTTACACTTTCGACTTTGGTATCCTTAAATCCATAGTCTAACTGCATCAGGGAGCCAAAAAGTGCATTGGGTTGACCTTCTCAAGCTTTTTTTGTAAACAACGAATCAACATACTCAAACAATTCATCAACGTTGATAGGCTTGTGGTATATTTTATTGAATTCCGTTTGAACGAGACTTACATCTTGTGGAGAGAGCCCTGTTAACGCAATTATTGGTGTTGTACAACCTTGCAATTTCATGCTTTCTGTAGCTACTGCCCCATTCAAACCTGGCATTATTATATCAGTGATAACTAAATCAAATCTTACTTGTGAAGCAATATCTAATAGTTCATCTCCATTTGTAACTGTTACTACATCGTAGCCACGGTTAGTAGCATGTTTAGCCATTGCTTCTCTTGTTGCCATCTGATCATCAGCAATAAGAATTCGTTTCAGCATATGCTCAATCTCCTTTCTAACTATATTACCAGTAGTCGAGAAAACATTATAATCCATAAATGTAAGGAGTCATCATACTTTTTTGATACATTTAAAGCAACCATTAATTAGGTTCTTAAGTTACAGCCCTGCCACATTAAGCCTACACTTTCCACGCAGGTATCGTAACACCGTAATCTAACAGCATCATGGCCTCCAAGAGTACCCTTGGCTGATACCTCTTACCATACCGGCTCATGGTCATAGAATCATTTGCATGTCCCATGATCTCGGATATAACCACTTCCTGTATACCAGCTTGCTTCATGGTGTCTGTTACGGTATGGCGCAGACTATGGAACACCTTGGCCTTGTCAGTAGTCACATGCTCCCTGTTAAACCTCTGGAACCACTTACCAAATGCACTACCATAACCGTCGGAATCCCGCCTTTTAAGGTTCATCCACATCCTGGGACACTTTAGGGTCTTTAACTTTTCCCGATATCCAAGTATGCCTAACTTAAGCAGGTTTGCATGCACTGGCACGATTCTATTACTGGATGGCGTCTTGACCTTCTTATCCTGTTCACCATTTACATTGAAGCACCATACCCCATCGACCTCCTGGATATCCTCAACGTATAGTTGGCAAATTTCATCTAACCGCATACCAGCATACATACCAATTAGTGGCACCCAGTAACGTTCTGGCCTGTCCTCTTCTCTTGGCAGATTAATAACGATGCGTTTCAGGTCTTCAAGGCTATACGTCTTGCGCTCCTCAGATACCCTCCTGGACTGTGCAATCTGCACACCTTCAGCATAGTTACACGTTAGATGCCCCTCCACGACACCGCTTTTCAGCAGGGAACTTAATCTTATCAGGTGTTTATTTACCGTGGACACGCTCATTGGAACGATATCTTTTATCTCTAGAACCTGCTTTACCGTCAGACCCTTATAGAACTTTGGCATGTTCCCAGGGAGCCTACATAGCGTGTCACGGCAATCTAGTACCCAGTCCGACTTAAAATGTCGGGTACAGCCTCTTTAATTTTGTTCTGGCTTTGTCGGTCGTGAACTGCCAGTTTATCTTCTTGATTTGGTT
>Ga0209125_1000905_pt1 | contig 32639 bp, 29 predicted proteins | sample BarGraIncub1131A_FD_184503 | JGI IMG/M metagenome (GOLD analysis project Ga0209125, IMG submission 184503) | Arctic peat soil microbial communities from Barrow, Alaska - Barrow Graham LP Incubations 11-31A (SPAdes) (version 2) | ecosystem: Environmental > Terrestrial > Soil > Wetlands > Peat... | reverse complement strand
AGCCTGGAGAAATCTCGCTGGCGCACAATGGGATCCTGTTTCTAGACGAACTTCCGGAATTTCAACGGAATGTACTCGAAGTATTAAGGCAGCCGTTGGAAGAACGAAGCATCCGCATTTCCAGGATAAGCTATTCCATCGACTATCCGGCCGGATTCATGCTCGTCGCCTCCATGAATCCATGCCCCTGCGGCTACTACAACCATCCGGAGAAAGCCTGTGTCTGTTCACCCGGACAGATTCAACGGTACATGGCTCGTATTTCAGGCCCATTGCTCGATCGGATTGATCTGCACATCGAAATTTTGCCCGTTTCCTATGAAAAATTAAGTGATCTGAAACCCTCCGAAGCCAGTCAATGCATCCGAGATCGGGTCGTACATGCCAGAGAAATACAGGAAAAACGGTTTGGGATTCTTTCGGATACGACCTGTAACGCCAGAATGAGAATCAGGGAAATTCACCGTTTTGCGCAACCGGACGAAGCAGGACGAAAACTGCTCAAAGTCGCGATGGAGAAACTGAATCTTTCCGCCAGAGCCTACGACCGTATCCTGAAAGTATCCCGTACCATTGCCGATCTGGACGGTTGTGAGCACGTTGAATCCAGACACGTGGCAGAAGCCATTCAGTACCGTACCCTGGATCGTGGGAATTGGGGGAAATAACTTGTGCGATAAAGGAAGTACAGAAGTACAGTCCACTTCCTCGACACTTTGATAAATGTCGGGTATTTTATGGTACCGTTAAACTACTTGTTACTATTTATTTTTAATTGAAAATTATTTTTTTGCGGGCAAAGGGCAATAATTAATGACTAGGTAGGTTTTTATTCACTAAGTTTTTATATTTTTGAAAAAAATCAGATTTAATTCAAAGGGAATGGAAAACAATAGAATTTGTCCAATTTGTGGAAGTACGCAAGTACAAATAAAGTTTAAATTAGATTTTAATATATTTGAATGTGGAGGCTGTAAACATCAATTTTGTCCGGATGCGAGTTTTGATCGAAGTTTTGAATCCGATTTAGATGAGCAAAATCGCCTTAAAGCCTTAAAGAATCTAAGAATGCAAAATTTTAAAAGCATCATTAATTCTATTATACGAAATTCTAATGTAAGACCAAAGGGTTTAGAAGTAGGTACAGGTCATGGTTGGTTTTTAGAAACCTGTAAACTTAACCAAATCGAATGTTTAGGAATTGAACCTGAGACGTGCTTTAATGATTTATATCGGCAAAATGATTTCAAGGTAATCAATGGTTTTTTTCCAGAAGCAATTCCGTCTGGGAACAAGTATGATTTCATTGCATATAATGATGTATTTGAACATTTACCAGATATTAATACGATAATGCCTGTTAATATCGAGTACCTGACATCTGATGGATTACTTATTATAAATCTTCCCGTACAGGAAGGGTTAACTTATTCAATTTCCAAACTCGCATATTTTTTTGGTATTAAGTCAATGCTGAATCGGATGTGGCAATTTAATTTTCATAGTCCTCATTTAAGCTATTTTACTAAAAAAAATCTGGTTACTTTTGCAAATAAATACGATTTCAAATTGGTTGATTCCTTTCCTCTAAAGACAATAAATTTATCTGAAGTCAAGGATAGGGTTGGAGAGGATAAAAGTGCAAATTTCATCTCAAGAATTATTTCTGTGTTGGGTGTTTATTTACTTTATCCTTTTATGCAAAAATTTCCAGATACTTTTTGTTTTGTTTTTCGAAAAGGATAAATCAATCATTTTTTTTAAAGTAGAGTTCTAGGAAATAGGCCGTTATTCTATTAGATTCAGGTTTAAAACCAATTAGATTGTTTCAAAAGGTATAAAAAAAATCCTCAAAGGATTCTCTTTGAGGATTTTTCGAAAAACTCCGTTGAATAGGTTTAGCTTTCCAACAATTCCATAAAACTGGATTTGATGTTGTTGGGGTTCAAATCGTCGGTGTCCATGATGTATTTACATTTGAGGTAGAACCCCTCGCGTTCTTCAAGTGACTTGGCAATGTAGAATTCCAGCTCCTTGTCGTCTTTCCCGGCAATCAGTGGGCGTTTGGTACGAGACATCTTCAGTCGGTCACGCAATTCACGAACCGAAGTGCGCAGGTAAATCGTTTCTCCATGTGCATTCATGTATTCCATATTGTCGAAAAAACAAGGTGTTCCTCCACCTGTTGAAATAAGCGAATTTTCAAACTGTGCAATTTCGTGTAGCGCCTCTCTTTCTAGTTTACGAAAGCCCTCTTCACCCAGCCCGTCGAACAATTCGCTGATGGATTTCATGAACTTCTGTTCAATGAATGCATCCAGATCGACAAACGATAATTTCAGTTCTTTGGCCATCAGCTTGCCATAAGTGGTCTTGCCTGAGCCCATATATCCGATTAAAAAAAAGCTGTTCATAGTCCTAATTCAATGGTAAGTACTTAAAATGGGGCCACAATGATACAAAAAAAAGCAGCCAACACAAAAGGTTCACTGCTTTTTTCTGTTTGTTTAAGGTCATATCGCCTTTTATTTATTCCAAAGGACGATTAATACTATAACCCCCAAAACAATGCGGTAGTAACCGAAAACACTGAAATCATGTTTACGGATGAAGTCCATAAAGAATTTAATCACGGCGTATGCCACTAAAAAAGCGACGACAAAGCCAATAGCAATGACCAGCCATTCGAACGATGAAAAGGCCATACCATTTTTCAGAATGGTAAGCAATGTGGCACCGGCCATGGTCGGAATGGCCAGGAAAAAGGAAAATTCGGCAGCAGCACCCCTGGAAAGGCCCAATAACATGGCGCCAATGATTGTAGCTGCAGAACGGGATGTACCTGGGATCATGGCCAGACACTGAAAACATCCGATGGCAATGGCCAGATCAAATGGAATGGCCGAAACCTTATCAATTTTGAAGAATGTCTTTTTAGCATTGAAACGTTCTAAAACGACCAACACTATACCATAAAAGAGTAAGGTGATCGCAACCACTTTGGCGTTGAAAAGATGTTCTGAGATGGCATCATCAAACAACAGACCAAGCACCACGGCAGGCAGAACGGCAACGAGAACCTTCATCCAAAGCGTCCAGGTCGCTTTCTGCCGTTCCGGCGTTCCGGCAAAAGGCCATAGGTCTTTCCAGAAAAACACGATGACAGAGACAATTGCACCCAATTGGATAATGACTTCAAAAGCGGTGGTAAAGGTTTTATTGGTGGAGAGTTTCAAAAACTCATCCACCAGAATCATGTGACCAGTACTCGAAATGGGGAGAAATTCCGTTATCCCCTCCACGATGGCAATCAAAATCGCCTTCAGAATCATTACTATATCCATCTTAATCCCACTTGGTGTTGCGCATATCACCCGACTTAAGAAATTCCAAGTGCATGGCGTGAGCAATACTTAACGTATGAGGTGTATGCGAATCCTTGTTTTTCTTCACATAATCCCAAAGCATTTGCTTGTAATCCGGATGCACACAGTTTTCGATAATGGTCTTGGCACGCTGAACAGGAGATTTTCCACGCAAGTCAGCCACACCCTGTTCGGTGATCAGCACTTTCACGGAATGTTCATTCTGGTCAATGTGTGAAGCCATCGGAACAATCGCACTGATCTTACCACCTTTGGCGACAGAAGGACAGGTAAAAATGGAGAGGTAAGCGTTGCGGGTGAAGTCGCCTGAACCACCGATACCGTTCATCATTTTGGTACCCATCACGTGCGTTGAGTTGATGTTTCCGAAAATATCGGCTTCCAGCGCTGTATTGATGGTGATCAGACCCAAACGGCGTGATACTTCGGGGCTGTTTGAAATTTCCTGAGGGCGAAGGACTATTTTGTCTTTGAAAAAATCCCAATCCTTATAAATACCGTCCAGCTGCGCAGGAGAAATCGTCAGCGAGCAGCCGCTCACCGAAAGAACATCGCCCGAACGCATCAGATCGATCACCGCATCCTGAACAACTTCCGTGTACATCCGGAAAGGAGGAATGCCAGGATTGGAACCCAAGGCACCAAGCACTGCATTGGCAATGTTTCCTACGCCAGACTGAATGGGTAGGAAAGAGGCGGGAATGCGACCGGCTTTCATTTCCTTTACCAAGAAATTGGCCACGTTGGCACCAACGGCGTCTGTCACGGCATCGGCAGGGGTAAATCCGCCAACCTGGTCGTTTTCCCAGGTTTGAACGATACCCACAATCTTAGCCGGATCTACTTTCAAAACCGGACTACCGATGCGGTCCATCGGTGAAAAAACAGGAATTACGCGACGCAAAGGAGGATCCAGCGGTTCATAAATATCGTGAAGGCCCTTAATAAATTTTGGGTGTTTGGTGTTTAGTTCTAGTATAATCCTATCGGCCAAATGGGCAATCGTTGGAGAAATCCCAACGCCGGAGGTCAAAACGAGTTCACCCTCCTCCGTCACATCACATACTTCGATGATGGCTACATCCAGTTTCCCGAAGAAACCGTAACGCATTTCCTGAGCAAGAATGGACAGGTGCATGTCAAAATAGGGGACACCGCCACTGTTCATGCTTTTCCGCATATCCGCATTCGATTGATACGGCGTGCGAAATAGGATGGCATTGGCTCTCGATAGCTCACCGTCGAGGGAGTCGCCGGTCGATGCACCTGTAAACATGCCGATCTTGAATTGACGGCCTGCTTCATGTTCTTTGATGGCCTTTTCGGCGATTGCTTTTGGGATGATTTTTGGGGCACCTGCAGGGGTAAAGCCACTAAATCCAACACGGTCGTTGTGATGGACGAAAGTTGCTGCTTCTTCGGCAGAAATGAATTTTAAAGACATACGTCAGGGGGTTTTAAAAAACGCCACAAAGGTATGAAATTTCTTTAAAATTTTGTTCTAAAAATCTCACTGTAAATGATGGCTTTTTTCATTTCATCCCCAGAAGAAAGGTCTATGGTAGCCATAAACGGATCTACTTCCTCATCAACGGGCTCAAAGATCTGATTCTTAGAAGCGGAAGTGGCAACGGTGTGGCGTTCTTTTACCTCTGGTACGTCATAACCCATTTCTGCATTCTTGGAACGATCGAAAGGAGCATGGGCCCTTTTCGCAGAAGGACTGGGCGCGGGTTGTTTTGCTACTGGCTTCGCAGTTGGTGCAGGCACTGGATTCCTGGGTATATAGTCGTCTTTTTCACCCAATTCCTGCAGAAGCTTTTTAAGTATGTCGCCACCGACCGACGTATTGGGTTCAGTCTGGTTTTCATCCGGTTTCTTCTTGATTGCCTTTACAATGTATCCGACCACCGACAGGGCGACAACCAGGTAGAAAAAATAATTGTTGTGTTCCATCTCCCGGGATTTTTTTCAAAAATAACACAATCTCCCGTCAAACACAAATTAAAACATCAGGAAGCCAAAAACTGAGCCGCTCTCGAAAAAACCTGATTGAAAGACGCATTCAACAATGCCGGTTCGATGCTCGAATTCATAGGGAACGGCGACTCATGAGAATATTCAAACGGAAAGTCAAGCAACTGGAACTGCTGAAGGGCATTTTCATTACCCATACAAGCTTCCACTCCTTCATAAGGCATGACCTTGTCCTTACGAAGGGAGATGCCGCTAATCCTGGTACCCAGATTTTTGAAGAAACCTTCCCTTTTTTCTCGATTCACTTCCGGTGCGATCATCGTGTCAAAGGCACTTCTGGCTTCATCCAAAACCTCCCAATGCGTAGCTGCTGACGCTTGTTCTTTTTCTATCCATTCCTTCATATAGAAACTCAACAGCCTGTCATAAGCCGGTTTATCCATAATGCAGCGAGATTCACCGAACATCGACTGAAAAATGGAACCGCCGCAAAATATGAAAAGTTTGGCTTGGTCGAAAAGACGATCCGGGTTGGCCATCAGTGTGATTTCAGCCAGGAAGGCACCGATGGAATAGGCAAAGAAATCGACAGTCGTTCCTTTCTTAAATTTCGGGTGTTTTCCGTTTTTGAGAGAAGTCGCCAATAAGCGCAAATCCTCCACCGTTTGACGGCCGGAGGTATAGAATCGAATCGGATCTTCCGAAAGCCTTTCGCTCATGGCCACATTGGCAAAACACAAAGACCTGTCCGGCCCAACTAAAGCTTGACGTTTGCGAACAAGCATCGACATGCTTCGCGGATCGCTCCACAACCCAGGTGATCGGTTGATGTGATATGCGATGGGGAAAAGGATCACCGCTTTGTGGGTGTGCTCTGCCAGGTATTCTGCCCAGCAAAGATACTTGTCCCAGTTCCGCTCGTTCAGGCCATGGAGCAGCACAATGACGTTGGTCGCTTTTTTCCATCCTTTCGGGAAAAACACGGGATAGTTGAAACGATTGTTTTCGACAATGGCGCCATCTTCCAATGAATGATTGGAAACTTGGGTAGCCAGTTGGAAATTATAGGAAGACTCGAACGGAAAAAAACGTATGACAACACCAGACTTTTTCAGGGCGACTTTTTTGCCCATTCCAAAGAGCCGAAGCATCTCTTTTTGACGTTTTACGAAATCGAGTACGTTTATTTTTATGGATTTTGACATAGTATGCATGAATTTTGGATGCAAAGTAGGTGAGCCTGAGCGACTCCTCCAAATCAAAGGTCTTTTGTACACTTATTTGGGGGCGTTTGCACCAATCCGGGGTGAAATTGGCTGCAGCGGGGTGAACAAATGCTAAAAAATGGTGACCATTTTGCTTTAACTGAATAAAACAGCTACTTTTGCATACTCCATTTCACTAGCGTCATCAACGACCCCATGCCTCAGAAAACTCCTGATTATCTGACTGAAAAGAACAACATTGTCCGTTTGATACTCTTCACGGCGGTGTTCGCTCTTGGCTTCATCAACCTATATCACCCCTTCGGTTCTTTCGAATCGATTAAAGCAACTCCCTCCGTCTTTTTCCTTTATTCCAGTCTAATTACATTAACGGGTGTGCTGGTTGTGGTCATCAGCCGCATCATCATGTACTATTACTGCAAGAAGAAAACCCTGTCGCTCATCTACTACGGCCTTTGGGTCTTGGTTGAAATCCTGGCGATGTCTTCCTTTTTTGCCCTGTTTGAAAAATTGGCCTTGCATGATTTACGTCCTTTTGATGAACTGATGAAAGTTTCGGCCCTGAACACCAGTCTGGTGCTCCTACTCCCCTACACCATCCTTTGGCTCTACTATGCGTGGGCAGACAAAAAAAAGAAACTGGATCAAATCGACCAGGAAGACAACGTTCCGCTCCAAGCTAAAAAAGGCATGCTCAGCTTCCACGACGAAAAAGGGGAACTGAAACTTTCCGTTCAATCCGATCAGTTGCTTTACCTCGAATCCGCCGATAATTACGTCAAAATCCATTTCTTGAACAAAGGGAAAATAACCCATTTCATGCTCAGGAACTCCCTCAAAAATATCGACGATAACCTAGCAAATACCCCCATGATCCGTTGTCACCGTTCCTACGTGGTAAACTTTGATAAAGTCAAGGTCTTGCGTAAAGAAAAGGACGGCATTTATCTGGCTTTGGATGAAGAAAACATTCCCGACATTCCTGTATCCAAAACCTACACCGAGCGGGTAATGGCCAAGTTTGCCCTCTATTCGGTGTAATCCACGCATCATGACGCTCAAAAATCAGAAAGTTTTCATAGAAACGTACGGCTGCCAAATGAATATAGCCGACAGCGAAGTCGTTGCCTCCATCCTAGGAATGGACGGCTTCGAAGTGACCGAAACGCTTGCCGAAGCTGACCTTGTCTTGATGAACACCTGCTCCATACGCAACAACGCCGAACAAAAGATCATTTCTCGCCTCCAGTATTTTCAATCACTTAAAAAGAAAGGTAAAAAGCCTGTAGTCGGCGTACTAGGCTGTATGGCTGAACGCGTCAAGGACGAACTCATCCGCAATCACCACGTGGATCTGGTAGTCGGACCAGACGCCTACATGGATCTGCCCAATTTGATCGGCGCCGTTCAACAAGGCAAAAAAGCCATCAACATCGATCTTTCCACGACCGAAACCTATAAGGACGTTATTCCGACCCGTCTGGGCATGGGGCGCATCAGCGGTTTCATCTCCGTTATGCGCGGTTGCAACAACTTTTGCACCTACTGCATCGTCCCATATACCCGCGGCCGCGAACGCAGCCGGGAGGCCGAAACCATCCTGAAAGAGCTCAACGACCTATGGGAAAAAGGCTACAAGGAAGTGACCCTACTCGGACAAAACGTCAATTCCTATTCCTACGAAAACAAAGATGGCAGCAATATCAATTTTGCAGGTCTGATGGCATTGGTCGCACAGGCCCAGCCAGGGATGCGCATCCGTTTCGCCACCTCTCACCCCAAGGACATGACGGACGATATTCTGGAGACTATCGCCGCCCATAAAAACATCTGCAGCAGCATCCACCTGCCCGTTCAATCCGGCAGCTCCCGCATTCTGAAGCTGATGAACCGCAAATACGACCGCGAATGGTACCTCCAACGCATAGCCGCCATCCGTCGGATCATACCCGAATGCAGCATATCCACCGACGTTTTCTGCGGTTTCCATTCCGAAACCCCGGAAGATCACGAACTGACGCTTTCGCTCATGCGTGAAGTCGGTTACGATTCAGCCTTCCTGTTCAAGTATTCCGAACGCCCAGGCACCTACGCCGCCGAGAAACTACCAGACACGGTTTCAGAAGAACTGAAAATCCGACGAATCAACGAACTGATTGCCCTTCAAAACCAGCTTTCGGCAGAAAGCAACCACAACGATATCGGCAAGACTTATGAAGTCCTGGTGGAAGGCTTTTCAAAACGTTCCCGTGAAAAGCTTTTCGGCCGAACCGAGCAAAACAAAGTCGTTGTATTCCCGAAAGAAGATGCCCATATCGGTCAATTCCGCCTGATAAAAGTGACAAGTTCAACCTCTGCGACACTTTTAGGTGAATTGATTTGAAATAAAATATAAAAAACGGGTGTTTTCATCGTATATTTGTGATATTATTCGCACTTTTGCGCCAATTTTGGGGATACTGCGCTCATGAACAAACAAAAGACAATTAACGCTACTAGGGTTTTCAATGCAAGGTTCAATTCGATTGTGAGCATCAGCTTAGTGCTGTTGTTGACAGGAATCATGCTATTTCTGGGACTTATTGCGAACCGACTTTCAAAACACGTCAAAGAAAACATCACGCTTTCCGTCATTGTAGACGACGAAATGCAGTTGCCTGACGCTAAAATGTTTCAACAACGCCTACAAGCTTCTCCTTGGGTAAAATCGGTCGAATACATTGACAAAGAGAGAGCCCTGAAAGACTTGAAGGAAAACCTTGGTGAAAATCCCGAAGATTTGCTGGGATCCAATCCACTGCTGGCCTCTTTTGAAATTTTCCTAAAGGCCGATTATGCCAATACCGACAGCATCAACGTCATTGAAAAGGCATTAAGGCAGAACAAGGGTGTGGAAGATGTCCTTTACCGCAAAGACCTCGTCCACCTTGTTAACGAAAACGTCCGTCGAATCAGCGTTATCCTTCTGGTTCTTGCTTTTTTCCTCACCATCATTTCTTTTTCACTGATTCGAAATACGGTTCGGCTCATGATCTATTCCAAACGATTCCTCATTCGAACCATGCAACTGGTCGGAGCAAGCAATAATTTCATCCGAAAACCTTTCTTGATCGAAAACCTCTGGACTGGCATCATATCTGCCGTGGTGGCTACGACCATCCTGACCGGACTGATGATTTACGTGGAACAACGCCTGAACGGAAGCCTGCAATTGCTTGATTTCGGAACAATGGCCATCGTTTTCTTTTCCTTGCTGCTTTTCGGACTCATCATCATCATCAGTGCTACCTGGTTGGCAGTGACCCGTTATCTGAAAATGAATGTCAGCGACCTTTATTACGTTTAGAAACCACTTATTTTTGAAATAAAATGAACAAGAATTTCGCTCTTGGAAAACAAAACCTTATCCTGATCGGCATCGGCGTAACCTTTGTGATCCTAGGTTTTCTGCTGATGATGGGTGCACCCTCAGGTCAGACCGAATTTAATCCGGATATCTTTAGTTTCAGAAGAATTGTCCTGGCTCCTGGCGTCGCTCTGTTTGGATTCCTTTTTGTCATTTTCGGCATTGTCAAAAAGAGCAAAGACGCGTAAACCTGCAGAATGGATTTTATTGAAGGAGAAATTCTGTATTTCAACAAACCCCTGACCTGGACTTCCTTCAAGCTGGTGGCTAAAGTGCGCAACACTATATGCCGCCACCTTGACATAAAGAAGCTGAAGGTCGGGCACGCAGGAACCCTGGATCCGCTGGCAACAGGCGTGATGATCATCTGTACCGGTAAGGCCACCAAACGCATTGAAGAATTCCAGTACCAGACCAAGGAATACGTCGCCACGCTGGAACTGGGCGCCACAACGCCTTCTTACGATCTGGAAAAGGAAATAGATAATCGGTTCGATTTCAGCCATGTTACCGAAAAAATGGTTGAAGAAACACTGATGAAGTTCGTCGGACGTATCGAGCAGGTACCTCCCTCCTTCTCTGCCTGCAAGGTGGACGGTAGACGAGCTTACGAAATGGCCAGAAAAGGTCATGAGGTCACACTCAAACCGAAAGTGCTGGTCATCGATGAGATCGAGTTGCTGGAATGTCAACTTCCGATGGTTAAAATTCGGGTAGTCTGCAGCAAAGGCACCTATATCCGGGCATTGGCTCGTGATTTGGGAGAAGCGCTGAACTGTGGTGCGCACCTGACTGCACTTTGTCGCACACGCATCGGCGAAATCAGGCTTGAAAACTGCCTGAACGCGGACGAGTTCACGAAAGAAATGCTGGATGAGAAATAATTTTATTAGATTCTATAAAAAATGAAGCTTTCCAAATTCAAATTCAAACTCCCGGAAGAACTGATCGCTCAGTATCCGTCCTACAACCGGGATGAATCGCGTCTGATGGTCATTGATCGTGCCACCAAAACCATTGAACACAAAATGTTCAAGGAGTTGCCCGGTTATTTCGACAACCACGATGTGTTCATTTTCAACGACACCCGCGTATTTCCGGCCCGATTGTATGGAAACAAGGAAAAAACAGGTGCCCAAATCGAAGTCTTCCTGCTTCGCGAGCTGAATCAGGACTTGCGTCTTTGGGACGTTTTGGTCGATCCGGCTCGTAAAATCCGTATCGGCAACAAGTTGTATTTTGGTGAAGACGATTCTCTGGTGGCTGAAGTCATCGACAATACAACCTCCCGCGGACGTACCCTTCGCTTCTTGTACGACGGCACCCATGAGGAATTCAAGAAGGCCCTATTCGCATTGGGGGAAACCCCACTTCCCCGCAGCATCAAACGACCTGTTGAAGCCGAAGACGAATCCCGCTTCCAAACTATTTTCGCCCGTAACGAAGGTGCCGTTGTCGCACCCAGCGCTGGATTACATTTCAGCCGTGAATTGCTTAAACGCCTCGAGATCAAGGGCATCAATTTCGCATATGTGACCCTCCATGCAGGTTTGGGCAACTTCCGTGAAATTGATGTGGAAGACCTGACCAAACACAAGATGGACTCCGAACAAATGTTCATTTCCGAAGAAGCCGTTCGTACGGTCAATACAGCCAGGGATGAAGGTCGAAAGATTTGTGCCATCGGAACAACCGTGATGCGTGCCTGTGAGAGCTCGGTCGGAGCAATGGGACACCTGAAAAGTTTCGACGGTTGGACGAACAAGTTCATCTTCCCGCCCTACGAATTCAATGTGGCAAACTCGATGGTTTCCAATTTTCATACACCACTTTCCACACTCCTCATGATGGTGGCCTCCTTTGGCGGATATGATCTGATTATGGAATCTTATGAGTTGGCCATTCAGGAAAAATACCGTTTCGGTGTTTACGGAGATGCCATGCTGATTATTTGATATGGCTCGGATTTACCTTGGACTAGGCTCCAACCTGGGAGACAAGGAAACGAATCTCCTACAAGCCATCGAACATATTAAAGAACAGATCGGACCCATCGTGGCCCGTTCTGTTTTTTTTGTTTCAGAGCCCTGGGGGTTTGATTCAGGCAATACTTTTTTAAACGCCTGCGTGGCCGTTGACACCACGTTCAACCCAACAACATGTCTTCGATGCCTGAAATGCATAGAAACGGCACTGGGGCGTCCGAAAAGGGTTTCAGGCGAATATATGGACAGGGTGATCGACCTGGATATCCTTTTTTACGAAGATTTAGTTTTGCAAGACTCCGATCTGATTATTCCGCATCCGCTGTTGCATCTTCGGAATTTCGTTCTGACACCTTTGGCAGAAATTGCACCAGATCTGATTCATCCGTTATTCAAAAAAACGATACGGGAGCTTCAATCCGAAATTATCGGACAATCATAAATTTACAGGCTTGAGATTCGGTTCCGTCCTCGGAAGCACAGAACACCAGATAAACTCCACTGGAAGCCTTTTTGCCGCTTTTCAAAATGCCGTTCCAAGAGAACTGGCCACCCAGCGAAGTACCACTCACAACAGCATTTCCATTAAGATCCGTGATTCGAACCTGCGTCTTTTCCATCAAACCGGTTACCGTTATTTGACCGTTGAATTCGGGGCGAACCGGATTCGGGAATACATGAATGTCCCTGTAGTTGACAGATCCTTCGGTCGCATCGCTTCGATAGGAAACTAGGCCGGCGTCGGTTCCCATAAACACTTCACCCGTTTCCGGGTTAATGGCAATGGACCAAATGTAATCCGACGGAAGGGGACTGTTCTGGGTGGTAAAATGATGGATTGATTGCAAGCCGTCCAAAGACAGAAGATAAATGCCATTCCCCTCTGTGCCTAACCATTTACGGTTAGCCCCATCGACAACGATGCAATTGATACGAATATCTTTCAACAAAAAATCAGCGTTGTCAGTACCATCATTTTTTGGAATCTTGATACGGGTAAAGGTGTAATCTCTGTCAAAAATCCGGGAAACACCGGTAGCCAAGATGGGGCCCATATTTGTTCCCAACCATATTGTTCCGTTTTTATCCTCTGCCATGGAGCAAATGGTAAAGGGTGTCAATAAGTTGCCATCCTGATCCGTAAAATTATCGAACGCCCTGCTTTGATCATCGCTCAAATCGTCTAACGTTCCGTTGTTGTCCAAAACAAAAATCCCATATCGATAACGCACAGAATTCATCCAAGCTTGTCCTCGGGAAGTAAAAAGGATGGAATTCCAGGTCGGCGCAGTCTTCAATTCTGGATAAAATGGCTGAAACCAGGTTCCGTCAGGTTTCAGGATACACAAGGCAGAATCAGGCAAAGAGTTGGTAGAAACGGGGTTACCCGGATAATATTTAGAATTGAGCACCCAAAGATTTCCATCCTCATCGAACGTTGCGCCATCCACCCTGCAAAATCTACCAGGAATGGTATTCTTCAAAGGGCTGTTGTTCGGACCATGCTGCTTGTAAAACAAATTGTTCCTGTATTCCAGCATGCCATCCCCCCAGGTCGTAATGAAATAATGGGTTTTATCAGCATGATCCACAGCCATGTTTAAAAAGTCCAGAGGCTGATAACCGATGGCTTGATACATCGCTTGCTTGTCGTTTAGTCCGCTCCATTGATCGTCTTCAAAAATCAACAGGTCACCGTCGTAGAAATAGCGGTCTCCCCAACGCGCTCCGGCGGTGGCATAGTAAACACCATTCTGAAAAAAGCTATTCCAAGCTGTATTTTGAGTCGGTCCGTCTGGTATGATTGAATCCTTTACCAGGACATAAGAACTATCTGCAAATTTTAAATATGTCAGACCGGAAGCACCGGAGGCAATATATAACGCTTTTTCCATAGAATCCCAGGCAACCGAATAATCTTTGACTGATTCAACCGATATTCTGTTCAGGTTTTTGTCAAACATATAGGTCGTCATGCCTGAACATGCGAATAAGGCACTGTCCTGCACAGAGATGTCAGTAATGCCTGCGTCATTTACAAACGCTTGCCAATGACCCGGCAACCCTTTATACAAAACACCATTCTGGGCCAACGCAAAAAATTGATTGCCGAACCTTACCAGCTTTTTGGCTTTTGTGCCCGATACGAAGGAGGCCTCTTTCCAAAAGGAGACATCCTGAAGATTATCCGACGTTCTGCCCAAATAAAGACCATTAACTGTTGCAACCATTATGGAGTCTGCCCACACGGTTGCATCCATGCATTTCGTATAGGAAGAGGAAAAACCTAGATAATAGTTTTCTGCATATTCTTTTTTGGCAAGATCCAGAACAATCAATCCTACACCGGTAGATAAAAAAGCTTCACTTCCGATGACGCGCAGACCATAAATGGTTTTATCACCCGTCAAAGATTTGTTTTTAAAATCAGGAAGATTGATAAGACCCTTGGATGAGAGAAAATCAATATTTCCATCTGAATAGACAATCACCAGCGTTTTTTGATCAGAACTCCAACCAAGAAATGTTACCGTATGGCCATTCAGACCATCCAGTGTGGTGTATGTTTGCATCTGATCGCCAGATACCTTGTAGGAAAACAATTTACCACTTGCTTCCACATATACTTTATCGTCTGCAAAGACAACCTGGTCAGTAGTCTTGTATGAAAAATGGGTACGCCATTCCCCAATTGCCGGACTGGCGAATGCCGATACCGAAACTAAAAAAGTGGCTGACAATACCTTCAGGATTCTGTTCATCTGTTCATGAATTCAGCAAAAGCCTTAAAAGCCAATGCTCTGTGACTGATTGTATTTTTTTGCTCTGCAGACATTTCGGCGAAACTTTCTTCAACGTTGTCCGGAAGAAATATCGGATCATATCCGAATCCGTCCATTCCCCTTTTTTCTGTCAGAATACGTCCATTGATGATTCCTTCGAACAAATGAACCTGACCATCCAGAATCAAAGCCGCCACCGTTTTGAATCGGGCTTTACGGTTTTGGACACCGTCCAGTTCCTTCAATAACTTTTGGATGTTGTTTTCAGCAATGCATTCCTCACCTGCATAACGGGCAGAATAAACCCCAGGGGTACCGTTTAAAGCATCCACTTCCAGACCTGTATCATCCGCTATACAATCCAAACCGTATTTCTCCCAAACATAGCTGGCTTTCTGTATCGCATTACCTTCAATGGTATCCTGGGTTTCAGGGATATCGTCGAAACAACCGATTTCTTTCAAACAGATAAGCTTGAAACGAGTATCCAGAATATCGGAAACTTCGCTCATCTTGTGAGCATTGTTGGTGGCGAAAACGATTTTGTGCATGATTACTAAACGACTAAAGCCCCAATTTATTTGAAAGCTCCAGCATTTTTCGAATGGGCTTTTCAGCTTTTACTCGGATTTCTTCAGGAATTTCAATGGATGGTGTTTCGTTCAGAAGGCATAGATACAATTTTTCCAGCGTATTCAGTTTCATAAACGAGCACTCATTGCAGGCGCAAGTGCTGTCATTGGGTGGTGCCGGAATGAATTTCTTCTCGGGGCAAGTCCGGTTCATTTCGTGCAAGATGCCGGATTCAGTAGCCACAATAAATTCTTTATCGTCCGATTGTTGAGCATAGTTTAGCAAAGCTGTTGTCGATCCGATGAAATCGGCCAGAGTCAGCAACACCTGTTTACACTCTGGATGTGCCAAAATTTTAGCATTTGGATGATCTTTTTTCAGTTGAACCAACTTTTCTATTGAAAACTGTTCATGAACGTGACAGGCTCCATCCCAAAGCAACATCGTCCTACCGGTGAGGCTGTTTATATAATTTCCTAAATTTTTATCCGGTCCAAAAATTATTTTTTCATCTTTTGGAAAACTTTGTACAATGGATACTGCATTGGTGGAGGTTACTACAACATCGGTAGCGGCTTTGACGGCAGCTGATGTATTTACATACGTAATAACCTTATGATCTGGATGTTCCTTTACGAATGCTTCAAATTTATCTGCCGGACAACTGTCTGCCAGCGAACATCCAGCTTCAATATCTGGTATCAGCACCTTTCTCCCGGGTGATAAAATTTTAGCTGTTTCACCCATGAAATGAACGCCGCAAATAACTAATATTTCCGCATCAGTTTTTGCAGCCTGTTGCGCCAAGGCCAGGCTATCTCCAATAAAATCAGCAATATTCTGTATGTCGTCATTTTGATAGTAATGGGCCATGATGACCGCATTCTTTTCCTTTTTAAGACGGTTTATTTCTGAAATGAGTGCTATCTTTTCCATATATAAATACTTAACAGCACAAAATTAGGCATTTTATTCCTAATTTAGAACACTAAAACTCAAATGCATGAAAAAACTCAATATACTGGAAATGAATCGTTTATCTAAGGACGAATTTAAAAAAGCAGATAAAATTCCGTTGACCGTCGTTCTGGATAATATACGTAGTTTGCACAACATCGGTTCAGTTTTTCGTACGGCCGATGCCTTTCTGATTGAAAAAATAATACTCTGTGGAGTATCGTGTCCGCCTCCCCATCCTGAACTTCATAAAACGGCATTGGGAGCTGAATATACGGTTGATTGGGTTTATATGGAAAGTACCTTGGATGCCGTTCTGGAACTAAAAAATAAATCCTATTTCGTTTATGCTATTGAACAGGCTCACGGTAGTGTTTCATTAAACGATTTACTTTTAGATCCGATGAATAAATATGCCATTGTATTGGGTAATGAAGTAAAAGGTGTTCAACAGACCGTGGTGGATAGTTGTGATGCTTGTTTGGAAATTCCTCAGCATGGTTCCAAACATTCACTGAATGTATCTGTTGCATCCGGTATCGTTCTTTGGTCTTTTTTCAAAATGCTTGGAAAGCTTTGAACAAGGAAACAAACAACAGTCTATTATTATTCTTTAGATTTTAAAGTTTTAAAAGAAAAGATAGTATAATAGACTGTTGATACTGTTGATTGATTTTTAAATTTATTTTTATCCAAACAGGTTGTGAATTGTTTTTATACTTTGTAAACAGGTTATCAACCATCCAAAATCTCATAAGAATCTGATATCAAACTTTATTCATTCATTTCAATTTTAATACAAAAAAAGCGGGTGTTCATACTTTTCGGGTTTTACTTTTGTTGATAGCGTTGTTTACATCGTTCATGGTTTTTTGCAAACATCCACCCACCTTAAAGTTGTTCATAAAATCACACCATTTTTCCATACTTATCCACAGCAGTTGACAACTTATCAACATCCTTTTTCCTATATTTGTCAACTCAAAAAAGGAACGTTTCGAGTAGCGAGTGAAGAGGCGAAGTTTGCTTCACCTCTTCCGAGTCACGAAAAACGACTGTTTAGAATAAACGAATTAAACTTGAATAATTTAGCTGAAAACACCCCATTGATCAAACAGTATTTCGAGATGAAAAGCAAACATCCCGATGCTGTTCTTATGTTCAGAGTCGGTGATTTTTACGAAGCATATGGAAAAGATGCTGTAGAAGTCGTTGAAATACTGGGTATTGCCATGACTCGTAAATCCAATGGCGGTGCAGGTCCCATCGAAATGTGCGGTTTTCCCCATCATGCCTTGGATAATTTCCTTCCTAAACTCGTACGTGCAGGTAGACGGGTAGCTATCTGCGATCAGTTGGAAGATCCCAAACAAACTAAGAAATTAGTAAAACGCGGCATTACAGAATTGGTTACTCCAGGGGTTTCTACCAATGAACACATTTTGGATCAAAAAGAAAACAATTTTCTGGCCAGTCTGCATATTGAAAAATCACACGCAGGCGTCGCTTTTCTGGATATATCAACTGGTGAATTTTTAGCTGCCGAAGGATCCTTCGAATATGTTGACAAGCTACTGAATACTTTCTTACCAAAGGAAGTTCTTTACGAACGTGGCAAAAAAGACCTTTACAGACAGCATTTCAATTATTCTTCCGCCAAATTCGAACTGGACGATTGGATCTACAATGAAGATTCTGCCAATAACCGTCTGTTGAAACAATTTCAGACCAAAAGTCTGAAAGGTTTCGGCATCCAAAACCTTCAGGCAGGCATCATTGCTTCTGGAGCCATCCTTTATTATATGGATCTGACCGAACACAATCATCTAGGTCACATCCAATCGATTTCCAGGGTAGAAGAAGACCGTTTCGTCCGATTGGACCGATACACCATTCGCAGCCTCGAATTATGCGATACCATCAACGATGGCGGACGTAGTTTATTAAGCGTGATCGATAAGACCAAAAGTGCCATGGGGGGACGACTTCTTCGCCGCTGGTTGCTTTTTCCGCTTAAAGATTTGGCGCCCATTGTAGAACGCCAAGACATTGTCGACTATTTTTTCAAGAACCCCGAACTTCGGGAATACATTTCAGGAAAGCTAGGACTCATAGGCGATCTTGAACGTATCGTTTCAAAAATTTCGGTCGGAAGAGTTTCCCCACGCGAATTGGTTTATCTGAAAACTTCTCTGCAAGCGGTCGATGACATTCGCCGTGCCGTTCAGGAAGACGCAACGAATTTGGAGGATGCGGGGTTTCAGGCCTTGTTGCGAATGGCTGAAAAAATGAATCCTTGCGATGCTATTCGCGAACGCATTCACCAAGAAATTGTAGACACACCACCCATCGCTCTGAATAGGGGTGAAGTGGTGCGTGACGGGGTGAATGCCGATCTTGATGAATTACGTGCCTTATCCACTTCGGGCAAGGATTTTCTCCTGGCAATTCAGGAACGCGAAGCAAACCTGACAGGTATTGCAAGCTTACGCATCAGTTTCAACAGCGTCTTCGGCTATTACATCGAAGTGCGCAATTCTCAGAAAGACAAGGTCCCTGCTGAATGGATCCGCAAGCAAACACTGGTCAATGCAGAACGCTACATCACCCAGGAACTTAAGATTTACGAAGAAAAAATCCTCGGAGCGGAAGAAAAAATCCAAGCATTGGAACTGATGATTTTCACCGAGTTGACAACGGAGTTATCAAAGTACATGACTGAAATCCAGCGGAATGCATCACAGATTGCTCAGCTGGACTGTCTTATTTCCTTTGCTTTGGTGGCCGTTCAAAACAAATACCAACGGCCGGAAATGGAAGTAAGCGACCGCCTTGAAATCATCAGTGGCCGCCATCCTGTCATTGAAAAACAATTGCCCTTGGAGGAACCCTATATTCCCAACAACGTCCATATGGACAGCAATTCGGAGCAGATCCAAATCATCACCGGTCCAAACATGGCTGGTAAATCAGCCTTTCTCCGTCAAACAGCATTGATCGTATTGATGGCTCAAACCGGTTCATTCGTGCCTGCAGATGCTGCACACCTCGGGTTGGTTGACAAGATATTCACCAGGGTAGGAGCCTCCGACAACATTTCCTCCGGAGAATCCACCTTCATGATTGAAATGAACGAGGCTTCCGATATCCTGAATAATCTTTCACAGAAAAGCCTGATTTTATTCGATGAATTAGGCAGAGGAACTTCCACGTATGACGGCATTTCAATTGCCTGGGCCATCGTGGAATACATTCACGAACATCCTAAATTTAAGGCTAAAACCCTCTTTGCCACGCACTATCACGAACTCAACGAGATGGAGAAATCTTTTTCCCGCATCCGGAATTATCACGTGACCGTGAAGGAGGCAGACGGCAAGGTAATCTTCTTGCGTAAAATGGAACGGGGCGGAACCGAACATAGTTTTGGTATTCATGTAGCCAAAATGGCTGGAATGCCACAAAGCATTTTGAAACGTGCGAATCAGATACTGAGTCAGATGGAAACCGAAAACCGCAAGGGTTCCATTCACAAACCGACGCATGAAATTGCCAGCGAAAGGGGAGGGATGCAGCTCAGTTTCTTCCAACTGGACGACCCCATCCTGTCTCAAATCCGCGATGAAATCATCAAGGTGGATGTGAACAACTTAACACCGTTGGAAGCACTGAACAAACTCAGTGACATCAAGCGGATTCTTAAAGGAAAATAAGGCTTAAACGTTGAAGCGGAAGTGCATGATGTCACCGTCGTGTACGATGTATTCCTTGCCCTCCACGCTCATTTTACCAGCTTCTTTCACAGCGGCCTCCGATCCATATTTGAGAAAATCCTCATACTTGATGACTTCTGCACGGATGAAACCCTTTTCAAAATCGGTGTGGATCACACCGGCACAAACCGGTGCCTTACTGCCTGTATGGAAGGTCCAGGCACGGACTTCCGGCACACCGGCCGTCAGGTAGGTGCTGAGATTCAGTAGTTTATAAGCAGATTTGATCAGGCGGGATACGCCGGATTCATGCAAACCTATTTCGTTCAAAAACATTTCGCGCTCCTCGTAGGTTTCGAATTCAGCGATTTCAGATTCGATTTTGGCAGCGACCACCAATATTTCTGCATTCTCCTCTTTAACCGCTTCGCGAACCATTTCCACGTATTTGTTTCCGCTCACGGCAGACGCTTCGTCCACGTTGCAGATGTACATGACGGGTTTGTTCGTCAATAAGAATAGGTCGCGAGCTATTTTTTCGTCGTCCTTGGTGTCAAATTGGACAGAGCGTGTTGACTTGCCTTGTTCGAGCGCTTTCTTAAATTTCAGGAGCACTTCCAGCACTTGTTTGGCTTGCTTGTCACCACCGGTCTGCGCTTGTTTCTGCACTTTCTGAATGCGGCTGTCAATGGTTTCCAAATCCTTGATCTGCAGTTCGTAATCAATGATTTCCTTGTCTCGTACAGGGTTGATGCTTCCGTCCACGTGGGTCACATTTTCGTCGTCAAAACAACGGAGTACATGCAGAATGGCATCCGTTTCGCGAATGTTGGCCAGAAACTTATTACCCAAACCTTCACCCTTGCTGGCACCTTTCACCAGACCGGCGATGTCCACAATTTCGACCGTTGTTGGAACGATGCGGTGCGGGTGGATCAATTCAGCCAACTTGTTCAGCCGATCATCGGGTACGGTGATGACGCCGACGTTGGGTTCAATCGTGCAAAAAGGAAAATTTGCAGCCTGAGCCTTCGCGTTTGAAAGACAGTTGAATAGGGTAGATTTGCCGACGTTTGGCAGGCCGACGATGCCGCATTGTAATGCCATAATGAAACTATTTGTGGATAATAAAACGCTTGAAAAACCTTTCTGATTCCCTCAGATCCCATTTGAGTGAACGTTCTGTTTCACCCGTGCAGGAATGCTTTCGGGCCGCAAAAGTACGAAAAATCAGGCAATTTTACGAATGAGCCTCGAGCCAATTCTTACCAACACCAACATCTGCCTTCAATGGTACATCCAAAAGGACAGCATTTTCCATCTCGTAGGCCACTAATTCCTTCACTTTTGCAAGTTCGTTTTCCGGCACAATGAAGTTCAATTCATCGTGTACCTGCAGAATCATGTTGGTTTTAAGCCCTTGTTTTTCCAGCGCTTGGGCAATCTTGACCATGGCCACCTTGATGATGTCCGCTGCCGTTCCCTGTATCGGTGCATTGATGGCATTCCGTTCTGCATAACCTCTCACATTGGCGTTCTGTGAGTGAATATCCTGAAGGTATCTTTTCCGGTGATACAGCGTTTCCACCCAACCGTTTTCCCTGGCCTTTTCAATAGAGGCATCCATGTAGGCCTTAACTTGTGGGTAGGTATTGAAGTAGCCGTCAATCAGTTCTTTGGCTTCAGTTCTAGAGACACCCATCCGTTCAGCCAGACCGAAAACGGAGATACCGTAGATGATTCCGAAGTTGGCTGTTTTTGCTTTTCGGCGCATATCCGAAGAGACCTCATCCAACGGGATTTTGTATATTTTTGCAGCAGTTGCCGCATGAATGTCCAAACCATCGCGAAAAGCCTGAATCATAGAAGGATCCTGACTCAGGTGAGCCATCAGTCTTAACTCGATTTGGGAATAGTCGGCAGAGAGAAACAACGTTCCGGGTTCCGCGGAAAAAGCCTTTCGGATTTCACGTCCCTGCGCATCTCTGACCGGTATGTTTTGCATGTTCGGATTGCTCGAACTCAACCTACCTGTTGCCGTAACTGCTTGATTGAAGGATGTATGTATCTTACCTGTTCTCGGATTGATCAATTCGGGAAGTGCGTCGATGTACGTACTAAGCAACTTTTTCATACCACGCTGATCGAGAATTTTCTCAATGATGGGATGCTTGCCTTTCAGTCCTTCTAGCACATCTTCGGAGGTCGAATACTGACCGGTTTTGGTTTTTTTGGCCTTCCCGCCGATAGCCAGTGTATCAAAAAGAATTTCCCCGATTTGCTTGGGCGAATTCACATTAAAAGGCACTCCTGCCAGCTCCTGGATTTCTGCCTCCATCTTTTCCAGATCTGCAGTCATGATGACCGACGATTCCTTTAACGCAGCCCTATCAATGGCAATTCCGTTTGTTTCCATATCCGTTAGAACCTTAACTAGAGGCATTTCAACGTCATAGCAGAGAAAGTCAAGTCCCTTGTCATGAATTTCTTTTTCCAGGACCTCTTTCAATTGCAAGGTGATGTCCGCATCCTCAGCGGCATATTCATAAACATCGGCAGGAGCGAGGTCCCGCATGTTTTTTTGATTCTTAGCTTTCGGACCTATCAATTCATCAATGTGTATGGTCCGATATCTTAGGAAAATTTCGGCAAGCAAATCCATGTTGTGCCTCTGCTCGGGTTGAAGCAGGTAATGTGCAATCATGGTGTCGAAAAACGGACCTTGAACGTCAATCCCGTATTTTTTCAAAACGACCATGTCGTATTTGAGGTTCTGTCCAATTTTTAAAACCGAACCTTTTTCAAGAATTGTCTTAAACGGTTGCACTTTTTGAAATCCGGCTTCACCCGGAGGAACCGGAAGGTAGTAGGCTTCGTTTTTCTTCCAAGAAAACGACATTCCGACCAATTCAGCCTCCATGGCATCCAAACCAGTGGTTTCCGTGTCAAATGAGAAAAAATCCTGTTTATTGATTTCGGCCAAAAAATGAATGACTTTTTCCTCTGAATCAAGTAGATAGTAGGAGTGAGGCACCTCTTTCAAGCCCTTCAGGTTCGAAAATTCAGTTGAGTTCGAGACTTCGCCCGCATTTACAGAATTCTCGTAAGCGTTTGTAGAGGCATTTTGAGTCACCAATTCTTCTTCTGATGAAACGGGATCATTCCAAAGTGAAAATTGCCCAACGGGAGCCAATTGTTTTTTACCCGACGTTTTTTGTACTTCGGGTTGCTCCACTTTTTTTTCTGTCACCGCAGGACGCGGATTTTGAAGTTTGTTCAAGTGGGTTCTAAATTCCAACTCTTCGTAAATCTGGCGAAGAGCTGTTTCATCTACCGGATCCCGATGCAAATCTGCTTCATTGAATTCAACAGGGACATCAATTTTGATGGTAGCCAAAAATCGGGAAAATTCAATTTGTTCCTTATTGCTCTCAATTTTTTCTTTTAACGCCCCTTTCAACTTGTCAGAATTGTTCAGCAAATTTTCAATACTGCCGAACTGAGCGAGCAATTTTCGGGCTGAAACATCGCCGACGCCTGGACAACCCGGAATATTGTCGGACGTATCGCCGACCAAACCCAGATAATCGATCATCTGTGACGGACTTTGTAATCCGTATTTGCTCATCACTTGTTCCGGTCCCATGATCTCGAATTCGTTGGAGCCATACTTGGGTTTGTACATGAACACATGCTCGGTCACCAATTGTCCGTAGTCCTTATCGGGAGTCATCATGAAGACGGTAAAGCCTTCTTTTTCAGCCATGACCGACATGGTTCCTATGACATCGTCTGCCTCAAATCCTTTTACTTCAATAATGGGAATGTGAAACGCCTCGATTATTTTTTTTATCCAAGGAACCGACCAGGTTATTACTTCTGGTGTTTTTGGTCGTTGGGCTTTGTATTTTTCAAATGCGTCATGACGGAATGTCGGTCCGGGAGGATCGAAGCCAACGGCAATGTGACTCGGGTTTTCGCGTCGGAGTAAATCCTCCAACGTGTTCAGGAATCCAAAAATGGCCGATGTGTTATGGCCTTTCGAATTCATCCTAGGGTTGTTGATAAATGCGTAATATGCCCTGTAAATCAATGCATAAGCATCGAGCAGGAATAGTGTTTTGGAGGGATCCATGTGAACTTGATGTTTGTTTTCGTAAAAGTACTAAAAAATGAGCAAGCGTCATTTTTTTATTATTTTTGTAATCCCATACGAACCATGATGATAGAACATATCCGAAAACCGGTTGAGCAAGACTTTCAACAATATGAAAACGCTTTTAATGAAGCCATACATACAGACAATGCTTTACTGAAGACCATTCTGGCATACGTCAGAACAACTAAGGGAAAAGAATTACGACCGGTCTTAACCCTTTTAGCAGCCGGTATGTTCGGAACGGTCAATGACGATACCATCACAGCCGCCGTTTCTCTTGAATTGCTTCATACGGCCAGCCTGATGCACGATGACGTAGTTGATCAGACGTATGAAAGGCGTTCCATGTTTTCTGTTAATGCCCTTTGGAATAACCGTATAGCCATATTGGTTGGCGATTATTACCTTTCAAAATCGGCTTTCATCACCGCAAAAATGAAAACCCGTCGCATAACAACCATGCTTTCCCAGTTGGGTTGTGACCTGTCAGATGGAGAGTTGCTGCAAGTTTCCAATGAACGCAAGCTCATAATCGATGAGTCCGCCTATCTCGAAGTTATACGTAAAAAGACGGCTAAGACATTTGCTTTTTGCACTCAAGCCGGTGCGATTACGGTAGAAGCCACTTCGGAGCAGGAAGAAAACCTTCGATTGTTTGGCGAAAATTTGGGTATGGTTTTTCAAATCAAGGATGATATTTTTGACTATTTTCAATCAGGTACTATTGGTAAACCAACAGGAAATGATCTGAAGGAAGGAAAAATGACTTTGCCCTTGATTTTTGCCTTGGAAAATGCAAGCAAAGAAGCTAAGCGACCATACCTGAACATGATTCGGAACCGAGATTTTACCCCGGAAAACTTAATTAAAATGAGCCTTTTTGTACGTGAAGCCGGAGGTATTCAATATGCTGAGAAAAGGATGAAAGAATTCGGTGAAAGTGCCAAGAAGAATATTGAGAAATATCCCCAGTCTCCATTTCACGATTCGTTGATTGCGTGCCTTGAGTACGCAATGAACAGAACCAAATAAGATGTTTCAAAAGACCACCAATCTCTACGTTACAGCTTATTTGCCACTCCTCACGTACCTTAAGTACGTTCCGGGGTGTCTCAAATCTGCGCCTTGACCTTGGCGCCCTTTTAAAACATCTTTCACCACAATTCAAATAGAGGGTGTATCTTTTTTAGAATGCAGTGGTTGGTTTTTCCATGATTTCTGTCAGGATATTGTTGGCTAATCTGCTGGCACCGAATCGGAAGAAGTCTTTCTGTAGCCATTCCTCCCCTAAGACCTCTTCTACAATGCAATAGTAATCCAGCGCCTCTTCAGTGGTTACAATGCCGCCAGCGGCTTTAAAGCCTACTTTTCTGCTAGTTTTATCATAGTACTCCTTGATGAGTTTACACATGACGTATGCAGCTGTTAATGTAGCAGCAGGTTGTTGTTTCCCGGTAGACGTTTTGATGAAGTTTGCACCGGATTCCATCGCTAGAATGGATGCAATACGTAATTCATCCACTTTCAGCGATCCGGATTCTAGAATGACTTTCAGATGAGCTTCCCGGCAGGCTGTTTTGATTTCCTGAAGTTCTTCAACGATTTCATCGTATTTCTTCTCCAGTAATTTCCCGATGGAAAGGACGATATCGATTTCGCTTGCCCCATCCAGCACCGCAAGCGATGTCTCAGCAACTTTCACCTCGACAAAGGTCTGGGAATGTGGGAAACCAGCAGCAACGGAAGCGATTTCAATACCCTCCGTCAGACAATCCCGTACGGTTTTAACCATGGAAGGGTAAACACAAATGGCAGCAACGTTCGGAAGTTCTGGGTAATTTTCCCCAAATGCATTCACCTTCTGTACCATTTTCCCAATGCCTTCCTCCGTATCCGAAGTGTTCAGACTGGTAAGGTCAATGCAACTCAGGATCGTTTCGTAGGCTTTTTTACAATGGTTCGATTCCTTTCTTTTTTCCAGAATTTCTTCGATGTTTTTTAGAACATCAGCTTCATTGTATGATGCATAATCCTTTAATACGCTCGTAATCTTATTCATTTCAATGTAATTTTAAGTTATTCAAATGTCTGTTCGTATCTCTTACTGTTTTTTTATGAAGATTGTTTTCAAAAGCCTCCGTCAAGTCCACTCCTGTTTGATTGGCCAGGCATATCAGAACCCAAAGAACGTCAGCCAGCTCATCCCCTAAATCTTCGATGGATTCGTTTACTTTGATCGACTGGTCTCCATATTTCCTAGCAATGATTCTGGCCACTTCACCTGTTTCTTCCGTTAAAATCGCCATATTGGTGAGTTCGCTGAAATAACGGACTCCGTAGGTCTTGATCCATTCATCGACCTTTTGTTGAGCATCTGATATAGTCATGGCTTCATTCTTTGTTTTTGGTATCCAAATAAAGTGTTACAGGTCCATCATTGGTCAAACTGACCGTCATGTCTGCTCCAAATATTCCAGTTTCGATTATTTTTCCGAGTTTAAGATTCAGCATCTCCTTGAGCTTTTCGTAAATAGGGATGGCGATTTCCGGTCTGGCAGCTTTGATAAAGGAAGGACGATTCCCCTTTTTTGTTTGTCCAAAAAGGGTGAATTGGCTGATTAACAATATATTACCACCTATGTCCATTATTGATTTATTCATCAATCCATCTTCATCTGCAAAAAGGCGCAATTGTATGATCTTGCTGCTAATCCATTCAACATCAGCTTGATTATCAGCGTCTTCAATTCCAATAAATAGTAAAAGACCTTGTTTGACTGAACCCTTTAAGACTCCTTCAATTTCGACTTTCGCTTCGGATACTCGCTGTATTACCGCTCTCATTCTTCTTTTTTAGAATGTAAAAATAGCGATATTTTCTCAGCCTTCGATGCCCCAACTACTTTTTGGAGAAGCTCCACATCTGCTTCCCGAATCCGTTTCACGCTTTTGAATTCTTTAAGTAAAAGGGTTTTAGTTGCAACACCAATTCCAACTATTGCATCTAGCTCCGAAGCGGTTTGATTTTTACTTCTGAGTTTCCGATGAAAAGTAATGCCAAACCGATGTGCTTCGTCCCGAAGTTGCTGAATTAATCGGAGTGTTTCGGAGTTTTTATCCAGATAAATTGGAACGGAATCGTTCGGAAAAAACAATTCCTCCAGATTCTTTGCGATACCGATCACTTGCAATTTATCAAAGACACCTACTTCTTTTAGTGCCGTGACTGCTGAAGAAAGTTGACCTTTACCACCGTCAACAATAATTAATTGGGGCAAAGGCTGTCCTTCATCCTGTAAACGCTGGTATCTACGTTTCAGCACTTCTTCCATGGAAGCAAAATCATCAGGGCCTACTACCGTTTTGATGTTGAAATGTCGATAGTCTTTCTTCGATGGTTTCGCATTTTTAAAAACAACGCACGAAGAAACTGGAAAACTACCCTGCGTGTTCGAATTGTCAAAACATTCGATGTGGAGGGGTAATTCATGTAAATTCAAGTCTTTTTTAACCGTACTTAAGATTCTTGTGGTACGTTGTTCCGGATTTAATTTCTCCTGTTGTTTGAGAAGGTCCAATTTGTACTGTTTAACGTTCTGAAGGGAGAGATCCAGTATTTTCTTTCTGTCACCGCGCTGAGGAATAGTGAACATAATGCCTTCCAGTTCCAATTCTGGATAAAAAGGCACGATAATTTCCTTTGCAGGGCTCGTGTACCGTTGCCTGATTTCAAAAATTGCAGTACTTAGTAATTCTTCCTTTTCCTCTTCCAGGCGTTTTTTGTATTCAATGGTCATCCCACGAACAATACAGCCGTTTACCAGATACAGGTAATTGATAATGGCTGATTGCTCCGTTTCATCGAAAGAATACACTTCAATATTGTGCAATCCTGAGTTTACTATCGCTGATTTGCTGCGATATTGCTCAATCAAATCATATTTTTCTTTGATCAAATGCGCCTCTTCAAATTTAAGTTCAACCGCCAGTGTTTTCATTTCATTTAATAAATGCTTACTGATTTGATGGATATTTCCTTTGAGGATTTCGCGAATCTCCTGGATGTTTTTCATGTAATCCTCCAAAGTTTGATAACCCTCGCAGGGTCCTTTGCATTTTTTAATCTGATATTCCAGACACACCTTATACTTACCACTTCGAATGTGCTGATCAAGCAGAGGGAGCTTGCAATTCCTGATAGGATAAACCCTTTTTATCACCTGTAATAACGCCCGTACCATAGGGACAGAACTATAAGGGCCATAGTATTCAGATCCATCTTGAATGATATTTCGTGTTTGAAACACCCTTGGAAAGGGCTCTTTCTTAATACAAATGCTCGGATATGTCTTATCATCCTTAAGCATGACATTGTATCTCGGACGGTACTGCTTTATCAGGTTGTTTTCCAGGAGTAGTGCATCTTCTTCTGTATCGACAACAATGATTTTTAAGTCGTGAATTTTTCTGACTAATATTCGGGTTTTTGGCGAATCGACATGGTCTTTTGAAAAATAAGAAAGAACCCTTTTTTTAAGATTTTTGGCTTTCCCAACATATATAATCGTGCCTGTTTCATCATAGTATTGATAAACACCAGGGTTTTCAGGAATCCTTGTTAGGATTTCTTGAACGCGTTCCTGTATTGGGTATAAGTTCTTCATTTAATTGCTTTATCTGATTATGCTGCATCATTCAACATATGAGCAGTTTATCAAAGGTTTCTGACTCCCAATCTTTTATCCTGTTCTAAAAAGTTGCTGTTCCACGTGGAACAACTTGCTATCTTCCGAGTAATACCAGCAAGACATTGATGTCATTAGGGGAAATTCCAGGTATTCGACTTGCCTGCCCAATTGTTTCTGGTTGAATTCGATTTAGTTTTTGCCTAGCTTCGATAGATAAAGACTGTAAACTATCATAATCAAAACGTTCAACAATACGAATAGAATCTAACCGATGGAGCTTTTCGGCAATCCCTCGTTCGCGTTCAATGTATCCTTTATATTTAATATGAATTTCTGCTGATTCTACGATTTCATCACGCATGTTCCGGATACTTTCAATTTTTTCTTTTAGAGCAGAAATGTGTGGTTGAAGCTTTTCAAAGTCCAGTTGTGGTCGTCCAAGCAAGTCAATTAGGCGAAGTCCTTGTTTAAGCGGTGCGGTATTGAACTCCAATAAGGCATCGTTGATGTATTTTGCCTTTATGGAATAGCTTTCACAAAAGCCGATGAGATCGTCAACTTCTTGCTTTTTCTTTTGGAAAAGGTGGTATCTATCTGAAGTAGCCAAACCCAATTGATAGCCCATCGGTGTTAAACGCGTATCAGCGTTGTCCTGTCTCAATAAAATCCGATGTTCGGCTCTGGATGTAAACATTCGATACGGTTCGTCCACGCCCTTGGTCACTAAATCATCGATCAAAACGCCGATATAGGCATCATCCCGCTGTAATATCAGCGGTTCTCCACCATGACACGTCTGGTGAGCATTGATTCCGGCTATCAGACCTTGTCCGGCGGCCTCTTCATAACCAGTCGTTCCATTGATTTGACCGGCAAAAAATAGGTTTTTTATAATCTTGGTTTCGAGGCTGTGCTTTAGTTGAGTGGGGTCGAAAAAGTCATACTCGATGGCATATCCTGGGCGATAAATATGAACATCCTTAAAACAAGGGATTTCTCTCAAAGCATTCAATTGGACGTCCAAGGGTAAGGAGGAAGAAAACCCGTTCAAATACATTTCCTGAGTGGTTTCGCCTTCTGGTTCCAAGAAGAGTTGGTGTTGATCTTTATCGGCAAACGTAAATATTTTCGTTTCGATACTTGGGCAGTAGCGAGGCCCAATACTCTTAATTTGTCCGTTGTAAAGGGGAGAATCTTCCAAGCCCCCATGCAAAACATCGTGAACTTTAGGATTGGTATAGCAAATCCAACAATTCCGCTGTTGCAATGTTCGTGGCTTGAAGTCCAGGAAGGAAAATTTGTGAAAATCGTCCTCTCCCGGCTGTTCTTCCATTTCATCGAAGTGAACACTGCGTGCATCAATACGAACTGGTGTGCCTGTTTTCATCCTGTCGGTTTTGAATCCCATCGAGCGTAATTGCTCGGTCAATCCAAAAGAAGCCGGTTCAGACATCCGCCCGCCTGGATATTGGGTTCGTCCGATGTGGATCAATCCGTTTAGGAACGTCCCGTTCGTCATGACCACACATTTGGCGGAAAATGTAGCCCCAATTGCCGTTTTCACCCCGCAAACTTCATGGTCCATAACTTCCAGGGCAACAACTGTATCTTGCCAGATATAGAGGTTCGGGGTGTTCTCAAGAACGTCTTTCCAAGCAATGATGAATTTCTGACGGTCGCTTTGAGAGCGAGGGCTCCACATGGCCGGACCTTTTGAACGGTTCAACATTCTAAATTGTATGGCTGTCTTATCCGTGATGATTCCCGTCTGCCCGCCCAGGGCGTCAATCTCACGCACGATTTGGCCTTTAGCAATACCACCTATGGCAGGATTGCAGCTCATCTGACCTATTTTATTCATATCCATCGTAATGAGCAGGGTTCTTGAACCCAGATTGGCAGAAGCGGCAGCCGCTTCGCAGCCTGCATGACCAGCACCGATTACAATAACGTCAAAAGAAAAATTCATTATAATTTATGAGATTGATTAACAATATATTATAAATAAATCAATGCAACATCTTCTTGGTGATGCATGATTGCTTCGTTTTCAGGCGTCTTGTCCTTAAATCCACAAAGATGTAAAATCCCATGGATAATCACGCGTAAAAGTTCATGATCAACATTTAGTCCTAAAAGTGTGGCATTGCTAGCAACTGTTTCAACGCCGATATAGATGTCGCCAGAAATATGCTCCTCGACCGAATAGTCAAACGTGATGATATCGGTGAAAAAGTCATGTTCCAGATACTGCCGGTTGTACTTCAGAATTTGAGGGTCAGAACAAAAGATATAGTTGATTTCACCGACTTTTTTCCCATGAGATGCAGAGATATCCGTAATCCATCCGGCAACTTGTACCTGATTGATGGAAGGCATCATGCAATCATCGGTTTCAAATCGGATCATAACTTCATTTATTTGAAGAAGGCATATGCCAGGAATATGGCAGCCAAAGCGCCTGCGAGGTCAGCCAGCAAACCTGCCCAAATTGCATAACGCGTTCTCTTGATTCCAACGGAGCCAAAATAGAGTGCTACGATGTAGAATGTCGTATCTGCAGCTCCTTGAAAAAGGCAGGAGAGGTGACCCACAAAAGAATCCGCACCATACGTCTTCATTGAATCGAGCATCATCCCACGAGCACCACTGCCACTAAGTGGTTTCATGAATGCCGTTGGAAGTGCATCTACGAAATCCGTGTTCAATCCGACCGATGAAATCAGGTATTTGATGCCGTCCGTCAATAGCTCCATGGCTCCGCATGCGCGGAAAACAGCTACTCCTACAAGCATCCCTACCAAATAAGGTATGATTTTAACGGAGGTTTCGAAACCTCCTTTGGCACCGTCAATAAAGGCTTCCCATACATTGACCTTTTTATAGAGGGCACCGCATATAAATGTAACGATGATAGCGAAAATGGTAACATTGCTCAAAACACTCGATGCAGTGGCCATTTCTTCTTTGGACATGGTCGAAAACCACCAGACTAAAGATGCCAATACGAGGACAATTCCGCCAATCCAACCCAAAACCGTGCGATTCAGCAGGTTCAGTTTCTGACGTATGCCAACAAACAGGATGGCAGAAAGTGTCGCTATAAAAGTTGCGATCAAAATGGGTATGAAAACATCGGTGGGGCTGGTGGAACCCATGATGGCACGCTGGGCGATGATGTTGATGGGAATGATGGTCATACCAGCGGTATTCAAAGCTAGGAACATGATTTGTGCATTGGATGCGGTTTCCTTATCAGGGTTGATTTCCTGCAGACTTTGCATGGCTTTCAAACCCATGGGCGTTGCAGCGTTATCCAGGCCAAGCATGGTGGCGGAGAAGTTCATGAGAAGCTGACCGTTTGCGGGGTGGTTCTTAGGAATTTCCGGAAACAGTTTGCTGAAAAATGGACCGACAATGCGGGAAAGAAATCGGATGGCACCGGCCTTTTCCCCTATGTTTAGGATCCCAAGCCACAAAGTCATGATTCCTGCCAATGGTAGGGCGATAACCATGACGGCGTTTTTGGCCGACTCGAAACTGGCCGACATGATGCGTTCGAAGATGGTGTAGTCCTGGAAGAAGATGAGTTGAACCAGTGCGACCACAAAAGCAATCAGGAAAAACGCGACCCAGATGTAATTTAATGCCATAGGTATAGGGGATTTGTTTGCAAAAGTACAAAAAAGATACGTCGGTCGTTAATTGTAAAACTTTCTGTAACTTTGCCACTCAAACAAGGAAACATGCGGGAGGATTTCGATATTCGCGAGGAACAACAAAGCG